>Ga0302324_100000840_pt1 | contig 77471 bp, 67 predicted proteins | sample Palsa_T0_1_FD_201949 | JGI IMG/M metagenome (GOLD analysis project Ga0302324, IMG submission 201949) | Peat permafrost microbial communities from Stordalen Mire near Abisko, Sweden - Palsa_T0_1 | ecosystem: Environmental > Terrestrial > Soil > Palsa > Peat permafrost | place: Sweden: Abisko...
AGAGTTTCCAACCAAGAAATGAAGCGGGTCAACGTCGAACGCAATCAGTTCCATGGTGAATGGAACTATGTCATTAGGCCAAACTCCTCAATATGAGTTGCTACCTTTATTTATTAACGCTGCCTTATGGGTTTCTTCCTTCTTCCTTCTGCATTCTTCCTTTTCCCTTGTAGGGGATTACCTGACAAAACGGCTCAACGGCTCATTTTTTATTTTTTTTACACCTATATTTACCTATATTTACTTGGATTTACCTGATTTTTGGCTGACTCGCATGGAGTCGAGGGCGCAAGCCCGCTTTGGCGCATTCGCTGGCCGGCGGGGAGGTCCGCCCCATCCGTACGCGAGGTCGGGCGAGGCTCGGACCAGCCACCTTGACCGCCGTAGTTTTAGCAGAGGCGGATGGCCACGTTCCCAGCCTTCCCTTGCCACCACCCACTATTTCAAAGAACAAGCGCGCGAGCGCCTCACAACAGGACACTACCATCATTAGATGGGAATGCAAGCAACAAAATTCAAAAGAGTTTGCCCTCGTGCCCTGTTTTTGCTCCGGAGACGGCTTATCTCGAAAGGCGGCAAAGTGGAAGACTGGGAAGACCGTGCGAGCCGCGTGAGGATAAGCCACACTAACCACGTCGGCGACGGAAACTCCCACTCCTTGCGCCCGCCCGTGCCCATCGCCACCCCAGCCGGAATGCTCACCTGGATGGCGAGTAGGAATAATCCTGACCGTGTGTGGGAGGGTGCGGATCATGTCAGCATTTACCCTTCCGGTGTCCCACCGGGCATCGTTATCCGATTCGATTAAGAAGGTAGTGGTTCCGACGGCCAGCAGCAGGACGGCGCCCGCCACAATGGCTGATTGTGCTTTGGATAATGCCATAATTTTCAAGGCTCCTTTGAAGAGAGTTAGAGTTGAGATTGACGCGATGCCGCCCTTGGCCAGCGCCACGGCGGTGACGGATTTTGCCAGCGCCACAGGTGCGGCGTGAATCGAATGAGCGGAGATGCTTTCGGCGATGGCGGCGGCAGTTGAATTGACGCCGCGAGAGGCGAAGAAGCTCCGCAGTTTTTCCAAGGCGCGATTGACGCGCTTTTTGGCCGCGTCGCCGCTGGCTCCCAGAGCCAAGCCGACTTCGTGCAAAGAGCGGCCTTCAAAAAAACGGAGCATCAGGGCGTCGCGATCTTTGGCGCGAAGGCGGAGCATGCCTTCGTCGAGCAAGGGTGACAATTGCGTCCACGTGGAGTCGGCAGGGGTTTCAGCTTCGGATTGCATGGAAGCCTTTTGTTCATGGTATTGACGGCGTCGGTCGCGTTTGAGAACGTCCGAGGAAACGTAGCAGGCAGATCGATAGAGCCAGCCAGTGAGAATTGTTTTGGCTTCGAGCGAGGACGCCTTGCGGGCCAAGAGAATGAACACGGCTTGTGTAACTTCCTCGGCTAGTTGGGGATCGCGCACCTGACGCAACGCGGCCGAATAGACCAGGTTAGTGTGACGGGATACGAGCGTAGCAAAGGCGCTCTCGGCCTGGCTCATTGCGTATTCACGCACCAGTTGCATGTCCGACTCGTTCATCCACTTTAATTATGGCCGCTGCGAGGAAAAAGGGGACAGATTATTTGCAGTCGAAGGTTGTAAGTCCATTTTCGCCTGTCTAACCCGCAGAACAACAGTTGCTGGTCGAGCTGAGGATTTTGATAGGATGTACGCGGCTTAGGATTTGGGCCGACAGAGTTGAATTGGGTCTCCACCAGGATCGTGGCCAGCCGGTTCAAATCCAAGCGCGAAGAGAACCCCCGGATTATCGGATTGTTAACGCTGGCCCCCGGGCCTGGACCTGGGAGAATCCCCTATGGGGTGAACACCCCATAGCGACCTTGAGCATTAGCAACATATTGTTGCCCTTTTATGAATGATAAAATCGAAGGGCTGGCTTGAGTCAGAGGAGGGCGAACGCGGATTTGTTCAACCTACCTTGCTCATGGAAAACAGAATGACCGTCGCGATGCACCACCCTGCGCTATGTATTTGATCGGACTCGGCACGGCCGTCCCGCCGCGGCGTTTTACACAGCCGGAGTGTTTGGCGGCGCTGCAACACGCGCCCCAGTTCCCGCAACTCAACGCACGCTCCCACGCGCTGCTCAAGAAAGTGTTGACCGGTGAAAACGGAATCGCCTCCCGACATCTGGCGGTGGAGAGTTTGGAGGACGCCTTTGTCCTGACGCCCGACGCGCTGCACACCCGCTTCGACCGGCACGCACCCGAACTCGCCGCCCAAGCCGCCGAACGCGCCCTCGCCACTGCCGGAATCTCGCCCACGCAGGTTGACGCCATCATTATCAGCACCTGCACTGGCTATCTGTGTCCCGGACTCACCAGTTATGTCAGCGAACGGTTGGGATTGCGCCCCGACGTCATGGCGCTTGATTTGGTTGGGCAAGGTTGTGGCGCGGCGTTGCCGAATTGGCGCACGGCGGAAGCGCTGCTGGCGGCCAACCGAGCTCAACATGTCCTGTCCGTCTGCGTCGAGATTTGCAGTGCGGCCTTCTATCTCGACAACGACCCCGGCGTGCTTATCAGCGCCTGCCTGTTTGGCGATGGCGCGGGCGCGGCCGTGTTATCCGCTCAGCCCGCCGCTCATGCGCGACGCGTGGAGTGGAAGGCATCGAGAAGTTTTCTGAGCCCGACCGAACGCGACCTTCTCCGATTCGAACAACGCAACGGCATGTTGCGGAACATTCTGAACCGGCAGGTGCCCGAGCTCGCGGCGAAGCATGTGGAAAGCCTTTTCAGAGAGATGCTCCATCGCTACCCGTTGAAGCGCCCCGATGTGACCGGTTGGATTCTGCATGCTGGCGGGCGTGATGTGCTGGCCACCCTCGAAAAACGTCTTGGCCTCAGCGAGCGCGGTCTGTGTCTGAGTGCCGGAGTGTTGCTCGACTTCGGCAACGTGAGCAGCCCGTTCGTGCTTTTTGTGCTGGAGAGGGCGCTCGCCCAAAACGCGCCTGGCGGTTGGTGGTGGATGTCGTCCTTCGGCGCGGGTTTCAGTTGTCACGGCGCCCTCTTGAAAGTGGAGTGAGCCATGCATCGCGTGGTCGAACCGGAACTCCTCGACGATTTGCCGCCCGCCGATTTGCGGGCCGTCGGCTCGCGCGCGGACCTGCAGCGATTGAACATCATCATGGGACACGCGGGCATCTTGTCGCGCGCGTTTCGGCGCCAAATGGAGGTAAATGCTTTTCGCTCACGACCGCTCCGACTGGTCGAACTGGGCGCGGGCGATGGCACCTTCCTTTTGCGGTTGGCACATTGTTCGGCTGCGATTGGCTTGACCGCCGAGGCCACGTTGCTAGACCGTCAAAATCTTGTTTCAACGGAAACTCGCCGCGCATTTGTTGTGCTCAACTGGTCCGTAGAAAGCGCAACGACGGATGTTTTTGCCTGGCTGAAGCAATCGGCTCCTCCCGTAGAAGTGATGCTCGCCAATTTATTCTTGCACCATTTTCCGGACGAATTGTTGGCGGACTTGTTGCGAATGGCGTCAGCGAGGACAAACCTGTTCATCGCATGCGAACCGCGCCGTTCGTCACTCGCTCTGGCAGCCTCACGATCGATCCGGTTCATCGGTTGCAATGACATTACGCGACACGATGCCGTCCGCAGCGTACGCGCAGGCTTTCTCGGCCGCGAACTCTCCGCCCTATGGCCGGTGGATAGCGAATGGCAGTTGAGCGAACAGCCCGCCGGGTTGTTCAGCCATTGCTTCATCGCGAAACGCCATGCCTGAGAACATCACTGTCGTAGGGGGTGGGCTGGCCGGTTTGACGCTGGGCATCGGACTGCGCCAACGAGGTGTGCCGGTCTCAGTGTGGGAAGCCGGGTCCTATCCGCGACACCGCGTCTGTGGCGAATTTATCAGTGGCAACGGGCAAAAATCCCTCGCTCGACTCGGTTTGTTGGACGGACTGCATACGGCGGGAGTTTGTTCGGCCGGTAGCGTAGCGTTCTTTGCTGGACCGACGATGGTCGTGCAGCACCCACTGCCGGAAGCGGCGCTGTGTATTTCACGCTTTGAATTGGATCAATGGCTCGCTCGTCAGTTTCAGCGACTTGGCGGCGAATTGCGCCAGGGCGCGCGATGGTGCGGCGAATTCGGAGAGGGAATTGTGCGCGCCAGCGGCCGCCGCGCGGAACCGGTGACGGACGGCTGGCGGTTGTTCGGGCTCAAAGTCCACGCACGAGACGTCACGATGGACGCCGACCTCGAGATGCACTTTGTGCCATCGGGCTATGTTGGTTTGTGTAAATTGGCGAGCGGCGAAGTGAACATTTGCGGCTTGTTCCGCAGCAAGGAGACTGTACCCGGCCTCTCTCAACGCTGGCGCGACTGGCTGGGAGGGCCTGCCTCATCAGTGCTGCATTCGCGGCTGGCCGTCGCGCACTTCGATGAAGATTCCTTCTGTTCTGTGGCGGGACTTTGCCTGCGTCCGCAGTGCGCGACCCAACGGAATGAGTGTTGCGTCGGTGATGCGCTGACCATGATTCCGCCCGTGACGGGCAACGGCATGTCGATGGCTTTCGAGTCCGCTGAACTCGCCATCGAGCCTCTCGCAAAATTCAGCCGCGGCGAGCTGACCTGGGCAGAAGCGACGCAGGAGACCGCCTCGCGTTGCGACATGAGATTTACCGCGAGACTGCGCTGGGCGGCCTGGTTGCAAAGGGCGTTGTTCCAACCGCGCGCTCGCTCGGTCCTGATGTTCCTAACCGCGCGTTCCGAATGGTTATGGCGCGAGATTTTCGAGCGCACACGGTGACCGAGACTTTTTTTCTCATGACATTTGGCCGCAGACGATGGCTGCAACCAGGCTTGCTTTACCAGAGGCTATGGCTGTAAAGCCGGTTGGCCTCCAATGACGCGCGCGTAGTAACCCTGCCGGGCCAGTAACTCTGCGGGCGTGCCGAATTCGGACACTTGCCCATCTTCAATCACCAGGATTTTGTTGACGCGCCGGATGGTGCTCAAACGATGCGCCACCATCAGGGTGGTGCGGCCACGCATAAGTTCGAAGAAACTGGCGGCAACCAGCGTTTCACTCTCGACGTCCAGCGCACTGGTCGGTTCGTCCATCAGCAGGAGGGGAGAGTTCTTCAGAAAGGCGCGGGCCAGACTGAGACGCTGCTTTTCGCCGACACTCAATCGCGCTCCCTCTTCGCCCACGCGAGTCTTGTAATGCAGGGGTAAACGGCAGATGAATTCTTCAGCATTGGCTGCGCGCGCCGCTGCTTCGATCTCGCTCTGCTTGGCGTCGGGCCGGCCATAGGAAATGTTTTCGGCGATTGTGGCGGGCAAAATGATCGGCTCTTGCAGCACCAAAGCGATCTGGGCACGGAGATCTTTTACCCGCAATTGACGCAAATCGACGCCTTCAAGCAAGACGGCGCCGCCATGCGGATCATAAAACCGGGGCACCAGATTCAAAAGCGTGGTTTTTCCCGCTCCGCTTGGGCCGATGACCGCGATGGATTCGCCTGCCACAACTTGAAAGTTGATCCCGCGCAATGCGGGTTTGGAATCAGAATAATTGAATGCTACGTTCTCATAAATCAAGTTTCCGCGAGCCTCGATGGGCGGGCGGGCGGGCGGGCCGTAAGTTTCCACTCGACGACCGGACGAGGATGCCACTTCCACCTGCCCCTCTTTGCGCACCGCCAAGGCATCCGCGCGATCCATTACTTCGTCGGGCGTATCGAGGATTTCGAACACGCGGTGAATGCTGGCGCCGGCGGTTGAGAGGGTGGCGCTGAGTTGGGAAAGTTGGCTCAAGGGTTCGAACATTTGCCCCAAGTAGGCTAGGAAGACGAGTAATTCCCCCAAGGTTAGCTTGGAAGCCAGGACTTCTCTGGCGCCAAACCATGTCACCGCGACAGTGCTGGCGGTCAGAATCAGCGAAATGACGAACCAATAAGTGACTTCCAGGCCATGTTGAGACATTTTGAAGCGCCGGGCCTTTTCTGTTTGGACATTGAAACGCCGCTGTTCATGCTGTTCGCGGGTGTTACTTTGAACGAGTTGCAAAACCGAGATTCCTTGATTGATGAGCGAATAGACCTTGCTCTCGGCCTGTTGTGCGACCAACCCGCGCGCCCCCATCTCCCGACCGAGTAATCTCATGAGGATCAGCAAAATCGGGGCCGAAATGAGAGCGAGCAAAGTGAGTCGGACATTCAAGCGAAACATCACGATCAGCATGAACAGCAACGTGCAAAAGGCGGAAACAAAAACGAGCAAACCCTGTTGAAACAAGGCTTGGAAGGAGCCGGTATCGTTGCCCGCGCGAAAGATTATGTCTCCGGCCGCAGCGCCATGATGGAAATGCAAGGACAGCCGCTGCAACCAGCCAAAAACATCGTTGCGCACCCGGCGCAAACCTCGCAGTCCCACGTCCGTGGAAACGTAAGTTTGAAACGCGGAACTGAGGGCCTGCAAAAAGCTTACTGCCAGCAAGGTCAGGGCGATGGCGGTGATTTGCGTCAAAGCATTCCAGTTCTTGACAGTCTCGGGCGCCCAAGCTGGATAAGGCTTTTTCCCCAGAACATTGTCCACCAACAGCGCCAACGGCCAAGGCTTGAGGATGTTGAGGCCGACGCTGACCAATAACAACACCAACACCACGCTGATCCGGCCGGCGTCGGGTCGAAAATAGAGTAACGCTCGCAGCAAGGTTTTCATCAATATGTTGCCTGGGTATGCATTGAGGTCCGCGCTAATCTGGTTGAATCCTGATCGAGTTCCTCACAGATGACAGTGAGCAATGGGCGGATGATCTTCATAGTATATTCATTGCGGCATACGCGTCCTGCTCATGCAATAATGCTCGTCTCAAACTGGTCATTGGAATTGAAATTCGAAACCGATCCTAGTGACCGAAGGTGGCATCCAGCGACTTCAGGTTGCGGACGTTTTGGAGCGCCTTCGGGTCCAACCGTGGCCGCCGCAAAATCCAGCGAGGGGCGACCGCTCGCTCTTCCTCCGGACGGTTCATGATCAAAGCGGCGCACAGTCTTTGCCTTTTAAGCCACCAGACGCTGACCTGCTTTCGATCCATTTTGCCCCGATAAACGACCTGGTCGTGGCCACCCGCATCGCCCCAAAATTCATAAGAGAGGTCAAAAGCATCCGAGAAGAAATAGGGAACATGGATAAACGGCTGGAGTTTTCCCGTCATGTTGCGCATCGCCACCCGCCCTTGCTCCACGGCATTATCCCAGTGCTCCACTCTCTTGCGACGATGGAAAACTTGATCGGGGTAATTGGTTACATCACCAGCAGCCCAGACGCCCGGTATAATGGTCTCAAGGAATTTATTGACTTTGATGCCGCCATCCGTGTCCAACGGTGTCCGGTGAAACAGTTCCATGGATGGGATCACCCCAATTCCTGCCACCACAAAATCTGTGGCCACTTGATTTCCAGAGGCCAACACGACCTGGCACTCATGATTCTTCTGCGTCAAGGCCACCACCTCTTCACTTTTCATAAAGGTGATGCCATGCCCGGCAAACTGACGCTCAAAAAAGGTTGAAACCGGAGGCGGGAAGAGCCGTTGCCAGACACGATCGTCGGGAAAGACCATGGTCGTATGCACCCCGTGGCTGGCCAGAACGGAGGAAACCTCCATTCCAATAAAACCAGCGCCGATCACCACGGCATGCTGGCCTCGTTTGATCCGCGCGCGGATGGCCTGCGAATCCTTCATCCCCCGCAGATAAAAGACTTCGGGCCGATTGGCTCCCGGAACCTTCAACCTTCGAACCGTGGAACCCGTGGCGATGAGTAATTGGTCAAAGCCGATCATTTTACCCGAATCGCTATGAAGGCGCCGGCGGCTGAAGTCCACTTTCTCCACCCGGAAGTCTCGGTGGACAGTGATGCCATGCTCGCGGTAAAAGGCGGCATTGGAAATCTCAATGTCGCTGGCTTCTTCCTTGCCGGAAAGAAAGCCCTTCGACAAAGGAGGGCGCTCGTATGGCAGGGCATTTTCTGCCGTGACAATGGCCAGTCCTCCTTTTTTGCCGCTCTGGGCGGCGAACTCCTTCGCGGCATAACCAGCCACCACGCCACCGCCCAGAATGACGATGGGAAAGGTCTCCATGGTCTTGGCTTGGAAAGAGCGTTGCAGGGAACGCTTGATTAGGACCGCTGTTTCTTCATGGCAGTGATGAGCTTCAAATGTTCATTCACAACCGGAATGGTTTTATCCACGAAGCCTTTGACATCCGTGTCTTTCGTGGCGGAAGATTCAGCTTTAAATGCCTTGGCATCCGTTTTGTGGTCTTTGATCATGCCGGCGATATAGGCATTATCGAAATCCGAACCTGACAGGGCCGACATTTTATCCACCATCCCTTGATGTTCTGCATCCAGGCTGCCGGGCAAGGTCACGCCTTTTTGCGCGGCCAACGCTTTCAGGTCGTCATTGATGCCGCCATGATCCTTCACCATCCTCTGGCCGAACTGCTTCACATCGTCGCGCTGCCCGGTGCTGCAAGCCAGTTCGCCCAACTTTACTTCAGTCATGCCGCCTTGGGCGGCCGCCTGGATAAAGTTGCAGTCTTTCGTGCAGACCGATGGCGCCGCGTTTGCGTGTGGTGCAGCGAGCGTGAATCCCACAATCGCCAGAGCCACGCCGAGTGTGGCTAAGGCTGAGTTGGAAATGAGTTTCAGCAACCGCGTCTTGTTGTCTTGTTCGACCGTCTGCTGTGATTGTGTATTCGTATTCATTGGTATATCTCCGTCATATTTGTTATTTTCTTCCGACGTTTCGGCAGTAATGTGCCACGCCGATGGAACGCGTGCTATGGGGTATTCCCCCCACTAACCATTCAGCGCGAGAGGCGACGGGTTTCCCCACTGGCCGGTGAAAACGAATTCCCTCAAGGGCTTTCGTTGCCGGGGCGCCAAGTCGCGTTCCTTCAGGGCATCTGGCAGTTTGGCCGGGTCGGCTTTGTATCCGATGGCCATGGCCGTCCAGGCCTCGTAATGATCAGGTATCTGATAAATCTCTCGCGCCTTGTCGGGCAGTATGCCGGCCATCTGATGCACCGAGAGACCCCGCGCCGTTGCCTCCACCACCAAATTTCCGGCGGCCAGACCGAGGTCGTGAACCGCGGCCCGATTGTCTTTGTTGTTCTTGGCAAATCGCAAACTCACGACACCCAGGACAAGCACCGGCGCCGCCTTGGCCCACGCCTGGTTTGCTTCCACCAGACAGGAAAGGAGTCGTCCGAACTCATGGAGGTTTTCCTTGGTCGCCACCAGATAGTTCCAAGGCTGTTCGTTGTAGGAAGACGGCGCCCAGCGCGCCGCCTCGAACAACGAGCGGAGCTCGGCTTCCGACACCGGACGGTCTTCAAAGCCATAGGGACTCCACCGTTCCGCGAGGACCGGTTGGATCGGATAGTCTGTTGCTGCTTTCTTGATAGTCATACTCGTTTTCTACCTCTCAAATTTGTAAGTCCGAAGAATAGATTGAGCGCGTTTAGACCAGTTCGGAACGGCTTTCAAGTGAAGACTGACTTGTTTGGCGGCTAAAGCTGGCATGTTGATAAATGGCTTTTCTTCCGGCCGGAACCGCTCTTTTTACCGCCACCGGAAAGTTTGTTGACCGTGGCCCAAGCCCGCGCCTCCGCCGTTTCCGTGCTGACGCCTTTTTTCTCGTAGCCCGCTTCGATGTGTTCCGCCTGGCGCTTCTGTTTGTCCGTGTAGCTGGATTTATCGCCTTGGGGCATGGGCATCCTGGAGTTGGGTGCGACCATTTTTCTGGTCTGGAGGCACGATGGCGGGAGGCACATCAATACCCAGCGCCGCGGCCAGATCAATTTCATGGTCCTGCTCCTGCACAATGATCGCGCGCAAGGTTTCGCTCAAGGCAAATTCCCCCATCGCCTCGGCCTGGCGGATGCGCTCGCGATAACGCCCCACCGTCTCCCGTTCGTTCTCCAGATCGGCGCGCAGCATTTCCACTGGGTCGGACGACGTTTTGACCGTTTTGGGCAGCACTCCCGGCATGCCGCCCAGATAATCAATTTGCTTGGCGATTTTTATGGCGTGCGCCAGTTCTTGCCCGGCATGCACTTCCAACTGCCGCGCAATGTCTGTATAGGCGGCGCCCTTGAGCACCTGACTGTACACGGTGTAGGCAATGATGGCCTGATATTCTCCGGCGAGATCCTCGTTCAGCAGTTGGATCATCTTTTCACGAGTGATGTTCAATTCTGAGGTCATGTTATCTTTCGTCATATCTCTCTATTTAAGCGATGAGTTGTTGACTTTTCTATGGGGTAAAACCCTACCGTCGAGCATGGGAACCGCCGCCCACATTCACCATTCCTTTGGGAAGGTCTGGCGGGATGCCTGACCGGTTCTTCATGATCAGGGTCGCTGAATTCTACGTGATTGCAGGAACGCCACGAGCGCGTCCATTTCCGCAGGCGTGAGGTTCGCGGCGTAGGCCGGCATGTTCACGCCTCCGTTGGAAATTCGCAAAATCATCTGGTTTTTCGACAGGCGGTTGGCCACATCGGTTAAATCCGGTCCGCGGCGGCCGCCATCGTCCCCAATCAAGTGGCAGTTCAAACAGGCTTTGTCGTGAAACAATTGCGCGCCAACAAAAACCGGTCCATTGGTTGCGCCCACGATGGATGGCGGCAATGGTTGCGCGTTGAAATTGGGCGACCAGGGCGAATTCGCTCCCTCCACCCACAACGTCGCGATCATCACCACGGTCATCAAAACGGCCGCGACGGCCCACGGACGCCGGCGCGGGCTGCGTTCGCCCCGATTGGACAGGAACGGCAGCGCGATTAACAGCATCCCCACCAGCAGCGGGCCGAAAACCATGAAATATTTTTCACTTCCATGCGGCAGCAAGGCGAGCACGCCAAAATACCACAACAAATACCAGTCCGGCCGCGGACTGGCCGCAATGATGCTGGGGTCGGGCGGTTTTTCCAATTGCGGCGCGCCGAAAATCAACCCCAGAGCCGCAATGACCACGATCATGGCGACGCAAAAGACCGCATCGCGCCAGGCTGCGTCAGGCCAAAACGGGCGTCCGCGTTTTGCGATGAGTTCTTTGTATTCCTGGCGGTAGGTCTTGGGATCTACCAGTTGGCCCGGTTTGGGCGGTTCGGAAATGCCGTGGCGCAGGACCAGCCAAAGATGCAGTCCGACAAATGCAAAAATGAGACCGGGCATGATGAAAACGTGAACCACGAAAAACCGGGTCAAGGTCGCGCCGCCAACGGTGTCGCCGCCCAGCGTAAAATGAGCCAGCCATTTTCCGATGAATGGCACGCGCCCGGTTTGTTCCGCCGCGACAACCACGGACCAGACCGCGTTTTGATCCCATCGCAAAAGCTGTCCGGTAAAACCCATGACCAGCGTGAAGCCCAACAGCAGCACGCCCGTCGCCCAGTTCAGTTCGCGGGGGAATTTGTAGGAGCCGGCCAAAAAGACTTGCGCCATGTGCAGGCCGACCATCAAGACCATGGCCGAAGCACCGTAGTAATGGAGACCGCGCAGAAAGTGTCCAAAGGGTGCTTCATCGCTGATGAACTGTAGCGTCGAGTAGGCCTCGCTGGCCGAGGGGATGTAAGAGAAGGCCAGCGCAATCCCACTGATCACTTGAATCATGAAGGCGCACAGCGTGGCGCTGCCGAAGACATACCACCATTTGGCGTCCGGCGGCACCAGATGCGTCGCCATTTTGCCGACTGCTTCGGGCAGACCCGTGCGGTCGTCCACCCAATCCCGAATTCGAGAGAAAATTCGATGCAACATTATTTTTTGGTGATGGGTATGGGAGCCGTTTGAATCTGCACCTGGCCGTCTTTCACCCGCACCGGGTAGTGAGGCAAGGGCAACGGCGGCGGCCCGGCGGCGACGGTACCGTCTTGATAATACACGCCTCCGTGACACGGGCACATGAACAAATTGGCTTGGGCCAGCCAGCGTACGGGACACCCCAGATGGGTGCAATTGATGGAAAAGGCGATGAAAGTGTCGGCGTTGACGCGACGCAGCCAAGCCGCGCTGCGGGCCGTCACGCCCGCCCACGGCAAGGGCGAGGCGTCTTCATATTTCACCGCCGTCGTTTCGCCAATTTTGAACGAATCAACTTTTCCCACCGAGCGCCAGACTTCCTGTTTGCGCGCAAAGAACGGAGCCACTATGAAACCAACCATTGGCACCGCCAGAATCAAAGCGCCGACTCCACCAATGACGAAACTCAATCGCGCGAGAAATTTTCTTCGCGAAAGTTCCACTGCTGATGGCGGGACGCAGATGGGAGAGGCTTCAGTGTTTTCTTCTTTCATGACGAATATCTCGAATCCATCCCGCCAGCGCCACGGCAAAAAGCGCGACGCCAACGCCTGTTATAATGAGTGAGGTTACCAATCCCCATACCAAGAAGGTAATCCCCAGCGCCAAGGTCACAGGCCATACGCACGGTTCCGGCAGTTCCGCAGGTTGCGGGACGTTCCATCCCGGAGGCAATTTCGAAGGCGCAGAGTTTGAAGTTTCAGTGGACATGAGTTTCTCCAATCAGGGTTGCATTTGGTTGCGATTCATAGACTGGGGCTTCATCGTTGGCCTGACCATACCAGCGGGCGAGCAGTCCAATAATGCCACAGAAATAAATCAGGCACGCGGGAACCCACATCAACAGGCCGCCCAGTTGCTGGTCTTTGGCAGGAGTTAATCCCCATTGATTCTGCACGAGCGGCAGGATGCCGAGCCGGTCTATTGGATGAAGATAAATGGAGCAAACTTCCACGGGTGCGAACGTGAGGATGATTCCCAGGATGGTGCAGCCGAGGCAGGCGCTGAAGAGATAAACAATTCCCGCCAGCGGCGAAAGCCGTTGCCGGCTCCACGGACCGAGGATCGGCCACCAAAAAGCAAAACCCATCAAAAGCAAGGAGACATACTGCAAACGGTGAATCCACCCGTTGGTCACGGCGGCATTGCACAGCGTGGGCGCGTGCCAAAGCCACATCCCGCCGACGCCCAAACACCAGGTGACGGCTGGATGACGCACCATCCAGGTCAACCATTTCCAGCGTTCTTTTTGAAAGCGGCCGGGCATCGTGGCCGGCGGCAGGCTCAACAGAATCAGCGGCGGCACAACCAACAGGAGCAGGAGATGTTGCAGCATGTGCGCGGTGAATAAATATCCGTCCGCCAAGGCGTCCATCGGCGAAGCCAACGTGAGGAAGAATACGACCAGTCCCGCCAGCAGCCAGCAGATTTTTCGGCTGAAACGAGCTTGATACCGCACACCATAGGTTAAAAACGTGGCGACACATACGGCGATGACCCACGGATTCCAATTCCAGGCGGACAGAAGAAATTGTTCGGTTGTCATAAAAGAAGCCTTAGATAAATGACCGAAAACACCACCAGCCAGACGGCGTCCACAAAATGCCAGTAAAGCCCGATGGATTTGGCCGCTTCAATGCGGCCTTGTTTGAAATCGCCGGCCAGAGAAAGCCCCATGACGATCAGCAACGCAACCAAGCCGACGCATACATGCAAACCGTGGAAGCCGGTCAGCGTGAAAAAGGTGGTGGCGAACAAATTGGAATTGACCATGACGCCTGCATGGAAGACGTGGAGGTATTCCTGGCCCTGGCCAAGAATGAAGACGGCTCCGAGCAGGATCGTCAGCGCCAGCAGCCAGCGAAACGCGGCCGGCTTTCTGGCCTCCAATTTTCTTTCCGCCAGCCAAATGGTCAGGCTGCTGGCCAGCAGGCAAAGAGTGAAAACGCCGGTTTTTTTTGCATTCAACGTGCTGGCGGGAGTCGGCCCGTCCATGGTGTGGTTGTTGTAATAGAGATAAGCCAAAATGAGCATGACAAAGAAAGCTCCTTCGGAAATTAGAAAGGTGACCATGCTCACCCGGTTTTTTTCCAGTGCGAATTCGTCCCGCGACGTTGGGCCGCCGACCTCTGGATCAGGCCTTTCCGGATGCGCCAAATCCCACAAGGGCCGCCGGCTGCGGATCGGCGGCACGCGATCAAAATTCTGCGCGGGCGGCGGCGAAGTCGCGGCCCATTCCAGCGTCCAGGCCTGCCACGGATTGTCGCCCGCCGGTTGGCCGTGGCGCAGGCTCACGACGATATTCCACAACAAAACCAGCACCGCGGCGCCCAACAAGAACGCGCCGATGGTGGAAATGAGATTGAGCAAACCCCAGCCCGGCAGATCGGGATAGGTGTAGATTCGCCGTGTCATGCCCATCAAACCGAGAAAATGTTGCACGAAAAACGCCGTGTTGAAACCAATCAGGGCCATCCAGAAATTGAGCTTGCCCAGCCGTTCGGACAGCATCCGTCCGGTCATTTTGGGGAACCAATAATAAAGCCCGGCAAAAACCGCGAAGAACGTGCCCCCGAAAAGCACATAATGAAAATGCGCCACCAAATAATAAGTGTCCGTCACCTGCCAGTCGATCGGCACCACCGCGAAGGTCACGCCGCTCAATCCGCCAATGGTAAATTGGATCAGAAACGCGACGGCAAAAAGCATGGCCGTCGTCAGTCGAATTGAGCCGCCCCACATCGTCGCGCTCCAGGCAAAGACCTTCACGCCCGTGGGAACGGCGATCAACATGCTGGACGCCGCGAAAAAAAGGTCAATTGGATGCCCCATGCCAACGGCGAACATGTGATGGGCCCAAACACCGAAGCTCAACAGCGCGATGGCGACTGTGGAAGCCGCGACGAATTCATAACCAAAGATCGGCCGCCGCGCAAACACCGGCACCACTTCGGAAATGATGCCGAAGGCGGGCAACGCCATGATATAGACTTCAGGATGCCCGAAGGCCCAAAAAAAATGCTGCCACAGCAACGCTGATCCACCGTGCGTCGGCGAGAAAAAATAGGTGCTCAGATTGCGATCAATGAAAAGCATCACGATGGCTGCGTTTAAGGCCGGAATCGCCAGGATGACGAGAAAGGAGTTGACGAAAATCATCCAGACGAACAATGGCAACCTGCGAATGGTCAAACCGGGCGCACGCAGGGTCAGGATCGTGGCGATCAGATTGATCGAAGTAGCGACCGAGCCGACACCCAGAATCAACAGGGCCAGCACCCAATAATCCACGCCGTGGGTCGAGGCATACTGGGTTTCGCTGAGAGGCGCGTAACTGAACCAGCCAACGGCGGGGGCGCCTCCCGCCAGCAGGCTGAAGTGCAGCAACAAACCGCCGAACGGCAGAAGCCAATAGCTCATCGCGTTGAGCCGGGGAAAAGCCATGTCGCGCGCGCCGATCATCAGCGGAACCAGGTAGTTCGCCAAACCAAACAATGTTGGCATCACCACCAGGAAAATCATCGTTGTGCCATGCATGGTGAAAATCTGGTTGAAGGCTCCCGGCGAAAGAAACGTGTTGTTGGGCCGGGCCAGTTGAATGCGCATGAGCAACGCCTCGACGCCGCCGACGATAAAAAACACCAGCGCGGTCAGCAGATAGAGAATGCCGATGCGTTTATGATCCACCGTGGCCACCCAGGCAAACAAGCCGCGAGGCGCGCTGCCCGCCTCGGGCGTTTCAATCTCAACGGAAGGTGAAGCGAAGGCGCTCATTGGAGGGTCTCCAAATAGCTCGCCACCGCGCTTGCCTGCGCATCCGTCAGCTTCAGATCGGGCATCAGGCAACCCGGTTTGCTGGCCTGCGGATTTTTGAGCCAGCGAAAAAGATTCGTTTCCGTGTTGGACAATACGCCCGCGCCCAGGTATCTGCGGACGGCCAAATGGGTCAAGTCTGGCGCGGCGCTGCCTGCCACGGAAACTCCGCGAATGGAATGACAATTGGCGCAGGTCATCGTCTGGAAGATTTTCAAGCCTTGCCGGGCTGAATCGGTGGCGGGAAGGGCGGCGGGATTTTGCTGTTCGCGCAGCCACGCAGCGTACGTTTCCGGCGAGTCCGCGATGACGGAAAAACGCATCCAGGCGTGCTGCGCGCCGCAATATTCGGCGCAGGCGCCGGCGTATTGGCCCGGCACCCTGGCTTCCAGCCAGATATAATTCGTATTGCCGGGCACCACGTCCATTTTGCGCGCCAAGCGCGGCACCCAAAAATCGTGAATGACATCCGCCGATTGCAGCCGCACCAGCCATTTGCTGCCGGCGGGAACGTGAATTTCATTGGCGGTCGCCACGCCCGTTTGAGGATAACGCGCCTCCCACCACCATTGATGACTGATCACGATGAGATCAGGCTCCTGATTCGCAGGGGGATCAGACTGTCGCATCCCGCGCGCCGTGAGGACGAAAAGGCAGATGATAATCAGTGTCGGCCCGGCCGTCCAAATAATTTCCAGTTTCCGGTTCCCGAAATACGAGGGCGGCTCTGCCGAACCCGGCCGCTGTCGGAAACGAATCAAGCCGACGCCCACCATGCCAACGACGATCGCCAGAATGATCGCGCATATCAGCAGCACCACCATGAACAGTCCAGAAATCGCAGCCGCTTGCGATGAAGCAGGATCAAAGATGGGACTGAAGTTGGCTTGCATTTCTGTTGCGGAATAATCTTCGCCTATTTTGTGGGGAAATTCCGGTTCGTTTTCTTTTTGAAATAGGAATTGCCAGTGTCAATGATGAGATCGTCCATTTCCAAGTGCGGCGACAAATCCCGGATGACCGAATCCACCGGACCGCCTGCGGGCGCCAGCATCATGACCGCGCGCGGGCGGCGGAGCAAAGCGATGAACTCTTTGATGTCGGCCGCCGCGCAAGCATCGTGCTGCCCGGTTTCCTGGCACAGGGCTTTGACCTTGGCCGGGTCCACATCATATCCCGCTATGGGGAAGCCTTGGTCGGCCATGTTAAGCGCGAGATTGCGTCCCATGACGCCCAAGCCGACCATGCCAATTTCATAGTGTTGTGCGTTCATTTCGTAGCCGGGTAATTACCGTCCGCGCGGAAATTTAAGTGAGTTAAGTGCGAGGAGGCTATGGGGTGTTCTACCCATGCCTGATTTGGTCAGTGGAGGCATCAATCTGCAAGTCTTGGCCGACTGGAAGTACTGGGTGGACAGAGGCTACACGTTCTGAGCGAAGAAAGAAGGCACATCCCTTGGTGCAATCGTTCATTGCCTTGCGAGGACGGGCCAATCAAATGGCCGAAGCAACTGCAAGCACGGCCAACCGGCTGGCGGAGATTGCCGTTCACATCACCCACAGTTTCCGCGCCCTCCTGGACAAATTTAGCTCGGTTGGCGGCGTGAGCCTGCATGATCGGGGTGTTTTTGTCATGGGGTTGTATGATGGAATGATGAACGAAGTGCGAAACGTCGGTCAACGGCTGCCGAGCCGGGCCAAGGTGACGAAAATGCGTAAGCCGAAGAAGGGAGCAGTAGGCCAGGCCGCCGGTCTCCATATCCACCCTTACACCGTGGCATTAAGCCTGGGCAGCCAATTCAAGCTCAGGTTTTTCAAGCTACGGCGCCAGCAAAATGCGAAACCCAGTATAACTATAGCGGCCCCACGGCGCCGCGAATCCGCGCGCGGCGCAGCGACAGAGCTCTATATTTTGATTGTAACAGCCACCGCGAAGGATTCGCTTGGGAGGTGGACCCGGAATTTCATCGGCGCACCATTGAAACACATTGCCGATCATGTCGTACAAGCCCCAGGGGTTCGGCTTGAAACTGCCCACCGGCGCGGTGAACGGATACCCGTCATCGAACGGAAACGTGGACGTCGCGTTGTAGCCGTGGCCTCCTTGGTAACGAGGCCGTTGATCGGTCTCAGCGTCCGTTTTGTAGCCGGTCTCCAGCACGAATTGCCGAAACTGGCCCACCGTCACTGTCGTCCGGCCCAAATAGAACCCGTGCTCGATCTGGACAATCCGCTGCGGTTTTTCTTCCGCTTCGGCCAGCATGTCCGAAGCAGGCGCTCCCATCACAAATTGTCCAGGCTTAATCCAAATGAATTCGATGGCTTGGCCGGAGCCTACTCGTACTGAAAGCTGATTCGTGTTCGCCTCCGCCCATATATTCATGGAGCAAAGCACCAGGCAGATCGAATGGATCAACAGTTTTAACATTCCAGCGCACAAGGATTACCTAACTGTCCGAGCGGAGCAAATTCAAACATCCTCCGAAAGGCAGGCTCGGTCATGATGTAACAGGCAGCATCACGCCCCGTGACGGCGTTTGTGCCGGTGCGAATCCGGTTGGTCACCCCAATTTCGACGGGCCGTTTGGGCACTGGCATACCCTTACCCCCTGAAATAGCCGTCACACCGTCACAAGTGTTGATAATCAAGGACTTAACCCGTAACATTTGGCGTCACAAACCATCGTACAAAGCCGTCACAAATCAAACGATGCACTTTTCGAATCAATGTTTGAATTGATGCTGCTTGCTTGCTTTCGCCAGTCGCTGCTCCCATTCGCCCTTGTGCGCCAATGGATCAGCGTCTGTGCCCCAAAGCTTTTTCACCATCTCACGCTGGGGCACGAAAGGGCACTTGGCCTTTGGATTCTTGTGCTCGTCGTCCAGGGCGCGCAACGCCAGTTGTGCGCCGGTCATGAGGGCGGGCTTGTCGGGACGGCTGAATTGCCGGTTTAACTGGTACGCCGCCTCGTCGAGCTGGCCCCAGCGTTCCGCGTGGCCTGTGCCCCACAAAGTGGGCTGGGTGTCGAGCCGCGCCAGATTCCAGAACCCAATGCGAATCTGCCGCACCGGTTTCACCTCGCGGCTCATCAGGTCACGAAACAGAACTTCCAGCGTGGCGTTGATGACAGAATTCCGAAACTGCGGATGGGCAAAACGATGGGTGGCGCCGGTCTCGCTGAAATCGCGGAAGCGTATGGTCAGGCCCAATTCGCGCGCCTGCAATTGCTCGCGCCGCAACTGCCCCATCAAGCGGGTGGCTTCGCTCAACAGGAAGGTCAGCGCCGCTTCGTAATCCGGCTCGTCGTAAGGCAGCGTGGTGTTGCTCGAAATCGTCTTGCGGTCCTTCACTTCCAGCAACAGTGGTTCCTGCCAGCGTCCGTTGGCGAAGAGCCACAATTGCTGCCCCCAGATGCCGAACTTCTGCCGGAGCAGCATGGACGGCAGCCTGGCCACGTCGCCGAACGTCCGGGCGCCCAGCCCGGCCAGCGACCGCTCGCGCCTTTCGGCGATGCCGGAAAGCTCGCGCACAGGGCGGTCGCGGAGGAATTCCTTTTCCTCTCCGGCTTGGATTTCCAGGAAGCCGGGCTTGGCCGCGTCGGTCGCAAGTTTGGCCAGCCACGAGGAACTGGCCAGTCCGCCCGACACCGGCAGGCCCACCTCCTTGCGGATGCGCCGGCCAATGCCCTGGATATATTCCATGGGCGTTATATGGCGCCACACGTGCGCGTCCATCGTGGTCAAATCCAGGAAGGCTTCATCAATCGAAATCGGCGCCAGCGTCGGCGAATACTCCTCCAGGATGCGGAACATCTCCTCGGAGAGCCTCCGATACTCGTCGTAATGCGGACGGCACAAGACGCCCGTCGGACAAACCCGCGCGGCCTCGAAACAGGCCATGCCCGTTTCCACGCCGAACTTTTTCGCCGCGCGATTGGCCGCGATGACGATCCCATCACCGCGCCGTCCGCCGCCGACCCATACCGGCCGTCCTTCCAGCTTCCGGTCCAGTGCGATCTCGCAACTGGCAAAGAAGCTGTCGGCATCCACGTGCAAAATGCGGTTCGTGCGGTTCGTGCGGCTCATGCGCATCCGTGATTATAAAAGTCATTTTTAAAATAGGCAAGGGCAGCGCGGCCCCAAGAAGCGCCGCACCAACAAAGAACAAACACCGTGAGTAGTGGACAGTGATTAGTGGTTAGTGGATAGTGAAATGCCTCTCTAACCACTGGCCACTGGCCACTAACCACTGAATTTTATGAATGACATACTGAACAAGTCGCTGGTGCTGGTGCTCAACCGCAACTGGCAGGCCGTCAACGTCCGCACGCCGCAGGAGGCCTTCTGCATGATGGCGACCAACGTGGCGACCGGACTGGAAATCGAAGGCGAACACAACATCCGTCCCGTGACCTGGGAGGAGTGGATCACGCTGCCCATCCGTCTCCAGGACAATCCCAAAGAGTCATCTTTCAAATTTCTTCATTGCTCAAAGGGGCAAAGGCTTTTATACAAATGGGCCGTTTCCGGTGTCCAGTCCGGTGGATGTGCGCCGATCAATGCCGTATAACTGATGAATTCTAAATCTCGACCGCCCCAGGGCGCGCCGGCCAAAGGTGCCGCCGCCCCAACTGCCAAAGCCGGCGCCACCCCGCCCGCCAAGCCTCCTCCTCCGCCACAACCCGCCCAAGGCCCTGTGCCGCCGCTCTTTCGACGGCTCGACTGGCTGACCATGGGGATCGCTTTCGCCGTCGTTTGGGTGGTTTTTTTTATTTGTCTGGCGCCGCAGGTTACCATTGAGGATTCAGGGGAGCTTTGCACGGCTTCCTACTATGCCGGCATCCCGCACCCGCCCGGCTACCCGTTTTGGACTATTTACACGTGGCTTTGGACGGTGCTGGTGCCCTTCAAGAACATCGCCTGGCGGGTGGCCCTGGCGGAGGCCAGCACGGCGGCCTTCGGCTGCGGCGTGCTGGCTTTGATGGTTTCCCGCGGCAGCAGCATGTTGATGGAAGGGATCGAGGAATTGAAGAACATGACCGGCAAGTGGGAGGGGGCCATCTGCATCGTTTCGGGCCTCGCCGCCGGGCTGATGCTCGCTTTCGGCAATTCGATGTGGAAGCAGTCGGTGGTCATCAACCGCATCTCTCTCTTTGGGGTGCCGTGGATGCTGTTTGTGCTGGCGATGATCATGCGGTGGATTTATGCTCCACATCAGCGACGCTATCTGTTCATCGCGTTTTTCTTTCTCGGCATCTGCTCCACCATCCACCAGACGCTGACCATGGCCATCATGGGCATCGAAATTGGTGTCACGGCCCGCCAACCGAAATTAGGGCGGGACATGTTCTTCGTCAACACCGTGGTCTATTTCCTCGGATTGATGGCCAAAGGCGCCCACATGGCGGGTGTTTTTGACGGGACCAATCCGATGGTGTTCCGGATTTTTAACGGCGTCGGTTTGTGCTCCCTGGCAGCCTGCATCTATCTGACCATCAAGACCAGCGGCCTTTTGACGGAATGGAAGTCAACGATCGCATCGTTTCTGTTGATGGGTTTAGGCTCCTGTTTTTATCTTTACGAGGCCATCTCCGGCATGACCAACCCGCCCATGGAGTGGGGCTATCCGCGCACCGTCGAGGGTTTCTGGCATGCTCTGAGCCGGGGCCAGTATGACAAACTTAGTCCGACGGATATATTCAGCGACCCCGGGCATTTCATGACGGAACTGAGCATGTTGTTCACGGAGCTGGCGGACTGTTATAGCCTGGTGGCGATGTTTTTCGCGCTGTTGCCGTTGTTTTTCATTTTCAAAATGCAAAAGCGGGAACGCGCCTGGATCATTTCCGTCGCCGCCATTTATCCTTTCCTGGGTGTCCTGCTCTCCATCTTTCTGAACCCGACTCGCGAACGCCAAACCGCCGACCTGGTCAAAGTGTTCTTCACCGCCTCGCACGCGGTGGTGGCGATTTTGATCGGTTACGGCATGGCGTTGACGGCCGCGTTCATGGCGACTAATTACGAGAAATTCCGCCGTTGGGGATTGGCTGGGGCGGGCGTGGCCATCGCGCTGGCCCTGTACTCGCTTTTCTCGGTGACGGCGGAGAATTATTTCGGCCTCGACGCCGAAAGCCAGATGAGCCTCTCGAGCCTGCCGCATTGGATCGCGCAATCATTCGCCCCCGGCCAGTACGGGTCGGCGGTTCTGGCCAGCCTGATGCTGGTGGGCATGACGGTGGTTTTTCTGGTCTCCCTGTTCCTTTACACCAAGCGCGCCCCGCTGGGAATCACCCTGGCGCTTTTTGCCATGATGCCGGTTTACTCCAGCATGTCGCATTGGTTTCACAGTGAGCAGCGCAATCACTGGTTCGGATACTGGTTCGGCCACGATATGTTCACTCCGCCTTTTGTGGGGCCGGACGGCAAGCTGACTTACGACGCCAGCTTGCGCGAGGCGGCCGCCAAAGGCCCGCATGGCAAAATGGTTTATCCGGAAATGGCGCGCGACGCGGTGCTCTATGGCGGCACGGACCCCGGACGGTTCTGCCCCACTTACATGATCTTCTGCGAGAGCTTCATTCCGCATGATTGCCAGCCGGAGCAGGACCAGCATTACGATCGCCGTGATGTGTATATCATCACCCAAAACGCCCTGGCGGATAACACCTACCTGGATTACATCCGCGCCCAATACAATCGCAGCGCGCAGATTGACCCGCCCTTTTTCCAGAATTTCCTGCACGTCAGCGCCCCTAATTTTTTCCACGGGCAGAGCCGGTGGCTGGCGTGGCTGGACGACATTTTTGAGGGGCTGGGAGCCAGAGTGGAAAAATCCCGCCGGACCGGCACGTCCAGGTTCAAACCGGATCAATTCCTCAACGCGCAAAGCCTCGCCGCCAAATTGCGGCATGGCGGCAATCAGAGCCCGCTGGCCAGTTACCTTTACGGCAAGTTGAGCAAGGAAACCCAACAAGCGGTTGATGCCAACGCGGATGAGGCCGCGCTGCGGCGCGCGCTCTCCAAGGACTTGAATATCATTCTGGAAGGGACGAACATGTATTCGCCCGAACGATTCAAGGACGTGAAGCTGCCGACGTTGATCCAGGAGGCCGCCACCGACCCCAATCTCACGCCCAATAATATCATCCGCCTCAACCGCCGCATGCTGGAGGAGGCGTATCCGGAAGCCGTCGTCAAGAGTCTCGGCGGCGTCTATCCCGACACCGAGATTATCACGGCCACGCCCGAAGATTCGGCCAGTTGCTTCAACGAATACCTCTACGACGCGCATCGGCGTTTGCAGCACGACGCCCAGTTCCCCAATGAGCCGCGCCAACTCAAGGCCGGAGAAGACGTGCATCAGGACGACAGCGGGCACGTGCAGGTTTCCGGCCAGGTTGCCGTCATGAGCATCAACGGCCTGTTGACCAAGGTGATTTTCGACAAGAACCCCCATCACGAATTCTACGTGGAGGAAAGCTTCCCGCTGGACTGGATGTATCCGTATCTGGAGCCTTTCGGCGTGATCATGAAGATCAACCGGCATCCGATCCAGGAAATGTCGCAGGATGTCATTGACAAAGACCACGCCTTTTGGAGCGAGTACTCCACCCGGACCATCGGCAACTGGATCACCTACGACACGACGGTCAAGCAGATTTGCGATTGGGCCGAGGATGTGTATCTGCGCCACGACTTGAGCCACTTCACCGGCGATCCGAAGTTCGTCCGGGATGACGACGCCCAGAAGGCCTTTTCCAAGCTGCGCAGCTCCATTGCCAGCAGCATCTATCAGTGGCGCTCGCGCCCGCAGAATTCCCGCAGCGCCACGGAGAGGCCGCGGGTGATGAAGGAGGCTGAATTCGCTTTCAAACAGGCCTTCGCTTACTGCCCGTACAGCCCGGAGGCGGTCTTTCACTTTATGGAGATGCTGCTCCAAAACCCGGGCCGCATTGACGACGCGATTCTTATTCTGGAAACCTGCCATAAGCTGGACCCGTATAACGTCCAGATCAGCGAATGGATTGACCAATTGAACCGGAACAAGGGCGGCGCCCCTGTGGCCCAAGCCTTGGCCCAGGTTTCGCAGGACCTGGCGCAAGGCCAAAGCAACGCCGCCGAACAAATACTGGACCAGTTGCTCAATTTACCTGGCCTGGACCCAAGCACATTGGGAAACGTGGCCAACGAGTATTTGCGTTTGCACAACTTTGAGAAGAGCGAGCAGGCGATCCTGCGCATCACCCAACTCCTGCCCGATCGCTCCGACTCGTGGTACAATCTGGCCACCGTCCAGGCCTTCCGCGGTCAGGCTGCCCAGGCGCTGGCCTCGCTCAAGAAATCGCTGGACATTAACGCCGGGGAAATCGTCAAAGACCCCAAGACGCCCAATTTGCGCCAGCACCTCTTCCAAGACCCCTATTTTGCGCCGCTGCGGCAAACGCCCGAGTTCCAGGCCGCTTTCGGCACAAAGCCTTGAGGTTTGATTTTCCTACCTGAATTCCTCCCATTCCGGCTCGTTGGCGAAAATCCAGCGGTAGTAGTCGGCGGCTTGAAGTTTGCCGGCGGCGGCTTCGTCCACCACCACCGTGCAGCGAGCGTGCAGTTGCAGGGCGGTGGCGGAAATCATCGAGGTGATCGGGCCTTCCACGGCTTTGGCGATGACCTCCGCTTTACTCTCGCCGGTGGCCAGCAACAGGCACCGACCGCTTTCCAGAATCGTGCCCACCCCCATCGTAATGGCGCGCCGCGGGACGTCCCCTGCCCCGCCAAAAAGGGCGGCGTTTTGCGCGATGGTAACCGGGCTGAGCGCCTTAACGCGGGTGCGGGAGCGCAAGGCGGACAACGGTTCATTGAAGCCTATGTGGCCCGCCTGGCCAAGGCCCAGGATTTGCAGGTCAATTCCGCCGCAACGCTCGATTTTTAGCTCGTATTCGCGACATTCGGCATCCAGGTCGGCCGCCATGCCGTCAGGCAGATGCGTGTTGCGCTTGTCGAGGTTGACCTGGCTGAAAAGACGACGGTCCATGTAGTAGCGGTAGGAGCGCGCGTCTTCGGGGGAAAGACCGACGTACTCATCCAGGTTGAAAGTGCGGCAGAGGGAAAAATCCAGGTCTTCCTCGTGATGCATGCGGACCAGAATGCGATAGACCGCCTCCATCGTCCGACCGGTGGCCAGCCCGAGCACCAACGAAGGATTGGTCCGCAATTCCCGCGCCGCGAGCCGCGCCACCAACATCGCGGCGCTATCCCGGTCTGGACGAATGATGGCTTCCACGGATGCCTTCCCGCTTTGTCAAGCAGGATATTCCTTGGCGTTTTCCGGCAGGGAAAAGAGAACTTTGCGCGCGGGCAGCGCTTCCTTCAAGGCCGCGATTTCATCCATGCCCGTGGTCAGCGGCAACGCGATCTGGCCGCCTTCGATGGCCGAGCGGCAGAAGGCCATCATGATTTCAAAGCCTTCCCAGGCGGTGTGGAAGTTGCACGCGTGGACCTTTTTGTCGTCGTCCAGCCAGTCGGCCATTTCCTGCACGTAGGGGGGCATGTCGAGGTCGTAATTCATCGCCCCTTCCCCGCTGAAGGAGCCGGTTTTGGTCACCGCCCGCCAGCCGCCGCCGGTCATCACTTCGGCAAAACCGTCGGCGCCCTGCGCGCCGATGCGGCATTTGCGCCACCAATACGGAACTTCCGGCACGTCCGGCGCGCCTGCTCCGCATTCGATGATGCCGTGGACGCCGTTGGAAAAATGGATGAAGCCGGCGATGTAATCGGGCGAAGGATGGGAATCGGACAATTTGCCGCGTCCCGCCGCCTGGGCCATGACCCATTGCGCCTTGGCGCCGGGATTGTACCAGAGGGTGTAATCCACCAGGTGGCTGAGCATGTGCATCATCCAGCCTGTGGCAGTGCCATAGACGGTATGCACGCGTCCCAGCGCGCCGCCCACGATCAGGTCATGCACCTTCCGGTAATGTTCGCCGTAGCGATGCTGATGGCTGACCACGGCTTTGACTTTGGCCGTGTCGAGCATGTTCTTGATCTTCAGCCCCTCGGCGCTGGTCAGCGCGAAGGGTTTCTCGAAGGCGATCAATTTCGCGCCGCACTCGATCCCTGTTCGGATCAACTCCGAGCGCAAGTTTGGAAGCGTGCAGAAGCAAAAGATGTCCGGCTTTACCAACGCTGCCAGGGCGCGGGCATCGGTGCTGATTTGAGGATGGCCCAGTTTGGGCGCGGCGGCTTCCAGGCGGGCTTGGTCTATGTCGCAAATCCCGGCGACCTCGAAACGGTTATTGGCGTGAAAAGCAGTGGCGTGATGCAGCCCGCGCTTGCCCATGCCGACGACGATGACCTTGTAGCGATTCATGGTTTGCGGTTACTGCGCCTGGTCCCATTGCAGGACTTTCTCGATGACGTAGTCGGCCTCGTTGTTGGTCAATTCCGGGAATATCGGCAGCGAAATGCAGGTGGCGGCGTTGAACTCGGCGTTGTCCAGCGAACCGGCGATGCGCGCCGCCTTGCCCCACGGATATCCGGCCTGCTGATGAATCGCGATGGAATAATGCGTCTTGGCATCAATCCCGGCGTCATTGAGATACTTCAAGAATCCATCCCGCTTGGCCGGATCTTTTGTTTCGACAACGTAGAGATGAAAAATGTGGCGGCCACCCGGCGTCTCGAACGGCAGCGTGAGGTGCTTCGCCCCCTTGAGTCCAGCCGTGTAGCGCGCGGCCAGCGCCCGGCGCAGATCGTTCCAGGCGTCAATGTGTTTGAGCTTGGCGCTGAGGATGGCGGCGTGGATGTCATCGAGGCGGCTGTTGAAGCCGAAGCTGTGGACGTTGCGGGCGTTGGAACCGTGATTACGCAACTTGCGCACGCGGGCGTCAAGGTCGGAATTATTGGTGACAATCGCGCCGCCGTCGCCAAAAGTGCCGAGGTTCTTCTGGATGATGAAACTGGTGGCGGTGGCGTCGCTCAACTGCGCGATCTTGAATCCGTCGCCATGCGCGCCGATGCCCTGGGCGTTGTCCTCGATCACCAAAAGCTTGTGCTGGTCGGCGATTTTGCGGATGGCCTTCATGTCGGCGCATTGGCCGTAAAGGTGGACGGGTATGATGGCCTTGGTCTTGGGCGTGATGGCCGCCTCGATTCTGGCCGGAGCGATGCACTTGGTCCTGGGGTCGCAATCCACCAGCACGGCGGTCGCGCCGGCAATCCAGATGGCTTCGGCGGTGGCGAAAAAAGTGTTGGCGTTGGTAATGCACTCGTCGCCGGGGCCGACGCCCAGGGCCATCAATGCCAGCCAAATGGCGTCCGTGCCGTTGCCGACGCCGATGGCGTGCTTGGCGCCGCTATAGGCGGCGAACTCACCCTCGAACCGTTTGAGCATCGGGCCGAGGACGAATTGCCCGCTCTGAATGACTTCGTGGAGATTGGCGTCAATCTCCGTCTTGATATTGTTGTATTGTCGAACGTGCCCGTAAAAATCAACTTTCATGCGCTTAGAGTATGAAGCAGGCCAACGAATGACAAGGGAATTTCAAGGTTGAAATGAGCGCGCGTGCGCATCCTGGTTCCCGGTAACTTATTCTTAATCTCAATCTTAATCATAATTTCTAATGAAACTGGCTCAGCGTCGAAAAAAATTTCGCAACTCCGGTTGACTCCGGCTGGCTCCGGCTGGTTCCGGCATCGCAACCAAGGCGGACGGGTTAATTCGGGGGTTTTGGAGCCATCGAAACCCCCGCCCAGAGCAAGAATCTCCCCCATCTTCCGCCCTTTTTGCTCTGGAGTTGCCTGTTTGATCAGTTCGCCATGAGCGAGCCGCAGATTGAGTTCCGAGCGGAGGCCGCCGGGCAGCCCAGCGATTTTTCCATGGCGCGTCATCGTTTTCGCGATTTAGAGGATGAAAAACCCTCCATCATGCAAAACAATATTCAATAGCCCGATTCAGTCCGATCCACTCCGATTGCCGCCGATTGACACCGATTTTCCGGGGCTGCTCTGCCAGGCCAGTCATGGTTTTTCATTAACTATTTGGCGGAATTTCTTTGGGCACGCCCCAAGATGCGTGAGTTTCACGCGTCCACTCGAATTTTTATTTTTCCAAGACTTGTTTAGGCTTGTTTGACCTTGTTTAGGCTTGTCTAGCCTTAACTGGCCTCACGGCCGTTGCCCAGAAGCGCGGAGAATTGGCCACAAAAGAACACAATAGATCGCAAAGGAGGAAGCCAACGTGCCTTCCGATCTATGCGCTCTTTGCGTTCCTTGGCGGCAAAACAACTCCTTTTCGCCGCAAAATGGCCGCGCAGAGGCGCAAAAGGCACAAAAGACCACAAAGCCAAAGGCGTGATCTGGCTTTAGACTTCGACCCTCAGCCCCTAAAATTTTCAAAGAACAAGCGCCGAAGCGCTTTACGCACTCCACAATAGCACGGTTCGGTGGGAATGCAAGGCCCAGAATTGCGCGTCTAGGCGCCGGATGGTTTTTTGGCTCGCCCTCATCCTCCTCGGTCTTGGAACCTCCTCTCAAACCGTGGGGCGGGACAGCCCGCAAAGCAAGCCGCTCCCGTGTTGTTCCGCTTCCGTCGAGCCGTAACTCGAGTTGCTCACGGGGCCGGCTCGGGCTGGTCTGCCCGGTGAAGGACGTGATAAATCGCTCCGGGATATTCCATGCGCATCTGGCGTGGCATGGGCACAACCCGCCCCGGCCGCCTCCGTCGCGCAATTCCGCCAATGGGTCAAAGCCATAGTCCATATTATCAACATGACGTTGTGAGGAACCGACCCCGTCTCTGCCATTCTGGTCTGACCCCGACACCAGCACACGTATGTTTCTTGTCTTCGTTATTTTTGTTTCCTTGGTGTAAAAAGAATGGGGACAGCTTAACAGAAGCTAACAAAGGGAACGAAGGCCTGCACGCTCTGATCCCTTTGACATTTTTATTGAACACGAACATGATAAAACCGACTTGAACCGGTTGTCGTCGTATCGGTTAAAGTAATCGTTCCGCCTGTTCCGCCAATCGTTTGAACAGCCACCCAGCTTGCATCACTCAATGAATTCTTGTATTCCAGAATGTAGTTGAAGCTGACTTGTGTCGGAACAGAAAGCGTGAAGGTCGTACCTGTCAGCGTCGGATTGCTTATTGTTGGCACGGGAATGAGCGTGAAGTTGGGTGTCTCAGTGATGGATTCGTTCATTGTAACAGAAGCAGGATTGTTGTTTCCCGAATATGAGCCTGAGCCACTCCCAGTCCAACTGGTAAAACTGTAGCCGCTATTCGGTGTGGCGCTGATCGGTGTCACGGTGCCGCTGTTGTACCAATCGCTGTTAGGGGAAACTGTGCCTCCGGCTGATGCGGCCATGCCCAGAAAATACTGCGTGGTGAAGTTGGCGGTGTACGTCGTGTCTGTGGTCGGAGCGACAGTATGGGAGATCGCACCTCCATCACTCCAACTGCTTCAAATGAATCGCATCGTAGTGACTGGATAACCGATGTATTGTGGCGTGGTCGTCGAAATTGTATGACTGTTTCCGGCGTTCCAAGTGAAGGGTGTTGACCCGTACCAAGTCGCGCCGTCAACAGTGTAGCTAGGACCCGATAGGGGATTGGGCTGGACTGTTACGGACACATCGTTCTGCCCTGCGGTTCCTTGAACTTCAAAAGTATAAGGGTTCTGGTTAGGATCATCATTAGGGATTGTAACAATTGCGCTCCGTAATCCTGTGGTCACCGTTGGCTGGAAAACCAACTGAAACGTCGTGCTACCACCGTTGGCCGCTACCGGAGTTGATGGCTGCGCGTTCATTCCAAAGTCGTTTGGGTTATTGCCACCAAATTGGACTCTCGGGACTCCGGTGAGGTTCAATGCACCATTGCCAGTATTACTAATAGTAAAGGTTGCGGGTGAGGACTGAAAACCATAAACAGCGTTGCCGAAATCCGTTCCCTTGGCAGTGCTGGGGGACTGGTCACCATTGCCTATGGCCGTGTCGCCGTAGCTTAAGGACATGCTTGGCGATGAAGGAAGCGAGCCACCTATAACATAGGTCAGTAAGCCGGTCGCAGTTCCGTTGAAAACATCCTCGTCGGCGCTGACGGATATCCCAGGCACGGAACCGTTTTGGCTGTATTGCCAGAAGGTCCAAGTTGACCACGGGCTGGTACTGTTAGGAGCACCGGTCTGCGGACTTTGGCCGTTGGGATTGGCCATCCATAGCGGCCATTGGGTCACTGTGCTATCCAGCCCAGCTCCATATCCTGAGGTCCCATTTGCAAACGAGATAAAAGTATATACAATCGGTTTGACAACAACACCGTTTGCCGCGGCGTAAGCGACAATGTCTTGACACCACTCGTTAACCCATTGCGACAACGTGGCTGATGTATAACCAGCGCTAGGATTGTTTGTCTCCAAGTCAAGCACCGGCATCATATAAGTACCCCCGTTTGTGATGTAAGGCCCTGCGGCATTCCAGAAGGAGGCCGCTTCCGTGTCGGCTCCTGCTATTCCGATGTCTTGTTCCGGATGGGCATAATAGTAAGCGCCGATCAGCACACCCGATGCCTTAGCGCCAGCCTCATTGATTGTGAAATTCAAGCTTGGATAATTGTAACCCTCGGATGCTGTCCCCTCGGCCGCTTTAGTCCAAGCAAAAGTTATTCCAGAAGACTTGACGCTCGCCCAGTCAATAGAACCTTGCCCGTAATAAACGTCGATTCCCGATGGGCGCTGGGCAACTGCATAATCAGGCGCAGCGAGCATCCCCAAGCCGGTGACAATAACCGCAAAAAACGCAGACGAAAGCTGGAAAGATTTCATAATTCATCAAATAACGATTACGCCTAAAAGCGGCAGTTGAACTCCGTAAACCTGTGTAAATGACTCGTCCGTGTCTGGCAACAAATCACAAAAAGGCTGCCCGTCGCTCGTTGCATCAGGCGGTCACATGATACCATGCTCCGGGCCGCTCGATGCGCAAGGAGTCTGGCCATGCCGCAAACGATACCGTTCGGTTCGTTTCGGTCAAGTTAAATGTGAAAGTAAAGTTAACATGGGGTCGTCAGGTGCGGGAAAACCCGCTACACCTGACGCCCTATGATTAACAAAAAATGTAATAGCAAAAAGCAATCCCAAGCGTAACCTCAACCGCCAGCCCGTGGTCCCACAGAACAGAAGCCGCTCCGAGCAGGGGTCAGTTCCTCACATTGGCACGTCGCGAGGGTATCAGTTCGCCTCTCCCTGTCCTTCCCCCCGCTGGGGCGGGGCGCGGGGACAACATCGGCTGTTGTCCGCCGTCTTGCCGAAAGCGGGACGCGATCATGACACATCCGTAATTTGCGCCGGAATTTTTCCGGCGGGAGTCCGCACTTCCAACTCAGTCCCTGTTTGGTTGGCCTCGCGCCGGACGTAACCGAGTGCAACGACCGCTTGCAAGGCGGGGGACCAAACGGCGCTGGTGATGCTCCCCACTTCCTTGTCTCCGAGAAATAATTTCGTCCCTTTGGGCGGCGCGTCCCTTCCGTCCCCGCCCATCCGCAGCCTGCGCAACGACTTGGCCACTTGACCGTACGTCCGAATGCGCGCGATGACTTCCTGGCCGATGTAGCAGCCCTTGGCATAACTGATGGCGCGCGTGTCCAGGGCTTCGGACGCCAGATTCGTCTCGTCCATGTCCGCGCCAAAACGCGGCACGCCGGCCTCAATGCGCGCCGTCTCCAATGCCTGCCAGCCGCACAGCCGCCCGCCCCGCGCCAGCAATCTCTCGCCCGCGTCCTTCATCGCCGCCGCCGGAACGAACAAATCCAAGCCCTCGCTCCGCAGCCTGGACGGTTGTGTCACGTATATCTCTCCCAAGACCGCCTCCTCCACTTTCGTCACCGACATCGCCTTGGGTGGCGCGATGAACCGCGGCCAAAGGCTCCCGATGGCCGCCGCCGCCTTCGGTCCCTGCACGCTCCACAAGCCGTAATCCGGGGCGGCATCAACCACCTGCACATCCTCAGCAATGACGAATTTTTCCAGGCGTTGCGTCACCGCTTCGGACTGGCCCGGCTCGAAATCGAGCAGCATTTCCTTTTCCAGGCGGTAGATATTGAGATCGCTCTGCAGTTTGCCCTTGGCGGAAACCAGCGCGGCGTAACAGCCTTCGCCGATTTGCAAGTCCTTCACATTATTGGTGACCTGGCCGTTGAGGAAACGTTGGGCGTCCGCTCCGAGCACGCACAAGCGCCCGCGAAAACTGAAATCCAGCACGCCTGAGCCTTCGCGCAACGCCGCGTATTCGGCCAGCCAATCGCCATAATGCGCCACCACTTCCTGGCCGTTGACCTCGGCAAAGACCGCCCCGGCGGCCCGATGAAATTCGTGCAATGAAAGAGGAATCATAACGATGCCTTCGCCATATAACATCACGCAACCTCGGCGGAAAAGCCCGAATGACATTGCCAATCCGCCCCTCTTTCGCGTAAATCCTCTGGTAAGAATGAAATCAATGACCGGCTACGGACGGGGCGAGTGCTCGCAACGCGGTTTCAAGGTGACCGTAGAAGTCAGCTCGGTCAACCGCAAGCAGACCGAAATCGCCGCCAATTTGCCGCGTGAATTGGAAGTGCTCGAAGCGCAGTTGCGCGATGAAATCAACCGCCGCGTGGCCCGGGGAAGATTGACCGTGCGCGTCTCCGTTCACGCCGCCGGGGGCGCGGCCGGCAAAACGCTCATCAATGTCGCCCTGGCCAAAACTTATGCCAAGGAGCTTCGCGCCCTGGGCAAGTCCCTTCACCTGGCCGATGGCATCACGCTGAACTTGCTCGCGCGCGCGCCCGGGGTGATGCAACCGGCGGAGGAAATCACCCCGGCGGAGGAGCTTTGGCCGGCGATCTCCAAAGCGTTGCACATCGCCCTGGACATCCTGCTCAAGATGCGCGAGCGCGAGGGGGCCTGGCTGGCCAAGGATTTGACCGCGCGCGCGGCCCGCATGCGCGCCGGAGTGGGCCGGGTGCGGCGCCTGGCCCCGCGTTCGGCCGAACGCTATCGGGCGCAATTGCTGGCCCGCATCAAGGCCGCGGGGCTGGATACGCCGGCCCTCAATGACGAGCGCCTGGTCAAGGAGGTCTTCCTTTTCGCCGACCGCTCCGACATCTCCGAGGAATTGACGCGCCTGGAAAGCCACTTCCAGCAATTCAACGACTGCGTCAAGTCAAAGGAGCCGGTCGGACGCACTCTTGATTTCCTGGCCCAGGAGATGAACCGCGAAGTCAACACCCTCGGCTCCAAAGCCAACGATAGCGCCATTTCACGCGAAGTTGTCCTATTGAAGGCCGAGTTGGAAAAGTTCCGCGAGCAGGTGCAAAACGTCGAATGAACACGCCGCCGCCAGAACCGCCGGGCTTGGCCACGACACCGTTGCTGATTGTCATTTCCGCCCCGTCCGGCGGAGGCAAGACCACACTCTGCCAGCAACTGCTGGCCCGCCACCCGGAAATGACGCGGGCCGTCACTTGCACCACCCGCCCGCCGCGCGCGGGCGAGACGGACGGGCGGGATTATTATTTTATTGACAACGACGAATTTTCGCGCCGCATCGAAGCCGGGTCGTTTCTGGAACACGCCCACGTACATGACCAGTGTTACGGCACGCCCAAGCCCGAGGTGCTTGACAATCTCCGCCGCGGCCGGGACGTGCTGCTCAACATCGACGTCCAGGGCGCCGCCACCGTCTGCGCCCGCGCGACGGCCGATGCTGATTTGCGCCTCGCGTTGGTGACGGTGTTCCTGACCCCGGCCACCGTGCGGCAATTGGAGGAGCGCCTGCGCCGCCGCGGCACCGATTCCCCGGCGCAATTGCAGCAGCGCCTCGGTGCGGCGCGCCACGAAATCGAGCAATGGACCAATTTCCAGTACGTCATCCTCAGCACCACGATCGCCGAGGACTTGCGCCGCATGGAAGCGATTATTGAGGCGGAACGGATGCGCGTGGGCCGCGCCACGTTCACTATCGGCGATTGAAATCAAACACATGCACACGATCCGCCTCACTTGCGCCCTACAAACCTGGCCCTCTTTGGTTCTTGCAACGCTGGTTGCCGTCTCAAGCGCGTTGGCCGGTCCGACAGACGACGTTTACAGCCTCGGACCCGATTCGCAACCGCATGAAGGCGTGCCCAAAGGCAAAATCATCGGTCCATTGACACTGGCGAGCCAGGTGTTTCCCAACACCACGCGGCACTATTGGGTTTATGTCCCAGCACAATACGATCCCAAACAACCGGCGTCCCTCATGATCTTTCAGGACGGGCAGGCCTTTGTCAGCGTGACCGGGGAGTACCGGATTCCTTATGTGTTCGACAATCTCATCTATCGCCGTGAAATGCCGGTGACGATTGGCGTCTTCATCAACCCCGGCCACCTGCCTGACCAGGCAGAATCCAGCCCCACGAACTGGGGCGACAGCATCAACAATCGGGCCACCGAATACAATGAACTCAACGACCACTATGCGGAGTTGATCATAAAGGAACTGCTGCCGGCGTTGGAAAAGGATTACAACATCTCGCAAAACCCCGATGACCGCGCGATCGCCGGCGCGAGTTCAGGGGCCATTTGCGCTTTCACCGTCGCATGGCAGCGCCCGGGCCAGTTCCACAAAGTCATCAGCACCATTGGCAGCTTCACGAACCTTCGCGGGGGTCACGTCTATCCCGACCTAATCCGCCAAAGCGAGCGCAAGCCGATCCGCATCTACCTCCAGGACGGCCTCAATGACAATCGGGGCCGGGGCCGTAACGGAGGGTACGATCCAAAACTTGACTGGCACGCCCAAAACCTGAAGATGGCCGACGCCCTGACAGAAAAGGGCTACGATTTGAATTACTGCTGGGGCATCGGCACGCATTCCAACAAGCAGGGCGGCGCCATCATGCCCGAAATGTTGCGCTGGCTCTGGCGCGACTACCCGCGTCCCGATGATCCCAAAGATGATCGGAATCGAAAGCTGTTCTCTGAATAATGCGACATCATGGTTACGGTTTCTTGATTTCCAAAACACCCAGACCGCGCATCCATTCCTCGGCCCGTTTGGGCCACGTACTCACGGCATTGTCCGACTTGCGTAACCCATAGCCATGCCCGCCATCGGCGAACAGGTGCAACTCTGCGGGGACGTTTGCTTGCTTGAGCGCGAGGTAGTAGAAAAGACTGTTCTCCACATCAATTGGGTCATCCTCTGTCTGGACCAGGAACGTGGGCGGCGTGTTGGAGGTTACCGTCAATTCCGGCGACAGGTCCCGCCCTTTCTCGCGAATCAAATAGGCCGGATAAATAAGCATGACAAAATCCGGCCGGCAACTGGCCTGGTCCGCCTCGTCCCCCGGCTCATAAGAGCGCTTCTCAAAACGCGTGCTGGCTGCCGCAGAGAGATGGCCGCCGGCGGAAAAACCCATGATGCCGATGCGCTTGGGATCAATCCGCCACTCGACGGCGTGGTAACGCATCAAAGACAATGCCCGCTGGGCATCTTGCAGCGGGGCGGTGTATCGTTCCAAACCCTTGCGAGCCGGCACACGGTATTTGAGCAGCGCAGCGGTGACACCGGCTGAATTGAGCCACTGGCACACCTCGGTTCCCTCCAGATCCATCGCCAGGATATTGTAGCCCCCGCCAGGGCAGACCACCACAGCCGCTCCGGTGTCCTTTTCCTGCGAAGGCCGGTAAAGAGTGAGAGTCGGCGCGCTGACGTTACCGATACGTATGACCTCCTTTCCGGCAACCAGGCCGTCGCCCGACTTGGTCATGTCTCGCTCCACGCCAATGTCACCATTTTCCCCAGGCGCACCTTTGGGCCAGAGCAGCATTGGCTCGGTCGCATTAGCAGTCAGGACAGCAAGGAAGCCTACGAGGAGAATGGGCAAACGGTTCATAATTCAAAATTGTATGCGCCAACCGGCGCTGCCTCAAGGGTTTGCTTTTTGGGTCTTGCGGGATTTGAGGTAGGAGATCACCTCGGCTGGGTGTCGGTCAGGTGGGAAGATGGGATAGAAGACGTGCTCGATTATGCCGCCAAGAGAAATGAGAGTCACACGCCGGAGCAAACGCAGGGAAGCGATTGAAAAAGTAGGCAGGGAAAGCGCCTCGGTGAAGGCGAAAGCATCGTCACTGAGCAGGTCGAAGGACAGGTGGAGTCGCTGGCGAACCTCGTGCTGGTAATCGGTGGACTGCGTGCTGAGGCCGAAGACTTCGGCGCCAAGTTGACGAATCTCTGTGTGATGGTCGCGGAAGGAACACGACTCGGGTGTGCAGCCACGCGCACCAGGAATCTCGTCCCAGCCGTTCGGCAGAGGAACACCGGGACGACCGGTCATTGGATAGGCGTAAAGCACAATCAATCCGGGCTGACGGCGGAGGTTGATGTGATGGCCTGAAGTAGAAAGAAGGGATAAATCGGGAAGACGCCGGCCAGGAAGGTGAGCGCAGGCGCCATCGTCCACTGGAACGGGCAAATTCGCCGGAAGCTGGTTAAATGGGCCTTCGTTCATGGGAGACGGCTCTTGGCGCTATCGATTCCAGATCATTTCTGGACTTTCGTGAAGACCAAGCCCTCTTTGAAGAGGTTCGGATTTGCTCGGTTTGCGGCAATGGACTTGGCCAACTCCTTCGTTGAGGCCACGTCCTTAGTTACAACATCCGTGTTCAGCAGACGGACGGTAAGCTTGTCGCCTGAAATCGAGTAGCTCAGGAATTGGAACACGCGTTCGTCTTCGGGCAGTTTGCCTTCGGCGGTTCCGAACCACTTCAGTTGAACGAGCGTTTTATCGTCAGTGCGGCACAGACAGGCTCGGGCAAACATGCCATCTTTTGCGTCTGAAGGATACGACACCAAATACTCGTTTTTGTCGAGCGGCAGGACCAGAAGCTGCTCGATCTTTCCATCTTCTATCGGCCTTTGCCACAGGCCCAGGACCGATTTATCAATCTCCATCTCAGGAGTCTTTACGAGAGGCACCGTGTAATCGCATCCGGCGAGCAAACCACAAACGAGGATGATTAACAATTTCTTCATGCTTCTGCTTGGAATAAGCCCCTCCACGAACACCAAGTCAAGTTCGGATCTTGGTTCGGTTGAAGTGAAGGATTAGCCAGGAATGTCGGAGCTTGCCTTCAGTGGGCGTCAGGCGTAAGATGTCTGACATGAAAACGCTAACGACGCGTGATTTAAATCGCCATACAGCGAGAGTGCTGGATGCTTTGGAGAGGGGCGAATCTTTCGAAGTTCGCCGCAACGGTCATGCCGTGGGGTATTTGACCACGACCGCGCCCGCACCCGAGCGAAAACCTGACTGGAAGGCTCACTTTGCGAGGTTGAGGCGGCGGTCCATCAAGGCCGACGCCATACTCCTCAAAGAATTCGAGGACAGTCGGCGCCGGTTGGCTGCTCGCGAGAAGGCTATGGGGAATTCGTTGTGAAGTTCGCGGCCGATTCGAGCTTGTTGGTCCGTCTTTGTCTCCGGGACAGCAAAACAGATGCCCTCGAACGATTTCTGGCTGAAGACGGGAAAGTACTGAGCGTTTCAGAACTGGCCCGTGTGGAAGTCTTGAACGTTCTCTTGCGGCTGGACAAAGAGACCGGAGAGTTTTTGGCTGATCTGAATGAAGGAACTCGCTTCCGCCTCGAACCCATTGACTGGCGCGAGGCTTTTCAGCAGGCGGAAAGTCTTGCCCGCCGATTTTCTCGAACGCTCAAACCCGGCGGTCATGATCTTGTGCTTGTTGCCGCTGCCGTCGTTGGCGGCGCAACTTGGTTTCTCTCATTCGACGCAAACTCCTGCCAGCGCCCCCTCGCCGCCAGCGCCGGTCTGCGGGTTTGGCCGCCGTTGGATCGGGATGAAAAGGGACTTGTCCGCCATGCCGCCCGGCAGACGGCGGGTTGAAAGCGGAGATTCAAGTCAAGAAGATTACGCGGGGTCGTAATTAAGATACGGCCCCAGCCATTTCTCCACGGTCCGCAATTCCATGCCTTTGCGGCGCGCGTAGTCTTGCGTCTGGTCCCGATCGAGCTTGCCAACGGCGAAATACTTGGAACGCGGACTGGCGAAATAAAGGCCGCTGACGCTGCTGGCGGGCCACATGGCGCAGCTTTCGGTCAGTCGAATGCCGGCGCTCTTCTCCGCGTCGAGCAACTTCCACAACGTCCACTTCTCGGTGTGGTCCGGGCAGGCCGGATAGCCCGCCGCCGGACGGATACCGCGATATTGCTCCTCAATCAACTGCTCGGTGCTGAGGTTCTCGTTTTGGCCGTAACCCCACTCGGCGCGGACGCGTTTGTGCAGGTGTTCGGCGAAGGCCTCGGCCAGGCGGTCGGCCAGGGCTTCGGTCATGATCGCGTTGTAATCGTCGTTCTGCGCCTTGTATTGCTTGGCCAATTCATCCACGCCCAGGCCGGCCGTGACGGCAAAGGCGCCAATGTAATCGTTGGTGGGCGCGACAAAATCGGCCAGGCACAGGTTCGGCTGGCCCTCGGGTTTTTCGATTTGTTGCCGCAAAAAATGGAACACAGTCAGGACGCTCCGCCGCGAGTCGCCAGCGAAAAGCTCCACGTCATCGCCGGCTGATTGGGCCGGGAAAATACCATAGACGCCGCGCGCCTTAAGCAATTTCTCGTTGACAATTCGTTGCAGCAGCTTTTGGCCATCGTTGAACAATTCGACGGCCTGTGGGCCATGTTTCTCGTGCTTCAAAATCGCCGGATAGCGCCCCCGCAATTCCCAGGTGTGAAAGAATGGAGACCAATCAATGAACGGAACCAATTGGTCCAACGGAATCTGCAGCGCGCGCGCGCCGGTGAATTCCGGGACCGCGATTTCCTCCGGTTTGAAATCAAACTGCGGCCGGCGCCGGCGCGCTTCCTCCAGGGAGAGCAGTTTGACGCGCTGCCCGGAATGCTGCTGGCGTGATTTCTCCTGCTCCTGCCGGTTCTGCTCGTCAAAGGCGGGTTTCATTTCCGGGCTGGCCAGTTTGCCCACCACGCCCACGGCGCGCGAGGCGTCCAGCACGTGGACCACGGGTTGGGCGTAATGAGGGGCGATTTTCACCGACGTGTGCGCCTTGCTCGTGGTCGCGCCGCCAATGAGCAGCGGAACCGAGAAGCCTTCGCGTTGCAACTCGCGGGCGACATGCGCCATCTCGTCCAACGAAGGCGTAATCAGGCCGCTCAACCCGATCATATCCACTTTCTGTTCGCGGGCGGTCTGAAGGATTTTCTCGCACGGCACCATGACGCCGAGGTCAATGATTTCGTAATTGTTGCAGGCCAAAACGACGCCAACAATATTTTTGCCGATGTCATGCACGTCGCCTTTGACGGTGGCCATCAGGATTTTGCCCTGGGCGCGGCCGCCTCCGCCCTGCCGCTTTTCCTCCTCCATGAAGGGCAGCAGCCAGGCGACGGCTTTCTTCATGACACGCGCGCTTTTGACCACTTGCGGCAGGAACATTTTGCCCGAGCCAAACAGATCCCCCACCACACTCATCCCCGCCATGAGCGGCCCTTCGATGACAGCCAGCGGGCGGCCGATTTTCAGGCGAGCCTCCTCGGTGTCGGTTTCGATGAAATCAACAATGCCTTTGACCAGCGCGTGTTCGAGGCGTTGCTCGACGGAACCCTGGCGCCATTCGTCCTCGACGATCCCGGCCTTGTCCTTCTGTTTGACGGTGTCGGCGAACTTGACCAGGCGTTCGGTGGCGTCGGGGCGGCGGTTCAGCAAGACGTCCTCGACCAGTTCGAGCAGGTCCTTGGGAATCTCCGCGTAAATGCCGAGCATGCCGGCGTTGACGATGCCCATGTCCAGGCCGGCCTGAATGGCGTGATACAAAAAGGCGGTGTGCATCGCTTCACGGACGGCGCTGTTGCCGCGAAAGGAAAAGGAAATGTTGCTGATGCCGCCGCTGACTTTGGCCCGCGGCAGATGCTGCTTGATCCAGCGCGTGGCTTCGATGAAATCAACCGCGTAATTATTGTGCTCCTCCAGCCCGGTGCCGACGGTCAGGATGTTCGGGTCAAAGATGATGTCTTCCGGCGGGAAGCCGACGCGCCCGGTCAGAATCCTGTAGCAGCGCGCGCAGACTTCCTTGCGGCGCTCCAACGAATCGGCCTGGCCTTTTTCATCAAAAGCCATGACCACGACCGCCGCGCCGTAACGGCGGACCAGCACGGCTTGTTGCACGAACTTCTCCTCGCCCTCCTTGAGGCTGATGGAATTGACCACCGCCTTGCCCTGCACGCACTTCAAGCCGGCCTCGATCACCGGCCAGCGCGAACTGTCAATCATAATCGGCACGCGGGCGATGTCCGGCTCCGAGCCGATCAGGTTGAGAAAATGCGTCATGGCCTGGACGCCATCGAGCATTCCTTCGTCCATGTTGATGTCAATGATCTGCGCGCCGTTCTGCACCTGCTGCCGCGCCACGGCCAGGGCTTCCTCGAATTGGCCGGCCAGGATCAGCTTGGCGAACTTGGGCGAGCCGGTGACGTTGGTGCGCTCGCCGATGTTGACGAAATTGGTGTCGGGCCGGATGGTCAGCGCCTCCAGCCCGCTCAGGCGCAGCCAAGGCTCGACCTTGGGCGGCACGCGCGGCTTGAACTTCCCGGCGGCGCGGGCCAGCGCGCTAATGTGCGCCGGAGTCGTGCCGCAACAGCCGCCGACGATGTTTAGCCAGCCGGCGGCGGCCCAATCGGCCAATTGCGGGGCCATCGTTTCCGGCGTCTCGGGGAAGCCAGTGGGCAGCATCGGATTGGGCAGGCCGGCGTTGGGATAGGCGCTCAGATAGATGGGCGCCAGGCCGGAAAGCTCCTCGATGAAGGGCCGCATTTCCTTCGGCCCCAGGGCGCAATTAATGCCGATGCTCAACAATGGAAAATGCGAAACTGAATTCCAATAAGCCTCCACCGTCTGCCCGGACAGCGTGCGTCCGCTCAAATCCGTGATGGTGAAGGAAAGCATGACTGGCACGCGCGGCACTTCGTCGAACAACCGGGCGAGGGCGAACAGCGCGGCTTTTGAATTGAGCGAGTCGAACACCGTTTCGACCAGCAGCACGTCCGCGCCCCCTTCCAAAAGTCCGCGCGCTTGCTCGAAATAAGCGGCGACCAATTGATCGTAAGTGACGCCGCGGGCGGCGGGATTGTTGACATCGCCGGAAATCGAGGCCGTCTTATTGGTCGGACCGAGCGCCCCCGCGACGAAACAAACGCGGCCCGGTTCGGCCGCCATGACCGCATCGGCGGCGGCGCGGGCGTTTCCGGCCCCGGCCACGTTCAATTCATACGCGAGGGATTCCATCCCGTAATCGGCCATCGAGATTCGAGTGCAGTTGAATGTGTTGGTTTCGATGATGTCCGCGCCCGCCTCAAGATACTGGCGGTGGATTTCTTGAATCACCTGGGGGCGCGTCAAATTGAGCAAATCGTTGTTCCCCTTGACATCGCGGGGCCAATCCTTGAACCGATCCCCGCGATAAGCCGCTTCATTGAGCCGATAGGTTTGGATCATGGTGCCCATGGCCCCGTCGAGAATGACAATGCGCTCGCGCAGCAACCGCAGCAGCGCGTCGGTCCGATTCACCGCCTGTCCGAGTTTCTCATCCATGATGAAAATGACTATAAACTAAACAGGAAGGACGTGCCAATTAAAAATCAATATATCCTGATATGAAGATATGAATAAGAAATGGCGTTTGCGGCCGCAATTTTTTTTGCAGGCGCAATTCAGTGCAATTCAGCGCAATTTACCTTGGTCATTCCAAATCCCAGACGGAGCGTCTGGCCGATGACCTGTCCCCAAGTCCGTGAGGCTGAAGATTTTCCTTCCGCCGCGTGTTCCAAGAACACCCGGAATTATCTGGAATTATCATGGAAATCAACGACTTGCGTGGATTCGACCGTCACGTTGGACGCAAGCAGCGGCCTTGGCAGCTTCAGGCGACGCCCGTTATCCGCCAATTTTTATTTTTTTTGGCAGGCGTAATTAGGCGTAACTAGCCATAATTAGGCGTCACCAGGCGCAACCGCCGTCGTCCTGTCAGGCCCTGGACGGCGCGCAGAACAGCGGCGGGACAGCCCGCAAAGCGGGCCGCTCTTGTGTTGTTCTGTATCCGCTGCCACTGTGGAAGAGGCGTCCCGCCTCTTCCCTTGCCTTCCACGGCAGAATCGAAGCATTCCCTGCGGTTGTTTTCGCCGGAAGGACCGCCCAATATCCACTTTCTGTCTTCCTATCCCCCTCTGCAAATTGTCAAAGAACAGGGCACCGGAGCACCGCACACATTCCATACTACCATGCTTAGATGGGAATGCAAGTAATAAAATTAAAGTCTTTTTAGCCCACCCCGCCTTTCGGGCAAAGTTCGGCGTTTTTGATGGAACCTTGCCCCCAAGCGGGCAGAGCGCGGCGAGCCGCAACCCAGAAAAGCACTGGAGACAGATTAACAGGACGGACAGGATGAAGTCCCGTCCGTATTAAAAGGATATCTGTCAAGGCGTTAACTTTGCAATCAATCTCCCAATGTCTTCCCGGCAGCGGCTCTTAATTCGGTTCCAATTCTGAATGCCTTCAGCCATAAGTTTCTTCCTGCCATCATGAGGGTGATTCTTAATTCCCCTGGCTTCCACCAATTCCCGAAAGAACGTGTTTTTCACATCGGCTTCTTGTCTAATTTCTTGCCAGTTCCAATCGCCCGGCAAGTCAAGTCCGGCGAGTGCAAAAACCTCGACCTCTTGCCGGGCCAACTCGGCCACAAAACGACCATTGCGTTGGGTCAATTCAGCCGCCAACTCTGTTTCGATGTTGGAAATTGTCATTTCCCGGCCGGCGTCTCCGTCCCGATCCACCAGCAGGACGAACAGTTTCACCATGGGGTAGAGGGCGAGAACGTCTTTTCTGAGCCGGTCCTTTTTCAAAGCTTCGCCAATTCCGCCAAAGTTTGGGTCACGGCAAACTCGAACAGTTGCGTTTGGCTTGCCAACGTCCTCCAGAATTCTTTCAACAACTGGCTTGAGGATATGTTCATCCTTCGTGAAGTCTTCGGGGATGACCAAAACGTTGTAGCTCATTACTTTTCCTCGGCTTCCAAAAACGCAGCGGCGTTCTCAAACCATCCTGATCCATGCAATTCTCCAGCCCGTGAGTTTCCCGCGACCTGCCACAAGGCGGGAATGTCTCCAAAACTTCTGATTTTTGAGACTGTCCCCGCACGATACACCAAGGACGCATCGCGCAGACTCGGCTCATCCAAAAAGTTCAAGAGGGCAGGTGAGTGCGTTGTGCCTGCAACTTGAATGCCTCCCTTGCGCGTGGAATTGCGCAACAGATTGATCAGTAAGTGTGCCCGGTTCGGATGAATGCCATTTTCAATTTCCTCAAAGAAATAGAATCGCGCCGGATCTGTTCCCAGCAAGGCTGCCGCAAATGCAAGAAAGCGCAAAGTCCCGTCACTTGCGCTCTCCGCCGATATTTCCCGGCCACCTGTCTCGACGATTTGTAGCTGAACCTTGCCCTCCAGGCTTACTTCGGGGAATTTCATGTCCCCCACGTCCAATGGCGTAAGCTCGCGCGTCCACTCGATAAGCGCTTCCTTTGAATTGGCGTCGGAGCAGATGGCCTGCAAAACCGATGAAAGATTTTCGCCTTTGTCGCCAAGGATGGTTTGTCCCGCAATGGCGGGTCTGCGCAACGCCTGCGGGTCAAGGTCAAGAAATCGCATCGAGGTGATTGAGCGTAAAAAAGCTCTGCATTCTTTCTGTGCTTCGATTATAACTTCCGGCTCAATAGACGCTTCCAACTCAATTATTTGTGTCAAAGCAGGTCTATCATTTCGCATCGGATAGCCAGGTCCCAGCGCTTTCCTAGATGACCAGCGCCGAAGATACACTTCCATCTGTCCCGGCCCGGTCTGGTTTTTCCACTGGAAAGTTTCTCTATCATTTGTTCCAATCCTCAGAGCCTCGTTTGCCACTGTGGGTGTTCTTGTCTTGTCGCCAACGTCCACCGTTATGGAGTAGGTTGCAATACCGCCTCCATCGGTTTCCGGCAGTTTGGTTTTGACTTCAATAGTGAACTTGGTGTCGTTTGCATTCCCGTTGCGCAGCACGGTTTCTTTGACTCCGCCCCGGATGCCCTTCCATTGCAAAACACCTCCCTCCACATATTTCTCTCCAATAATCTCGGCGATGCTGTATCCACGCGAGATTCCGTGGATGAAGCGGAGCCCGTCGCGAATGTTACTCTTCCCGCTGGCATTTGTGCCAATGATCAGGCTCAAGCCGCCGAGCCGAATAGTCCCGCGTTGCGCAGCGAAACTCTTAAAATTCCGCATTTTCAGTTCTTGGATCATAAGATTACTTGTTTGCTGTCCGGTAACTTGCCTTTATCCGCGTCGCTTCGTCAATCGTTGGGAAGCACGGCCCTTCTTCAGTATCCGGAAACGGAAAAGGGTCGTAGTAAATAGGCAAAGAATTAAAAGCTTACTGACCTTCCACGAGTAAGAACAGGCAAACAGGATTTTTGAGGGGTCTTGACCTTTGTTCAGGGCTTTTGGACGGGCGGGAGAACTATTCCGTGAAACCGCAAGGAAAATATGCCCGAAGGGGCAGGAAGGGGTGTCTCAGAGTGAGACAGGCAGTGTCCAAAAAGGATACATTTCGAGCATCTGCAATTATCGAAGAAAGCCGTCTGGCTTATTCCTCAATATTGGGGTGGCCGAAATGAAAGCCTGTCGCATCCTCATACCCCTCAGGGGCTTGCGTTATGGCGGTGGCGCGGATTTTGGCGGCGATTGCCGCGATAACCAACGTTGCCAACGCCAGGAACGATACTGATGCTTTGTTTATGCTATTATCCATACCGGTCTTCATAGCAAACACGATGCCAAGTCCCTTTGGCTCGTGATAACCTCCTATAACCTCAATATACACCCCGAAAATGCCTGTGCAAGCGGGTTTTCCTTGAAAATGGCGTGCCAGGAAAGGACAGTGTCCATTTTCCATTGTCCGATCTTGGGACACTTCCGAGGCAAAATGGGACTTAAAACCAGCGTTCCTGCCAGGAAGAGCGTTTCCGTTGATGCATGAGACGTGATAGGACGGGAGAGACGCCCGGTTCCAAAAACATGCTGAAAAAGCATTTGACCTCCAAGGCGTTCCGGGTTATCCATTGACCTGTGATGAGTATTTTGAACCTGCGACTGTTGCTTGGCGCGCTGCTTCTTCGCTGCGCGGCGGTCGAGGTTTAATTATTCGCTCATAGGAATTTTCAAACCCCATCGCCGGGACCGGCGGTGGGGTTTTTGGTCTTTACAGGACAACATTATGACAAAAAATCGCATTATTATATTCGACACAACCTTGCGCGACGGCGAGCAATGCCCCGGCGCTTCCATGAACTTGCGCGAAAAGCTCGAGGTCGCCCGCCAACTGGCCCGTCTTCGCGTTGATGTCATCGAAGCCGGCTTTCCCGTCATCAGCGACGGCGATTTCGCCGCCGTCCGCGCCATCGCCCGCGAGATCAAAGGCCCGGTCATCTGCGGCCTGGCTCGCTGCGTGCCGCGCGACATTGACGCCGCCGGCGCGGCCATCAAACCGGCCGGCAAACGCGGGCGCATCCACGTTTTTTTGGCCACTTCCAAGATTCATCGCGAGTTCAAGCTGAACAAGGCGCGGGACGAGATTCTCCGGCTGGCGGTCGAAGGGGTCAAACGCGCCAAATCGTTTGTCCAGGACGTCGAGTTCTCACCCGAGGACGGGTCGCGCACCGAACCGGAGTTTTTGGTGGAAGTGTGCCGGGCGGTGGTGGCGGCGGGCGCGACCACCGTCAACATCCCGGACACCGTCGGCTGGGCCGTGCCCGACCAATACGGAGCGTTGATCCAGCACCTTTACGAGGCGGTGCCCGAATTCCAATCCGGCCAGTCCATCATCAGCGTGCATTGCCACAATGATTTGGGATTGGCGGTGGCCAACTCGCTGGCCGCCATCCGCCACGGCGCGCGTCAAATCGAATGCACCGTCAACGGCATCGGCGAGCGGGCGGGCAACGCGGCCGTGGAGGAGATCGTCATGGCCATCAAGACGCGTGGCGATTTCTTCAGCGGGTTCGAGTGCGGATTGAACACGCGCGAGATCGTCAAATCCTCCCGGCTGGTCTCGCGCATGAGCGGCTTGGTCGTGCAGCGCAGCAAAGCCATCGTGGGTGAGAACGCCTTTGCCCATTCCAGCGGCATCCACCAGGACGGCATATTGAAAAAGCGCGAAACCTACGAAATCATGGACCCGCAGACTGTCGGTTGGGGCGGGACCGAATTGCCGTTGACCAAGCACAGCGGACGCGCCGCCGTCACCGCCCGCTTGAAACATCTGGGCTTCAAAATGGGCGAGGCGGACGTCGCGGCCATTTTCGCCCGCTTCAAGGAAATTGGCGACAAGAAGAAATTCGTCTATGACGACGATCTTTCCGCCCTGGTGGAGGGCCAGATCACCGAAGTGCCCGAAACCTGGTCGCTGGATTACCTCCATGTCACCAGCGGCAACCGCACCGTGCCGACGGCCACCGTGCGCCTGCAAAAGCTGGACGCCAAAAAGGCCGAAACGGTGCAGGACGCCGGCATCGGCGACGGCCCGGTGGACGCCGCTTTGAAGGCGATTGACCGGTTGACCCGCACGCAAGGGAAGCTCATGGATTACGCGTTGCGGGCCGTCTCACAAGGCAAGGACGCGTTGGGCGAAGTGACGGTCAAGGTTGATTTTGGCGGCGGCAAACTGGTCACGGGCAAAGGCGCCAGCACGGATGTGATTGAAGCCAGCGCGCGCGCGTATTTGAACGCCGTCAACCGTTTCCTGGGCGAGACCAACGGCCGGCACGACAAGGATGGGGAAGCGCCGTGATGGGTCAGAGCGCCTGCGCCACCAGGTCGCCCACTTGCGAGGTCGTGTATCCCATTTTGCCGGCGGCCAGGCTCTTGATCTTCTCGCGCGTCACCTTGACCACCGCGGATTCAATAGCTTGCGCGGCTCTGTGCTCACCCAGGAAATCCAGCATCATCTGCCCGGCGCAAATCGCCGCCAGCGGGTTAATCACCCCTTGGCCGGTGTATTTCGGCGCGCTGCCGCCGATCGGCTCGAACATGCTGGCCCCTTGGGGATTGATGTTGCCGCCGGCCGCGATGCCCATGCCGCCTTGCACCATCGCTCCCAAATCCGTGATGATGTCCCCGAACATGTTGTCGGTCACGATGACATCGAACCATTCCGGGTTCTTGACGAACCACATGGTCGTGGCATCCACGTGAGCGTAATCGCGTTTGACATCCGCAAAGTCCTTTTGCCCGACTTCATGAAACGCGCGCTCCCACAAATCGAAGGCGAAGGTGAGCACGTTGGTCTTGCCGCACAGGGTCAATTGGGACTTCGCGCCGGCGGCGAGGTCTGCGGGTTTCAAACCCCGCCAAGGCTGGCCGCCCCGCCGTTTGCGGGCCAATTCAAAAGCGAAGCGCAGGCAACGCTCCACGCCGCGCCGCGTGTTGACGCTCTCCTGGAGGGCGATCTCGTTGGGCGTGCCTTTGAAAACGAATCCGCCGGCCCCGGTGTAAAGCCCTTCGTTGTTTTCCCGCACTACCACAAAATCAATGTCCTCCGGTTTCTTGTCCTTGAGCGGGCAGAAGCGTTCATCGTAAAGTTTGACCGGGCGCAGGTTGATGTATTGCTCCAGCTCGAAACGCAGCCGCAGCAGGATGCCCTTCTCCAAAATGCCCGGCTTGACCTCCGGATGCCCGATGGCGCCCAGGAGCATGGCCGGAAACTTGCGCAACTCCTCCACCACGCTGTCCGGCATGGCTTCCCTGGTGCGGAGGTAGCGTTCGCCGCCCAGGTCGTAATGGATGTAATCGAGACGCAAATTAAATTTCTGCCCGGCCGCGTCGAGAACCTTGACGGCTTCGCGGACGACTTCCGGCCCCGTGCCGTCGCCGGCGATGACTGCGATAGGATAAGATTTCATTCAGTGCGGCAAATTATTTTCCACTCCCTGCCTTTTGGAAAGCACAATTTGAACAGGAGGCCACAGAGGAAACGGAGAGGTGGACCATGGCAAGTCATGCTCCGTTCTCTCTGTTTTCTCCTGTTCAAAATATCTTGTTCTAAAAGCAACAGTCCACGGTCTGGCACTGCGCGCCGCCCCCAAGCCCCTGTATGAAAGAACATGGGCGCGCAGAGTCGCAGAGGTCACAGCGCGGCCAGCCGCAACCTAAACGATGACAGGGATGGAAAAAGAAAAAGCGGAGAGGTGCCAGAGGAATGTTTGTCACGGGAATGATGGGCCGGGGCATCATTCTGGAAGCTCTTTTTCCCATTGCCCTGACATTCCGGTCTTTGGATGAAGGATGGTTCCGGGCCACGCTCGTTCCCAAAGCGGAACTCTCGTTCCGCACTCCAAGACGCTGGCGCGTTCAAGGGGCGCTTCCGAAGGGCCGCAAGGTCTTGGAGTGCGGAGCGCCAGCGCCGCTTTTCAAAGCGCCTAGCCGTGACGAGCAGGCCAAGACCAAACGCAAAGGCGCAGCGCGGGAAACCGCAACCAAAATCCCTTTGGCCCGAGACTCGCGCAGAGGCGCAGAGAGCGCGGAGAAAAAGTTTTGCCAAAAATGCAGACTTCTCCGACATTGCACTGCAGAGGGCGCGGAGAAAGGCAAACGAAAATCTGAGAGATGAGTTCATAAGATTTTAAAATTAAGAATCTAGCGCGCCGGATCCTGGCTCCTTTCGCTTTTCTCGTTTTTCTCCGTATGTTTCGGCTTCCACAACATGGACCAAATGCCTCTCTGATTGAGATTGCTGCCAAACGTGCTGAACACGGCGGCCACGGCGTTGGCGTTGCTGATCAACGACGCCGCCTCGGCTTTCATTTGCTCATCCTTCAACAGCCCTCCCGCCAGCCCCTTGCCAGCTTCCAAATCATCCGCAAGCTGCTTAAAGACGGCCGAAGTGTCACGCAAATTCCGTATCGTTTCGTCCACGACGGGCCGGTTGGTCGCCACCAAATGGTCCAGGTCGCCGGCCACCAGATTGAGTCTCTCGGAGAAACTGCGCAGGTTCGTCACCGCCGTGTCCAGGGCCGGAGTGTTGGAATGGATCAAATCTTGCGCGTCCTGGACGACCTTGACGGCGGCGCCTGTCATGGTATTGACGTTGCTCAAGGCCACGCTGAGATTGCTCATGGACTGCTCGGAGAACAAGGTCCCGTTGACGGTGTTGATGGCGCGGTCAAGGTCGGCCACCGTTTTTTTGGCCTGATCCAGCAGGCCGGCCACCGAACGCACCGCTTGCTGCATGTTGAAAGGACTCTCGCCCTGCACCACGTCGCCGTGCTGCCAGAAACCGGCGGCCAGGTTGGTCGAAGGCGTGACCTCAATGTATTGGTCGCCGAGAAAGCCCAGGGAATCAACGTGGAAAACGGCATTGGTGCGGATTTTATATTTTGACAGGATGCTGACGGTCACCTGCACGGAGCGTTCGTCGGGCATCAAGGCCAGTTCGGAGGCCTTGCCGATGGGCACGCCGGCCATCATCACGTCGGCCGTGGGCTTGAGGCCGGCCGCGTTGGGAAGAATGAGGCGCAGTTGGTAGCTGGAATTGAAGAGCGTCAGGCCGCGGCTGAAACTGAGCACCAGCACCGCCAGCAGCGCCAGGCCCACGGCCACAAAAAATCCCACTTTGAGTTCAATGCGCGTGTTATTCATAAGTTGATTTTCTCCTGCGAGTCCGCGATGCCGTTGACGAAGCGATAAATCACCGGGTCGCTCGATTTGAAAAGCTCCTCCGGCGTTTGATCGGCGTAAATGCGGCCCTCGTGCAACATCAAAATGCGCTTTCCGATCCGCCGCGCGCTGCGCATGTCGTGCGTCACGGCGATGGACGTGACCTTGAATTGCTGCACCACGCGGATAATCAAGTGATCAATGGCATCGGACGCAATCGGGTCCAAGCCGGTGGTCGGCTCGTCGTAGAGCAGAATGTCCGGCCGATAAATGATGGCGCGGGCCAGGCCGACGCGCTTGCGCATGCCCCCGGAAAGCTCGCCCGGCCACTTTTTCTCGATGCCGTTCAAACCGACCACGTCCAGGACCTCTTCCACTTTCTTGGCGATTTCCGCCGGCGGAAAACGGCGCTCGCGGTTGAGAATGAAGGCGACGTTGTCCTCCACGGTCATGGAGTCGAAGAGCGCGGCGCCCTGGAACAGCATGCCGAACTGGCGGCGGACGGGCAGCAGTTGCCGCTCGCTCAGTCCGGCGATATTCACTCCGCCAATGAGGACTTCCCCCGCATCGGGCTTGAGCAGGCCAACCAGGTGTTTGAGCAGGACGCTCTTGCCGCCGCCGCTGACGCCGATGATGGTCAGGGCCTCGCCTTTTTCCACCGAGAAAGTCACGCCCTGGAGCACGGGGAGCGCGCCAAAATTCTTTTTCAGATCACGGACCTCGATAATCATGGGAGCAGGCGGTTGAGCACCAGAGTCAAGAAGAAATTACTGACCAGGATCGTGATGGAGGAATACACCACCGCCTCGGTCGTGGCCCGCCCCACGCCCTCGGCCCCTTGCGGGCAATTCAATCCCTTGTCGCAGGCGATGACGGCGATGATGGCGCCGAAGATGAAGGTCTTGATCATGCCCGTCATCATGTCGTTCATGTTCGTGTAATGAATCATATTGTACCAGAGATAGGTGGGATTGATCCCCAGCAGCCAGACCCCGACCAGAAACGCGGCAAAAATGCCGACGCAGATCGAACCCGCCGTCAGCACAGGCATGACCAGCAGCATGGCCAGGAAGCGCGGCACGACCAGGTAATCCACCGGCAGGGTGCCCAGGGTGCGGAGGGCGTCAATTTGCTCGGTCACGCGCATGGTGCCTACTTCGGCCGCGATGGCCGCGCCGACCCGCCCGGCGACCATCAAGCTGGTTAAAACCGGACCCAACTCGCTGCCCATGCCCACGCTGACCACGGCCAGGGTGGCGGTGTCCATCTTGACCTTGTGAAATTGGAAGTAAGTCTGGGCGCACAGCACCATGCCGGTAAAGGCCCCCGTGATGGTGACCACCGACTGCGATTTGACGCCGATGAAATACATCTGGTAAAGGACATCGCGCCAGACCGGCTTGACCTTGAAGAGGGAAGAGAAAATGTCGCGGCACAACAGAGCGCCGCGGCCCAGGCCGCCGAACCATTCACGGGCAAATTGTTTGGCCGATCTCGTCATTCAGACAGGAATCAGACTAATTGGCCCGCGCGGCAATGGCCAGCGGAGAAATGAGCGGAGTATGGCTTCTGATTTTTTGCATTCCTCCGGTTTGACTGGGTTTGACTGGGTTTGACCGGCCAGGGGAATTCGGGCCGTAGATGCGTGAAATTCACGCCATTCGTGGTCCGACGCCCCCCAGTGGCAGCTTGCGCGGGAAGAAAGGCAGAAGGAAGAAGCAGGCGGAAAGCACAAGGTTGATGATTTTAATCTCCATCATCACGATAGGTTTTCATGGATGATGCGTTTTTCAGGATTTTTTTATTTTTTTAGTCCGATTCACTCCTATTGAGTCCTATCCACTACTATTCACTCCGATTAATTGTGTGGTTTGTCCTGGGCTTGCCGCCCCGCCTTGTCCGCCGAAGCCTTGGCGAAGGCGGATGGCCACTAACCACTAACCACTTGCCACTAGCCCCTATATCAAAGAACAGGCGCGTGAGCGCCGCACAAACCCAACACTGCCACACTTTGACGGGAATGCAAATGCAATATTCACACTATTTTTCGTCAGGCCGGCGTTTTTCTGTCCGCCTTTCCTCCTCGCCAGCCGCCGCCCATGCCGGCAGGCGAACCAGGGACAGGCTCGTTTGGCGCCAGAATCATCGGCGAAGTGATGGTGGACTCACCCAAAAACGTGAGCCAGTTTCGGTCGGGGGATTCCGTCGGCGGGACGCCGACGGGTGCGGTCGAGAAGTCAGAACAACAGTAAGCTGGCCCGCTGAAGCGGGCTGACCGCGCTCCCGAAGAACTCGCTGATGATTGAGGTTTTGCTGAATGTGGCGTTTCTGTTTGAAGCGTGGTTGGCAAAACTATTTGTCTGCTTTCGCGGGGCAGCGGGTCTTTAATAATAGAAAGAGATGACGGACAGCCAAACATTGCTGGAGGATTACGCGAAGGACGGTTCGGAAGCGGCTTTTCGGGAATTGGTCACGCGCTACCTGGATCTGGTCTATACCACAGCGGTTCGATTGGCCGGGGGTGACACGCACCTGGCGGAAGACGTGGCCCAAACTGTCTTTGTGGACCTGGCCCGCCTGGCGAAGGGCCTTTCCAGCGAGGTCAGGCTGGGTGGGTGGCTGCATCGGCATACTTGTTTCGTGGCCGCCAAAACCCTGCGCGGCGAGCGCCGCCGTCAATTCCGTGAAAGACAAGCCGTCGAAATGAACTCACTCACCGACCACTCTGAAGCGCGCCTGGCCGAGGTTGCGCCAATCCTCGACGAAGCGATCAACCAGCTTGGGGCGACCGACCGCGCGGCGGTGTTGCTCCGCTTTTACGAGCGGCTCGACTTTCGCTCGGTCGGCGAAGCCTTGGGGACGAACGAAGCCGCCGCCCAGAAACGGGTGACCCGCGCCTTGGAAAAACTGCACGTTTTCCTCAAACGTCGCGGGGTCGCTTTGTCCATGGCCGCGCTGGGATCGGCCCTGACCGTCGAAGCCGTCAAAGCCGCGCCTGCGGGTTTGGCGGCCAGCATTGTAGGGAAGGCCGTCGCCAGCGCGGCGGCGGGAAGCGGAAACTTATTCACTCTTTTAAGATATATGGCCTCAACAAAACTCAAAACAAGCGTCATCGCTGCGGTCCTGGTCGCAAGCGTGCTAACGCCACTGTTGGTGCAACGGCAGGCGCAAGCCACGCTGCGTGAGCAGGACGATGCATGGCGGACACAATCCAATCAACTGGCGCAATTGACCGCGGACAACCAGCGTCTGGCGGACCTCCTGGCCCGTGCAAAAAGCGCCCGGCCCTTAACGGACAGCGAACTCCGTGAACTCATGAGGCTGCGCGGTGAAGTCGGACGATTGAAGAGCAATGTCCAGGAAATGAAAGGTGCGAGGACTGCAACCCCGCAGTCGCCGGAAGATAAAATAGCCTCACTGGCGAAGATGTATGCGGCGCGCGCGGACCGCCTCAAGCAATGGCTGAAGGCAAATCCCAGCGAAAACATTCCGGAATTCAAGTCCCTGACCGACGACGATTGGCTCCAAGCCGCCCAAACGCTCAAGGACGATGCAACCGAGAATGATTATGAAAGGGCCATGAGGATCATGCGATCCAACGCGGAGGGCGCGATCCTCAGCCAGTTGCAACAGGCGTTGCGCGGATATGCCCAGGCCAATAGCGGGCAATTTCCACCGGCCTTTCACAACTCGAACCTTATCTCGCCGCCCCAATTGACGCGGCCATCTTGCAAAATTATGAAATCGTTCCCACGAGCAGTCTGGTCAGTGAACTGCAACCCGCCGGGGATTGGGCCATCACCCAGACGGCCCCGGTGAACCCGGCGCTGGATTTGCGCAGCGCATACAGCCTGACCGACATGCGCACCGCTGACGAAAGAGTCAGCAACCGGTGGACTTACGTTCCAACGCCTTGACCCATCAAGTTATGAGAAAACTCAAAATTATTTCCGTCGCAGCCATCGCCATTGCCGGAGCGGCAGTTTCCATCATGATCCAGCGCCGGAGCCAAACCGCGTTCCGCGCCAGTGAGGCCCTGCGGCAAGAGCAAAGCCGGCAAATGGCGGCGTTGACCGCGGAGCATGAACGTCTTTCCCATCTCGCCGCCCACGCCGCCAACGCGCACGGCGAAGACAGGGCGGCTGAATTGAAGAGACTTCACCGTGAGGCCGAGGCGCTTAAGAAGCAAACAAAGGACCTTGACCGGCCATTAGCCAAGAGCCAACAGTCCCAGCCCTCGCCAAGCCAGGCATCCCGCCGCACGCCGGAGTATAATGAACAACTGCGCCAAATGGCCGGACGCAAGGGTTTCGACGCTCTGGCCCTCGGATATGCATTCAGGGCCTACGCAGATGATCATCAAAACCAATCCCCTTTAAACCTCGATCAAATGGCGGCTTATCTTGCCGAAGAGAACAGGACTTTGTCTGGAACCAATCAATTTGAAATCGTTTACCAAGGATCCTTGGACGATTTGCAGGGCATTCCCTGGGGATCAGTGGCTGTCGTTCGCGAGCAACAGCCGTGGCCAGGCCCGGACGGAAGGATGATGAGAGTCTATGGCTTCGCGGACGGGCACTCACAAATTGTCGGATCCGATGACAACTTCCAGTCTTACGAGGCGGACCACGTTATTCCGCCGCCAGCGACTGGTCCATCAGGCCAGTGAGAACCTGTTAACTTGACAAAGCCTTGGGAGCGTCGGGGGCATTTTGTTTGAAGGCCAGTTTGCCTTCTTCCACCACAACCGTGATCGGCTCATTGGGTTGCAGGCTTGCTTTGAGAATTTCCTCCGCCAGCGGGTCTTCCAAATAGCGTTCCACCGCCCGGCGCATGGGACGCGCGCCGTACATCGGATCGTAACCTTTCTCCACCAGAAAATCCCGGGCCGCCCGCTCCAGCGTCAAGTGCAGTTGCTTGGCTTTGAGGCGGGTGAGCACCTTGGAGACTTCCAGGTCCAGAATCTCCAGGAGGTCCGGCTTGGTCAGGGAACGGAAGACGATGGCGTCATCGAGCCGGTTCAAGAACTCGGGGCGGAAGATTTTCTTGGCTTCGTCCATGATCTTCTCCTTCATCTTCTCGTAGCTGTGCTCATCGTTGATGGGGGAGAAGCCCATGGTGGTCTGGCGCCGGATCAATTCCGCGCCCACGTTGGAGGTGAGGAGGATGATCGTATTGCGGAAATTGATGACGCGACCGACGTTGTCCGTCAATTTGCCTTCCTCCAAAATTTGCAGGAGCATGTTCATCACGTCGGGATGCGCCTTTTCGATTTCGTCGAAGAGCACCACCGAATAAGGCCGGCGGCGGACTTGTTCGGTCAATTGGCCGCCTTCCTCAAAGCCGACATAGCCCGGAGGGGAGCCGACCATGCGGGAGGAATTATGGCGTTCCATGTATTCGCTCATGTCCAATTGAATGAGCGCCTTGGAGTCGCCAAAAAGAATTTCCGCCAGCGTCTTGGCCAAAAGAGTTTTGCCGACGCCCGTGGGGCCGAGCAGGGCGAAGGTGCCGATGGGCCGGCGCGGGTCCTTCAAATCGGCCCGCGAGCGACGCAGGGCCTTGCACAAGGCCGAGACGGCCTCCTTCTGGCCGATGATCATGCGGGACATCTCCTGCTCGAGTGCCAGCAAGCGCGCGGATTCGCCTTCCTCCATGCGCTTGAGGGGGATGCCGGTCCACTTGGAGACGACGTGCAAAATATCTTCCTCGCCGACCGTGACGCGCTTTTCTTCGCGGCTGGCGCGCCAGCCGGCCAGCACGGCGTCGAGCCTCTCTTTGGCGTGCTTTTCCTTGTCGCGCATGGCGGCGGCGCCTTCAAAATCCTGGTCCTTGATGGCCCGCTCCTTCTGGGTTTTGATGCGCTCGATCTCGGCCTCGAGTTCCTTGACTTCGGGCGGACGGGTCATGGTGCCGATGCGCGCGCGCGAACCGGCTTCGTCCATCACGTCAATCGCCTTGTCCGGCAAATAACGGTCGGTGATATAGCGGTCGGACATCTTCACGGCCGATTCGATGGCCTGGTCGGTGATTTCGGCCTTGTGATGTTCCTCGTATTTGGGCCGCAGTCCCTTGAGAATCAAGATCGCTTCCTCCGGCGACGGCGCTTCGACTTTGACCGTTTGGAAGCGCCGCTCCAGGGCGGCGTCTTTTTCGATGTACTTGCGATATTCGTTGAGAGTGGTGGCGCCAATGCATTGCATTTCGCCCCGGCTCAAGGCGGGCTTGATGATGTTGGAGGCGTCCATCGTCCCTTCGGCCGATCCGGCGCCGACAATGGTGTGCAACTCGTCAATAAAAAGAATGATGTTGCGGGCGCGCCGGATTTCATCCATGACCGCCTTGATGCGTTCCTCGAATTGGCCGCGGTATTTGGTGCCGGCGACCATCAAGGCCAGGTCGAGGGTGATGACGCGCTTTTCCCGGAGAATTTCGGGCACATTGCCGCGCGCGATCTCCTGGGCCAAACCCTCCACGATGGCAGTCTTGCCCACGCCGGCTTCGCCCAGGAGCACGGGATTGTTCTTGGTGCGGCGGCACAAAATTTGAATGACCCTTTCAATTTCGTTTTGACGGCCAATGACGGGGTCCATTTCCCCTTTGCGGGCGATCTCGGTCAAGTCGCGCCCAAAGGCCTTGAGCGCGGGGGTCTTGATTTCGCCCTTTTTCTCCGGCTGCCGTTCCGGGGCGGGGTCGGCGCCGCTGCCCTGGGACTCTTCGGGGTTGGCGAATTGCGGGTCCAGCTCTTTCAAAATCTCCTGGCGGGTCTGTTCGATATCCACATCCAGATTCTTGAGCACGCGGGCGGCCACGCCGTCGCCTTCCCGCAGCAAACCGAGCAAAATGTGTTCGGTGCCGACGTAGGTATGGTTCAAATTCTTGGCTTCCTTGGACGCCAGCGCGAGAACTTTCTTGACGCGCGGAGTGTAGGGGATGTTGCCGATCATTTTTTGATCGGGGCCGGTGCCGACTTGCTTTTCGACTTCCATCCGCACCGTTTCCAGGTCCAGGCCGAGCTTCTGCAGGACGTTGACGGCGACGCCCTGGCCCAGCTTGATGAGGCCGAGCAGGAGGTGCTCGGTGCCGACGAAATTGTGGTTGAAGCGATCCGCCTCCTTGCGGGCCAGCGCCAGGACTTGCTGGGCGCGGGGCGTGAAATTGTTCATGGCAGCTTCTTCGCTCATAGATAAATCCAGTCTCGGCTAATTTCGTTTGTCCAGCGCGGGGCCGCCGGGTCCGGGCGCTTTCGGGTTGGGCCGGTTGACGTGGCGCAAGCGGTCGCGCAGCATGTCGGCGCGCAGCAGGTCGCGCTCCTCGGCCACCAACTTCTCGGTGAATTGCTTTTGCAAATGCGCCGGCTGGGTAATGACGAACAATTCGTCAATGAGCGCGCGCTCGCCGGCCGGGAATTCACCCAAATCCACACCCAACCTCATCAGAGACAACAAATTCATCGTCTCCTTGGAGGTGATGCTGTGCGCGTTGGCCAGGATGCCGTAAGCCCGTCCGATGTGATTATACACGATCTTGGGCTTCTTTTCCAGCAGCAGGCCGCGGGCATTTTCTTCGTGCTCGATAATTTGCATCAAAACCTTGTTCAACCGCTCCACAATCTCGGTCTCGACTTCTCCCAAAGTCATTTGGTTGGAGACCTGGAAGACGTTGCCCAGGGCCTCGGTCCCTTCTCCGTAAAGGCCGCGCACGGCCAGGCCCAGTTTGTTGACCGAAGAGATGATCTGGGTGATTTGTTCGGACAGGACCAAGCCCGGCAAATGCAACATGGCGCTGACGCGGATGCCGGTGCCGAGGTTGGTCGGACAAGCCGTCAAGTAGCCCAGCTCGGGATTGAAGGCGTAATCGAGTTTAAGCTCCAATTCGCTGTCCACTTGATCAATGGCCATCCAGGCCTGGCGCAGTTGGAGGCCGGGCCGCAGGGCCTGCATGCGCAAGTGGTCTTCCTCGTTGATCATCACGCAGAGCGATTCCTCTTTATTGAGCACCAGGCCGCTGCCGGAGCTTTTGGCGGCGTGCTCGCGGCTGATCAGATGGCGCTCGACCAGGATTTGTTTGTCCAACGGCCCCAAATTGTCCATCGTCTCGGAAAAGGCCCCGCTTAACTGCGGCAGGCTCTCCACCGCCGGGCGGATAATCTCCAAGGCTTTGACCCGCTCGCTCTTTTTGGCCCAGCCGGGAAAGGCCAGCCCCCGCAAATTGCGCGCCAGCCGCACACGGCTGGACATAACGATCCGGTCGTGGGGACCTGTGCGCCGGGCGGTCTCGACGGGCGGGCTGAGAAAATCGTGCATGTTCATGAGGTCACCTGCTTGGAATACTGTCGAGTTGGTCCTTGGTGGATTTGATCTCGTCGCGCAAGCTGGCCGCCTCCTCGAAATCCTCGGTGGTCACAGCCTTGTCGAGTTTCTTTTGCAAATGTTTGAGGCGCTCGTTTAAATCGCGGCCCTGGCGCAAGGCGGCGGGGGTTTTGCCGACGTGCTTGATGCCCTTGTGCATGGTCTTGAGCAGGCCCTCCAGGCCCTCGGCAAAGGTGGCGTAACATTGCGCGCAGCCGAGGCGTCCGGCCTTTTTGAAATCGGCCTGGGTAAAGCCGCAGCCGGGGCATCGGACTTCCACGCCGCTGGAGGTCTGCGCGATCTCCTGCGAGGCGCCCAAGCCAAAGAGCAGGTCGGCCGGGGAAAAGCTCGGGTGGTTGACGCCCTTCTGTTTGGCACAATCCTCGCACAAGTCCACCTTCTGCATTTTGTCGTCCACAATTTGCGTCAAGTGAACCTTGGCCGGGTTCTGTTTGCATAACATGCAGAGCATATACTAAATATACACCAGAGTGCTATAAATTCCCCAAAAAGAGAATGATATTCGCTTCTCCCTCATATCCTACGTTATATTATATCGGTTCGCCAGAAACCTGAGTTAACTGGCGGTATTGGGCCACCAGCCTCTCCGTCACCGCTCCAGGCTTGCCGGTGCCGATGACGCGCCCGTCAATCTTGACCACGGCTATGATTTCCGCGCCGGTGCCAGTCAAAAAGCACTCGTCCGCGTTGAAAAAATCGTGCCGGGTCAGGTTCGGCTCGCCCACCACCATGCCGTTTTGCCGCGCCAACTCCATCACCACCTCGCGGGTGATGCCGTAGAGCGCCCCGGCCGAGAGCGGCGGCGTCTGCAACTGGCTGCCCTTGACCATGAATATATTATCGCCCGTGCATTCCGCCACATACCCTTCGGCGTTGAGCATGAGCGCTTCCTCGCAACCGCCGTTGATGGCCTCGATTTTGGCCATGATGTTATTGAGGTAATTAAGCGATTTGATGGCCGGGTTTAACGCGCTGTGCAGGTTCCGCGTCGTTCCCACGGTGATGATGTCCAGTCCGCGCCGGTAAAGTTCCTCGGGATAAAGCTGGATTTTATCGGCGATGATGATGACCGAAGGGTCGGTGCATTTGTGCGGATTCAACCCCAAGGTGCCCACGCCGCGCGTGACGACCAGGCGGATGTAACCGTCGCGAACCTTGTTCTTGCGGCAAGTTTCCAACACCGCGCGCGCCACCTCTTCCGGCGAAAGCGGAATCTGGAGCAGGATGGATTTGGCGGAGCAGAAGAGCCGCTGGACGTGCTCGGCCAGTTTGAAGACCCGGCCATGGTAAGCGCGAATCCCCTCGAAAATGCCGTCCCCGTAAAGCAGCCCGTGATCGAACACCGAAATCCTGGCGTTCTTTTGGTCGAAATATTGGCCGTTGATATAAATTTTCATCGCTTCAATCGCGACAAAAATACGGCCTGACCGCGCCAAAGGAAAGCAAAAAGGATTCCTATTTGACTCTTCTCTCCGTGAGGAAGCGAACCAGGCTCTCCCGAGGCACGCGGTAACGGGTGCGCCCGCCGATGTCCTCCAGCACGCCGGCCGCGATGAGCCGGTAGATGTGGTCCGCGTCGCATTCCAACATGCGCGCCACTTGCGGGGCCTTGTAAGAGTACTGTTCCGGCGGCAGCGCCTCGGCCAGGAACTGGCCCAGATCGCTGGGCGGGCGGCGGCGCCGTTGCAGCGCCAGCACGGAGGCGGTGGCCAGCCGGATATAGATGCGTCCGCCGCCGGGCCGGGAAATATCGAAGGCCAGCGGGAGGCGGCCTTCCTGGATATGGTGATAGACGCGGCGTTCCGAGCAGTCCAGCATCGTGGCCGCCTGCCACACTGAACTGAAGGGCCGCCGCCCGTTCAGGTTTATGTTCTTGATCATGCGTTTTCCTTTCCATCCGGCCCGCGCCTGGGCGCGACTTGGGTTTCGGACCGGCCCCCGGACGGGGCCGGCCCCGCGGGGCGTGGCGGGCCGGTAAATGTCATACTTGAATGTAGTCCCACAAAATAGTGGTTAATGCAAGATTTATTTTGCACTTTTTTGTGGGACGTGTAGGATGGCGGCATGCCTAAAATAAGCGGGCTGGTAAGCCCAAGAGAAAAGGAAATCGCCCGGCGGGTGCAGCAGGTGCGGGAACACATCAACTGGCCCCAGCCGGCTTTCGCGTCTGAGATGGACATTTCGCGCGACCGTCTGGCCAGCGTCGAATATGCCCGCACGCCCCTCCGTTTCGCCGACGGCTACCGCCTGTGCATGGTCTTCGACATCAATCCCGAATGGCTGGCCAATGGCACTGGAGACATGAGATCCTCGCTGCTGACGCCGAATCTGCCTCTGCCCGAGGGATTTCCGGCCAAGGCGATGTTCAGCAGCATTTACGACCAGTACACCGCCGGCACGCTCGACGCGGCCAGCATGAAGCCTTCCCGGCGCGAGCGCCAGAAGCAGGCGGAGGAAGATTTGGTGGAGAATTTTGACGCGACCGCCCACGTCGTCCGAAATTTGAGCGACCTGCTTTCCAAGGAGAGATTCAGTTCCCCGCTGGTGCGGCAGGAGTTTGCCCTGGAGATCACCACTTATGCGCGCGAGCTGGCGTTGCGCCTCCGCCGCGACGCGACCAAGGACCGGACCAGGCCCGTGGCCGGGCGCCGCGGCTCACCGTCCAAGACACTCGAGTTTTCCGGCGTCCCGGCCAAGAACGCCAAGTTGGTCTTGCGTCTCCGCGACGGCATCCACCGGCTGGACCGTGAAATTGGCAAACTGGATGCCGCGATGAAGACCCTCAATCCGATGGCGATCAATTCCTCCAGCCTCCCGCGTGCGGCGGCTTTCGAAGTCGGCCGGTTGGAGGAGGCGATAGAAAAGATTGCCCGGCAGATCGAGGAAGCTGAAGCGAAGATGAAGGCCTTGATGGCCAAGCGCAACACGGGGACGGAATAGGCGGGAACGAGGGAGTTAAAGAACTGAATTTTGACAGGATTAACAGGATTTACAGGATGGAAAAGAGGATGTGGCATCAGAAACAATCCCTCACCGTTCGGGGAGAACTCCGTGTGCCGTAATTCAGCCTGTAAATCCTGTCTCAGAATCCCGCTTTGGGGGAGTCCCGCTCTTGTTTTTGTCGGGGTCGCCCGTTATTTCGAGGCCGCCCAGCGCACCGCGTTTTCCACAATTTTCAGCGGGTACTCCTGCTTGTAAATGGGATACGTCTCATGGCCGGGCCGGAAATAAAAGACCTTGCCCTTGCCCACGTCCCACGCGCAACCGCTGGTGAAGGTCTCTCCCCCATCCCATTTTTCCTCGAAGATCATCGCGTCGGGTTTGGGCACGTGAAAGGGGCCGGCGTACACTTCCGTTTGCGGAATGTCGAACGTTCCCGGAATTCCGGCCGCGATGGGATGTTGTGGAAGCCAGGTGTAAACGTGGCTCGGCTTGCCCTCATTCTTGACAATCGGGAAAATGCACCCCGGCAACTTCACCTCCATCGTGTCGGCGCCGTCATCGGCCTTGTAGCGCCGAAACGAGGGCGTGAGCGGATCGTTCGGGCCGGGCAGGCCGGGTTTGGGTTTGATTTGGACGATTTTCAGGCCGGCGCGTTCGGCTTCGGGCACCGCTTGCAAGGCGTCCTGGATAGCGCGTTCGCCCATGGCGGCGACAAACGGTTTGGACCAATGGGCCGAGTGCAAGGCGATGAGCGAGAGCCGCCCCTCCTTCAAGCGCCGGAGGATCGCCGCCACGTGCTCGTCGGTGACTTCCTGGTGCTTCTGGTGGCCCCACCAAATCAAGACATCGCACTGATCGAGAATCTCGTCCGTCAGCCCCTGGTCAGGATCGTCCAAGCCGACGGATTTGACAGAAAAGTCGGGTTGCCGGGCCAGGGCGGCGGCCAGGGTGTCGCCCAGAAAACCGCCGTAAGCCGATTTTTGGGCTGCCTGGCGCTCGTCCCAGACCACGACGCGGATGGGCGCGGCCACCACCGCCGCCGCCGCCACTCCCAGCACCGTCAAATATAATAAAGCGGAAAGAACGTGTTTCATGCGGACTGCATAGAGTTGGGCAGGCCGCGAGTCAATGCGCATTTAGCGGCGCGGCTTGGCGTTAAAATCCTCAGTTCTTTAACTGCATCGTTCCGGTTTAGCGTAACGATGCAGTTGGATTTGGGAGCGCGGGCGTCTCGCCCGCCGTTTTCGGCCTCTGGCCGAAAACCTCCGCGCTGTGCGAAGACTCACCAAACGGTGACTCCTCCGATGGCGGTGCGACTGGCTGGCGGGACGCCAGCCAGGGCGACCGAGACGGTCGCGCTCCCAATTTCAACTGCATGGCTCAGGGCGAGCTGATGCGATAGAAACGGCCCGAAGTGTTCGTGTCAGCGGGCTCGCTGAAATAGAACAAACCGTTGGTGAGGATGAGGTTCTCTAGCGGAGTCCACACGGGGCTGGCCAGATTCGTGCAGGCTTCCACCACGATGGGGATGTTGCTCGTGCCGGTGATGTTGAACCCAAATAGATTGTTACTGAAGCCAAAGCTGGAGCCGCTGGCCTCAATGAGCGGGTTCCAAAGCACCGCCGGAAGACCGCCCTCGGTGGCGCCCCAGCCGGTGGCGCCAGGCAAATAATAGACTACCGCGGCATCATTGAGGAAGGCAGACGCATCAGCGGAAGGAGCGTCGCCTCTGAAAAACGCGCTCATCAATCCGGAACAGTCCTGGAACGCATTTGCGCCAATGCTGGTGACGCTGTCGGGAAACGTGAGGTTCGTCAGGCCGGAACAATCCTGGAACGCACTGGCCCCTATGCCGGTGACGCAGTCGGGAATCGCCACATTCGTCAGGCCGGAACAGTCCTGGAACGCGCCTTCCCCGATGCTGGTGACGCCGCCGGGAATGGCGTAAGTGCCGACGAGGCCGCCCGGGTATTCAAGGAGCATGGTTTGGCGCTTGTCGAACAACACTCCATTCGTACTGCTATAAAAGGAATTCTGTGCGTCCACCGTAATCGCCGTCAAGCTGAAACAATCCACGAACGGCGCCACCCCGATGTTGGTGACGCTGGCGGGAATCGTGACGTTCGTCAGGCTTTGGCAATTTGCGAAAGCACTGTCCCCGATGCTGGTGACGCCGTCGGAAATCGTGACGTTGGTCAGGCTATAACAGCCGTCGAAGGCAACGGCCCCGATGTTGGTGACGCTGTCGGGAATCGTGACGTTCGTCAGGCTGGAACAGTTCTCGAACGCACCGTCCCCTATGCCGGTGACGCCGTCGGGAATGGTGAGGTTCGTCAGGCCGGAACAATCCTCGAACGCACTGGCCCCTATGCCGGTGACGCCGTCGGAAATCGTGACGTTCGTCAGGCCGGAACAGTCCTGGAACGCACTGGCCCCCATGCTGGTGAGGCTGCCGGGAATCGTGATGTTCGTCAGGCCATAACAGCTTTCGAAAGCCACTGCCCCGATGATCATGACGCCGTCGGGAATCGTGACGTTCGTCAGGCCGGAACAGTTCTGGAACGCACTGGCCCCGATGCTGGTGACGCTGCCGGGCATCGTGGCGTTAAACAGGTTGTAACAGTCCTGGAACGCACTGGCCCCGATGCTGGTGACGCCGCCGGGCATCGTGGCGTTAAGCAGGTTGTAACAGTCCTGGAACGCACTGGCCCCGATGCTGGTGACGCCGCCGGGAATGGTGACGATGGCCAGGCTATAACAGTTCTCGAACGCGCCGGCCGCGACGTTGGTGACGCCGTCGGCCATGATGGCGTTTGTCAACGCGGTGCATCCGTCGAACGCCTCCGCCCCGAAGTTGGTGACGCTGCCGGGAATCGTGATACTGGCCAGGGTTTTGCAACTTTGGAAAGCACTGGCCCCGAGGGTGGTAACGCTGTTGGGAATCGCGACGTTGATCAGGCTGGAACAGGACTGGAAGGCACCTGCCCCGAGGGTGGTAACGCTGTCGGGAATCGTGACGTTGATCAGGCTGGAACAGGACTCGAAGGCGCCTGCCCCGATGTTGCTGACGCGGCCGGGAATAGTGACATTGGTCAGGCTGGCACAGGCCTCGAACGCCTCTGCCCCGATGTTGGTGACGCTGCCGGGAATGGTGATGTTGGTCAGGCCGGAACAGTTCTGGAAAGCACTGGCCCCGATGTTAGTGACGCTGCCGGGAATGGTGACGTTGGTCAGGCTGCTACAGGCCTCGAAGGCGCCTGCCCCGATGTTGGTGACCGTGCCGGGGATGGCGTAACTGCCGGCGAGGCCGCCCGGATATTCAACGAGCGTGGTTAGGTTCGTGTTGAACAACACCCCATTCACGCTGGTATAAAACGCATTTGATGCGGCCACCGTGAACGCTGTTATGTTGGTGCAGCCCGAAAACGCAGAGGTTCCGATGCTGACGACGCTGGCGGGAATCGTGACGTTGGGCAGGCTGGTGCATTTATAAAATGCATCCTGCCCGATGCTGGCAACGCTGTCGGGAATCGTGCCAATGGTAAGATTCGTGCAGATATAGAAGGCCTCGGACCCAATGCTGGTGACGCTGCCGGGAATCGTGACACTGGTCAGACCCGCGCAGGCATAGAAGGCCTCGGCCCCGATGTTGGTGACGCTGCCGGGAATGGTGTAACTTCCGCCGAGGCCGCCCGGATATTCAACGAGCGCGGTTTGGCTCTCGTTGAACAACACTCCATTCACACTGCTATAAAACGCATTTGTTGCAGCCACCGTGATCGCGGTCAGGTTGGTGCAGCCCGAAAACGCGGCGGTTGCGATGTTGGTGACGCTGCCGGGAATCGTGACGCCGGGCAGGCTGGTGCAGACCGAAAACGCGGCGTTTCCGATGGTAAGGACGCCGTTGGCGATGCTGACGCTTGTCAGCTTGACGCATCCGGTGAAGGCATTGGCCCCGATGCCGCTGACGCTGCCGGGAATCGTGACGCTGGGCAGGCGGGTGCAGCCCGTAAACGCGGCGCTGGCAATGTTGGTGACGCTGCCGGGAATGGTGGCGTTGGCCAGGCCGGTGCAGTAAGAGAACGCATTCGACCCAATATTGATGACGCTGCCGGGAATCGTGACGCTGGTCAGGCTGGTGAGGCCCCCGAACGCATTGCTCCCGATGTCGGTAACCGCCAGGCCGTTGGTCGAGGCAGGAATGATCACAACCCCGCCAGGCCCGGAGTAACCGGTGAGGGTAAGGGTTAGGCCATCGGTGTTCGTCGTGTAACTAAATTGTGCCTGCACCGCTCCTGTCGCGGCTAAAAAAAAGGAAAATAATACAACCAGCCATGTTTTTTTCATGTTTGAATGATGGGGAATTGCTTGATAGGCTGCGCCGATAATTTTTAAAAATCGGCGGCAACCAGGATTGGTTGGTCAAGCTCATGCTCAATGCTCAATAGCGTTAAGCGTAGCATAAGACGGTTCTGGCGTCAATTTTTAATAACATGAGCACAACATGAAAAATGGAACTTCCTTTCCTCCCATTTCGGGGTGGAACTTTTTCCACGGTGAAGTTATTAATAGTGTATATGAAAACACGATTTCGTCTGGTTTCGACATTGGCTGGCCTGGCCGGAGTGCTCGCGGGTGGCTGCGCGGACCAGCAACCTGTGTATGTTGCGCCGCCTCCGGTGGCAGGCGCCTATAACCCCGCGCCGCCCACTGGGCCTGCGCCCGTTCCGCCGGAACCTCCGCCGGGCGCGATTGCGGCCACCTCTCAACCCCCGCCTGCGCCTCCAGTGGAGGCGGCCCCGCCTCCAACGCCAGGGCCGGAATATGTCTGGGCGCCGGGATATTGGAATTGGAATGGAGCCGCCTGGATTTGGGCGCCCGGCCTCTGGATTGTGCCGCCTTATCACGGGGCCGCATGGTTGGGAGGCCGTTGGGTCTTTCGCGGCGGACGGCATGTTTGGGTGCGAGGCGGCTGGCGTTGAAGCTCCAATGCCTTGAATAATCCGCCTCCCCGCAGCATCTAAGAATCACTGGCCGTGGCATGACCCGAGCGGGGTCTTGTTTTCGCCCATCGCTGGCGCAACCATGTCAGCCGGCAGGTGGACCCGTAGATTGAATATGCGACGACCCCTCAAAACATCGCTGACAGCCGCCGCCATCCTGGTTCTAGTAGCCGGATGGGGCGCATGGCAATGGCGTGCCCATGCCGCCCACAAACCCGCCTTCCGCGAAGTCGCCGTCAAACGGGGTGATCTTTTCGTCACCATCACCGCCACCGGCACCTTGGAACCTGAGGAAGTGGTGGATGTCGGCGCCCAGGTGGCGGGGCAAATCAATGTCTTCGGCAAAGACAAGAACGGCAAGAGCATTGACTACGGTTCGGTGGTGGAGGAAGGAACGATTCTGGCCAAGATTGACGATTCGCTTTACAAGGCCGACGTGGACCTGGCCAAAGCGCAACTCGATCAAGACAAAGCGGGCGAAGTCCGCGCGGCGGCCGATTTGGAGCAGATGAAGGCCAAGTTGACGCAGACCGAAGCGGATTGGAAGCGGGCGCAAGTCCTCGGTCCCTCCGAGGCGCTGGCGCCGACGGCCTACGATTCTTACAAGGCCAATTACGAAATTGCCAAAGCCAACGTTGCCCTGGACGAAGCCGCCCTCAAGCAAGCCTTCGCCACGACCGTCCAAGCCAAAGCGTCGCTCGACAGAGTCCAGCGCACGCTGGACTATTGCACCATTGCGTCCCCGGTCAAAGGGGTCATCATTGATCGCCGTGTGACCATAGGTGAAACCGTCGTTTCCAGCTTCAACACCCCAAGCCTGTTCCTGATCGCCAAGGACCTCACGCGCATGCAGGTTTGGATTTCCGTCAATGAGGCCGATATTGGCAACATCCATCCCGGCCAAGCGGTGAGTTTCACCGTGGATGCTTTTCCGAATCGCACCTTCGAGGGCAAGGTCGGCAAAGTGCGCCTCAACGCCACGATGACGCAGAACGTGGTCACTTACACCGTGGAAGTGAACACGGACAATTCCGACGGCCTGTTGCTGCCCTATTTGACGGCCAACGCGCAATTCCTGAGCGGCGAGAGGCGCAACGTCCTCTTGGTGCCAAATGCCGCCTTGCGCTGGCGGCCAGAGAGCGATTTGATCGCGTCCGATTACCGCGATTCCGCGGCAGCCCAACAATTGGCCGCACACGATCCCCCGCCCGACTCAGCCGAGTCTCACCATCCAGCCACGCTCTGGGTCGAGGACGGTGAATTCGTCAAACCCATCGAGGTGACGGCCGGCATGAGCGATGGGATCGAAACAGAGGTGGAAGGCGGCGGCCTGTCCGAAACGCAACATGTCATCCTGGGCGTGCAATTGGCTTCCGATGTGGCGGATTCGGACCCCGACAACAATCCATTTGCAATGAAGAATCCCTGGCGCCGCCGGCCGCCCCCGCGCAAGACCAATTCGCCGTAAAGACCGTTTATGGACTTGATTGAATTGCGGGACGTTCGCAAGACCTACCACCTCGGCGAGGTTGATGTGCCGGTGCTCAAGGGCGTTTCGCTTTCCGTCGCCAATGGGGAATTGGTCGCGCTGATGGGCGCCAGTGGCTCGGGCAAGAGCACGTTGATGAACATTCTGGGGTGCCTGGACCGCCCCAGTGGCGGCGAGTATTGGCTGGAGGGCCGGGAAATTTCCGGCGCGGGGGCCAATGACCGGGCCAAATTGCGCAACCGTCTGATCGGCTTCGTTTTTCAGAATTTCAATTTGCTCGCCCGCACCTCCGCTTTGGAGAACGTGGTCATGCCGCTGAACTATTCCACCGAGCATCTCACGGATCACCAGATGCGCGAGCGCGCCGCCGAATTGCTGAACAAAGTGGGTTTGTCCGAGCGCATGGATCATCAACCCTCGCAGCTTTCGGGCGGGCAGCAACAGCGGGTCGCCATCGCCCGTTCCCTGGTCAATCGCCCGCGCTTGTTGCTGGCCGACGAGCCAACGGGCAATCTGGACTCCCACACGAGTGAGGAGGTTCTGGAAATGCTGGCGGGACTTAACCGATCCGAAGGTTTGACCATTATTCTAGTGACGCACGATCCAGGCGTCGCCCAGCACGCCGAGCGCGTCATTCACATCCGCGACGGTCTGATCGAGAACGCGCCCGGCGCCAATTAACCCAGGCATGAAATCTTACCGCATCCTCGTCACCTCCTTGCGCGCTCTGCGGCGCAACGTTCTGCGCACGGCGCTGACCACGCTGGGCATTGTCATTGGCGTGGCGGCGGTGATCGCGATGATGGAAATCGGCAAAGGCTCCACGATGGCCATTCAACGCACCATCGCCACCATGGGCGCTTTCAATATCTTGATTTTTCCCGGCAATATGTTCGCCGGCGGCGTCAGCTACGGCACCGGCAGCAGCATCACCCTCAAGCCGGGGGACGCCGACGCCATTCTGGCGGAATGTCCGTCGGTGATCATGGCCGCGCCCGTCGTGCGCTCGCGCACGCAGATCGTCTATGGCAATCGCAATTGGGTGCCCGACTCGATGGTCGGCACCACGCCCGCTTTCCTGGCACTCCGCAATTGGACCGAAATGGCCGAGGGCGAGGCCTTCACGGATCGCGACGTGCATAATTGCAGCAAGGTTTGCGTGGTCGGCCAGACCATCAAGCGCGAACTTTTTGCCGGCGAATCTCCCCTCGGCAAGGAAATCCGCATGCAGAACGTCAACGTCAAAGTCATCGGCGTCCTGCGGGCCAAAGGCGCCAACATGTGGGGCTCGGACCAGGACGACGTCGTGCTGGCCCCCTGGACGACGATCAAATTCCGGGTGACAGGCTCCACCCTCTCTCCACCCAACCTCAGCGCCTCGACGGCGGCGGCCGCCACTACTGTTCTGCCGAGCCAGGTCTATCCCAACACATCACTCACCCTTTACTCGGTCCCCTCGGCCGTCCAGACATCCGACACGCCCGCGCCGGTGCGTTTCGCCAACATTGACCAAATCGTGGCCGCCGCGCGCAGCGCCGGAGAAGTGGCGACAGCCGTAGATGAAATCACGTCGCTCATGCGCGAGCGGCACCACTTGCGCGGCGAAATGCCGGATGATTTCACCATCCGCGACCTGACGGAGATTGTGAAGACGATGAGTTCCACCACCGAACTGATGACCAATCTGCTCCTGATCGTCGCGCTCATCTCGCTGGTGGTCGGCGGGGTGGGCATCATGAACATCATGCTGGTTTCGGTGACCGAGCGCACACGGGAAATCGGTCTGCGCATGGCCGTCGGCGCGCAAGGGCCGGACATTCTGCGGCAATTTCTGACGGAAGCGGTGGTGCTGTGCCTGCTGGGCGGCATTTTCGGCATCGGCCTGGGGCGCGCCACCTCGTGGATGGTGCGGATCGTCAAACATTGGCCGACCGCCACTTCTCTTGGGGCCATCGTCGCGGCGGTGGTGGTTTCGGCCACGGTGGGAATTGTGTTTGGTTTTTACCCCGCCTGGAAAGCCTCGCGCCTGGACCCCATTGAGGCGCTGCGCTACGAATAACGCCCGCGCATGAAGCAGCATCCCCTCCTGACAATCCTTCTCCTGGCGCTCCTGATCGGCGGCTGCGCGGTCGGACCGAATTTCAAACCGCCGCCAGCGAACGTTCCGCCGGCGTGGGCCGGCGTGACCAACTCCAGCGGCGCTGTCACCAGCTCCGCCCCGGCCGATTTGACGGCTTGGTGGGGAAAATTCAACGATCCGATGCTGGTGTCGCTGATCAACGAGGCGCTGCACACCAATTTGACTCTGCAATTGGCGCAATCCCGCTTGCTCCAAGCCCGCGCCTCTCGCGGCATCGTGGCCGGCCCGTTTTGGCCCTCGGCTGCGGCCAACGCCGCCTACAGCCGCAGCGCCACGGGCAGCTTCCCGGCCACGAACGGATTTCTGACGGGCCTGGATGCCACGTGGGAACTGGACATCTTCGGCGGCACGCGCCGCAACATCGAATCCGCCAATGCCAACATCCAGGCGGCGCGGGACAATATACATGACGCGCAAGTGACGGTCTGCGCCGAGATCGCGCTCGATTACATTCAACTGCGCTCCTTCCAGGAGCAGATCGCCATCGCCGAGGATAATTTGAAGTCCGAGCAGCGCACCGCCGCGCTGACCCGCAAACGCCTGAGCGCGGGATTCGTCAGCGGGCTCGATGTGGCCAATGCCGAGGCCCAAGTGGCGACGACTGCCTCGGCCATCCCCGTGCTGGAAACTTCCGCCCGGCAAACCATCTATGCCTTGAGCATTCTGCTGGCGCGGCCGCCCGCCGATCTGGTGGACGAACTGGCCGGGGCAGGCCCGGTTCCGCTGACGCCGCCCGAAGTGCCGGTGGGGCTGCCGTCGGACTTGCTGAAGCGGCGGCCGGACATTCGCGAGGCCGAAGCGCAATGGCACGCAGCCAACGCGCAGATCGGAGTCGCCAAGGCGGACCTCTTTCCACAGTTTTCGTTGACAGGAAGCATCAATTACCAGAGCGACCTGGTGCGGACGCTGTATGCGGGCGCGAACCGTGTTTGGGCGGCGGGGCCGAGTGTGAGCTGGCCCATTTTTCAAGGCGGTTCCATTGCGGCCAATGTCCGGCTGCAAAAGGAGTTGACGGACCAGGCTTCGATCACCTATCGGCAAACGGTGCTGCAGGCGTTGGATGACGTGGAGAACGCGCTGGTGGCTTTTGCCCGCGAGTGGGACCATCGCAAGGCGCTCAACGAAGCCGTCGTGCAATACCGCAGAGCCGTGGATCTCTCCATGCAGCTTTACACCCAGGGCAACACCGATTTTCTGAACGTGCTGGACGCGGAACGTTCGCTCTATACCTCTGAAACCGCGCTGTCGCAAAGCAAGGGATCCATTTCCACCGATTTGGTCGCTCTTTACAAGGCGCTTGGTGGCGGATGGGAATGATTTCAACTCTCCTTCAACCATGCCGGTTCCAGGCCAGCGTGATCGGGCAGAGACCAATCCTGGCCAAGGGTATCGCCAAAACAATGCCGAGCGACAAGGGCAGAAGCCAAGGCTTGTCATGGAACAGAATCGCCGCCGGTATCAGCAACGTGGCGGCCAGCAGGGTCCAGACGATCAGATAACCAGCCAGCGCAGACGGAGCGAGGAGACGTCTTTGAAGAGAGACGCGGAAGGCCAGGAAAGCCAGCAGGAATTTCACGGCGATCAAACATACCAGCAGAGCGGGAGCAATTCGCATAAATGAATTCCACCACGCGCCGTTTCGGCTCTGAATGACGAGCGCAACTACACCCACGTAGGCCGCAATAAACATCACCGCCGGCACGCCGTAAAGGCGCGGCTTGCCGGACCAAGTGCAACAGAGGTTGACGGCGGTTATACGCCATGTCAGAAGCATCACACCCAGCACCGTGATGAAGCGGAACGGTGCAGGAGGAATCATGTCCTGCTCCACCCCCCGGAAATCGCCCAGCAAGGGCATCGCGCACAAGGCCGCCAAAGCCAGCAGCCACGAGAAAACTGTGCTGATCGAGACCGCTTTCAGTGTCGCCATCATCATCTGGCCATTTGTCACCGGACGAATCATCAGGAACGCCAGGCCGGTCCTGGCTGGCGATATGCCAATACAAAAATGAAGAAATATCGGTATCGCCACGAGCCACGCGGCCAATGCGCGCACGGTGTTGTCCTGGAGAGGTCGGCCAAACCCGACGCGCGCCAATAGATGGATGACAACTGGCGCCACGGCCAGCGCGGCAGCAATAAAGCACGCTAGGCGCGCGAACCGCCGCCATTCATACCACAATTGCGCCTGGGCCGGTGAAGCGAATCGCTTTGGCCCTCGCAATTCGGCGCGGGCGGCCGTGCCGGCAAAGGGTATTCTCCATGTCCAACCTTGCCATTGACCGTGCCGCATTTTTTGCAGACCGGCGCGGGCCAGAACAACGCCAAGAATAAAGAACGGCGGCAAGACAGACGACGGTCTCACAACCATGGACCAAGCCGGAGTAAGCAAGTACCCGAAAAGAACCACTATCAACAACAGCATGCGCGTAAGGGGCCACGCGGCCAGCGCCCAGACAATCCCTTGTGCCAGCGCCAAAAGGGTCATGCATTCGAAGCAATTATGGTACACTCCGAACGCGTCCAAATGCGGGAGTCTCACGAAATAAGCCCAACACGCGTAAAGTGTCAAAACCGACGCAAGACCAGCCAAAAAAAACCAACAGAACAAAAAGGTCGTAGAAACCGGGAGAGTGAATAGCCGCGCGGGAAATTTCATGGGGTCCCCGGTGCTCCGGTCGATATCGGTGAATGTAAACATCCACACCACATACAGGAGTGACAGGACCATCGTCAACGCGGGGCCCCCAACCAGAAACATGAGGAACAGAAGTCGGAGCACTCGATCCAGAGATGCTCCGCTACTGCGTGGTGACGCAAACATTCTGCCTAACTCGTCGGTGGCATCCGGGTTGCCAAGATCGAAGCCAGCCATCTCGCAGAGCTTCGGATACACGAGGGCAAATCCCAAAAGGAGGCCGACCATGATCAGCAGGCGAACGCGATGTCTCTGCCAAAGCTCCCAGGCTAATGCGGCGGATGGACTTTTCATAAGAATTCTCCTACTCGGATTTGGCCCCAGCCCAAGCCACGAAAATGTCGTCCAGCGACGGCGAGTCCTCGGCCACGACTTTTCCTCCCACGCGCGCGGCTGCCGCCACGGCCTCATCGCGTTTGCCGTTGCAAATTGCCGTCCATTCCTGGCCGCTGCCGGTGATGCTCAAGACTCCGGGCACCTTGGGAGCGGCCGATTGGGGCGAATCAAACCGGAGAATCAGCCGGTGATGATTCTCCTTCACGTCATCCAAGGCGCCAGCCAGGACGATGCGCCCGTTAAACATCATGGCCAGATCGTCGGCCACCCGTTCCACTTCCTCCAGCAAGTGCGAGGAGAAGAAAACGGTGCGGCCTTCGTCGGCGACGGTGCGGATGATAGCCTCCAGAATGTCACGGCGCACCACCGGGTCCAGGCCGGAGCTTGGCTCATCAAGCAGGAGAAGTTCGGGCCGATAAGCCAGCGCGATGAGCAGACCGGCCTTGGCGTTCTCGCCGCGCGAGAGCGTCTTGATTTTCGCGCGCGGGTCCAGGCCGAATTGCCGGCGCAGCTCCTCGGCATAAGCCATGTCCCACTTGGGATAGAACGCCTCCGTGTAACGGAGCAATTCGTCCACCCGCATCCATGCCGGCAAGTCGCGGTTCTCCGACAAATACCCGGTCCGACTCAACACGGCGACAGGATCAGCAACCGGATCGAAGCCAAAAACGCGCACCGTGCCGCTCTCCGGCTTCAAGCGGCCGAGGAGATGTTTGATCAGGGTGGTTTTGCCCGCGCCGTTGGCGCCAACCAGGCCGAAGACTCGTCCGCGCTTGACACGGAGCGAAACCTGGTTGAGCGCGAGTTTGGAGCCGTATCTCCGGCTCAAGCCGGTGATTTCCACGGCATCGGATGCGACGGATGTATTCATTTTTCTTCCTTGGGTTGAATGGATTGGCTGCGTTCCTTGATCAGCCGAAGCAATTCCAACGGTTCCACGTGCAAGTTCCGTGCTTCGGCCAAAAGGGCATCAACGCGTTCCGAGAGGATTTTCAGCCGTTCCTTGCGGGCCAGCGGCGAACCGGTGTCCGAAACGTAGGTGCCCGAACCGTGGCGCTTCTGCACGATCCCTTCGCGCTCCAGTTCCAGATAGGCGCGCGCGACGGTATTGGGATTGACCAAAAGCTGATGGGCCAGCACGCGAATGGGCGGGATTTCATCCCCAGGCGCGAGCCGGCCCGAGGCGACCAGGTACTTGACCTGCTGCGCGATCTGCAAATAGATCGGAACGCCGTCCCCTGTTGATACATGCAATTGCACTGTGTACCCATACACTAATACACTTGGGGCGGGCGCGTCAACGGAAATTTTCAACTTTTTTTTTCGATGGGCCGCGGCGCGGCTCCCGGCGGGGCGCGTCCCACTTTTTGGACATGGCGTTCTGATTCGCAGCTCCGCTAGGAGCGAAATCTTTGTAGATCTACCACATCCAATGGAAAATTAGCTCCGTAGGAAGCGGCATATCCGGGGGGAGCCAGGGCAGATGGCGCCTCTACGAGGCTTTGCTCTTTAGAGGAGACGGTGATCTACAAATAGGTCGCGCCTACGGCGCTGGTAAAGAGTGAGCTGCGCCCCTTCCGGCGCATGGAAAGCATTGGGGCTGGCTATCCCCAGGGAACGCGCTTACCCTCGATGCCCGATGGCCAAACTCGTGTTTGACATTGAAACGACCGCTCTGCCGCTGGAAGGATTTGACGCGGGGCAAACGGAGTACCTTTTCCGCGAGGCGGAAAACTTGCCGGACCCCGGCCAGCGCCTGGCGCGCCGGGCTGAAATCCAGCGCTTCTTCAGCCTCTGGCCCTTGACCGGCCAGGTCGTCTGCATCGCCATGTCCAACGTGGACAGCTTCCGCAGCAAAGTTTTGTTCCTGGCCGGGAAGGAAACGGAACAAGGCGAACGAGTCAACGCGGTGGAATTCGTTTCCTGCGCGAGCGAAGCGGAGCTTCTGACGGAGTTTTGGGAGGTGGCCGTCCGCTACGAATCCATCGTCACGTTCAACGGGCGCGGCTTCGATGTTCCCTTTCTTTATTTGCGCTCGTCTCTACTCAACGTTCCCATTTCGCGCAAAGACTGGCTCGGCTACCGATTTCAGACCGAACCGCATTGCGACCTGCTGGAGCAACTGACCTTCTACGGCGTCAGTGGGCGCGAGGGAGCGGCGCGCCGGTTCAATCTGGACTTTTATTGCAAAGCCTTTGGCATCCCTTCCCCCAAAAGCCACGGCATCACGGGCATGGATGTCAGCCGCCTGATGGCCGAGGGCCGCGCGTGGGATGTGGCCCAATACTGTTTGGGAGACGTGCAGGCCACCGTCAAGCTATATAAGATTTGGAAAGAGCGCCTGGGCGGAATCACCTGATTCTATCTTATGAGAATCAAGCACTTGCGATGGCGCGGAAATTGGAGGCTGGGGAGTTTATACCGCCAATTATACCACTTTATGATTTGGAAAGAGCGCCTGGCTGGGATAACCTGACTATCGAGTATGCCGCTGTCGAACAACGGATATGGCCCAGTAGGCGGGTTGGTCAAACCGCCGGTTGATCTTTTGATCTGCTTCGCCGTCAAGGAGGAGATGAAGTTCTTCCCCTGTCAATCATGGAAAACCAGCAGCGTGCAGATTTGGGTCACAGGCATCGGACGCCACAACGCCGCCGAAAGCATCCGCGACGCCATTGCCCGCGTCCAACCCGAACGGGTCATCACCGCCGGTTTTGCCGGCGGCCTGAACCCGCGCCTCCCCTGCGGCGCCATCGTCTATGAAGAGGATTTCGAGGCCGGCTTTGGGCGCGAATTGGAGGAACTGGGCGCCATTCCCGCCAGGTTCCACTGTCATCGGCGCGTCGCCATCACGGCGGCGGAAAAGGGCGAACTCTGGCGCCAGACGGGCGCGGACGCGGTGGAGATGGAGTCCTCGGTCATCCGCACGATCTGCCGCGAGTTCCATATTCCCGGCGCGACGGTGAGGGTCATCTCCGATGACGCCCGGCAGGACTTGCCGCTGGATTTCAACGCGCTGATGACATCCGATGATCGCATCAACTACCTCAAGTTGATGTGGGCCGTGTTCAGCCGCCCCAGCAGCATTCCCAAGCTCATTCAGTTCCAGCATCAAACCCTCGACGCGGCCCGCAAACTGGGCGCGGTGCTGGAAGATTTACTGGGGGCGGAGCGGCGCTGAAATGGCCGGCGGCGGCGCTTCCCGTCCCTTGGCGGCTTCGCTGTAACCAGTCAGGCCGGCGCCGAAGGCGATCAGCAACACTCCCACCCACCGTGTCGCCGAGACCGACTCGTGCAGGATGAACTGTGCCGCCAGTGTCGTGAAGATGAATCCCAGCGAGGTCAACGGCCAGACGAAGCTCACGTCGCGCTTGGACATCATGTAAAGCAGAGCGGCGAAAAACACCGCCTCCAACGCCACGCCGCCAATGATCTTGACATTGGTCACGCCGCTCCTGGCGACGCGCGCGATTTCACGGACGGTGATCTCACGGACGCCTTGGACATCCTTGAGTCCCCAACTGAGCAGGGCGACGCCGATGGATTCAATGATGGCGGCGACCACGAGAACGATAACAAATTTGGCCATAATTCAAAGGTCCTGGTAACGGATCAAACGGATGCCCAGCCGTTCGGGCAGGTTCCGGATGTCCGGGTTGATCAAAGCATCAAATTCGTTCCTAAATTGGTCGAGCGACGGATGCGAGTAAAGCTCGGAATCGCCCGCCGGCAGCCGGGGCAGCAGTTTCGCCACGTAAGCCGCGTCCACGCGCGCGTTTTGCAACAATCCAAAGACGGACTCGGTGTGACGGATATTCTTCCGAGCCAGCGCCCGCCGCGCGCGGGCCGAGAGCAGGCCAAAGATCGCCGCGTGGCTGGCGCGATAAGCCCAGGCCCCGGAGCCTAGCCGGGCGCTGAGGAAAAAGCGGTCGCGCGTCAGGCGCATGGCGCGAATGCCCCATCGCTCCGCGCTGTCAAGTAGAATGCCAAGGATGACCGGATGCAAATGGAAATGAAGATGGCCGTTGACATGGTCCAAGGGCAAACCGGTGGCGTGGAATTTCGCCACTTGCGCTTCGATCTCGGCCCGCAACTCCGCCTTGCTCGCGGCGCTGAAGAAATAGCGCCAGCCGGCCGAAACCGGATCGTCCGAAAACCGGCCGTTCGCAGAGGCCAGATGAGGAATCCGCTCCGGCGGCAACGCCGCCGCGCCGCACACCAGCGCCAGATGCAGGCCCACGCCGAGCCTTGGATTCTCGCGCGCCAGCCGCACCGCTTCGTCCGCCGACGGTTCGTTGACCATCAAGCTGGCGGTGGTCAGAATGCCTTCGCGGTGGGCGCGGATGACGGCCAGGTTGATGGAAGGCGAGCGGCCAAAATCATCCGCATTGACAATCAGGCGTCGCGTGGCGGTGGCAAGATGGCTCATGCAGCGAGGCCAAGGAGGAATGTTCGTCTTGGAGAAACCAACTCACAGCCACCGAACCGTCAATCACCAGGCGTTTCACTTGCGGCCTTCCTCGATCAATTGCTTGATGGAGAGTCTCTTCCTGCCGGGCGGATTAAGGACGGAATGGCTGCGGATTTCGTCCATTTGCTCAAAAATCGCTCCGAGGTCGGCGTGGCTGGGCCGGGTGGCGGGGATGAGTTTGGCCATGGGCTGATCATGCTTGGTAATGGTGATCACTTCGCCCGAGGCCGCTCGCTCCAGCAGTTCCGGCAATTTGGTTTTGGCCTCATAAGCTCCGACAGTGGATTGGGTTGTGTTCATGTTCATGTCATCGTTCTCCAATTTAGACCAGTCTTAAACCTGTCTAACACAGAAAGGGCCGGCGCGCAAGCCCTTTTCGTTTGGCGTCTTTCAGAATCCTAATCCTAAGAGCCTCTTGCAAAACTCGATTTTCGCTGGGATTTCTTCTGATGCCCAGTCCATTTTTTGATTTCTCTATCAAATAAATACTCAGCCAGGTTCGTCCAACAGGCGTGCAAAAAGTTCTCGACAC
>Ga0302324_100000842_pt1 | contig 77347 bp, 58 predicted proteins | sample Palsa_T0_1_FD_201949 | JGI IMG/M metagenome (GOLD analysis project Ga0302324, IMG submission 201949) | Peat permafrost microbial communities from Stordalen Mire near Abisko, Sweden - Palsa_T0_1 | ecosystem: Environmental > Terrestrial > Soil > Palsa > Peat permafrost | place: Sweden: Abisko...
GCTCATTCGCGGGGACCGCCCGTCCTTCGTAATCGAACGATAATTCCGCCCGCAGCCTCCCTGCGCCGCGCAGTGCCGGATCGGCCGCGCGGATTCGCAGACCGGGCCGCGGCGAGAGCGTCACCTCCTCATAGCGCAGCTCCTCGGGCACCTCCAGCGCCGGCAGGCCCGGCGAGCAGAGCAGTGCCGCCAGCAGCTCCTCCTTGTCCTCTTCGGCGGCCTCCATATTACCGGCCTTCCGTAGATGAGACATCCATTCGAATCGCGTATCTTCCGCAAGCGGCCCCACGCGATCGCCCGTGAACACAAGTCCGCCTTGCGTGACCAGAACCGCGGCAGCCAAGTTCATGCGCTCCCCTCGCCGGCGCAAGACGCCGGCTACCGCCCATCCTTTCCGGCCGCGGCGCATCTCGAGCGCAAATTCCCAGGGGTCGCCTTCGTCCCATGTCAGTGGCATCAAGTCATCCGGCTCGCGGCTGTTTCGCAAGTAGCAACGGCCGCTGCGGGCCGCCAGAGGCATGATCAGGCCCGCCAAAGGATGCGTGACCAGACAGGAGTCGGGGACCTGATCGCTGTCACGCGAGTAGCCCCAGCCGTACTGCTGTACGCCGCCGGCTAACGCCGAGACGATTTCGCGGTCTTCCGGCAGGGGCAATTGCGCAATCCGGCTGCGCTTCAGCGCGAGAGGTACAGCGCGCGTATAGCTTCCGTCCGCCTTGCGGTCGCGCGATACCAGCCGGAGGAGAAGGCTGCCCGCCGACGCGCTGCCGGGAACATCTACGACGTAGAGGACATCTCGCTTGCCCGGCCACTCATCGGCCGGACGGACCGCTTGCAGGCAGCGGCTGGAAATGGCCACGATGTCGTTCTTCCAGGCGGGCGGGGGTGGCGGTGGCGGCACTGGCTTCACCAGCGCCACCGCCGGCACGGGGAAGCCGGCACTCTGCGGGTCTTCTTCGTCGTAGCCGTCACATTCGAGGACGATGTCCGCCGCGGCGGCCGCCGAAAGGTAGCCCCGCCCGTCGGCGGCAAGAATGGTGGCCCAGAGATGCTTGCACGCGCCGTCGGAATCGAAATGCGGGCAATCGCACCAGGCGGAGAGCGCGCCATCATGCCAATCCAGGTTGACTTCGTAATTCCGCGATCCCCGGACGCGAGCCTCCACACGGGACGCGGATCCGTGCTGGATGCGCACGCGGCCCTGCCAGAAATAGCTTTTGCCGCGGTTCCGGACCGTAGCGCTGAAATCGTCAGCCAGTCGGATTGCCAGATTCATACGCCTCGGACTTCTCTGGGGGGAGATTGAGAACCATTCTATCCTGAATCTCCACGGCCGTCGAGGCTGCGGCATATTCAGTAGGACAATGGAGGTCTCACCATGGAAACCGTCGCAATCATAAAGCAGTTTGAGCGCGCGAGCGGAAGGTTCGAGCGTCACACCGGAGCTTCTCCGTATCCTGGACGACACCGTCAAACGAGCGGCGGAGCTTGATGCCGGGGGCGGCTACTCGGCCCTTCTGTACGCCATGTTTCTGCTGGCGCAGTTTCGTGAGGTTCGCGCTTACCCTCTTGTGGTCCGGTTTGCGCTACTGCCGGGCGACCTCCTCGATTCCCTCTGCGGCGACTTCATCACCGAGGATCTCGGGAGGGTCCTGGCATCCGTGTGCGGCGGCGAACTGGACGGAATCCAGTCCATAATCGAAGACGCCGACGAATTCGTCCGGGGCGCGGTTCTGAGCAGCCTTGTGACGCTGGCGGCCGCCGGACAAAAACCCGTGAAGAGATTGTGAGCTATTTTGCGACTCTATTGCGAGTCAACCTGGCGCGGAAGTGGTCACACGTAAGAGTCGAGTTCTCGCGGGACTCGCGGACAATCGCCATCAACGCATGGTGAAGGATACAGTGAGCGAAATGGAATGGTGGGCGTGCTTTCGGGAAAACGAACCGGGTCGAACGAACGCGCCGAAACCGGCACACGGGTCCGGGTGAGATAAAATCTAACTGGGGCGACGATGACCGATCAAACGAATGCCTGCACGCGGCGGCACATGATCGCCGGTAGCGCCATCGGCCTTGGTGCTCTGGCGATAGCCGGCGCTCAGGAAGCAGCGAAGACAATCATTACGACCAGGGCGATCCATCAAGAAGAAGATTTCAAGGTTGGCCCCCGGCGGATTTACGAGGCGCTCCTGGACGCCAGGCAGTTCAGTGCGTTCTCGGGCGGCCGCGCGGCTGAGATTCACCGCGAAGCCGGAGGCGCCTTTTCTCTTTTCGCCGGCCACATCGTGGGGCGGAATCTGGAGCTGGTACCCGATCGCCGGATTGTGCAGGCCTGGCGCGCTGCTTCGTGGCCCGAAGGGACCTATTCGATCGCCAGGTTTGAGCTATTGGGACAGGGCTCCGGGACCCGAGTCATCCTTGACCATACAGGCTTCCCTCCCAAACTGGCGGAGAGTCTCGAAAGCGGGTGGAACGAAAACTATTGGACCGCGCTGCAGAAGTACCTGAGCTAGAGGTTCATCCGGTTCAGCAAGTCACTATAACGCGGGTCGGAGTGGAAGGGGTCAAAATACGGCTCCGCATGCATACGGGTAAGATAGGGATCGCGCTCGGCCAAGGCAGCTTGGAGTGACTCGAACATCCTGTCCGCTTGTCCGAGGGCGGCATGATAGATGCCAAAGCAGGCAGGCGAGACATACTGTTTTGAGCTTCTCTCCATGACTTCCTCCATCAATTTTTCCGCGCGGCCCGGGTTACCGGACCGCGCATAGGAAGCCGCCAGGAAGCCAGCCCCCAAGCTATAGGAAGGCGAGAGTCTCAAGGTTGCTTCCAGGCTGGCGATCGACTGTTGCATGGAGCCTTTTTGAGATAGGGCCAATCCCATGGCGAAGTGCACCAGCCAGTAGTCGGGATAGAGGTCCACCGCTCTGGCGGCGTGTTCGATCGCCTCATCGTATCGGCGCTCGCAATAGAGAGCAAAAGCCAGGCCGAAGTGGACCATCATGGACAGCGGATCGGTTTCGAGCGCCCGCTGGTACTGTGCCACCGCTTCTTCGAACCGTTCGAGCGGCGTAAGGAAATAAAGCGCGTAGCGGACGCGAACCAGCGGTGGCACAGGGTCGACCGCCATAGCCGCTTGAAAATGACGCTCTGCTAACTTCCAGTCATATTCGACCGCGCCGGCGACCAGTCCCAGCACGCTATGCGCCTCGCTCAATGTCTGATCGATGGCCAGGGCTTTTTCCGCGGCGGATTTTGCCAGTGGCGCCATCTCTGTCATCCGCTTGATGCCAAGGGCGCCAACACCGTAATAGAACACCGCCAATCCGGCGCACGCGGGAGCATAACCCGGATCGTGCTCCAGCGCCTGCTCGAATGACTCCTTGGCTTTGGCCAGGCTCTCCGGAGTGTAGCGCTGATACCAATACAGTCCCTTCAAGTAACTCTGGAAAGCCTCGATGTTTGCGGTGCGGCGTGGAGGGATAGCGAGCTTAACTTTCAGGGCATTCGCAATAGCCCCGGAGATATCATCCTGAATGGCGAAAATGTCAGTCATCTCGCGGTCATACACTTCCGACCAGAGATGCGAGTCATTGGCTATCTTAATAAGTTGAGCGGTGACGCGAATGCGATTGCCTGCTCTCCGGACACTGCCTTCGAGGATCGTTCCTACCTTCAGCCTTTCACCGATCGTACGCAAATCCTGTTCTTTGCCGCGAAAGGCAAATGCCGAGGTGCGGGCGATCACCCTCAACTCCGGCACCTTGGCGAGGGCGTTGATGATCTCTTCGGCCAGGCCGTCGCTGAAGTACTCGTTTTCCTTGTCGGCGCTCAGGTTCACGAAGGGGAGCACAGCAATCGACGCGGCCTCTTCCTTCATAGCGATGGGTGAGACCGCTTCGGCCAGCGCCTGCTTGAGTTCCAGCATGGTCTGGAAGCGTTGTGAGGGATCTTTGCGCAGACAGCGGGCGAGGTGCTGCTCGATTGAAACCGGGATCGCCCCGTTGATCTCCCGCAACGGCCGGGGTTCATCGTGCAGGATGGCTGCCAGGGTGGAGATCCACGAATCGCCACGGAACGCACGCTGCCCGCAGAGCATCTCGTACAAAACCAGACCGAAAGAGAAAATGTCGGACCGTGCGTCGAGCTCTCTCCCTTCCGCCTGCTCCGGAGACATATAGGCTGCCGTACCCACGATCGCTCCAGGAACTGTGCGCAGTGTCGCGGTTTCGGCCGCGGGCTTCGACGGCTGGATGAATTTCGCCAGTCCGAAATCCAGCAGCTTTACCCGGCCATCTTCGGTGATGATGATGTTTGCCGGTTTCAAATCGCGGTGAATGATGCCGGCCGAGTGGGCCGCGGCGAGCGCGTCCGCGATCTCAGCGGCATACTTCATGGCACATTTCAACGGCACGCCGCTGCCGGTATTGACCCGCTCCAGAGTCGCGCCGGCAACATACTCCATCGTCATGAAACAGACACCATTCTCTTCCGAGATGTCGTGGACGGTGACGATGTTGGGATGATTCAGCCGCGAGGCGGCCTGTGCTTCGTGCAGGAATCGCCGCTTCCAGTCCGCATCGGCGACCTTCGCCGCGGGTAGAGTTTTCAAAGCAACGATACGGTTCAGTCGAGTGTCGCGCGCCCTATAGACCTCGCCCATTCCTCCCGCCCCCAGGAGGGCGAGAATCTCGTACGGGCCGAGACGAACCCCCGCGGCAAAGGCCATAAGGTTACTCAGAAGCATCGCCGCCCGGATTCACGGGAGCCGCTTCCCAGCGCTTCAGGAACTCGCGGGCCTCGGCGCATTTGTGCAAGCGGGCGAAGCGCCCCACCTGCCGGCCGACGCTGAGCAGCCGTTCTTCGACGGTCTTGTCTTTCACGTTTCCGGCGTCGTCGAAAACATTCCAGGCTTCCGGAATGGAGGCCTGCTCCGGCACCACCCAGGCGTGCAGCGCGCGTCCGATATTGCGCAGGCTGTTGAGCGCATCGAAGGCTCCCATCTTTCCGCCCGACACACCCACGAGGCCCAGCATCTTTCCCTCGAACTCCGAGAATCCCATCAGGTCCAGGGCGTTCTTCAGCACGCCGCTGAAGCTTCCATGATACTCGGGAGTGCCCAGGACGATGCCATCCGCCTCTTTCACCTCACGGCGCAGCGTTGCGACACTCTCCGGCTCGGCCTCTCCCTCGCGGCCCGCAAACATAAGCTCGTACTCAGTCAAGTCCAGCAATTGCGTGCTGGCACGGGTTTCAGCCGCTCCGCGCAATGCTACTGCAAGCGCCATGCGAGTGTAGCTGCCTCTGCGCAGGCTTCCACAGATGCCCACCACCTGAATCGTCGGCTCCATAAGCCGATGCTACCGCACGCCGTCAAGGCGCCGGCGCACGCAGTCCATCATGCGCGCCGGATCGGCGATGCGCAGGGCTTCGAAGCCTGCCGCCCGCGCGCTCTCCATGCCCGCCGGCGAATCCTCCACCACCAGAGCGCGTCGTATGCCCAGCCGCGCCGCCGCCAGCAGATAGGGATCGGGCGCCGGCTTGTGCCGCTTGACATCCCCGCCCGAGACCACCGTGCTCAGATGTGGGCGAATGCCCGCGGCTTCGAGCAGCGGCTCGATCTCCGCGCTGGCGCTCGAAGAGACCACTCCGAGCCGGTAGCTTTGGGCGAGCTCGCGGAAGAATTCCGCCACGCCGGGAGCGAAGGCCGGGGCGACCGCCATGCGTTCCTGAAATAATTGCTTCTTGCGCGGATGCTGCTCCCAGAGCTTGGCGGGGTCGGCAGGCGGATCGCACAGCCTGGCGAAGATCTGCATCATGTCCCGATCGGCGGCGCCCACACAGTTGGCGGAATAGAATTCCCAGGTCACCGGCACTCCCAGCGGTCCGAGCGCCTCCTTCCAGCACTCGCAGTGTACCGGCTCGCTATCCAGGAGGACGCCATCGAAATCGAAGAGAATTGCTTCAAAATCGCCCGTCATTATCCATCAGTCTTATAGTGTACCCGACCGCGTGTTACCATTGACAACCGGGGGGACACGTGCGTTTTCGCCTTTTGGCGCTTTGGGCAATCGCCACGTCCGCTTTCGCGGCGGCGCCTGGCGCCGTGGATTTCGACCGCGACATCCGTCCTATTCTCGCCGACAATTGCTTCGCCTGCCACGGTCCCGACGAAAAGCCGCGCATGGCGAATTTGCGCCTGGACATCAAGGATGGCATGTTTGCCGATCGCGGCGGCCGCCCGGTAATTGTCACAGGGGATGCTGCCGCGAGCCGTCTCTACCAGCGCATCAGCGAAAAGGACAAGGCCAAGCGGATGCCGCCGTCTTACTCCGAACGGAGTCTGTCGGAGCAGCAGATCGAGCTGATCCGTAAGTGGATCGACCAGGGCGCCAAGTGGGAAATGCACTGGGCATATATTCCTCCGCAGCGGCCTGAGGTGCCTCCTGTTCAAAATGTTCAAAACGCCGCATGGCCGCGCAATCCTATCGACAACTTCATCCTGGCCCGCCTGGCGCGCGAGGGCCTGCAACCATCGCCCGAGGCGGACCGCGCCACCCTGCTGCGCCGCGTCAGCTTCGATTTGACCGGACTGCCGCCCACGCTCGCGGAAGTGGATGCCTTCGTCGCCGACAAATCTCCGGGCGCATACGAGAAGATTGTCGACCGCCTGCTGCAGTCACCGCATTATGGCGAGCGCATGGCCATGCAGTGGCTCGACCTGGCGCGCTACGCCGACACACACGGCTACCATATCGACAGCCATCGCGAGATGTGGCACTGGCGCGACTGGGTGATCGACGCCTTCAACCGCAACATGCCCTTCGACGAGTTCACCATCGAGCAACTGGCCGGCGACCTGCTGCCCGACGCCACGCTTTCGCAGAAAATCGCCACGGGTTTCAACCGCAATCACATGATCAATTTCGAAGGCGGCGCGATCCCGGAAGAGTATCAAACCGAGTACGTGGTGGACCGCGTGGAGGCGACCAGCACTACGTGGATGGGCATGACGCTCGGCTGCGCGCGGTGCCACGATCACAAGTACGATCCCATCAAGCAGCGCGATTTCTATCGCTTCTTCGCCTTCTTCAACACTATTCCGGAAAAGGGTCTGGACGGGCGCAAGGGCAACGCCAAACCGTTCGTGCAGATCCCTTCAGTGGAGCAGGCCGCGGCGATCGCGCAGGTCACTCAGACGCTGGACTCGACCGAGAAGATTCTCGACGATGCACAGGTCGATCCGGTCCAGACTGAATGGGAGAAGACTAAGCTGGATGCCATGCCCGCGCCCAGCCACGAAGGCCTGGTGGCGCACTACGCGCTCGATAGTAACTTCGCCGACAGCTCCGGGCATGACCACGACGGGCGCGCGCTGAACGGCATTCCTGTTTTCAGCGACGGCCCCGTCGGCAACTGCGCGGAGTTAGGCGGAGAGGCGCATGTCACCTTTGGAAACATCGCGGACTTCGACCGCGGCGACCCGCTTTCGCTGGCGCTTTGGGTCGAGTCGAACTCGGTAAAGCAGCACGTGGTCTTCGAGAAGATCAGCGGGCCCGAGGAGCGGCGCGGCTACGAGCTGGCCTTCGACGATACGGTGGTGCTGCCGCGGCTGAAGCGCGGCGCGCGCCTGCGCTTCCGGCTGACGCATCACTGGCCGGACGACGCCATTGAGGTTCGCACGAAGGAGACTTTGATCGAAGGCGACTTTTCTCACCTGGCGATCACCTACGATGGCTCGGGCAAGGCGGCTGGAATCAAGCTGTTTGTAGATGGCAAGCCTGTCGAAATCGAAACGTTGCACGACAGCCTTTCGGGGGCGATCCGCACGGCGGCGCCGCTCGAGATAGGCAATCGCAAGCTCGGCAATCCGTTCAAGGGACGCCTGGACGATTTCCGCATCTATAGCCGCCAGCTTGCGCCCGCCGAGATCGCGCAGCTTGCGCTCGACGAGCCGGCGCGGGCGTCGCTCGCGATGTCCGCCGGGCAGCGCTCCAAAGATCAAAAGGAAAAACTGCGCGCGTACTTCCTGACGCACGATGCGCCCGAGCCTTTGCGCGTCGCGTTTGCCAGCCGGCAGCAGGCCGAGCTGCGCAAAGAGGATCTCGACTGGACAGTGCCGAGTTCCATGGTGATGGACGAGATGGAAAAGCCGCGCGACACTTTCATCCTGGCACGCGGCGATTACCGCAATCAGACGGATAAGGTCACACCCGGGGTGCCGGGCGCGCTGCCGCCGATGGCGAGCGACCTGCCGGCCAATCGCCTGGGGCTGGCCAAGTGGCTGGTGAGCCCTACCAATCCGCTGACTGCGCGCGTGGCGGTTAATCGCTATTGGCAGATGTATTTCGGCCACGGCATCGTCAAGACCACCGAGGACTTCGGCTCGCAAGGCGAAGCGCCCGTCAATCCCGAGCTGCTCGACTGGCTCGCCACGGAATTCGTGCGCACCGGCTGGGATATTCGCGCCATGCAGCGATTGATAGTTACTTCGGCGGCTTACCGGCAGGACTCGCGCGTGACTCCGGAGCTGCTGGAGAAAGATCCCGAGAATCGCCTGCTGGCGCGCGGCCCGCGCTTCCGCTTGCCCGCCGAGGAGGTGCGCGACAACGCCCTGTACGTGAGCGGGCTGCTGGACGATCGGCTGGGCGGCCCCAGCGTCTTCCCCTATCAGCCCAAGGGGCTCTGGGAGGAAATGGCCTATGGCGATGTATACTCCGCGCAGACCTACGTGCAAAGCCATGGCAAAGATCTTTACCGGCGCAGCATGTACACCTTCTGGAAGCGCACGGTGCCGCCGGCGTCGCTCACCACCTTCGACGCGCCGGACCGCGAGAAGTGCACGGCCCGCCGCACGTTGACGAATACGCCCTTGCAGGCGCTGGTGCTGCTCAACGATCCGACTTACGTGGAGGCGGCCCGCGCGCTCGCCGAACGCATGCTGGAGCAAGGCGGTAAGGATCCGGCCAGCCGCATTCGCTGGGGCTTTCGGCTGGCCACCGCGCGCCAACCGGACGCCAACGAAGTACGGGTTCTCAAAGACATCGAGGTCCAAGAACTGGCGCAATACCGCCGCGACAAAGACGCAGCGCGGAAGCTGCTGGATGTGGGCGAATCGCCGGCCGATGCGAAGCTCGACAGTGGCGAGCTGGCCGCCTGGACCACGGTAGCCAGCATGATCCTGAACCTGGACGAAACGATTACGAAAGAATGACGATGGACGATCAATTCGGGCTGGCGATGACGCGCCGGCATTTCTTTTCGCGGACCAGTACCGGCATCGGTATCGCGGCGCTGGCTTCGCTGATGGAGCCCAGGCTCACGGCGGCCAGTCTGCCGGACCTGCCGCATTTCCCGCCCACGGCCAAACGGGTGATCTACCTGCACCAATCGGGGGCGCCGTCGCAGATGGACCTGTTCGACTACAAGCCTAAGCTGGCCAAGCTCCAGGGCACCGAGCTGCCGGGTTCCGTGCGCATGGGGCAACGCATCACCGGCATGACTTCCGGACAGAGCTCGCTGCCGGTGGCGGCGTCCATCTTCAAGTTCGAGCAGCACGGTGAAACCGGCAGGTGGCTCAGCGAGCTGCTGCCGCACCACGGCCAGATCGCCGACGACATCTGCCTGATCCGGACGATGAATACGGACGCGATCAATCACGACCCCGCCATCACATTTATCCAGACAGGCTCGCAGCAGCCCGGAAGGGCCAGCATGGGATCGTGGGTGAGCTATGGCCTGGGCAGCGTAAACCAAAACCTGCCGGCGTTCGTGGTGCTCATCTCGCAGGCCAATGCGCTGAACGTGGACCAGCCGCTGTTCTCGCGCCTGTGGGGCAGCGGGTTTCTGCCTTCCAATCACCAGGGAGTGCGTTTCCGTGCCGGCAGCGATCCGGTGCTGTATCTGGCCGACCCTCCCGGCATCGACAAGGGCACCCGCCGGCGCATGCTGGATGGCATCGCCAAGCTGAATCACATGCGCGCGCAAACCTACGGAGATCCCGAGATCGAGACCCGCATCGCGCAGTACGAGATGGCTTACCGGATGCAGACCTCCGTGCCCGAGCTGATGGATTTATCGAAAGAGCCGGAGCACATCTTCGAGATGTATGGCCCGGATTCGCGCAAGCCGGGAACCTATGCCGCCAATTGCCTGCTGGCGCGCCGGCTGGCCGAGCGGAACGTGCGCTTCGTACAGCTTTACCATCGCGGATGGGATCAGCATCAGGACTTGCCGCGCGATCTCGCCTTGCAGTGCAAGGGCACCGACCAGGCGTCCGCCGCGCTCGTTATGGACTTGAAGCAGCGCGGTCTGCTGGACGACACGCTGGTGATCTGGGGCGGAGAATTCGGCCGTACAGTATACTGCCAGGGCAGGCTGACAGAAGCCAACTATGGCCGCGACCATCATCCGAGGTGCTTCAGCATGTGGCTGGCCGGCGGCGGCATACAGCGCGGCGTCACCATCGGCGAGACCGACGATTACTGCTACAACGTGGTTTCGGATCCCGTACACGTTCACGATCTACAGGCGACCATCCTGCATTGCCTGGGCGTGGACCACAAACGACTCACCTTCAAGTTCCAGGGCCGCCACTTCCGGCTGACCGACGTGGCGGGGAACGTGGTACAGAAGGCGTTAGTGTGACAACCGGTCTCTACGGTCATCGGAAAACGCGGTCCTAAGAGTGGCGCTGCTGTCGCTCCCTCTCGCGTTCGGCAGCCTTCGCGCGCAATGGCCGGCCCTGGTCGGGTGCGGGATCCTTCACGAGGCCGTATGCGCTCCGGCCCGGATGGTTTTCAGGCAAGTATTCCGTGACAGGTTCACCCTCGCCATTCACAAAAAGCAGGCAATGGCAATACTTGTAGATCTGCATGTCATCGCAGGGACAGATCCAGGTGCGGTGCTTGACCTCTTCCGCGGCATTGGGATAAAAGCGGCACGGGCAGAGAGGACGGCCCAGTTTATCGAGGTTATGGGCAAGCCCTTGTACTACCGCTTTGGTGATTCCATGGTCCGGGTGGGTTGTGGTCCCGGATCGGCCGGTATAAATATGGACGAGCCTCTCGATCCGCGCCACGCTCTCGGACGTCGGCGCGTTATGTGTGGCCACATCGATTGGATACTTACGTCAAATGTTCGGATTCGAGGTTGTGATCCTCGAAAAATCCAACGACTTTATGAATTCCGGTCAGTAGTCTAGCGTGGGGCGGCAGGCACGCCGGTGTTGTGGAACGCCACGATGCCCAACACTCCGGCGACGGCAAGATTCGCCGACGCAAAGTAAGGGATCCGATCGGGGTGCTTATGCGCGATGTATTGCTGCACGGCCAGACTGCCGGTCATCATGCCGAGCTTGATTGCCATGGAGCCGTAGCTGAATCGCGCCCCCGTGCGCAACAGCGGATTGGTTTCATATTTACCCCAGGAACTGGCGATATCGGCGGTGTTACCGGCCACCAACATAGCCTGACTCACGCGCCAGACCGCATGCCAGCGGGACGGTCGATCGGCTGCCGACGCGGCCGGCAGGAATAAAGTTGACAATACCAGGAGAAACGCAGCGAAGGATTTCAAGATAGCCTCCGAAGAGGTATTCGGCGCTTTTCGGAAAGAGCGTTAGGGGCGTTGACGGCGGCATTCGGGCAAGCTTCGGGCTATGCGACCGGACGTTGACTGCGACTGCCAGTCCCAAGATCAGAAATGCGGCGATAGGAGCTGAAAATCCGCTCGTTAACGCCTGTCTACTACCGACTGGAAGCCGGGTATCGTCGGCTCGGCGGCGGGCGCCGGGGAGGGTGGCGGGGCGGGTGATGGGTTTTGGGTGCTGGGTGGTGGGGTACTCGTTGCAGGTTGTGCTGATTTGGTTGGGGTTACTGGGGGATCGGGTTCCCTTCGTAATTCGTCGGCGAAGGGGGATGGAGTGGGTCTGGCGGCGCGGATTTTTTGGAGTTTTTCGAGCTCCTGGCGGGAGCGATCGTATTCGCGGAGCAGGCCGGTTTCGTAACGGGCCAACTTGCTGAGCGCGTTGCCGCCGTTGGCGTCGCGCAGGTAGGCCCAGGCGCGCTGGCCTTCTTGGCTTAGCGCTTCAACGACCTCCTTGGGCGCCTGATCGACGGAGAGGCGTATGTTGAAGATGCCCGCTTCGAGGGGCATGATGCGGTTGTAGCGGCAGCGGGCTTTGGCCATGCGCTCGACGTAGAAGTCTTCGTCGGTGTCCTGGGGGCGGAATTTCTCGCTGAGCTTATCGACGAGATCGGTGAGGGCGGCGGGATCTTCGCCGTCTAGCATGCAGGTTTTGGCGGTGAGGCCGTGTAAGAGTCCGTTGCGCCGGGAGCGAGCTTTGCCTTCCGGGGTGCGCGGCCCCGTGGATTTCTGCGCATTTATGCGGTTTGCGTCTATCTGAGATTTAGTTGCCATAGTTTCCTTCGATTTCAGGTTATTCGGCGGGATGGAGCGGAAGTGCAGGTAATAGGCTGTAAGTTGTTAGGAATAAAGGGGAGAATTTATTTTGTCGGCGAGTGACCCGTTTCCGCTCGAAAAAGAGACGCGCCTGCGCGGGACCTGCCCGAGAAAGACAGATGTCCTTTCAAGGCTTCTATTTGACCAAATATAGTGAACAGCCGATCACGGGACAAATATCTTAAGCCTGGAACTGCCAAGTCCATATAGGATCGCGGCAATGGCCTTCCAGATGCTAGGGTTACTGTTACCGGCGACCTAGCGGTGGAGCACGACGATTTTGGGGAACTTTTTTCCCAGAGTCGATTATTTCCTGAGAACAATATGGTATCTCCTTGAGGGTCCCACTCGAAGGGTACGCCCAAGCCGGTTTTGGTGTCGCGGGGCTCACCATTATCCTGATGAGCGCAAGCCAATACAATGCGAATCGGGCCCTCGGTGTGAGTCGCCAGTGGGTGGATCACACGACTCAGGTCCTCCGTGAAGTATCGGAGACCAGAGGCAACGTGAAAGCGGGTGAGAGCGCGGCTCGCGGGTTCGCGCTGACCGGGGATCCTGTCTTTCTGGAAACGTGGAAAAAGTCTGTCACCAGCGCGAATGAACACGAGCGAAAACTGCGATTGCTGACAGCCGATAATCTTAAGCAGCAACGAAGGCTGGACCAATATGAAACTCTTTTGGCAAACCGTTTTGAGGCTTTAGACGAGCTGGTCAGCAAGCAGCGTTTATGGGGAACAGACGCTGCCGCGCAGTTCGAGCGAGGTGGCGCGGGAGTCTCCTTAGCCGCCGCAGTCGAGTCATTAAGCTCGGAACTGCAGGACGAAGAATACTCTTTACTGAAGACGAGAAACGCCACCGTGGATGCCAGTACGGCTCGCGCCGGAATTGTCAGCGCGGTTGCCTCAGTTCTCTCGTTGTTGCTGCTCGGTGCGGCGGGCGCCCTGACTCGTTCCGATATGCTGAGACGAAGGAAGCTGGAGACTGAACTTCGGTATGAGAAAGACCTGTTCACGACTCTGATGGCCACGGTCCCGGACTGCGTCTACTTCAAAGACGCGGAGAGCCGGTATCTGAGAGTCAACGCCGCGATGGGCCGGCGGCTAGGTCTCTCCAATGTCGCGGAAGCAATCGGTAAGAGCGATACCGATTTTTACGATCCGGAGCACGCAGAAAAGGCTCGAGCCGATGAAAAAGACGTGCTTCAAACCGGTCGCGCGTTGATTGACAGAGAAGAGTTGGAGGCCTCGGGGAGCGGTCACGAAGTGTGGGTGATGTCCTCGAAGCTGCCGATCGTCGATATCGATGGATCGATCGTCGGCACGTTTGGCATCTTTCGGGACATCACCGCGAGCAAACAGGCGGAGCAAGCGCTGGAGAGCGCGAACTCCAAGCTGACCGGCTGGGTCGATCAGCTTGAGAAGCGGAATTGGGAAGGCACGCTGCTCAGTGAGATGGGGGAACTGCTTCAAACCTGCGTTACTGAATCGGAAGCTGAGAAGATTCTGAGCCAGTTCGCGGGCGATTTATTTCCAGCGCTGTCGGGTGCTCTCAGCATGATTAGAGCCTCTCGAAACGCGGTCGAAAGAACGGCGACCTGGGGAGACCCAACCGTGTCGGCCGCTGTATTTCTGCCGGAGAACTGTTGGGCGCTTCGGCGGGGCCGGGTGCACGCGAGCGGCATTTCGAACGGACGGATGAAGTGCACGCATTTAGACCAGGGCTGTGCCGGCTCTTTCGTTTGCGTACCGATGGTGGCACACGGAGAAGCACTCGGGGTGCTGCATCTGGTTCGCCTGGACGGGCAAGACCTCGACGAATCCGAATTGCGACTGGCAACGATGGTCGCTGAGCGGATGGGTCTGGCGGCCGCCAATCTTCGCCTGCGGGAGGTGCTAAAGGCCCAATCGATCCGGGACCCCCTTACCGGCTTGTTTAATCGACGATATATGGAAGAGTCCTTCGAGCGCGAACTTCACCGGGCGAATCGAGATGGGAGCACGATTGGAGCGATCATGCTCGATCTCGATCACTTCAAGCAATTCAACGATATCTTCGGGCACGACGGCGGCGACGTCATATTGGAGGAATTCAGCGAGCTGCTGCTGGCTCGAACGCGCAAAGAGGACATTGTCTGCCGCTACGGGGGAGAAGAATTTCTGATCATCTTACCGGGAGCATCGCTGGAGGACACGCAAGGCCGGGCCGAGAGCTTGCTTGGGGCGGTAAGAAATATCGCCGTCAGCTCGCGCGGCCGGGAGCTGGGGCCCATCTCCGCTTCCATCGGAGTAGCCCTTTATCCGAAGCACGGAGGCACGCTGGGCACGCTGATAGGGGCCGCCGATGAGGCTTTATACCAGGCAAAGGCGCGCGGACGTGACTGCGTCATGGTAGCGGGAGCACCTGCAATCCCAAAAGTTGTACCAATGATTGTAACCGGCACGGAACGCAAACGATGAGTGCAGCTTTTGATGCGGAAGAAGAGGGTGCGGCAAAGATGGCGAGTAAGTTCCTGACATCCGGTCCTACATTGACGACGGCAGCGAGGAGGCCGCCAGCCGCCTGGAGCAGGCGATCTATGGTGCTTATGCGTATGGTGTTGAGGCTGCCTTTGCGCGGCCATTACCGAATACTAAGACGAAAGTACTCGGTGATCATGGCTCTCGCAGCGTTGCTGGCCTGCACCCGTCGTCCGGTGTCGATCAGTGTTGAAGTCCCACCGGACTATCGTGGCGGGGTCACGGTTGAGCTCTGCGTTTCGGGCAAGCCAGGTGTGGCTCATATAGATCAGCGCGGTCAGGGCCAAACAAACGTCTGCGTCGGAAGAGATGAGCGGATCAGCGTGTTCTACGTTCAAGGCGACACTCGGAGCGAGGTTGCCGAGGAGCGGGTGCGCGTCGAGACTACCGGCGATGGCGTTGCCAGGCTGGTGACTTTCTCCCGCTAACGGTAACACCGCCGCCTACCTGGCCTCCGGCTCGCACGTCGCCGCTCGACTTCGCGCAAGGCATTACTGTTTCGCTCGGAAGGCACTCGCGGCCAATACCCGGATGCGTCAATCGGTGGATGGCCTACCCAGCGCTACAAAGCACGGGGTGGGAAACACCGGGACCCATCGATAGCCAGTTCCCTGTGCGCCTGCCAATCGATTTCGCGCTCTTTACGCGCGCAACGCCGGCAGCTAACTCGGGCGGCATGCGGATGATCTCGAGGGGTACCCGCCAGGCGCTCACAGCCGGCTTGCAGAAGCCAGGCTCCTGTCGATACCAGCCGAAGAAACTCGTTCAGCGCTATTGTTATACACGCGTCATACAGGCGCTCTTGTAAATCGGCGACCAGACGCTATCCAGGACCAGATGCGAAAGCTGACCTTTCTCCCTACGCCCTCAGAGTCGAAAGCGTCGATGGGGCGGTTGGTGTATACTATCGAGAGTCTTCGGTTCCAATAATTGCGGTTCCTGTTATGGATACCGGACAAAAGGAGAAATCATGATTCGAAAATTAAGTACATCCTTGCTGACGATCGTCGGGCTTCTGCCGGTCGTGAATATGGTCAGCCAGGCGCAGTCACTGCCCCTGGCGACGCGTCATGTGCGCGATGTGGTCCGCAGTGGGCAGGCGAGGTCCGTCGGACGCCTTCCCGCTTCCCAGCCTATGCGCCTTGTGCTGGTTCTGCCGCAACGCAACCAGGACGCACTAGAGAGCCTTTTGCAGGAACTCTACAATCCTTCCAGCCCGTCTTACCACAACTTTCTCACGGTGGAAGAGTTCACCGCGATGTTTGGTCCCAGCCAGGAGGATTATGACGCTGTGATCAGTTTCGCGCAAGCCAAGGGCCTTAGCGTGGTGGGCACTTCGCGCAATCGCATGAACGTGGATGTCACAGGACCAGTGGCGAACATTGAGCAAGCCTTCCATGTGACCATGGCCGTCTACCAGCACCCCACCGAAAACCGCACGTTCTATGCGCCGGACCGGGAGCCCACACCGGATCTGTCGGTGGCGTTGTGGCACATCTCGGGCCTGGACAACTATTCCATCCCGCGGCCCGCCCTGGTGCGCAGATCCCCGGGAGTGCAACCCAATGCCACTACCGGCTCCTGCCCTAGTAAGTCCTTCTGCGGCAGCGACATGCGGGCGGCATACTACGAGGGAACCGCTCTGACCGGCAGCGGCCAGTCACTCGGGTTGCTGGAGTATTACGGCACCGATCTGGCCGACCTGAACAGATACTTCAAGAACGCGAGTCAAACGAACAGTGTCCCTATCACTCTGCTATCCACGGACGGGACCAGCACGAGCTGCCTCGCATCCCAAGGCTGTGACGACACCGAACAGACCTTAGACATGACTCAGGCGATCGGCATGGCCCCGGGGCTAGCCAGCCTGGTGATGTACGTGGGGTCCACCGATTCCGCCATTTTTAACGCGATGGCTACGGCCAGTCCGCTTAACGCGCAATTGAGCTCTTCGTGGACATGGACCCCGGCGGACCCCAATACAGACAAACCGTACTTCCTGGAATTCGCGGCGCAGGGTCAAAATCTGTTCCAAGCGGCCGGCGACAGCAGTAAGTGGACGACGTCTTCCGAAATTTACCCGGCAGACGATGTGTATGTTACGTCGGTGGGCGGGACGGACCTGGAGACAAGCAGCGCGGGCGGCCCCTGGGCCTCGGAAACCGCCTGGTCCGATGGCGGCGGCGGCATATCGCCGAACAAGTTTCCGATTCCCTCCTGGCAGACGGCCACGGCCGCCGGCTGCTCCGCTTGTTCCAAAACATATCGCAACGGCCCGGACGTTTCGGCAAACTCGAATTTCACTTTCTACGTCTGTGCCGACCAAACTACCTGCACTGCCAACGATTATGGGGGAACCAGTTTTGCGACGCCCATGTGGGCGGGCTACCTGGCTCTAGCCAATCAACAGGAAGTGGCTAACACCGGCAAGACGCTCGGGTTCATCAATCCGATGCTTTATACCATTGGGCTGGGACCGAGCTATGACACCGATTTCCACGACATCACCAGTGGCAGCAACGGTTATTCGGCAACCATCGGTTACGATCTGGCGACCGGCTGGGGCAGTCCGAACGGGGCCGGCCTGATCAACAGCCTTACCGGAACCTTGACTCCCAGCTTCACCATCAGCGCATCACCCACAGCGATCACCGTCGCTCCGGGTAGTACGGGAACCTCCACGATCACCGTAAGTATCGCCGGCGGTTTCAACGCCGCGATTACCCTGACAGCGGCGGGAGAGGGACAGTCCGAAGCCGTTGGCTTCAACCCCAGCACCATAGCGGCGCCGGGCGCGGGGACGTCAACTATGAAAGTCAAGGTGGGTCAGAACGCCAAGGCCGGAAACCACACGATTACTATAACGGGCACAGGCGGAAGCTTGACAGAGACGACTACGGTCGTTCTTACCGTTCCATAGTGACAGTGACATGAGTGCTGGTTGCTTCGGCAGCCAGCGATGAAGAGGCCGGACCGCTGGCGGTCCGGCCTTTCTTTTAGGGGCGCCTGAGCGGGTGAGCCGGAAAGCGGGCGAAAAAACCAGCACGCCGGCGCGTTTAGCGTGAGCGGTCCGGCGCGGCAAGTATGATAACCTAATTTTGGTTGAACGTCCAAGGAGGAAAAATGAAGCGATGGGGAGTTGTGCTGGCGGTGCTGTGTTCGGTGGCCGTCCTTTGCGCGGACGATATCGGACACATCAAGGCCCGCGGCAAGCCCAGCAATGCAGCGATCTTTATCAATGGCAAATATGTCGGACCGGCGTACCGGTTCACCGTTCCCGAGAAGTATGATGCTCCGGTGGGCACGGTCGAAGTGACTTTCCGCGACCCGCGCTACGAGGAGTACACCACCAAGGTCACGGTGGTCTCGCGCAAGACTGCCAAGATCCATTACGAATTGAAAATGCTACCGATTCCGCAGCCGCCATTCGGCAGGTTCCGGCTGGGCGGCGGTGAGGCGGATTCGTTCCTATCCATCGCGTCCGGAGACACTGGCGCCGTCTACATCAATGACAGGTATTACGGATACGTGGATGAGCTGAATAATGCCGGTGGAGGGTTGTTGCTCAAGCCCGGCACATACGACCTGCACGTAGTCTCGCCGTTGTTTGGCGACTTCCGCCGGCCGATCACCATCGAAGCGAATAAGGTGACGGTAGTGCCTCTGCCCGCGCCGGCCAAGTAGTCACAGGAAAATGGACAGGCCGGAGGCCAGTCCTACTTTAGCGAGCTTGCAACTGGGTGAGCGGGCCGCTCATCTGCATTTCCTTGGCGCCGCTGGAGAGTTGGATGAGCAGTTGGCCGTCAGGCTGGGTGGCGCCCTGGCCGGTGTAGGTGTCGCTCCCCGAAACCAGTTGCAAATCGGAGAAGCGCAGGAGCGGTCCGGCCTGCGCCCACACCAGGTCATAAAAGCCGGAGACGCTTTCGAGATCCGGGAGAGCTTCCATTTCCAATCCGCTGGCCGCAAAGGTACCGGCGGAATGCAGATGAGCCAGCAGCTCCGCGCCGGTGCCGCTGGACTCCAGCACCGTTTCGGTATCTACCGTGCCGGATTTCCACTCGATGCCCTTACAGTGCGCTTCCAGATGGTAAGAGGGCAGACTGCCGCGCAGGTTGACGGATAGCGTTCCGGTGAGGCGGCCGCCGTCGATACGGGCATGCATATTGTCGAATTCGGCCCTGGTGGCGTCCCAGAGGAGGTGCGTCTGGATGCCGCGCGCCTGGGAGTCGCCCAGGTGCAGAACTCCGATCTGCACGGTGGCGTCCACGCGGCGATCGGACAGCCAGTCCGGTGTGGGTGTCCGGCCGAGGCTAAGCGCGCGCGCGAGCAGGCCGCGGCCGTGGCGCAAAGTCGGCATCCACAGGCGCTCGAGCGCGGCGGCATCGGCATCCGGAATCCAGACGCGCAAGCGATGCGGGCGAGCCACGCGCGGCTGGTACTGATACTCGCCCTGGAACGCGATTCCGCCGGCTTGCGCGCGGATGCGGTTGACGATCACCGACGGCCCGTCGATATGGGCCATGGCCGATTGCACGTCGACCGGCTCGGCGAGTCCGGGCAGGGGGAAGCGGGCATCGTCGAGCTCGATGTCGCCGGTCCAACCGGTCTCGGCCGGACTCGACCGAGCGGCAGCCGAGAGCTGGTATTGAAGCTGTCCCTTCCAGGTTCCGCTGGGGACTTGGGCGAACCACGGGACGGTGGCCAGCGCGGCCTGCTCGCGGAGTGACTCGACGCGCATGGCATCGGTCGAGATGGTCAGATGCAGGGACTGCGCCGCAAAGTCGTAATCGGCTTCGATGCGCGCCTGTTCGTCTTGAGCGGTGCGAACGGGCGTGGGCGCCAGGCGGGCATGGCCGCCGTCGAAAACCAGGCGCGCCTGTTGGGAACGGATGGGCGGCGAATCCGGAATGGCGATGGAGGCCTGGTGAAAGTCGAGCTCGCCTTGCAGGCTCCCCTGGCCGGAGTAGCCCAGCGCGCCATCCAGCGTTCCCGTCATGTTGAGTTTGGGCGGGAGGTCTGCGCCCATGTGGCGGGCCAGGTCGAGCAGCGGGGCGATGGGAAAGCGGTTCCAGTTCAGGGCCGCGCCCCAGCGGGGCCGGGAGAGATAGTTGGAACAGCGGAAGCGCACCGAGAGAGGCAACGCCGCGCCGCCGGCCGAGCTGGTTTCCACTTCTAGAGTTTGCGCCGGGAGGTTGAGCCTTCCGGCGACATTGAAGGGCCAGCCTTGCTCGTGCGGCGGCATCAGGTCCCAGCGGTGCACGTCCTGGACTTCGATGCTGCCCGAGATACGTATGTCGTCGAGCGGGCCGGTCAGCCGCATACGCGCGGAGACGGCGCCGTGTATGCCGGCGTTGTAGCCGTGCACCAGCGCGATGATCTCGCCGACGGCGCCCTGCTCCAGGCGAACCTGCAGGTCCAGGCGGCCGGCGCCGGCTTGCACCCAGCGGCCGCGCGCCACGAATTGGCCGAACCCGTGGGCTGGTTTGTCGGTACGCGCCGGCTCGCCGGAAAGCTCGACGTTCCAATCGGAAGCGCCGCGCGAGGGTGGGGTAATGTCCAGGTCCGTATCGGTGAGATAGAAGACGGACTTGGTATCGCCGAATTTGAAATTGATCCGCCCGGAGCGCACGTGCAATTCCGGAATGGAGCGTATGACGGCGCGGTTCAGGAGCGCTTCGAAGTTCCAGTGTCCGGGCCCCGAAGGGCTGCCCGTCTTGGCTACATTAATACTGGCATCGTCGAGCCGTATGGAGGCGAACTCGAGGTGGCCGGTGAAAAGCGACGCCAGGCGCAGCACGGCCGAAAGCGAGCCGACGTAAGCGATGGGCTCGAGGTCGATGGCGGGGTACTCGTGAATCACCACGTTATCCACGGAGAAGCCGGGGCCGGCGAAGAGGCTGAAGTGTACCGCGCCCAGGTCCACTTTTCGGCCGAGCGCGCGTTCGAGGGCGGATCGTATGCGCGGCGCGAAGCGGTCGCCGCTCAGGTAGGGCGCCAGGATTCCCACGGCCAGCAACGCGCCGACGGCGATAGCCAGCCATTTAGCTACGCGTTTAGTTCCCATTGCTGAATTTGACAAGCGGGCCGGCCGACGTGGGCGTCGGCCGCGGACCAGGGGGTCCGCCCCACAGACTTTCAGTGGCGGCAGTCACTGCGGCATCAGCGCGCGGAGCGACTCGCCGGCGAACACCGACTTGGAGAGCGTCCGCCAGTTGGCTTCCGCATTGCGGCGCACGGCGATCATCTCAGCCACGACCGACACGGCGATCTCTTCCGGGGAAATCGCCCCGATCTCCAGACCCATGGGAGCGAATACGCGCTCGAGATGTTCCCGTTGAATGCCTTCCTTTTGCAATTCTTTGATCACGTTGATGACTTTGCGCTTGCTGCCGATCATCGCAATGTACCGCGCCGTAGTGGTTATCGCCCAGCGCAGCACGCGCATATCGTCGCGGTGGCCGCGCGTCACGATGACGATGTAGCTGGTCTCGTTGACGGACAGTTTTGGGAAAACGTCTTCGTACTCCTCCGCGTAAATGCCGGCGGCTTCGGGGAACCGCTCGTGGTTGGCGAAGGCCTCCCGGTTATCCACGATGGTAGTCGAAAATCCCGCCAGGTTGGCTATTTTCGAGATGCTCTTGGAGATGTGGCCGGCGCCAAAAACAAATGCACCCGGCTGGGGTAGAACCGGCTCGACGAAGACATCCAACTGACCGCCGCAGATCAGCCCATTATCATAAGCCGCGTCCTGGCCGAGATTGAAGCTGAGATGCCGCGGTTTCTCCGTCTCCATCACCTCGCGCGCGGCGTTCCAGACTTCGGCTTCCACACAACCGCCGCCGATGGTGCCGATCATGGAGCCGTCCTCGCGTACCAGCAGCTTGGCGCTTTCGTAGCTGGGAATGGATCCGCGCACCTGGACTATGGTGGCGATGGCGCACTTCTGGCCCAGCTTGCGGAGGCGCACCAACTCCTCGTAAACGTCCATTCAGGTGCAATTATAACGCGGGGCCACAGGCTATAATCTTTCGTTGAAGCGGAAACTCCTCACCGCGGCGTGGTGGACCATCCCTTCGCTGGTATGCCTGATACTGTACTGGCCGGGCCTACTGGCATGGTTCCAGCAGGATGATTTCGTGTGGCTGAATCTGCCCAACCAGGTACATGGCGGGCGCAGCCTGGTAGGCACGCTTCTCCGGCCGACCGTGCAGGGGACCTGGCGGCCGCTCAGCGAGCGCGTGTTTTTCCTGACGTTCGGCTGGATGTTCGGGGCCGACGCGCTGCCTTACCACATCTGGGTGTTCCTGACTCAGTTCGCGAACCTGGTGTTGCTGGCTTCCATTACTACGCGCCTGACGCGGTCGCGCGCGGCGGGTTTCTGGGCCGCGATTTTGTGGGTGGCTAACGGCAAGCTGGCTACCGTGATGTCGTGGAGCTGCGAATACATCCTGGTGCTTTGCGGGTTTTTCCTGCTGCTGGGGCTGCATTTCTTTCTGCGATACATAGAGACTTCCGAGCGCCGGTATTATCGCTGGACATGGGCGGCGTTTCTGTGCGGCTTCCTGGCGATGGAGACTAATGTAGTGTTCCCGTTGTTAATCGGAAGTTACACGCTGCTGTGCGCGCGGAAGTATTTCAGAGCTACGCTGCCGTTCTTTGCGGCGTCCGCGGTATACGCGACACTGCATTTGATTCTGGCGCCGAATCACGGCACGGTGGCATACACGATGCACATCGATGGCGCCATTCCGGCTATCGTTTGGACTTACTGGCGGCGAGCGTTCGAGCCAGTCAATTTGCGCTATCTGACTCCGTTTTCTCCGGTCGAGGGCACCGCGCAGATGGCTGCGTGCAGCGTGGCGCTGATCGGTTTCACCATATATCAGGCGTGGCGGAGGCAATGGCTGGCTCTGGTTTTGCTGGCCTGGTACGGCATCACGCTGGGTCCGGTGATCCCGCTACGCGACCACATCACGGATTATTATCTGACGCTGCCGGCCATGTGCCTGGCGATGCTGGCCGGGTATGCGCTGGCCTCCGCCTGGCGCGCGAGCTTGCCCTGGAAAGCGCTGAGCGCGGTCGTTACAGCCGCATTTCTGGTGCAGTCGCTGCCGGTGGCATGGCGCACCGCCGATTGGTATCGCCAGCGCAGCGAGAGGCAGAGGACGCTGGTGATGGGGGTTGCCCGGGCGCACGAACTGCACCCCGGCAAGGTAATCCTGCTGGATGGGGTGAGCGACGAGCTGTTCTGGGGCGCGATCGCGCAGCGGCCATTCCTGTTCCTGCGGATTTCGGACGTGTATCTGGCGCCGGGCTCGGAGGCGCGCATTACGGCGCACGGGGAGCTAGACGATGTGTCGAGGTTCGTGCTGCCCACCGAAGAAACCGCGCGGGGGTTGAATGACGACCACATAGAGGTCTACCGCGTGGGACCAGGGCAGCTGAAAAATATCACGCATCAGTTCGACATACCCGCGGGCGCGGAGAACTCCGGACCGCTGCGCCTCAGCATGTCGGACCCGCTGGCGGCGGCCCGGCTGGGGCCCGCCTGGTATCCGCCCGAAGAGGGATTTCGCTGGATGCCCCGCACGGCCAGCGTGCGCATGCAGGGACCGCGCACGGCCGGCCAGAAGCTGTATCTGACCGCAATTTGTCCGGCCAGGCAGCTGGAGAGGGGGCCGCTCGAGATGACTGTGACCGTGGATGGCACGCGGCTCGCGCCGGTTCAGTTTACGAAAGGCAATGTCGAGACGACCTTCGCCTTCGGGTTGCCCGGGGAGGCGGTTGGCAAGAGCGATATCGAGATAAAGGTGGAAGTGAGCCGGACCCTGCGAGCAGGCGCGGATATGCGGGAATTGGGGCTGGCATTCGGGCGGTTTGAAATTAAGTAGTTTGTACGTATCAGTTTTTTGGTATAATACGTATGCTATGTCGAAACTCACTCTGAGCGTCAGACCCGCGGTGGTCTCCCGCGCAAAGCGCTATGCCAAACAACGGGGCGTATCCATATCGCAAATAGTGGAGATTTATCTTGCCGCGGTTTCGCAGCCCGCCGAGCCAACCGAGATCCCTCCCATTCTTCGCTCGCTTCGAGGACTCCTCAAGACAGCTGATGTGCAATCGTACAGACGGCACCTCAGCCGGAAGTACCGATGACCAAAGTGCTGGTCGACATCAATGTGGTTCTGGACGTTCTGCTCGACAGGCGGCCACATGCCGCCGCGAGCGTTGCGGTGTGGGCCGCGATCGAAGCGGGCCGGGCGCAAGGCCTGCTCGCCGCCCACGCAGTGACGACCATCTATTACTTGATTCGTCAGGAACTAGGCGGCGCCCAAACCCGGCAAGCGATGGCGGCGCTGCTTCGCGTATTCGACGTGGCCACAGTCGATCGAACCGTGGTACGCGACGCGCTCCAATCGCCTTTGAGCGATTTCGAGGATTCCGTCAGCGCATCCGCGGCGCGCTTCGCCGGCTGCGATCTGATCGTCACAAGGGATGCCAAAGGATTTCGAGGTTCTCCCGTCCGAGCCCTTACCCCCGAAGCTGCCGCACCTCTACTCGCAAGCATCTGATATGCCGCCGCGCCTTGATATAATTCTCCTCAGTGCCTGAAATCCGCCATTCCGTTTGCGCGCTGGACTGTCCGGATGCATGTTCCGTCCTGGTGACCGTGGAGGATGGCAAGGGCACGCGCTTGCGCTCGCTTCGCGGAATCCTCAAGAAAGCCGACCCTCGGTCTTACAAAAGACACCTGACCCGGAAGTACCGATTGCGCTCGATGAAAGTCGATCGCATCGGGATCTAGATGAAAGCCAAGGTCTATATTGAGACCACTATCCCGAGCTATCTGGCGGCCCGCCCGAGCCGAGATTCGCTGATTGCCGCGCACCAGCGACTCACTCGCGACTGGTGGGAGTCCCGCGGCCCAGCGTTCGACCTGTATGTTTCAGAACCGGTTTTGGAGGAAGCCGCAGCCGGAGATGCGACCCTGGCCAGGAAGCGGCTGGAGCTGCTGGCGGATGTTCGCGTTCTCGCTCTGACAGAGGGCATACTCAAATTAGCGGAGAGTTTAGTGACGGATGGGCCGATCCCGCCCAAAGCCGCCGGCGACGCGCTTCACATTGCAGTCGCTACGTCTTACGCTTGTGAGTACCTGCTGACGTGGAACTGCCGGCATATTGCAAACGCCGAAATTCAACGGTAGGCCCGCTTGGTTGTGAGGAGACAGGGATTTGAGCTGCCGACCATTTGTACGCCAGAAGAGCTTATGGGAGGAGAGGAATGAATCTAAAAGACGAAATCGTCGATGAAGTTCGCGCGGCGCGCGAAGCCTACGCAGCGCGATTCAACTATGATCTGGCAGAAATGTATAAGGATCTCAAAGCCAAGGAGCGGGCGGGCGGCCGTAACATCGCTGCGCTGCAGCCAGTGGAGCCTCAGCCGGAAACCGCTCCCTGACGGTCACGGCTCGGTAGGCTTGATATAATTCTCCTCAGTGCCTGAAATCCGCCATTCCGTTTGCGCGCTGGACTGTCCGGATGCATGTTCCGTCCTGGTGACCGTGGAGGATGGCAAGGGCACGCGCTTGCGGGGCAATCCGGCTCATCCAGTGACGCGCGGATTCCTTTGCGGGAAAGTGGCGCGGTATCTGGAACGCGAGTATGCGCCCGACCGCCTGCTCTATCCGCTGCGGCGCGTGGGGGCGAAGGGCGAGGGCCGTTTCGTGCGTGTCACCTGGGACGAGGCTCTCGACGAAATTGCCGCGCGCCTGAAGGCCATTGCCGCGGAGTTCGGGTCCGAGGCGATTTTGCCTTACAGCTATGCGGGAACCATGGGTTTGCTGGCCGGCTCGGGCATGGACCGGCGGTTCTTCCACCGGCTGGGCGCGTCGCGTCTCGATCGCACCATCTGCTCGTCCGCGGGCGGCGCCGGGCTGATCGAAGCTCTGGGGATGCGCTATGGCACCGAGCCCGAGCAGTTCCGGCACGCGAAGCTGATCCTGGCGTGGGGCGCGAATGTGCTCGGCACCAATGTACATTTGTGGCCGTTCATTGTGGAGGCGCGGCGCGCCGGCGCGAAGTTCTATACCATCGACCCGCGGCGCAATCGCACGGGCGCGGCCGCGGACAAGCACTTTTTCATCAATCCCGGCAGCGACACGGCGCTGGCGCTGGGAATGATGCACATCATCATCGGCGAAGGCCTGTACGACGCCGATTACATCACGCAGCATACTACCGGCTTCGACGAGCTGACGGAGCGTGTAAAGGAGTATCCGCCGGAGCGGGCCGCCGCGCTGACAGGCATCCCGACGGATGACATCGTGGCGCTGGCGCGCGAGTACGCCACCACGCGACCGGCGGTAATCCGGCTGAACTATGGCGTGCAACGCAGCGACCGCGGCGGCATGGCGGTGCGCACGATCGCGCTGCTGCCGGCGCTGATCGGCTCGTGGAAAGAGCTTGGCGGAGGCTTACAGCTTTCCACGTCGCAGGCCTTTCATCTGAACCGTGCCGGCCTGGAGCGTGCCGATCTGCAATGGCGTTCGCTGGGGCGCGAGGCGCGCATCCTGAACATGTCGTTGCTGGGCCAGGCGCTCACCGAAACCGGGGACCCGCCGGTGAAGGCCCTGGTAGTCTACAACTCAAACCCGGCCGCCATCGCACCCGACCAGAATACCGTGCGGCGCGGCCTGCGACGCGACGATTTGTTCACCGTGGCGCTGGAGCAGTTTCAGAACGACACGGCGGATTACGCGGATTTTGTGCTGCCGGCGACCACGTTTCTGGAACACACCGATCTGTATCTGGCCTACGGACACTATTACCTGCAACTGGCGCGGCCGGCGCTGGCTGCGCCTGGCGAGGCGAAGCCCAACGTGGAGGTCTTCCGGCTGCTGGCGGCGCGCATGGGCTTCGACGACGCCTGCTTCGGCGATTCGGAAGACGATATGATTCGCACGCTGCTCGACTCCGCGCATCCGTTCGTTCGCGGGATCACGCTTGAGGAACTGGAGCGCGAGCATTCGGTGCGGCTACGCGTGGCGGCCAATGGCGATGCATTCCTGCCCTTCGCGGACGGCGGTTTTGGCACGCCATCGGGCAAGTGCGAATTCCGCGCGGGCTCGCTCGAGTACACGCCGCCGGTGGAGTCGCGGTTTGGAGACGAGAGCTTGCGGGCGCGCTTCCCTTTGGAGTTGATCTCGCCCAAGCACGACGACACCATGAATTCAACCTTCGGCAACCGCCCGGAGAACGATGCGGCTACCGCGACGCTAGACATGGACACGGCGGATGCGGCGGTGCGCGGCATCTCGAGCGGCGACCACGTGCGCGTCTATAATGAGCGGGGTTCGTGCCTGTTGCGGGCGCAGGTGGATGGCGCCGTGCGAGTGGGGGTGGTGTCCGCGCCATCGGTTCGCTGGGCCAGGTCGGCAGCGGACGGCCGCAATGTGAACGCTCTGACATCCCCGCGCCTGACCGATATAGGCGGCGGACCCACGTTCTACAGTTGCCTGGTACAGGTGGAGAAGAGCGGAGACTAGCGGAGACCCATCTGAGACTCATGACCATTCTGATTTTGCGCCGGGGCCTTCCTATGACCGCCATACTGGTCGCGACGCTGGCGTTTGTGCCGCTGGCGTGCAACCGCCACAAACGTGTGATTGTCCAGACCGAGGAAGAGGGGCCTATTCTCGCGACCATCGTGCACGTGGCTGATCCGCGGGCGGCGGCGCAGTTGCTGAGCGGATTCTACGGCGTGGAACAGAACTCCTGGCGCTGGACTGCCGGCAAGTTCTCGGTGGTGCTGCGGCCACCGCGCACGGCCGCGGCGAAGGGCGCCACGCTGCAATTGAAGTTCACTGTTCCGGAAGTGGTGATCGCAAAGCTGAAAGCCATGTCGCTCTCCGCTTCGGTGAATGGGATCCCACTTAGTCCGGAGAGTTACACTCTGCCGGGGGAGTTCACTTATACTCGCGACGTGGCCGCCAACCTGCTGGCAGGCGAGTCGGCCAAAGTCGACTTCTCGCTGGATAAGACGATGCCACCCAGCGGCAGCGACGAGCGCGAGTTAGGCGTGGTGGTGAGTAGCGTGGGGCTCGAACCTAAGTGACGTGATGAAATCCTGGCAAGTACACGCGTTCTGCGAGCCGGAGCAGATGACTCTGAGCGAAGTACCCGTTCCCGAGCCCGGTCCGCAAGAGGTGCGCATCCGCAATCGCGCGGCGGCGCTTAACTTTTTCGATATTTTGCAGATCCAGGGGAAGTATCAGGTGAAGCCTGCGTTTCCGTTCACTCCGGGCGCCGAAGTCGCCGGCCTGGTGGACGCGGTTGGCGCGGAAGTGAAGCACGTATTCGTGGGCGACCCGGTTTCCGCGATGACCCACAACGGCGCTTTCGCCGAATACTCGCTGGCGTCGGCCAGCCGCACCTTTCACATGATTGCCGGAATGGATTTTCCGGAGGCTGCCGCGATGCCGGTGGTGTATCACACTTCTTATTTCGCCTTGCATCGGCGCGCGGGTCTGGCATACAGCGAGTGGCTGCTGGTGCATGCGGGGGCGAGCGGCGTGGGGATGGCGGCGATTCAGATTGGCAAGGCGTATGGGGCCAAGGTGATCGCCACGGCCGGGCGACAGGAGAAACTGGACTTTTGCCTGGCGCAGGGCGCCGACCATGCCTTGCTGTACACGGATGCGGGATGGGTGGAGCGAATCAAGGAAATCACCGGCAATCGCGGCGTTGACGTGGTCTACGATCCGGTGGGCGGCGATGCGTTCGACTTATCGACCCGGGTGATGGCCCCGGAGGGACGCATACTGGTGATCGGTTTCGCGAGCGGCCGCATTCCCAGCGTGCAGGCCAACCGCGTGCTGTTGAAAAACATTTCCGTGGTGGGCGTGCATTGGGGGCAATACGTCGAGCGACATCCGGAGTTTCTCTCGCACACACACGAAGTGCTCACGGCGATGTATCTGGGCGGGCAGATACACCCGGTGGTGGGCAAGACTTTCCGGCTGGAGGAAGCCGCGGCGGGCTTGCGCGAGCTGGCCGAACGGAAGATTTTGGGGAAGGCTGTGTTAGTGGTGGAGTGACTGGCGTCAGGCGCGTCGCCCAGATCCTTCGACCAAGCGTTTGCCAGGCCCCCGGCTAACTGGCAGAACAGGATTGTGGCCAAGATTAAGAATGTTGCGGCGAATCCATACGCGCCCAGCAAAAACCTCACGAAACTTCAGGGCCGGGGCGGGTACAGGCTTGGCGTCGGCGACTGCCGAGTGATTTACGAGCTGCACGACGACCGCCTCGTGATGCCGGTTTTGGACCCGGGGTCGAGCGGAGGAATATACTGATGCGTATCGAGAGGGCGGCATCGACACGCTGAAAAAGCTTGCAGGGGCCCTGAAGGTCGATTTGGACAACCTCGCGTGATTTCGCCCGGCGGGCTTGCGCGAGATCCCCGATTTCCGGTGAAGCCTATGGCGCCGCGCCTAAGATAAACGCAGCCAGGTCCGCTTTCACTTTCTCGAGCGACGGCCTGTGCGTGTACATGATGTGTCCGGCCTCGAAGAAGTCGATGCTCACATGATGCTGGGCGGGTGATTCTCGTCGTGAGCTGATGAGGGTTGCTGATACAGTATTGCATTCGTACAAACACTCCGAGTCAATCCGCCCGCAACGCCTGTAATGGCGAAATCGAACTCGCCCGGAACGCCGGAATCAGGGCGGCGGTCAGTGCGGAAGAACCAAGGACCAAAATCGCCATAGCAATGATCATCGGATCGTATTGATTGATTCCATAAAGCTGGCTTCCCAAGAACCGCCCCGCCGCCAGCGCCAACGGTATGCCCAACAGCAGCCCAAACGAAATCAGCGCCAGCGCTCCACGCAGAATCAATGCGAAAACGTCGCTGCGATTCGCGCCAAGCGCCATACGCACCCCGATCTCACTCGTGCGGCTGCCGACGTTATAGGCCATCACGCCGTAGACACCGATCGAGGCCAGAATGAGAGCTAAAGCTCCGAAAAAGGATGTGAGATTCGCGATCAGCCGCTGCTGGGTGAACTGGGCGGCTACTTGCTCTCTCAGAGTGTGCAGCGCAGTGATCGGCAGATTGGGATCCACCGAAGCCACGGCTTGGCGCACCTGCGCGAGTGCCAGGCTGGCTCCCGGCTTGGTTACCATGACGACGTCATGCAGGAAATGCGAGCCTGGAGAGATCTCCGTGAATCCGGCGTCCGGGGAAACGTCATGCTGCGCCTCAGGCAGAAAATAGAACGGGTCAGTCGGCTTGTCGAGATTATAAGTCAAATTGCGGATGTCTTTGGCAATGCCGACAATTTCGTATTGACGGGATGCTCCCATCCCGGAACGTCCGAAATGTTCTCCTATCGGGTCTTGCTGCTTGAAAAACCTCCGCGCAAAGGCCTCATTGATGACTGCCACGTGCCGCGAGGTCGAGGTGTCCTGCTCGGTGATGCCGCGCCCTCTGACAATCGGATTTCCGACGGCGTCAAAGTATCCCGCCGTGACTCGATCCCAGAAAGCCGAGTTGTCGTCATTGGGTCCCGGAGCGGGATGCCCATCCACCCACACGCGGCCGCCCCACTGGTTCCCGTTTTGCGGTGAGTAGGTGCAGAGAGCCACTGCCGATACACCGGGAATGCTCGATAGCGAATCATGGATGCGCCGGTAAAGTAGGGTGAGTTGCTCTGGCCGGTAGCCGGCCAGCCTTGGCTCAATATTCACTACTGTGCGCCGATCCTGATTGAGTCCGAGATCTTGATTCTCCAGTCTGTGCAGCGCGGTGGTGAGCAGTCCTGACGCTGACAGCAAGATAACCGAGAGCGCCGCCTGAAACACCACCAGTGTCTTCCGCGGGAGCGAGCCCATGCGCGCCGTGGAGCGACTGACGCCGCGAAGGGCTTCAATCGGATCGACTCGTGTAGCCATCCATGCGGGAGCTATGCCGAAAGCCATTCCCGTCAATAGCGAAACGCCGAAGGCGAACAGCAGCACCGGCATGGAAGGCGACGCGCTGATCGGTATGCCTGGCATGCCGCTGACTGTAGGAAATGCAAAATGCAAAATAAGGCGCGTGCCTGCAAGTGCGATCGCCAGTCCCGCCGCGCCGCCTGACAGCGAGAGCAAAATGCTTTCAGTGAGGGCCTGCCTTACCAGCCGCGGCGCTTGCGCTCCCAGTGCCATACTTAAGGATGTCTGCCGCCTCCGCTCCATGCCGCGAACGAGCATAAGGTTGGCCACGTTAGCGCAGACTATCAGCAGCACAAATGCGGAAACCGTCATCAGGATCTGAAGCCAGTGCTCATATTCCGCCCGCATGCTGATGATGCCGGCGCCTCCGGGGCTCAGGAACAGGGTCTGCTCGGGAAATTTCGCGCGCTCGTCGGCGCTCATCTCACCCCAGTGCGACCGTAGCCACTGTTTCAACTCCACCCGCATTTCAGCCTCTATGGATGCCGGGTTCGCGCCTGGCCGGATGCGGCCGATCAAGTCCAACCAGTGCAGGCTAACCTTGTTCAGATCGGCATCGCTCTCGATCAACGGCTCGGCGGTCAGCGGCAGAAAGAAATCGGGGGGTGTGCTGCGCAGAGTGTCGCCGAAGAAACCCGGCGGAGTGATGCCCACTACGGTAAATGGCTTTTCATCCAGATTGAAGACACTGCCGATAACGGACGGATCCGATCCATACCTTTGCTGCCATAAGCGATAGCTCATCACCGCGGCGGGCGGAGCGTCGGCCCGATCGTCGTCAGGGGTAAACACCCGTCCGGCGTAAGCTCTTATGCCAAACATGGAGAAGTAATTGCCAGAGACGAACTCGCCTGGATAGCTTTGTGCTGCTTCTGAACTGCCCGACCGCCGGACACCGAACCGCGGCTCAATCGCCGGGAAGGCCGCTAATTCCGAAAAGCCTGTCGTGTTGTCTCTTAAATACTTGTACAAATCGTAAGAGACCATGGAGAACTCTTTCTCCTGACTGTACCCGTTCTCGTAGCAGCAGCGCGGTTCTTTTCCCAAGCGATACAATTCGCCGGGATTCGCCACCGCCAGCGACTTCAATAGAACGGCATGCACTAAAGTAAAGATAGAAGTGGTCGCGCCAATGCCCAGCGCCAGCGTCAGGACCGTGGTGATGGTGAATGCGGGAGCGTGACGGAGCCTGCGCAGCGTATGTCGCGTGTCCTGCAGCATGGTTTCCAGAAAAAGCAGGCCCTGCTGGTCCCGATATTCTTCCTTGATACCTTCCACCGCGCCGAACTTCAGCACGGCTTGGCGGCGTGCTTCGAGCGGCGGCAAACCGGAGCGGAGGTTCTCCGCTGTTTGCAGAGCCAGGTGTTCCTCGAACTCTTCCCTCAATCGCTCGTCATTTTGCCGGCGCATGGCCGTGTTGACCAGCCGCCTTAGGAGCCGCCGCGCGGCCCTCATCTCAGATCCTCCGCTTTCGCCGCGAAGAATCGGCCGATAATCGCCGCGCTTTGCTTCCAATCCCGGGTCTCGGCCCGGAGCTGCTTACGTCCGTCGCGAGTCAGCCGATAGAAGCGCGCCCTGCGGTTATTCTCTGAGGCGCCCCATGCGGACGCGATCGCGCCTTCCTGCTCCAGCTTCAACAGCACTGGATATAAGGTGCCCTGATTCACCGTAAGCAGGTCTCCGCTGATCTGCTCGATGCGACGGGCGATGCCGTAGCCGTGCAGCGGCCCCAGCACATCGAGAGTCTTGAGCGCCATCAAAGCCAAAGTTCCCTGCCGGACATCCGTTTTTTCTTTCATACCAGTTCTATTGGGTTCCCAACAGGTAGAATAGCGCAATTCATTTGGGAAAGCAACAGGACGGCGAATCGCCCAGCGCCATTTAGTTCAATAACCACTTCTCATGCCAGATCTTCTATACTGAAGGCGTAAAAGCACACTGGAAGAGAGACTACTGTCGGTGACCACGGCGAACTCATTCCGCAGGGTTTTGCCTTTGAGCCCGGCCACCCAGTTGAAGTGTTGGTGGTCTCGAAAGCCGCGGCATCAACCACGGCCGCGGCCAAAGCCTTCGAGATTCGGTTCTCGAGTTCCATGAGCCATTGGAGCCTGGCCAGCGAGGATTGGGACGGCCCGCTTCTTGCTGTGTCACGCCATAAGCGATGAACGGCCCGGCGACGGCCGCCCGCGCTTCTTTATCTCACTCTATGCCAGAAGCCTGGCGGATAGCCTCCGTCGCCTCCTCGGTCTTCCGCGAGGCAACCCCGCTGAGAGTAAACTGGTGTTGAGGGTAACCGGCCCAGGCGCTACTGGGCTACCTGAAGGGCGGGCAAACGCTGAGCGAGTTCATCGACGACTTCCCCACTGTAACCAATGAGGCTGCGATCTCCGCGTTGGAGCTTGCCAAGTCTGTACTCGTCGGCCAGCTTGGATGAAAATTCTCCTCGCCCGTCCGATCATGAGTGTCACACCGTACCCGAAGCTTGCCGACTTCCGGGTGTGCCGCCGCGGCCGCCGGGAGACGATTCCACTGATCCATCCTCCTGTGCTGTAACAAGCCAGCCGAACAGGGAAGCTGTGTCACAGAACCGATCCGGCGACCGACTCGCCGGTTAACCCGGAGGGATCATTCAGACATGTGAAAACAGCGACTGAGCGGGCAAATACTCGATGAGGAAAGGAACTCCGACGGTTTTGCTATGAGGCGGTGGCACCAACTCCAGCGATGGACATCTTGCCCGCAATTCCATTCACCTGGGCGCTGGACAATGGTGGCGGTGCTCGTCCGAACTGCCGTTTGTTGCAGAATTCGTTGTTCGTCGTGGCGGCGGCCGGTAAGCTGGCTATCGCCGCATTGCCGGTGAGTAATGAGCGTAGCCGAAACCGAGCCTTCAGCATTCAGAGTGACATCAACCACCATGCTGCTTGGTCCACATCCGGTGTTTCCGATGAGCCTTCCGGGTTAGATCGGCGGCGGAGTCTCGGTCAATTCGGAGCTATTGCCCCGTTGTGTGCAGCAGAACCAGAGTAGCATCGGCGGGACTGTTGGGGAAGTTCGCCGGATTCGTCGCTTCGCTCCCAACGAGCCACAGACTGCCCGAGGTGAAGACTCCGGCGTAAAGAGGATCGTTCACAAGAGTCGGAGCTCCGGTAGGGTTGGGACTCGGCACATAGCTCCAACTCGTCCCATCCCAATGCAGTACCAGCGAGAACTCATTGCCCGATCCGCCGCTTGGATTTGCCGCGAAATATCCAAACGCCCAGAGATCGTTGGCTGACACTGCCACAATGCCTTGCAGCACATTGTCTCGAGGCAGGTTGTCGTAGTCAACATTGGGGCTCGGAACCACCGTCCAACTGGCGCCATCCCAATGCTCGATCAAGGTCCGATTGGGGTATTCAATACCCGTGTCCGGCGCAACGGAATCGCCCACCGCCCACACGTCATTGTCGTTCAGCGCCACGATGCCGAATAGCTGGTTCGATCCCGTGCCTACGTTCGGGCTCGTTATGACCGTCCATTGCGTACCATCCCAGTGCTGGATTTGCGTGCTGCTGGTATTGCCTGAATAGTTAATCCAGCCGGCGGCCCAGACATCATTAGTGGATATGGCGGAAATGCTCTGGACACAAGACTCGCCATCGGGACTCCCCGGGTACCCGGCGTAGAAGAACGTCCACTGGGTTCCGTCGTAGTGCTCAAAATCCGCGGGGATGCACGAACCTGCCCAAATGTCGTCGGCGGATATTGCGGTGATCGACCCCAATATTTCGCCGACGTCGTCCGGGGAGCCCTGAGCCACGCTCCACTGAGTGCCGTCCCAGTGTTGAAGGTTACCGGTGGTGGTCGCCGAAGTTCTAAACGACCCGACTGCCCAGGCGTTCGTCGGGGAAATCGCAGCGACTCCCCATAGCTTGTCGCCGGTGTCACCGACACCTGGAACGGGGAAGCCAGTCCAGTTAGCGCCATCGTAGTGGATCGCGGTGTATCCAACAGCCCAAATGTCAGTCGGCGAAGACGCCGAGACGGCAAAGAGATCGTTGAATAAGAAACGGTCGGGATTAGGAGTCTGGACTACTTGAAAGATGGACGTGGCATCTTGCGCCCTGCCGGATGGCAACCAGGTCAGCAGGCAGACACTCGAAATGACAACTACAATCGATCTCATATTTGTCATATGGCGATTCCCTCCGACTTATGTTAGCGCCCCCAAACTTGGCGCAGTCGTCAAGTGAAGCTGCTTTTACAGATGTGACTGTACTTTTCAACGCAAAGCGGAGCGACTGGTGGTGAGTAACACAGAGACCGTGTTGAGATTGAAATTGGCGGCCGCCAGGTCCGTGTTCTCGCCGGTCGGCACTGCCAGGTCCAGCGTTCCGTTCTGGTCGAAGTCCGCCGCAATCATGGCTATCGGATTATTTATCGCGAACGTCACCGGCGGCTGAAAGGCGCCGTTTCCATTGCCGGCCAGCAGGGTAATCGTACTGGTGTCTTCATTTGCCACTGCCAGATCCACCTTCCCATCGCCGTTGAAGTCCGCCGCCACCACCGCCACCGGAGCGCCGGGATTAGTCAAGGGATCCTGCTGGGGCTGGAACGTGCCATTGCCGTTGCCGATCAGTACGGCGAAACTTCCCGCCGAGAGACCCGGCACACCGAAGTCTGCCACCGCCAGATCCAGCTTGCCGTCGCCGTTGAAGTCCGCCGCCGCCAGCGCGATAGGCTCCGTACCCACCGCGGTGTTCAGGGGCGCCTGGAACGTGCCATCGCCATTGCCCAGCAGAATCGACACGTTGTTGGATTTTCCGTTGGCCACGATGTAAAGACAAATTGTAAATTCAGCGGCGTGGTAACGGGAATGACGGCGCCTCCTTGCCGCTTGCTACAATCGCTGTTCATGGCTAAGCGGGTCTCGCTGTTCGTCACCTGCGTGGTGGATCAACTCTTCCCGAGAGTGGGGATGGCCATGGCGGAGGTGCTCGAGCGCGTCGGCTACCAGGTTGATTTTCCAGAGGACCAGACCTGCTGCGGACAGCCGGCCTTCAATACCGGGTATCGCCAGGAGGCGCGGCAGGTGGCCCGCCACTTCCTCAAGGTCTTTCGCGATTCGGAATACGTGGTGGTCCCTTCGGGTTCGTGTACTTCGATGATCGTGCATCATTTCCACGAGCTGTTCCACAAGGAGCCGGAGATGCGGGAGGCCGTGGACGCGCTGACGCCCCGGGTCTGGGAGTTTTCGCAGTTCCTTCTCGAAGCGGCCAAAGTGGATGACGTTGGGGCGCGCCTCGATGACGTGGTCACTTACCATGACAGTTGCCATGCGCTGCGCGAGTTCGGCATCAAGGACGGCCCGCGCCGCCTGCTGTCCCATGTACGCGGTTTGGAGTTGCGCGAAATGGATACGGCTGAAGAGTGCTGCGGATTCGGCGGGACATTCTCCGTCAAATTTCCAGGGATTTCCGGCGGCATGGCGCGCACCAAGATCGATTCGATCGTGCGTACGGGCGCCCGGATCGTGGTGAGCCTGGATTCGAGTTGCCTGATGCAGCTTCAGGGCGCTCTGTCGCGCGCGGATCTGCCGGTGCGCACCATGCACCTGGCCGAGGTCCTGGCCAGCCGCTAGCCATACTCTTATGTCCGTGGCATTCGACGAGAAGATCCAAAAAACGCTCGCAGACGCGAACCTGCAATTGGCCGTCTATACCGCCACGGGCCGGTTGATCGATCATCGCAAACACGCCGTCCAGCACTCCGCGCTGCCGGACTACCAGGAACTCCGCACGCAGGCCAACGCGCTCAAGAAACATACGATCGACAATCTGGATTTTTACCTGGAGCATTTCGAGGCCAACGTCGCGGCCCACGGCGGCAAAGTGATCTACTGCGAAGATGGCACGGAGGTGGCCGACTTCGTGCTGGGCCTGGCGAAGGAACATCAGGCCGAGCTCATTGTGAAATCGAAATCCATGACTACCGAGGAGATCGATCTCAACGAGCGGCTGGAGCACCACAATCTGGAGTCGGTCGAAACGGATCTGGGCGAGTATATTCTGCAACTGGCGCATCAAAGGCCCTACCATATCGTCGCGCCCGCCCTGCACATGACCCGGTACGAGGTGGGCGATATCTTCACGCAGCGGCTGGGGGTGGCCAATGAGACAGCGCCCGAAAAGCAGGCGCTGATTGCGCGAGGGGTGCTGCGGCAGAAGTTTTTGCAGGCTGATATCGGTATCAGCGGCGCCAATTTTCTGGTGGCCGATTCCGGCGCGGTGGTGCTGGTTGAGAATGAAGGCAATGCGCGGCTGACGACTTCGGCGCCCAAAATCCACATCGCGGTGGCGGGCATCGAGAAACTCATTCCGCGCGCGCAGGACCTGGCAGTGTTTCTCAAGCTGCTCGGCCGCAGCGCCACCGGCCAGGCGCTGACGGTCTACACATCGTTTCTTTCCGGACCGCGGCGGCCGGGCGAGATCGACGGTCCGGAAGAGTTCTACGTGGTCCTGCTCGACAATGGCCGCACCAAGCTACTGGCCGATCGCGAAAAGCGGCAGTCGCTTTATTGCATCCGCTGCGGCGCCTGCCTGAATCACTGCCCGGTCTACCGCAAGATCGGCGGGCACAGTTTTCCGTGGGTGTATTCGGGCCCTATCGGCGCCATCATCACGCCGCAATTCCTGGGCATGGCGCACGAGCCCAGCCTGCCGTTCGCTTCCAGTTTGTGCGGCGCTTGCCTGGAAGTCTGCCCGGTCAAGATCGACATCCCCAAAATACTGCTGGAGCTGCGCGCGGACGTGAAGAAGGCTGAGGCGCGCGAAGGCCGCGGCCGCCTGGAGCGCGTGGCATTCAAGATGTGGGCCTGGGTGATGTGTCATCCGCGCATTTATGAGATGGCGGCCATGGTGGCCGGCGGCGTTGCCCCCGCGGAGAACGGCCGGTGGCTGCGGCGCGTTCCGACGCTGTTCAATCTGCCGCCGGTCAGCGCCTGGCTGAGCCAGCGGGACCTGCCGCCCGCGCCGCCCAGAAGCTTCCGCGAGATGTGGAGGAAGCGCTGATGTCGCGCGAGCATATCCTGCACAAAGTACGCACGGCGCTGGGGCGCACCGCCGGCCCGCCGGTGACCGATGCGCCGGCCGTCCGGCTCCGCATTTGCGAGATGGATACGGACACGCGCATCTCGAGCCTGTTGCGCCGTGTCGAAGCGCTGGCGGGCAAGACCCGGCGGGCGGCTACCGCGGAAGAGGCGGGCGCATATGTCAGCTCGATACTCGACGGGAAATCGGCCGTGGCATCCAACGCGCCGTTCCTGAGGCAGTGCGGAATTCCGGACCTTCCGGGCGTGGAGTCGGGCTTCACCGCCACGGCCGAGCTGCGCGCGATCTGCGCAACGGCGGATGTGGGCATCACCAGCGCCGATTACGCCCTGGCGGACACCGGCACGCTGGTGCTGCTGTCGAGTCCCGAAGAAGCGCGCATGATCTCGCTGCTGCCCCCTGTGCATATCGCGATAGTGCCGCAAGAGCGGGTGCTCACAGGGCTTGATGAGCTGCTCACGATTTTGCCCGATCCCGCGGCGCAATCGAGCTCCATGGTGCTGATCACTGGCCCCAGCCGCACGGCGGATATCGAGCAGATCCTGGTGCGCGGCGTGCATGGGCCGGGCGAGATTCACGTGGTGGTGGTTGGATAGGGCTGCCATGCGAACGGCAATGCTGGCCTTGCTCTTCTGCCGCGTAGTCTTGGCACAGAATTCGCAAACCAGCGCCGACGCTGCCATCGCATCACTCCGAAAGCAAATAGAGACTAATCCGGAAAACTTCGCGGCGCATGCCAATCTTGGGAGGTTGTACTGCGAACTGCATAGGTACAGCGAGGCGGTTCCCGAGCTGGAAAAGGCTGCTGCGACTAAACCGGAGATCACGAGCAATCAGATCAACCTGGGTGGGGCGTACCTGGGCATCGGTCAGACTGACAGGGGTTTGGCGATTCTGGATAAAGCAGTCCAAGGCTACCCTTCGGCGGGCGATCTCGATGCTGTGGCGGACCATCTTGCGTCGCATAAGCTCAAGTTGGAGCTCGCCCAACAATACGCGGAGTCGGCGGTCGGAATGATAGCGACGGAGTTGCGGGTCACCGACTTGGAGCATCTTACGCCACTCGTTTTCGTCCGCGTTGACGCTCTGGCGAGTTTCTGGGATACGTTGGGCTGGGTCCACTTTCAACGCGGAAATCTGGACGAGGCAGGCAGGTTCCTCAATGCCGCCTGGGTACTGAATCAGCACGGCATTGCCGGTGATCGGCTGGGGCAGCTTTACGAACAGCTCGGTCGAAGGCAGGAAGCGATCCAGGCATTTGCCGGGGCGCTGGCGGCTGGGGGTCCCCTTCCGGATACGCGGAGCCGTCTGGCCGCACTTGTGGGCGGTGAAGACCAGATTGAGCCGCTGGTCCGTCGTGCGCGCGATGAGCTTGTTGCAATGCGGACGTTCAAAGCCGGCAAATTGCTAGCCGAGAGAGCAAGTGCGGAGTTCTACGTTGCGCTGGCGCCGGCGCCAGGCATTCCCGAGGTGAAGTTCATTCGCGGCGATGAGAAGCTCCGGTCATCCACCAAAGTTCTGCAAGCGGCCGCCCTTCCAAGTGTCTTTCCGGATTCGAACGCAACCGTGTTGGTCCGTCGCGGCACACTCACCTGCCCGGGCGAAGGCGGCGAATGCGTATTTGAACTGCTTACAGCTACCGCTACAACCAAAGCGGATAGCGTCGTGACGGCTCCCAGCGTTATCTTTAAGGTCGAGCCGAAGTACTCCAAGGAAGCCCTCAAAGCAAAGCTGGAGGGAACGGTCGTGCTCTACGTGGAAGTCACTCCTGACGGCCTGCCGAGCAATGTAGGCGTCGTCCGAAGTCTTGGAATGGGACTCGATGAGAAGGCCATCGAGGCCGTCGAGCAGTGGAAATTCCGGCCCGGCTACAGAGCTGGCAAGCCAGTGACCGTGGCCGCCACGATCGAAGTTAATTTCCGTTTGCTGAAGGACCCCAAGGCCCCTTGAGTGCTGTCATGAACGCCTTCGCCATTTCCCTCCTCGTCTGCGCATGTGCATTGGCGCAAGACCATCACCACGCGCCGGATGCGGAAACTACCGTCGATCTGGCCAAGCTGCCCAAGCCCGAGTCAATGGAGGGCATCGGCCACAGCCACATCGCCATCACCACCAAATCGCCGGAGGCGCAGCGCTGGTTCGATCAGGGCCTTGCCCTGCTGCATTGCTTCTGGGATTACGAAGCGCTGCGCGCCTTCGCCGCGGCCGTGCGGCTCGATCCAGACTGTGCCATGTGTCACTGGGGCGTGGCGCGCGCCTTGACTTCGCGCGGCGGGAATGAAGATCAGGCGAAAGCCGAACTGGCTCATGCAAAGGATTTGAGCGCGAAAGCCTCCGACCGCGAGCAGCGTTATATCCGGGCGTATGCTGAATCCGAGGACAAGAAGGGGGACGAGGCCGGCAACGCGTTCGCGAAAGAGATGGAGGCGCTGATCGAGCGCTATCCCGACGATGTCGAAGCCCGGCTGCTTTACGCGCTGCAGTTGAATCATGGCTATGACGAGAAGGGCGATCCGCGCCTCGGCACGGTTTACGGTCAGGCCACTCTGCGCGAGTTACTGCGCCAATATCCCGATAATGCCGCCGCGAACCATTACTGGATCCACGCCGTGGAAGGCAGCGGGCATCCGGAGTGGGCCGTCGAAAGCGCGGAGAAGTTGGGCGCGCTGGCCCCGGCGTCCGGCCACATGGTACACATGCCGGGTCACATTTTTTACAGGATCGGCGACTATGAGCGGGCGCGGCAGATCTTCCTGGCCGCCATGCGCGTGGACCAGGATTATATGGCCAACCAGCACGTTGCCGTTCGGGACGACTGGAATTACGCGCACAATATCAGCTATCTGATCGCCGACTGCGCCGAGGAGGGCCGCTACGCGGAAGCGCTGGAGCACGCGCGCTCGCTGGCCGGCCTGGCGAACGACCCGGACGGGACGGAGAGTCCCGGATTTTATGTTCTGCAGATCGGCAGCACCGAAACGCGCCTCGCCATACGCTACGGCCGGTGGGGCGACGCCATCGAACATCCCATGAGCTTCGGCGTTCCCGACGGCAAGCTGAGTGTCTGGGCGCGCGGATATCGGGACGGCATAGTAGTGTACGCGCGGGGAATGCAGGACGCGGAGGCGGACCGGCCGGCCGAGGCGGAAGCGCAATCCAACGCGCTCGCCGCGCTGCTTTGGCGCCTCTCGCAAGAGGATCTCGACGATAAGAAGAACGAGAAGCTGAAAGGTCCGCGCGACCGCGTGCTGAAGCTGCTCGGAACGGCCTCGCTCGAGCTGCGCGGCGATATCGCCGGCCACCGGGGCGATTTCGAAACCGCGCGCAGCCTGCTTACGCGCGCCGATGAGGCGGAGGAGAAACTGGGTTACTCGGAGCCCCCGCAGTACTCGCGTCCGGCGCTCGAAGTGCTCGGCGCCTTATGTATACGGGCGGGCAAGTTCGACGAGGCGCGTGTGGCGTTCGGCACGGCGCTGGCGCGGCGGCCGCATTCCGGATTCGCTTTGTATGGCATCGCCGCGGCGTGGGCCAAACAGGGGGACCGGAGCGCAGCGGCCAAGGCATATCGCGAGTTCCTCGAAGCGTGGTCGCATGCAGACCACGATTTGCCGCAAATCCAGGCGGCGCAGGAATTTCTATCTGGCCAGTAACTGCCTGCGCACACGGTCCCGGTAGCGCCGCGCCAGTTCGAGCACACGCCGATACTCGGCAACGTCCACGTCCCGCTCGCAGCAGGCGATCATCAGCGCCCCATCGTCCTTGAAATTTCCGTCCCACTCAAGCACCTGCTCGTCGCTCCATTCCGGCGAGTACTGCTGCATCTTCTCGTCGGCCATGCGGTCGAAGTAGGCCCGCAGATTGACGCTGGTCTCGTCCGGCCGTTCGTCTTCCCACGGCTCCTGTTCAAAATTCCAGATCGGTTGTTCCATATTATTCTCTGTGAGCCAGGTCTTCTACTAGCTCGATACTGATCTTATCGGGCCCCTCGATGAAAGCGGCGGACTTCGACTCGTCAGTTACTTTGACACCGTCGTGGCGCAGGCGCTCCAGCGTCTGGTGTAAGTTGTCAACACTGAAAGCGAGGTGATCGACCACCCGGCCCCTGGTGGGCTCGAAGGTCTTGCGGTCCTTCCAAAGCTCCGGCATGGCGTCCCGCGCGTATTCCACGGGGAAGATGATGATGTTCACGTTATCCATCTGCAGCGAAGCCATCGGCGCGACGTGGACGCCCCGGTAGACGCGCGGCTTGCGCGGCCCGACGTATCCCGTCACTCCGAAGTATTTCTTATACCATTCCCCGGCCGAGACCGGGTCGTCACTCAACAGGTGTACGTGTCCGAAGCGATGATGAAAGGCGGTATTGAGCTCGATCAAGGCGTGGTCCGGCCCGTCGACATAGGCGAAGAAGAAGCTGCCCGGCGGCTTGCCCGCCAGGTCGCTGATGTCGGTGATCGGGGTTTGGAACCGGGTCCCCGCGTCGAGTTGCTTCCGATAGGCGGCCTGCATATCTTCCGCACCCCAGCCGAAATGCCAGATAGCGGAGACGATCTCCGCGGGAGGCGCGCCGGGCGACTTCGTAAACATGATCCACGACTTCTGCGCCCACACCGCATCGGTCCGGCCCGCAAACTTAGCTTTCTCGCAATCGAATCTGGTGGTGTAGAAATCGATCGCCGCGGCAGGATCGGTCGCGTTCAGGTGGATGTGATGAAAGTGGGCCTTGGGCGGTTCCTGGGCAGCCGCCGACATGATCAGCGCGAACACTACCACTCGACTTAGTACTCGCATATCTTACTGTGTACCGTGTACTTCTTCACGGCTTTCCTGGGGCCTTCCGCGTTATGACAATCGAGACAGACAGGGCCGCTCAGCACGAGGCGATGCCGGGCCGATGTTCGATCGTGAATCTTATGGCAAGTGACACAGGTAACCTCGCCTCCGTTCAAAACAACATCGCGGGCGTTGCGCAGGATATGACGATCGCCCGGGTTCAGATCGGGGTCATCCGCCTGCGCGAAATCGACCTGGAAATCTTCAAACACGTTGTCGCCCGCCACAAAGTTGTCGGGGTAGGGAAGGCCGCTCGATTTGGATTTGCCTCCGCGCAGATGGCACTGTCCGCAGATGGAAACGATCTGCCTGGGATCGCGCGCATGGGTCTTCGAGAACCACACCAGCGAGATATCGTTAGGATGATTCTCCGGCGCCACGCCATGGCAGGCATAGCAATCGAGCGATGCTGTCGAGAAGGCGTGCGTCCGCGGGTCGACAGCCGTCGCGTGACAGCCCGCGCAGCGCAGCGCGAAAGCCTGGCGATCCCAGGTTTTGCGATCAGTCGAAAGCAGGTCGAACCTTCCGTAGCCGTCCGCTTTCAGCCCGCGCTGCGGCGGATGCGCGCCCAGAATGAATGTGACATCCGGAGGAAAGTCCTCGCTGTCTCGCGGGTAAACGGTACGGGCGTGCGAATTCTGCTCCCACGTATCGGCTACCTTCACGCGATGACAGAACAGACACTCGTCGCCGGTCACATACTTAGGGACAGGTTGGCCGACGTGAGTCTGGGCAAGTAACCGGCAAGAGGCCGCCAGCACCGATATGGTCCATCGGGTCGGTCGGCTCAATCGTCGGCCCGCACCCACCCGAACGCCTCGTTCGACCGTTGGCCGCCTCGATCCAGATAGGCGGTTTTTAAGCGCGACAAAGCGTCGGCAGGCAGGGGGTTGCGCTTGGCAGTCACATCAATCTTATAAAGCTTCGCCGCATTGAGTCCGAAAATCTTCACCTTGTCCTCTTTGGTGATCTTGCTGTAGCCGAATTTCTCGCACAACTCGTCGCTGATCTGGAAGCGCTTGAACGCGTCGATCACCCATTGCGGCGAGCCCCACCACAGACAGTCCGTGCCCCAGATGACATGATCCACACCGTAATATTTGATGTTCTTGCCGATGCCGTGCATGGCCATGACGGGGTTGGAGATCGCCAGCGGCCCGAAGAAGCTGCCGATCTCCGGGTAGACGTTATCGATTTTCGGATTGCGCCGCTTGATGTCCATCAGCACGTTGTGCCAGGCGAAGTCGCCGGTTACCGGATCGTACTTATCGCCTTCCTCCCAGTTGGGCTCATTGGGCCCATGCTGAATGGCGGAGTGATAGATCACCCAGGTGATGTCCGGATTTCTCAGCGCCGCTTGCTCGATGTCTTTGGGATTCGCCAGATGACCGAGGATACGGGACTGGTAAGAGTAACCCTTGTGCACGCTGAAGATTTTCATACCGCGCTTGCGGGATTCCTCGATGAACCACTGCGCGTTGTCGTCGTCGCACTGGAAGCCGCCGCCGGAGCGGCCCGGATCGGTGTGACAATACCACTTCCACGACGCGACCTTGTACAGGTTCAGCTCGCGCTCCATCTGTTCGATGGTGGCGGCCTTGTCCATCTTGTTATTGACGCGGTCCCAATAGTGATTCGGAGCGAGATTGCCCTGACTGATAGCACGCTTGGACTGCGCCAGAGAGTTGATCTCATCGCGCGCCTGGGCCATCAGCCAGCTCGGCAGAATGTTCAGGCCGCGCGTGCGCTCCGCGCCTTCGAGGACTTTGCCCGTTTTATCGCGCTGCTCCTCTTTGCCAGGCACGCCGGAGATGATAATCATATCCGTCTCGCTGTCGAAGAACATTTCCTTGATGAAATTGTGGAAGCTGTAGGCCTCCTTATCCTCCTTAAGCTTGAAGCCCATGTTCTGAAAGAATTCCATCTTGGCGATGTCGCCGCGCAATCCGATCGGAACGCCATTGGTGAAGTGCGATTGCACATCCAGCACGAAGTACTCGCCCTTGGGCAGCTTCGCCTCGTATGCGCCCTCTTCGGTGGCTTCGGCCTCGTCCACGTCCCAAACTTTGCCCCAGACCTTGTTTGCAGCGAGGAAGCAGGCGGCCAGCCCCATCGGCGTGGCCATGAATTTGCGCCGGTCCATGCCGAGTTTCTTGGACTTCTCCCCGGCGATCTGGCCAGTCCAATACTCCACTTCTTTCTGCTTTTGCGTCTGCCGGCGCGGAATGTACTCCTCGTTAGAGACCAACTGCGTCGGCACGGGCGAGTCCACGCCCTTCAGATGATCACGCTTTCCTTTTCGTATCCACATGGATCGATCCTCTTTCGGAACCATCAGAATTATACCCCGGCGCAGTAGCACGTAGTAACATCAAATTTGGTCGACATTCATAGCCACATCCTGCCGGGTCTCGACGATGGCGCCCAGACTCTCGATATGGCGGTAGCGATGCTGCGCCTGGCCGCCGAGTCGGGCACCACCGATATTGTCGCTACGCCGCACGCCAACCTGGAGTTCACCTTCGACCCGGGTCTGATCGAGCGCAAGATCGCCGAACTGCGGGCCGCCGCCGGTCCCAGCCCCCGCATCCATCGCGGCTGCGACTTCCACCTGACCATGGAAAACATCGACGATGCCCTGGCCCATCCGACCAAATACGCCATTAATCATAAGTGTTACGTTTTGATCGAATTCTCCGAGCTTCTCATCCCGCGTACGACGCAGGAAATCTTCGAGCGTTTCCAGTCCGCCGGCCTCACTCCCATCGTCACCCATCCGGAGCGCAACGCGCTGCTGCATAGCCGCCTCGACCAGCTACGGTCCTGGGTCGAAAACGGAGCACTGGTGCAGGTCACGGGGCAATCGTTGTTGGGCACTTTCGGCCGCTCCGCCAAATCCGTTGCCATCGAGCTGATGAACCGCGACATGGTGCACTTTATCGCCAGCGACGCACACGACACGGCGTACCGCCCGCCGGTCCTGCGCGAAGCGTATAAGTACGTGGAGAAGACCTGGGGCGACGCGCGCGCGAAGACGCTATTCGTGAGCTCTCCGCAGGCGGTCATCGACGGCAGCCCCATCGCCCTTGAGTATCCCGATCCCACCCCTCCGAAGCGCAAATGGTACCGACTGGGCTTTTAAGGAACTCGCGCAAAACGGGGCGTCCCGCGCCGCTTGAATCTGCGGAGTTCCTGTCCTGTACGGCGGCGCGGGAAGGCGCGCGCCCCTTTGCGCTTCCGGTCGTCTAACATCCGTATGAAAATAATGAAAATACAATTGTTGGTCGCCGCCGCCCTTTGCGGGCCGCTGTTCGCGGCCGACACCACCATACCGGATACGCCAGCCGGCCGGCAGTTCGCGCAGTGGCTCGAAGTCTTCAACGGCGGGAAGCGCGAAGAAATCCAGAAGTTCCTGGAGCAGAACCGGCCGGACGCAGTCAAACAACTGGATCAGGAGACCGGCTTCCGCCAGATGACCGGCGGTTTCGATTTTAAGAAGCTCGAAGAATCCACGCCGGAGAAGATTACGGGGATCGTCAAGGAGAGGGATTCCGATAACTACGCCCGCTTTGTCATGGAGGTTGCGGCGGCAGCTCCACACCTGATCACCAGCTTCGGAGTGCGGTTGATTCCCCGTCCGGCGGAATTCCAGGCTGCCCCGCGGCTGAGCGAGCAGGACGCCATCGCGGCTCTGAAGGCCGATCTCCCGCAGCGCACGCGCGACGACCGCTTTGCCGGCGCCGTCGCGATTGCCAAGGGCCGCAACCTGGTTTTTTCCGGCGCGTACGGCATGGCCAACCGCGAACACCAGGTTCCCGACCGCGTGGATACCCGTTTTCGAATTGGCTCGATGAACAAGATGTTTACCGCCACGGCGGTGCTGCAGCTGGCGCAAGCCGGCAAGCTGAAACTGACCGATCCGCTAGGCAAGTACCTGACCGATTACCCGAACAAGGATATGGCGGCGAAGGTAACGGTACACCAGCTTCTCACTCACACCGGCGGCACTGGCGACATTTTCGGGCCGGAGTTCGACAAGAATCGCCTGACGCTGCGCGCGTTGAATGACTATGTTGCCCTGTATGGCAAGCGCGCCCCGGAGTTCGAGCCTGGCGCGCGATTCGCATACAGTAACTACGGCTACATTCTGCTCGGAGTCTTAGTCGAGAGAGTGACCGGCCAAAGCTATTACGAGTATGTCCGGCAGCATGTCTTCAAGCCTGCCGGCATGACTCGCACCGATTCCCTTCCGGAAGAGGAGCCGGTGGAAGGCCGGGCCAAAGGCTATATGCAGCAGGATGGTAAGTGGGCGCCGAACACCAATACTCTGCCGGTGCGCGGCACGTCCGCTGGCGGCGGGTACTCCACGGTAACGGACCTGGTGGCTTTCGCCAATGCCCTGATGGAGCATAAGCTACTCAACGTCGAGTACACCAAGTTACTAACTACCGGCAAAGTCGAGGGCGGCCCCGGCGGCGGTAAGTATGCCTACGGTTTCAGCGATACTACAGCCGACGGCGTACGCTGGGTCGGGCACGGCGGCGGCGCGCCGGGTATGAATGGCGACTTGAAGTTCTCTCCGGAGTCTGGCTATATCGTGGCGGTCCTATCGAATCTTGATCCGCCCGCGGCGTCGCGCGTCTCGGACTTCATCGCGCTGCGGCTGCCCTCGCATTAAGCAGCGCCGAACTCAGGTTATGATGCCTTTGCCTTCCGCGATACGGATGTACTGGTTAATCGGCAGGTTGGTGAGCTTATCGATCTGTTTGCTGGGTGCGGGCCAATGAATCTCCAGCTCATCAATCTTTGCCGCGCTGCCGATGCCCAGCACCTCGCGAGCGTCGTGCGACGAAAGATAACTTCCCCCGCTGCTCTTGAGCCGGCTACGCTTGTTGCCGTCCGCGCTCCAGGAGATCCTGGCGCCGATAGCGTCACGATTGCATGTGACGCCCTCCAACTTGATGCCGAGCCAGTTGCTGCCCTTAGCGGCGTTGTTCTTTAGCAGCAGAGGCGCATCGCCGTTCACGCAGATGAGAACGTCGAGCGCGCCGTCATTATCAAAGTCGCCCACGGCGAGCCCGCGCGCATTAAGATCGCGTTCGAAGGCGGTCCCTCCGCGCGAACTCACGTTGCTCAGCTTGCCGCTGTCATCCTGCCGGAAAAGCAGCAATGGCTCCTTCCATTTCACCTGCAGCGAGTATTCGGCGATCATGTCGTCCGGATGGCCATTAGCCAGAATCAGGTCGATGCTCCCGTTGTTATCAAAATCAAAAAACTTGAGTCCCCAGCCGCTGAGGAGACGCGTTGCCTGGGCTATACCCTGCAAGGCCGAAATATCCTCAAACGTCTCGTCCTTGTTGTTGCGATAGAGGGAGAACATCTCCTGATCCACGTTGGCGACAAACAAATCCTGCCAGCCGCGGTTCGCGACGTCAGCCGCGTCGACTCCCATTCCGGAGCGCGCCTTTCCGTTCTCGCTGAACGCCACGCCGGCGTCGAGTGCGATCTCATCCCACTTCCACGCACCGTTGGGACCGGGCCCACGATTCACGTACAAGTAGTCCTGCACGGTATCGTTGGCGACAAACAGGTCCATACGGCCGTCATTATTGATATCGGTTGCAACTACCCCGAGGCCCTTACCCAGGTTCCTGGCAAAGACGCTGCCCTTGCCTGCTTCCGTGAATGTGCCGTCGCCGTTATTGTGATACAGAAGACTTCGCGTCGGCAGAAATACCTTCGGGATGCAGTAGTAGTATTTGCCAATGGAGTTATTCCCGCATCCGACACGATGGTTGGCGGAATAATCCACAAAGCTGCAGACGAATAAGTCGAGCCTGCCATCGCCGTCATAATCGAACCAGACCGCGCTGGTGGTCCAGCCCGGCGCAGCCAAACCGGCCTTCTGAGTGACATCGCGGAATGTTCCGTCACGGTTGTTTTGATAAAGGATGCATTTTCCGTAGGCGGTGATAAACATGTCGGGCCATCCGTCGTTGTCGAAATCGCCTACCGCCACTCCCATGCCGAACGTGCCGCCGCTCACGCCGGCCTTCTCAGTCACATCGCCAAACGTTCCATCGCGATTGTTCTTGTACAGCGCGTTCCCAGCCGGTTTTGACGGAGTGTAGAAATCGCAAGGACCGGAGTTCACAAAATACAAGTCCATCCAGCCATCGTTGTCATAGTCGATGAATGCCACTCCCGCTCCCATGGTTTCGGGCAAATGGCGGCGTTGGGACATCGCCGCATCGTGGACAAACGCGATACCGCTGGACTTGGGAGAGACTTCGAGAAACAGTGGCGGCGCCGCCTCGGGTGGGGAGCCAGTCAGGCGTGAGGCGCCCGCGCCGGCCGCGAGCCAAAGCCATTCTCTTCGAGTGAAGTTCACCTAGAGTTCATTCCAGGGTAAAAGTCGCGGATTCGTGCACTACCTCGTTTCCTTGCTTGACGAGGAACACGACCTGGTAGTTTCCGGGCTGCAGCTTATCCGTCGGCGCGGTGGCGATATATTGGATACGGCCGCCCGCATCCGGATCCGGTAGAGGGGGCGATCCGACGCCAAGGGGCTCTCCATCTTTGCTAAACTGCATCGAGAGTTGCACCTTGGCAGACTCCGCCTTATCGGGATAGATGACGAGATAGAAGGACAAGCGGTCCGTGGCGCTCTTGTTGAAAGACGGACCGATGGCCGGTGTCACCAATTTACCGGAAATCAGGAAAGGGTCCTGATCGGAGGTGTTCTCATTCTTGTCGCGAATGGTCCGGACCAGTGCGACACTGCTGATACCCAGAGCCGGTCCAACGGGCGGAACGACAAACACTGACTTGCGCGCGCTGGTCTTCGCGCCGGTCTTATCGGATACGGCGGTTTCGAGCGTATAGCGGCCAGGCGCCAGGGCAAGGTGTTCATGATAGATAAAATGGCTCTCCTTGAACGCGGCTAGCTGGGCGGAAGCGGCCGCCAGGGGCACCTCGCCGCGAAGCTTGTGCACAACTTCTCCGCTGGCATTGCGAACCAGCGCGATATAGGCGAGGCCGCCCTCATAAGGAGCATCCGCGCCGGCCTGTTTGAGAGTCATGTTTCCGACCGGTACGTCCAAAACCACGCTGACCTCGGGCACACGGCCCGGCCCGCGGAAGTGCATTCCCGCGGATTGAAAAGCGAATTCGCGGGGCAGCGGGCTGGTGGTCAAGGACTGCATCAGAGGCAGCTCATAGGGGGCCAGGATGACCTCCCCGTTTCCGGCGGAAGGAGGGAGCGCAAAGTAACCTGAACGCGCTTGGATGCGGAGTCCCGCGCGGAGGGGATGCACTTCAATCTTGTGAAACGCGCCGTCGTACTTATCGATGCGCGGATCGTAAGTGACTTCGTAATATGTTTCGATGTCCTCACTGACCTTCTTCAACTGGTTGCGAAAATCGTTGGTGTTCGCGATCAGGATGCCGCCGGTCGACTGCGCCAGATCAGCCAGCGTATCCTGCGTATTGGCCTTGCCGCTATTAATCGCCGTATCCATCGACTGCGCCATGGACGGCGTTACCAGCCCGTTTCCTCTACGTTGGTCCGCGCGCGAGGCACTGGCCGCGTCTTTGAGCTGTGAGACGGCGGCCTGGTTCATGGCGGTGGAACTGAGGCCGCGCGCATCGATCGAATAGAATGTCACATTGAAGCGGTTCGCGGTGCTGATCAGCACGCGCCATGGCTCCTCCATCCCCTGGGGAATTCCGAAGCCGGAGGAGAAGAACAAAACCGATTTGCGGCCGGGCAGGCGGTACTGCTGGCTCACCGCGTCGATCAGCCCCCAGATGGCGCTTCTGCCGGTTTGGGCCAGTTCGGAGGTGCGGGACAGCATCAGCATGTTGAGCATCATCTGGGCCATGGCGGCGCCCGCGGGATCGCCGCTGGGACCCTTGCCTCCCGAGCCGCCGGTGGCGTCGCTCATCGCCTGAACCTGCTCGCCGACGCTTTCACCGGCCGTGGCCGGGCCCAGTTGCTGCTGCATCTCCTGCTCAATGCGCGCCGAATCGGAAATAAATTCCGTATAGGCGCCGCCGGTAGCGCGCTCCACCGCTTTTCGAAGGAGTCCGATATCGTTGGTGAAGGGCTGCACGGCCTCAAGAGAATCCCCCAGCACCAGCACGCCCATGTACACGTTCTGAGGAAACTCGTTCTTTAAAAGGTCCAGGGCGGCGATTCGGGCGATGGTCCTGGCGTTCAAGTCGAGGCGATTGAAGATGAGAGTCACCAGCCGGATGGGACGCTCCACGTCTACCGGCCGCTTGGGCCGGCTCACTCCCGCCGCCGTCGCGCCCGGTTCCGGGCCGGCAATGTCCCGGTCGCCTTCAATCAGCCGGAAACTGGTAATCTTGCGGACAACTCCATTGTCGGTGACCTCCAAGTCTCCCGGTGCGAGATTAGTGACACGCTGCCCCTTCTTGTCGCGAACCACCACGTCGAGCAACACTTCCTGGGTTGCCACGTGAATGGTCGCGCCATCGGGCGAAGAGACGGACTGCTGGGCCGGCTGCTGTCCGAACGCATTCCAGCACGCGGCAATCGAACAAATGAGAACTATTATCTTCATGGGCGTCTTCTACCCGCTTTCAAGGCTCCAGGTTGATGGCGAAATACTCTTCGGCGGCTTCCGCGCCTTGGCGGACGAGGAAGCGCACCGCATAATTTCCCGGAGCGAATTGGTCAATCGGCGCATTGGCCACGTACTGGATGCGCCCCTGCGAGTCCGGCGCGTCCATGGCGACCGCCGCCACCCGTTTGATATTGCCATCCCGATTGAATTCAATCAACATCTCGGGCCTGGCCGCACTGTGCGCGCTGGGGTAAACAATGACATAGAACGGCAGCGAAGTGGAGACCGACTTATTGATTTTGGGCAGTAGCGAGGGGGTCACGGTCTTATCCCCGACTACAAACGGGTCGTCGGAGGCGGCATCCGGCTCTTTCGGCCGCCACTTGCGGATGAGTGCCACGCTGCTCATGGCCAGACCTTCACTTCGCCTGGGCACGAACATCGCGCTGCGCCGGGCGGCGGTTTGCCCGGTTTCGCGATCCAGCACGGCCACCTCGATGGTGTAATAGCCGGAAGGCACGTCAAAGTATTCGACGTCGGTGAAGCGGCTTTGCCTGATCGATACCGCCTGCTCCCGGCTCAGCTCGAGCGGTATCTCACCTTGCAGCTTCTTCACCACCGCGCCTTTCACGTCTTTGATCAGGGCCAGATAGGCCAAGCCTCCGGTCATCATATTCTTACCGCGCTCCTCCCGGAGCGTCACGCTGCTCAGCGGCATATCGATCAGCACGCCGCAGGTTTCCAGGCTTCCTTCGCCGCGGAAATGCATGCCACCCGATTCAAAAGGCAGCGCGGGATTCGTCCGCCCGTCGCTCAGCGTGCGCAGCAAGGGGATTTCGTATGAGTTTATTCCGGATGCCCGCAGCATGTCGGGAGGTAGGGCAAAGTAGCCGGCTCGGGACTGCACGGTCAGGTCGTGGTTGTCCACCTTCACATCGATGTGCCGGAACTTACCGTCATACTTGTCGATGCGTGGAATATAAGTGATCTCGTAATAAGTATCGATCTCCTCCATCACACGCCGCAGGGGGGCACTAAAGTCATTAGTGTTAGCCGTAAGAAAACCGCCGGTTTGATCCGCCAGAATGGCCAGCGTGTCTTGGATGTTCATCCGGTTGGCGTTAATGGCGAGATCCGCGGAAAGCGCAATTTCGGTTTTGGGCTGGAACAAATCCGCCCCTGCTCCGGTGAGTTGTCCCGCCGGAGTCCCTACTGCCGATAATCCCATGGCCCCGCTTTGCACCGACGCCGCGGCCGCCTCCGAAAGGCCCTCCGTCGCTTTGTTATTCAAGCCGGCGGAAACGAGGCCATGGGCATCGATCGGGTAGAAACTCAGATTATTCCGGTTAGCCGCGCTGATGACTGCCTGGAACTCTTCTTCGGCGCCCTGCGGAATGGCAAAGCCTTCCGAGAAATAGATCAGGGCTTTGCGTCCCGGCAACTGCGACTGCCCGCGCACCGCGGCCAGCAGCGCCCAAATCGTCGACCGCCCGACGTGGGACATCTCGGACCTCTCGCCGAAGGAAATCATTTCAATGAGCGACCGGGCCATGATTGCGGCAAACGGGTCAGTCGGTGACATTTGACCCAGGCGGGTGATCATATCCTGATTGCCAGTCTGGTTGGGACCGAGCATTTCCTCGACCTGGGCTCTGATCTGATCGTTATCGCCGGTAAACTGCGAGGACGCCCGGCTGGTCGCCTTTTCCACGGCTTGCATCAACAAATCGCGCTTGTTGGTAAAGCCCTGGATGGCTTGCAGCTCGTTGCCGAGGGTGAACACGGCCATGTACACATTCGGCGGGAAGTCTTTGTTCAACAACTCCATCGCCGCCCGTCGCGTGGTGGTGCGCTCGCCCTGATTCAGACTGTCGAAGATCAAAGTGACCAGGCGGATTTGCCGGATCGGATCGAGCTTCTCGGTCGTGCTCGTACCGTTGGCCGACGAGACGGCCTCGGTTCCCTTCACCAGCCGGAACGAGGAAATCTGCCGCGGCACACCTTCATCCAGGACCGCAAACGAGCGTTGCTCAAGGTTGGTGACAGCGTGCCCCTTCTTGTCGCGCACCACTACATCCACCAGCACTTCCTCGCCCGAGGTCCGGATGGCGGTCTGCTGCTGGGCCGACGCCACGCCCAGCATCAAAAGAGACAGCGCCAGGAGGCGTTTTCCAGCGGGTTTATTCAAGGCTGAAGGTAACGGACTCATCGGCGGTCTCCTTGCCTTGTTGCGCGACGAAGTGGATCTCCCAGTTGCCCGGGGGCAGTGCCGCGGCAGGCGCATTCGCCACGTATTGAATCCGCCCCTGCGCGTCGGGCTCGCCGAGTTGCGGAGCGTTGGCCTTGCCGAGCACCTGGCCATCTTTGCTGAACACCATGATCAGGGTGGGCTTCTCGGTGTTCTTCTTGTCGGGATAAAGGGTCAGGTAAAAGGCGAGCGCTTCGGTGTCGGACTTCTTGAGAACCGGATTCACCATGGGCAGAATCACTTTGTCCGCCATGAGCATAGGATTGTTAGCCTGGGTGCCTGCATCTTTGGCCTTGGTGCTGCGGATGATGCTCACGCTGCTCATGGCGAGCGCGTCCGACGGCGCCGGGACGACGAAGCTGGCCTTCTTTGCACTCAACTTCTGCGACTCCATATCGAGGACGGCGGTCTCCAGCGTGTAACTGCCTGGGCCCAGGTTGACTCCCTCGTCATAAATGAAGTGACTGGAAGCCTTATAGGCAGCCAATTTATCCGGAGTCACCCGCAGCGGAACCTCCTGGCGCAGTTTCTTTACCACCTGGCCGTCCGCATCCTTGACGATAGCAACATAGGCCAGCTTTCCGTCAAAATAGCCCGCCTGCTTGTTCTCCGCAAAAGTGAGGCCGCCAACCGGAATGTCGACCACCACTTCGCAAGTGCCGCCGCTGGCGGAGCGGAAGTGCATGGCGGCCGACTGGAACGGGAACTCGCTCTTGAGAGGTTGGGTGTCCAAGGCCTGCAGCAGGGGCACTTCATAGGAGGCGAGTAATGTGGATCCCTGAGTCAGATTGGGGGGTAGCGCAAAGTAGCCGGCGCGCGATTGCACTCTGAGGTCCGCGACATCCGTCCTGACCGCTACCTTGCGAAACGAACCGTCGTATTTCTGAATCTGCGGGTCATAGGTGATTTCGTAGTAGCTCTGCACGTCTTCGGTGACCCTGCGGATCGGCGTTTTGAAGTCGTTGGTGTTGGCGATCAGCACGCCACCGGTCTGCTCCGCAAGCATCTTCAGGGTTAGCTGGGTGTCCGTCTTACCGGCATCCATGGCGGCATCCGCGCCCTTGGCGTCCCAGGTGCTAACCCCGGCAGTGCTGCTGGTGACATGGCTCATGGAAGCCGCCCCCGCATCTTTCAGGGCGCTATTGGCGTTGCCGGCCGTGCTCCAGGTGGTCAGTCCATTAATGTCGATGCTATAAAAACTGACATTGGCGCGGTTGGCGATACTAATGATCTGCTTGAACGGATCCTCGACGCTTTGCGTGATCGGGAATCCGCCGGAGAAGTACAGGATGGTCTTGCGGCCCGGCAAGCGGTACTGTTCTTTGACCAGGTCGAGCAGCGGAAAAACGGAGGCACGAGACCAATCTTGAGATTCATCGGCCTGGGCGTTCTTTAAGATGGTCACCATCAATTGAGCCATGGCCGCCTGGGCCCCGTTCGAGTTCGCGGCGCCTGCACCCGTGGCGGACGCCGCCGTAGCCGAAAGCGCGTTGGCTTGCCCGGTGAGGCTGGTGTCGCCGCCTTGTGCCGGGCCGAGCATCTGTTCCAGGTCTTTGCGCACCTGGATGGTGTCGGCGGTATAGTCATTCACCGAAGCGGTGGCGCGCGCAATGGCCTTGCGCAGCAGGTCACGGTCATTAGTGAAGGGTTGGAGCGCCTGGAGCTTGTGGTCGATAGCCATTACCGAGATGTAGACGTTCTGCGCCAGTTCTCCCTTGATCAGTTCCAAAGCCGCATCGCGCGCGAGCTTCTTGCCATTCTGATCGCCCCCTTGGAAGACCAGGGTGATCAGGCGAAGCTGACGGAGCGGATCGAGCTGCGTGCGGCCGCCGCTCGAGTTGATGGCTTCGGAGCCCTGCACCAGCCGGAAGGATTTGATGGGCCGCGACTGGCCGTCGTCGGTGACCGTGAAGTCGCTCTCTTTGAGATCATTCACCTGCCGCCCCTTCTTGTCGCGCACAACCACGTCGAGCACCGTTTCTTCAGCACGGGCTTTGAACTCCGCCTTCTGGTCGGCGGGGGCGGCCGCCGGCGCGGATGTCTGTGCGGGCAGACCTGCCCATGTAGCGGCGATTACCAGCATCAACCTCGAGAAGATTTTCATGATCGTAGCTCCTTCATTGGTTCCGGATCACTGCGGATAAGGTTCACCTTTCACCGCGATCCGGATGTTGTGATCGGTGAAACTGTGATGCGCTCCCGGGAGTTCTGTTTTGGGCATATGGCAGCTCGAACAGTCCTTGGTGCCCACGGTACAAGACTTTGCCCCTGGTTTGCCGGCGGCCTGGCTCCCGCTCCCGTGGCAGGATTGGCATTTCGTGTCGTAGTGGGCCGACACACGGTCAATAGTGTCGTGTGGATTATGGCAGTTGGTGCAACTAATGCGCGAGTCATCCACATCAAAGCATTTGCTGTTAGTGAGGCGGTACGGCTGGAACCGTACGTTACCCACGCTGTGCGGCCCATGCTCGGCCACGTATTCCCACGTGCGGTGGCACTGGCCGCAGAACTGCGCGCTCTCTTCGGCGGTCATGCCGGTGAGCTTCTTCATCTGAATCAGTTGGGGATCGCCCTTCTTGAGACCCGCCAGGTGATTTTCGGTGGGTCCGTGGCACTGTTCGCAAGTGATGCCCGGCAAAAGCGTATTCTCAGACACATGGCCGCCGATCAGTCCGTTGCTGGTGTGACACCCAAAGCACATCGCGATTTCGTGAGACCCGATGTGGCGGCCGGCTGCATCGCGAAGGTTGGACGGCTTGAGGGGCTGATCGCCAATGGTGATATCGAGATCGTCGATGGCTTGATAATAGCTGACGAAACTCTCGTAGTACTCGCCGTCCTTTTCGAGGATGTAGGTCTGTCCCGCTTCCCCCAAGCCGAAAGCGTAGCGAATGGGATACGTCACGGTCTCGACACCATCCGTGACGATATAGAGACTCCGGTTATCGTGGCGCTCGATGCGGTAGTCGTAGCGCCCCATCCGGAACTTCATGAGCGGGTGACTTTTCAATACACTGCATTCCGCATTTGTCTCGGCAGCGTGGGCCATGGGCGTGAGCGGATGCGCCTTGGCTTCGCCGGCGTGGCACTGGACGCATTCTCTGACGTTACGCGAGAAACTCTCGATCGCCGGTCTGTCGCTCCCCGCGCGCAAGGCCACGAGGCCCGCCAAGGCGCACAGAAGCGGGCCCGCAACGCGTTTCATCGGGGGCTCTGCGACTCCGTGGAGTCGACCTCCTGGCGCAGCCTCAGGAACTCGCGGCGCTCATGAGCCGCATCCTCTTTGCGGCCGGCCTTGGCGTAAGCGGTCGCCAGGGCAATGCGCACCTGCGGGCTTCCGGGCGCCAATTTGCGGGCCTCTTCCAGCTCCTGGATGCCGCGTGGGATGTCGAGATCGCCTTCGGCGAGAATGCGGCCCAGAACCACGTGGGCCGGAAAGGATTGCGGTTCCAGTTCGGTCGCCTTTTGCGCGTATGGCAGAGCCGATTGAAAATCCTTGCGCTGGATATACTCATTGGCGATAGTCACCATGGCGGGAACGTGCGTCGGTGAAATCTCCAACTCCTTCTTTATCTCCCGCAGTCCGTTGTTGGCATCGGCGAACATCAGGAAGCTGCCGTACAGGTAATGGATATTGGGCGTTTCCGGGTATTTGTCCACCAGGATCTTGAATTCCCCTCCCGCCTCGGTGGTGCGCAGGGCCGTGGCGTCGTACATGACGCGACCCACGTCCATCACCAACTGCCGGTCGGTCGGCACCAGCTCGGACGGCAGCACCGGTTTGCGCAACGCCGCGATTCCCATGGCTTCGATGTACTTTGCGTCGTTCAGATTCCGCTGGGCAAACAAGGCCAGAATCTTCATGGCGCTTTCGTATTCCTGATTCCGGGTCAACAGCCAGGCGAGGTGAAAATTAGCCTCGTCCGCAATGCTTTGATCCTGTCCCGTGTGCAGGTCCGCGGCGTGACGAAGATGAGACAGCGCCTGGTCATACTGCCTGGTTTCGAATTCCGACAGTCCCAGCATGGCCCAGGGCGCCCCTATGTTTGGCTGAATGGCCGCCAGATGGCGGAAGGCGTCGCGCGCCTCTTCGAAGCGATCCAGGCTGTATTGCAGGGTACCGAGCGACCACCAGCCTTCTTCCCAGGCGGGCTCGATGGCCACACCCTTCTTATAGAGCGCGATGGCGGCATCCACGTGGTTTTGCTTGCTGGCAGCCTCGGCTTGTGCCTGAATCTGCCGTACCGAGGGAGGAGTCACGGGCTGGGACTTGGGTTCCTCCGCCCACGCAGAGAGGATGCACGCCGATGCGAGACTCACCAGGATCGCTTGGAGAAGGGACCTCATTGGTTCGTCCGGACTGCTTTGCTGTCCGCACCCAAGCGAGCCGCGGGCTGCTCAGCCTGCCGCTCCGCGGTAAGCGTTTGTACAATCTCGCGCTCCCGGTTGCCGTCGGCTTTGCGTTTCAGCCGATAGTAAAGGGTTGACAGGGTGACATGGGCTTCCAGGAACTTGGGAGACTCGGAGACGATTTGCTCTAGCTCGTCGATCGCCACCTGGTCCTTGCCCTGAGCCATCTTTACCAGCGCGATCTGATAGCGGACCGCAACGTCGCCTGGACGCGATGCCAGGGCGCGTTTCAAAAACTTCAGGGCATCATCGTAGTTTTGATCCTGCTTCAGCAGCAACCCTATGTGGACATTCGATTGAAAATCGTTCGGGTTTTGCGCTAACTCCTTCTCAAAAGGCGCTTTGCTTTCCTCGGTATGACCGTTGGAAAACAGGGCCTGTCCGTAATAGGAGTTGACTTCGGGCAGGTTGGGGTTCATTTCCGCGGCCTTGCGCAATTCCTCGAGTGCCCCGGGATAGTCGCGGGCGGCGAATTTGGCAGTGCCAAGGAGCATGTGCTTCTCCGCGGAGTCCGGCCCCTCCATGAGCGGGTTGATCACTCGCTGGGCAAGATCCGCCTGGCCGTCCCGCGCCAACGCCGTGCCGAGAACATAGTCGACCGCATCGTCGTTGGCACTCGTGGCATAGACCGGCCAAAGCAGATCGATGGCTTTCTTGTTTTCGCCGGTATGCACATAGGAATCCGCGAGGAGGGTTTGGACCTGCCGGTTATTCCGGTCCGCTGCCCGGACCGTCTCGAGCTCCACAATCGCGTCAGAAAAGTCATCCGTCTTGTAATACGCCAGCGCCAGGTTCAACCGGAGTTTCGGATCGGATTTCTTCATCAGCGCAAGCTTGTACTGTTCTATTGCCTGCGCGTACTTTCCGGTGGCTGCCAGGGCGGCGCCAAGGTTGGAACGTACTTCCGGAGCATCGGGGTATAGGTCCAGGAACAGCTCGTAGTCGCGAATCGCTTCCTCCAGCTTCCCCTGCTGGTGAAACGTTACCGCTTCTTTTAAGAGCTCCTGGGGGGGCCGGTTAGTCTGAGCGCGAAGCGCGATTTGCCCAAAGAGAAATCCCGCGGCGATGACAGCTAACCTAAACCGATACATCACCGAGCCTTCCAAGATTCTAACACGTTTAAGTTCGCCAGCGGGCCGGCCCAGCGGCATCAGCATTTGACCTCAATTAGACTTCCGAAGCTGATCGAGGGCCGCCTTTAGCTGCGCATCGTCCGGGCGAAGCTGATGGGCGCGGTCCAGAACCGGCAGGGCGGCCCGATCGTCACCCAGAACGTAAAGTGTCGCTCCCAGCAAGTTGAGAGTATCGAAAAGGTCGGGGCGCAAGGCCACGGCTTTCTCCAGGGGCTGCCGGGCCTCCTGGTATCGCTTCAACCGGAAATAGCTGAGGCCTAGATTGTGCCAGGCGTCGAAGGAATCCGCGTCTAACGCGACGGCACGCAGCAGAGGGTTCACTGCATCGGCGAAATGGCCGTGCTCACCGTACAGTTGCCCCAACAGCACCAGTTTCTCAGGGTCGTTCTGGTCCACCAGATGAGTGCAGGTTTCCTGAATTTTATCGGCTGACTGAGCATCGAGCGCGGCACTGCAAGCTCGCATGCGCTGCTCGGTTCCGCGCTCGGCGTCCCGATATTTGTTATACAGTCCATACTCCCGGTCAGCGTCAGCTTTGAGTCCGGCGCCTGCGTAGACCCGGGCCAGGCGGTAGTGGACGTGATAATCCCGCGGTCTAGCCTGGGCGCAGCGCTCCAACCACTCAATACCCTTGGCCCGATCTCCCGCCGAGATATAAGCCAAGCCGAGGAAATAATCCGCATCGGGAATTTTGGGGTCGCCGGTGAGGGGCGCGAGCTCCCGGATCGCGGCGGCTGCATCGCCCGCGAGAAACAGGAGGCGGCCGAGATAGTAAGCAATCTCATGCGAAGGTCCGGCCTGCTTCCTCAGTAGTTCGAATTCCCGACGGGACTCGTCATTGCGGCCCAGCGCGAAGAAACAAACCGCGAGCTGGTAGCGCGCGGCGTGAAAGCCGGGGTCGATCTGGAGAGCATGCTCAAACTCAGCCGCGGCCTCTTGGAATAACCGCTGCTGCATGAGCTGGTTGCCTTTACCCAGCAACGGGGTCGCGCTACTCGATGGAACCGTTTGCGCCAGAGCAGTGAGGGTGAAGACGAAAAGCGCGGAGAGATTGCCAACCGCCACAGAACTATCCAGTATAGGAAGCATACCATGCGCTGAAATCAAACGGGGTGGCTTGCGCCACCCCGTCCTTGCACCGGAGCTGTTCAGCTAACCCTAGAAGAAGAACTTCAGTACCAACTGGATGCTGCGGTTGCCGTTCAGATAGTCCGCAGTCCCGAAATTGGGGTTCAGCTTCCCGGCCGAGTTGAAGGTCATGACCAGATTTCCATCGCCGCCCGCCGGGTTGAAACTAACCAGCGGATGGTTCAGGAAGTTGTAGAAGGAAGCCCGGATCTGCAGCTTCTTCGCTTCCGAGATCTGGAAGTTCTTGAACAGCGAGAGGTCGCTATTGAAGAACATCGGTCCCTTGACATAAGGGAAGATGAACGAGCCGTTTTGCCCGGGGCCGGGCTCCGCAAAGCAGTTAGGGTTCATGAACTGATTCTTGCCCAACCCGTTCCTTGGATCACAGGTTAAAACCGGTTGCGCCGTGACGGAAGGAGTCCCGTTCACCAAGTCCGGGGTGATCCCGACGCCGGCCACACTCACGCCATCGGGGAGTGTTGCGCCCGGAAGGAAGTTACCACTCATGCCGAAGTTGCTGCCGTTGCTGGCGATGGCCTGGAGCGGGCTGCCGCTCTGGATTTGCGTAAGGCCCGAGAGTTGCCATCCATTGATGACCCCGCCCACGAATTTATTTCCGTGGTAGATGGCGCCCTCGTTATATACATAGGCGGCGTTGAAGAGATGGGTTCTGTCGTTCGGCAGAACGCCGTAGTCGTTGTTGATGTTGAGCTGGTCGCCTACAGCCGCCCCGTTCTCACCGCGAATACCCAGCGCCTTGCTGAACGTATAGTTGAGCAGCCAATTGCCGCGGCCGCTTTGCTTGTTCCAACTGGTCTGGAGAGAATTGTAGTTGGAATATTCGAAGTGCCCGATATACGGCATCGAGCCGTACAGCGAGTACGGGAGTAACGCTTGAATATTGGGGGTGTTGCTGATGTTACCCGCCTTGCCGAACAGGCCAACGTTTTGCGACTCGAACAGAGTCCCAGTAGGTATGTAGTTCAGTTGGCCGACGCCCGAGTTGTAGTTGCTTAGATCCGAGGCATGGTTGCCGACGTAAGCGACCTCCGCGGTCGAGGACCACGGCATGCGCTGGGAAATGGTAAAGCTGTAGCTTTGAGTAAAAGGCTGCTCACTGTCCTTGGGACTCAGGGTAAGCAAACTTCCCGGAAGGACGGCCCCAGGCTGGATGCTCTCGATGTAGGGGAACGTTTGCGGCGCGCCTCCGGACGGGTTGGGAACACCAAAAGTAAATGAGCCGCCGGACAAGGCCATGGCGCCCGCCTGAACGTTCTGTTCATCGTGGTAACGGTACGTGCCGTAACCGCCGCGGAGCACGGTTTTGCCGGTTCCGAAAACGTCGTACGCGAACCCTAAGCGCGGGTTATAGAAGGCAAACCGCCCTTTCGCGCCGCTCAGAGGAATGGAAGAGTCGATGCTGTGCCATTCAAAGCCGGTGAGCGATGTGCCCGCCGCATTCGCATTATACTCGCTTGGCTCGAAGACTGCGGCACCCTTGCCGCTTTCATCCACCCAAGGACCCAGATGGTCCACACGCAAACCGTAGTCCAAAGTGAAACGGCGGCTGATTTTCCATGAATCCTGGGCGTAAAAAGAGAGCGTGTTGAAGTGCATCCGGATGACCGGGTCGAAGTTGCTTTCGTCATACCCACCGGAGATGATGCCAGTCAACATGTCCGCGTAACCGTTGCCGGTGGAACCCTGGCCCCAGTTGGCGTACTGCTGCTCGCCGTTGACGTAGCTGTCACTGGGCTGCTGGTTCTTGGTCCACTCGTAGTAAGCGCCAAATTTCACAATGTGCGTTCCCCAAACCTTCGAGAGGTTGTCGGAGACGCTGGGCAACCACTTATGGGCGTACAGCGATCCCGTCTCAAAGCCGCTCGGTTGAATCAGGCTGGCCACGCCGTCGCTCCAACTGGTAACCACCGGGATTTGGTTGTTGACCGTGTCGTTGAAAATGTGTTTGTAGCCTATGCCCAGCGCGGTGGCGGTATTGGCCGCGAGATTCGGAATGGTGAACGGCACGTACAGATCCGTGTACGTGAAGAGAAGTTCGTTGGTAAGGGTCGGGCTGAAGACCTTCGTCAGGTTAACCGATATCGAATCGGAGTAGTTGCCCTGAGCGAGCGGAGTCGGATACGGCACCGCTGGATTGGTTCCCCACCACGCGGTGCTGTTGTCGTGATTCAGATCCTGCTGATGGTTGAAGGTGACGAAGAGTTTGGTGTTGTCGTTAATGCTGTAGTCGACACGCGGACGGAATTGCCACATATTGTCCGAGTGGGTGGTCGAGTAAATGTAGTTGTATCCGTTGTTCTGCTGGGGATTGACATTGGCCGCCGGGAACAGCGCTTTGAACATGTTCACGCCGATCGAGCTGAATTGCGACGCTGGAATAATGCCGTTAACTCCGATGCCGTTTTGTGCAAAGTTCGACGTCGCGGCGCCCAGCCCACCGCCTTGGGCGCCCAGGGTGGAACCGAAGTAGTTTTGGATACTGGCGGCGCTGAAATCAGCGCTCCCGTTGGGGCCTCCGCCAGGACGCTCAAACGGCGCGGGTACCACCGAATTGAACACGTCGTGGGACAAATCCTGCACCGTCTGTTGGTATCTTTCGTAGGCCAGGAAGAAAAACAGCTTGTCGTGGTTCTTGTTGAAATTCGTCCCCGGTATGATTACCGGACCGCCAACGTTGCCACCGGGATAGTAGAAGCTGGTGTCCGGTTTAGGCGCCACTTTCAGGCCGGTGAGGGGGTTGGTTCCTTCGCTGTTGTTGAAGGCGTTGGTCGCGGACAATATGTGGTTGCGGGCGTAGATATAAGCCTCGCCGTGGAACTGGTTGCCTCCGGACTTGCCAATCGCGGAAATGACCACCGGGCCCTTGGCGTTTTCGGCGCCGAAGTTTGACGTCAGGATTTTCATTTCCGACGTCATATCGACCACGGTGTTCACGGATTGGCCGCAATTGCAGCCGGGGTCGATGATGTGCGCGCCATCCGACGTAATGTCGAGCGCCGCGGTGCGCAGGCCGTTCGCCGAGAAGCTGCCTACCGGGCCCGCACCAGTATTCTCAGCCTGCCCCCCGCCGCCGAAGCTGGCCTGATTCGTGAGGCTACCCGTCATGGCAAAGCCAGGCAGGATCTTGATGAATTCCGCTGCGTTCTGCCCGAAGATGGCGATGTCCTGCAACTGCTTCTGGCCGATAACGGTGGATTTTTCGCCCGAGTCGACCGGCGTCAGTTGCTCCGCAACCGCGCCGACCGTAACGGTTTCTGCCGCAGCCCCCACTTTCAGGACGATATTCGAAAGGTTACGTTTGTCACCCACGTCGAAGTGCACACCTTTCTGCTCGTACCTCTCGAAACCTTGTGCTGCGATGGTGACGGTGTAGTCACCCGGCTGAACGGCGTTGATCGAGAAGAATCCGTCATTGTTGGAAACCGTCCGGCGTTCGTCTCCACTCAGTTCATTTTTCATTACTACGGTCGCGCCCGGAACCACAGCGCTGGTAGGGTCGGCCACCGTACCGGTCAGGCTACCGCTGGCATTTTGGGCTCCGACGGGGAGAACTAAAAGGAAACACAGGCAAAACATCAATAGGACGGGTAGCACAGCCGTCCGGTGGCGTCGAATGCGAGTCATGGCACTCCCTCTAAAGCAAGGATCTTGGAAATCTGATCTAGTATATGGGTCCTAACAGATTCTGTCTAGGTCCGCGCCGGTTTTTCGCTGAAACATGGCGTTACTCCAGAGAGCCATATGGCGATGAAACACCGCGTAATCGGCTCCCGTAACGTAATATAAGTATATTTGAATCAGCAATGTACGGCTGTTACATGATTGCTATTGGAGGGTGGGTGTGGTCGCGGATTTAACCATGTAACTGAATCGGCGCCGGGCGGGTGGAGCGGCTTCAATGGCGCTTCCGCCGGATGATCGCGGTAAACTCCTGCCCAACACCACGAAAGAACGGATGGCCAAAAATTCCGATACTAAGCGCTCCGGCGAACAGCGCCATGGCTTCGAAGCTTTCTCGTCCTTCCCGCTCCCAGTATACGTCCCGGAGATTGAGCCACAGGGCGAATTCATCCAAGGTGAGCGCGGCGCCCACTCCGTAGGCCATGCAGATGGTCCGCGCGACCCACACGTTCGATCGTGCCGTGCCAGTGCCGACCTGGAGGAGCCATCCGTAGCCAACCACCAGGAGCAGAAGGATGCCCCACACCAGGTGATGGATGTGCCTGCCGTGCATCGAGACATCGTGAAAAGGCCCGATATCATTGTGAATGGCAAAGGTGATTGCACGCACGACCAAGGCCGCGGTGAAGAATCCGATCGATGCCAGGAAAAGCCGTTCCCGCGGCGTTTGGGCCAGCCGACGCTGGTAAACCCGATGGAGGAATCCGCGAGAGAACGCGGCGGAGACCATCGCAAGAATGATTCCGATGGCGAGCGGCGTGATCCAGAAGGCTTTGTGGGTCCAAGGCATGGGACAGGAACATTATCTCGCTACGCAGGAACCAGCTTTCTAATGCACGATTCCTACTCGGAACGCAGCGCGTCGACAGGATTGATCGATGCCGCGCGGCGCGCGGGAACATAACTAGCCAGCCAAGCCGAAACTACCAGCACCGCGGCCACCAAGCCTAACAGAGACAAATCCCATGTCCTCACGCCAAACAGCATTCGGCGCATCAGAGCCGCCGCGACCGCGGAACAGACGATCCCCGCGGCCGTACCCACGACCGCCAGCCGGGTGGCCTCGCCGAGTATCATCCGATATATCGATCTGGGCTCGGCGCCCAGTGAGATGCGAACTCCGATCTCGCGGGTCCTCCGGCTCACTGAGTACGCCACGACTCCATACAACCCGACTACGCCAAGAAGAAATGCGACGGCAGCGAAGCTTCCCGCGAGGCAAGCCGACGAGCGATGCAGGTAAGCCGTCGGAGACTCGTTCACCTTCTCGGTCATCGTCGAAAGATATGAGATCGAGAAGGCGGGGTTAATGCGATGAATCGCTCCGCGCAACGATGCAAACAGCGACTGCTCGGCTTGCGCGCTGCGTACCACCACACAAAAGCGGTCGTTTGGACTTTGGTCGAACGGAACGTAGAAGGCCGCCTGTGCCGGCGCGTCGAGGGTACCTTCTTGAATGTCCGCCACCACGCCCACTATTTGCATGGGATGCCGCGGATCGGCGCTATAGGCGATCTGCTTGCCAACCGGGTCTTCACCGGGGAAATACCGTTTCGCCAGGGTCTTATTGATAATCACGACCGCCCGCGTCGAAGCTTCTTCTGCTGGCGTGAAATAATGGCCGCGCTCGAGGCGCGCCCCAAGGGCGGTGAAGTAACCGGAACTGACTCGTCTGTTGTAGGCATCGTTGTGCTCGCCGTGATAAGGGCGGCCCACTACCTGGAACTCGGCGTCACTATAGCCGTAGCCCAATGGAAGCTGGTCCGAGGCACCGACAGACTGCACACCGGGCAAATGAGAGAGGCTATCCACCACCTGCCGCTGGAACGCAACGAACTGCGCCTCATCCCAATTGCCGGGCGGTGGTTCCACCAGCAAGGTCGCCACGTGATCGGCGCGAAAGCCGATATTCACCTGGAGCAGGCGGTAGAGACTCATGCCCAGCAGGCCGGCACTTACCAGCAGCACTACGGTCAGAGCCAACTCCACCGCCACCAGGTTGGCGCCAAAGCGCCGCCACGTGGTTCCGGCGGAACCGCGGCTGCCCTCCTTCAGGCCCTCGGCCGTGTTAGGAAACGAAATACGCACGAGCGGAGTGAGCGCGAACAGCACGGAGGCCATCAGCGAGATAGCCAAGGCCATCAGTGCCACGCGCGCATTCAATCCCAGCGCGTCCAGATAGGGCATGTTCGCCAGCATGTCGGCCGGGATGAGACACAGAAGGAGTTGCATGCCCCACCCGGAAAGGAGCAGTCCCAAGAGGCTGCCCGCTATCGCCAATACCAGCGCTTCGGTGATGAACTGCCGGAACAATCTGGACCACGACGCTCCGAGAGCGTTGCGGACAGCCACCTCGCGTCTACGGTTATCCGAGCGGGATAACAGCAGGCTCGACACATTGATACAGGCGATCAGCAACAGCAGGCCCGCTCCGCTCATTAGCGTCAACAGAATGGGGCGAATATCTCCGACAATCACTTCGCGCAACGGCAGCACGTTCGCGCTCTGATCGCGATTGGTTTTGGGATATTGTCTTTCGAGTTGCCGCGCGATGGATTTCATCGCCGCCAGGGCACTCTGCATCGAGACTCCGGTTTTTAATCGCGCGACGCAGTATACGCTGCTGCACCCCCGCTCCTGCTCGCAGTAGCGCGAGGGTCGCAAAGTGCCCCAGAACTCGGCCGGACCGGCGGGCGCGAAATGGAAACCGCGGGGGAGAACACCGATCACGATATGCGGCAAACCGTCGAGGGTGACCGTCTGTCCCAGCACGTTCGGGTTTCCGCCGAAGCGCGTCTGCCACGCGCCATAACTAAGCAGCACCGTTTCGGGCGCGGCTAGAGAGTCTTCGCCGGAGCGGAAGTCGCGTCCGAGCACGGGTGTCACACCCAAGGTTCGAAAGAAACCGGCCGTAACGTGTATGCCCGCCACGTGTTGCATGCCGGCGGCATTACTCAATGTAAAACTCCAGCCACCTCCCCCGCCGAACGCATCCATCGAACTGAAAACCGTGCTGAGACTCTTCCAATCGCGATAATTCGGGAATGACATATTTCCGCGCGGCGTTGTCGCATCCGCCTCGAAAACGCCGACCAGCCGCGCCGGATCGCGATAAGGCAGCGGCTTGATGAGCGCCGCGTCCACCAGACCGAAAATCGCCAAGGTGGCGCAAACACCCAGGGCCAGCGTGAAGATCGCGATGCTGGCGAATCCTGGACTTCTCCGCAATTGCCGCACGGCGTAGCGGAAATCCCGCAAGCTGTTCTCGATCAAGTTCAATCCGCGCATATCGCGACACTCCTCTTTCCTTTGTTCGATATCTACGATGGACCGAAGCGCTTCAGCGCGTGCATCCCGCTCCGTCCTGCCGCCGGCGATGGCTTCCTCAATCTGCCGCTCGAGGTGGTAGCGCAGTTCTTCGTCGAGTCCTTCCTCGATCTTGTTCCGCGAGAAAAGCGACCGCAGCCGCAGCCGGAATATGCTTAGCCAACGCACGCAGCTTCTCCTATTACTCCTGCCGCAGCGCCACCAGCGGATCCAGGCGGGCTGCGCGCCGCGCTGGTAAATAGAGAGCCGAGAGCACCATTAGACCAAGTAAGACGGTGACCCCGGCGTAGGTGCCCGGGTCTTCCGGCGCCACTTCAAAGAGCATGCTGGTCATCAGGCGCGTTCCGGCGAGCGCGCCCAGGAAGCCGAGCGCCATGCCAACCGCCGCAAGCCGCATTCCCTGCTTGAAGATCAGCCGGAGTACGTCGCGCGGTGTCGCGCCCATAGCCATCCGCAGGCCGATCTCGTTCGATCGCTGCCCAACCGCGTACGCGGTCACTCCGTAAACGCCGGCCATTGCCAGGCACAGGGCCAATCCGGCAAAGATGGCGAGCAAGAGTGTCCGAAAGCGCGGTACGGCGACTTCCTCGTAAAGAGATGCTTCCATCGTAGTGAATTTCAGCGGCACATCGGGCGAGAGTTCTTGTACTCTTCGCCGCAGCGTGTTCGTAAGAGCCTCCGGGGCGGCGCTGCTTCGCACTACGACGTTCAGAGTTGCTCCAGCCCCGGACGTGTGCTGATCGTAGGGCATGTATATTTCCGGTTCAGGTTTTCGCGCCGGACCCCACTGCCGCACATCGCCGACAATGCCGACAATCTTCATCGGCTTGTCAAAACTGTCGAAGCCGGCAAAAATATTTCGTCCGATCGGGTCCTGGCCGGGAAAAGCTTTACGCGCCAAGGCTTCGTTGATTACGGCCGTATAGGGGGCATCGGCTGCGTCCCTCTCCTCGAAATCGCGCCCTTGTCTGAGTGGGATACCAAGTGCCGCGAAGGTGCCAGGTGTCACCACTGAGAACACCGCGTCCGGTGTATCGGATTTCATCCGCTCGGGGAGATGATCGATCCAGTAACCGCCCGCTGACTCGACATCGCCCGGCGGTCCCATCGTCGCGCCCACCGCCGAGACACCCGGCAGGGATAAAAAATCCGACGGCAGTTGCTTGAAAAACTGCCGGGCGCGCCGATCTCCTTCCGTACCGGAGGCCGGCAAGCTGGCCTTCATCAGCAGGACGCGCTCGGGCCGAAAGCCGAGCGCTACGTTATTCAGCGCCACGAAACTCTTGATGAGCAGGCCAGCACCGGCCAGCAGCACCACGGAGAAGCCGATTTCGGAGACCACCAGAACCTCGCGCAGCCGGTTCGATCTGCCGCCGCTCACGCTACGCCCGCCACCCTGTTTCAGGGCATCGTTCAAATCGATGCGCGATGCGTACAGGACGGGCACCAGTCCGAAGAACAGACTGCATAAAACGGAAATGCCAAGAGTGAACGCGAGCACGCGTGCGTCGATACTGGTTTCCGCCAGGCGAGGTACGTCAGCCGGAGCGAGCGCGATGAGGGCCTTCAAACCCGCTGCGGCGACGATCAACCCCGCGGCGCCCGCTAGTAAAGCCAGCAACAGGCTCTCGGTCATCAGTTGGCGAACGATGCGGCTGCGGCCGGCGCCGATAGCGGCGCGAATGGCAATTTCCCGGGTCCGGGAGGTTGCCTTAGCAAGCAGCAACGTCGCTACATTTGCGCAGGCAATGAGCAGGACCAAGCACACTGCGCCGAGCAGCAGGCAGAGTGTAAGCCGGACATCGCTCACCATGTCGTCGCGCATTCCGGTGACACGCACACTCCTGCCTTTGTTGCTGTCCGGGTACCGTTGCCCCAACCGCACGGCGATGGAAGTGAGTTGAGTTTGCGCCTGTTCCAGGCTGGTGGCCGGTTTCAAACGCGCGATCGCGAGGAAAGTCAGGCTGGTGCGCGGCAAAGTCCTGTCGACAGCATCCAGGGGACGCCAGATGTCGCTCTGATCCGGAAAGTGGAAGCGCGGCGGGAGAACGCCGACAATCGTGAGTGCCTGATCGGCAATGCGCACCCTTTGACCCAGAACGGCTGTGCTTCCGCCGAAATGACTGTGCCAGTATGAATAGCTGATCAACGCCGTCGCCGAATCCCCCGATTTCTGTTCCTCGGCGCCAAAGAGCCTGCCGATCGCAGGTGCGGCGGCAAGCGTTTGAAAGAACTCCGGCGATACCCTCGCTACGCGTATGTATTCGGTGGACGAGCCGGCTCTTGCCGGTTCCTCCGAACTCCTGTAGCAAGCCATCGCGGAAAATGCCGCGCTTTGGTCATGCCAGTCCTGGAAATCCGGCAATGACACCACGTTGAACTTCGCGCCGCCTTTGAAAGCGGTAGTCAGGGTGACAATCCGATCCGGATCGCGAAAGGCGAGCGGCTTCAACAGAACTCCATTCACGACGCTGAAAACGGCCGTATTGGCGCCGATGCCAAGTGCCATTACGAGCACCCCAAGAATGGCGAATGCCGGACTTCGGCGCAGTCCTCGCATGGCATACCGGAAATCCTGCGCCGCGTTGTCGATCACGTTCAATCCACGCATGTCGCGACACTCCTCCTTCCTTTGCTCGATATCTATGATGGAGCGAAGGGCTCGACGGCGTGCATCCTGCTCTGTCATGCCGGCGGCAATGCCCGCCTCAATCTCCCGCTCCAGGTGGTAGCGCAGCTCTTCATCGAGCTCCTGTTCCAACCGGTCACGAAAGCAAAGCGACCGCAGCCGGAGGCGAAATTTGCTCGTCAAGCGCATTGCATTTTTCTCTTCTCAAACGGTTCGCACAATCAGCGATATTGCGGCAGACAGCCGCTCCCATTGTGCGGCTTCCTGCTCCAGAGCCTTTCGGCCAGCTTTGGTCAGCGTGTAATATTTCGCGCGGCGGTGGTTCTCGCTGATGGCCCATTTTGAACTGATCCAGCCGTTCTGTTCGAGCTTGTGAAGAGATGGGTAGAGTGCGCTCTGGCCCACCTGCAGAACTTCTCCGGACATCTGCCGGATACGCTGAGCAATCGCCCAGCCGTGCATCGGCTCCAGCGTGATGGTTTTCAGAATGAGCAGGTCCAGCGTGCCTTGCACGAGGTCCGTCGGTTTACTCAAAATACGCTCCCATCAGTAACTGACAGCAGAATACATCAATTCTGGAGCGGAAGCAAGCCCGCAGCCCGCAGAAATACCCGGCGTCGGACAGAGCCTGGAAAAAATCCGCACGCACACACACCAGGGGCGGTCGAAGATCTGCGTCAGGCTCACCTCCATCCGCCAAATGGAGAGACTCCAGTCGTAACCGGCAGCCCGATCTTCCGGCCCTATGGCAGCGGAATACACTTCAGCCACTTCCGGAACAGCCGCTCGATTTGCTCCGGCCCCAACGAATCACAGATTTCCTGTAACCGGTTCGGCTCAGCGCAGGACAAAAAGCCATTGTCCAGAGCCTGGTAGGCGATCCCCTTCTTCTCCAACTGCCGTTTGGCCCATTCATGCCCGGTGACGGGATGGGTTTGTGCAACTGCTCGCATGAAGGTCACCAACCCACGCTGTTGCCGAATCTGGTTGGCGACTTCGTCCTTACGTTCTTTGTGGTTGAACTGATCCACGGGGATGTGTTGCCGTTCAGCCATGACCTTTACGGCATCGCGGAACTTCTCAGTTACCTGCCCCAGTACCACCACCGACGGTCGCTAACGGACCGCTGTAGCCATTCAGATACAACCGGTCCAGGCACTCCACTTCCAACGTGACATGTCCGTTCAGCAGTTCGGGGATGCTCGGCATAACCGAGATTCTACAAAATCCCGAAAACGCTCGCTTGTCGGTTTGAGGTCGAAGACCTCGCTAGGATGCTCTGAACCATGGCGGTGGCCCAGCCCCGCAACCAATCGGGAGTGACCGCCCAGCCCCCCTCGATGTCGGCATAGACCTGAAGAAGCCGATTGGGGAACATCAGCAGCCGTAAACCTCTTTCAGCTTGGCTTGAGTTTTGGGGCCGCAGATGCCGTCTACGGTCAGCTTCTGCTCGCACTGAAATTCTTCGACAGCCATTTGAAATTCCGGCCCGTCCGTTCCGTCGATGTCCCCGGTGAAGTATCCCAAGTTGCTCAATCGCGCCTGTTGTCCCGCCACCTCGTCGATGGGATCCAGGTGGCCGATTTTGATTGGGATGGTTATGCCTCCGTAAGGGGTCTGCTCCTTATCTTGAATGACCAGTTGGGACACGCCCGCCGAGGGGGGAATCACTAACTCCAGTTTGCCGTCCGCATCGCTGGTCAGTTGGTTAGACTGAAAGTCAACTTGGAGGATGCAGGGGGCGTTCGCAATTGGCTGCTCGTATTGGTCCCGCAAAATCAGGGTCAGTTTGAGAGGCTTCCGATTGACGACGAATGTATGCGTCTGGTCCGTCGGACGCGTGTACCAGCCTTGCTCACGGTCGGGAATATACAGGGTATCCCCGGGGAACAGAACGTTCGGATTCTTTCGTTTGCCTTTTAACTCCGCATTGTTTGGATGGTTCCAGATCTTGAGGAAGTCGGAGAAGCCGAAACTCCACGCCAAACCCGGTACGTGATCGCCTTGCTTGACAGTGTAGTTCCCTGCCATGGACACCCCCTCGGAGTAGTCGAACCGACTCGAGTCAGCTTATCACGAAAGGGGCCGTACTTCCTTAGCGCCGTAATAAGTTGAGGTGTTGGCAACGTCCGGCTGGCGCCCTGGCCCATTCCGGCCCATTCCGGCTTTGACAAGATTGCAATTGATGACAGAGAATAATGGGGCGACGGCGACAGCGTGGATACCTCCGGGGCGCTTGATTGTTGGGATGCGTCGCGTTGACGCGGAAAGGCGCAACAGTAGGGGTGGGGATCATGACTGATGACGACAGCCAGGGAAAAGTCCATTCATCGAGCGACGGCGGAATAACCGGCAAGCATGCCGGTGGAGGCCCTCCCGAACTTCGCGTCGGCTCCAAGACCGAAGACCAGGTCAATACGATTACGCTTCGGCTCGTCCCGATCGCGTGTTTTCGCGTCGACGACATCCGCTTTGGGTTCAATTCATCGTTCGTGACATCCGATCCCACCCAGAACGATATCCGGAAAGAACTGCAACTCCTCGTGGATCTGATCGAGGCCAATCCAGACTCGCCGCTCTCCATCTTCGGCCACGCCGATCCGGTGGGCAATGACGATTACAACAAAGCGCTCAGCGGACGCCGTGCGACGGTCATCTATGCGCTCCTTATCTCCACCACCGACCCCAATACCGCGGTCAAGCTGTGGCAGGGTGTGGCGAAAGCGGAGAACTGGGGCAGCGATCAACGCCAGCAGATGCAGTCGCTCACGGGTGTGCCCGATGGAACGGCGGATGCTGATCTTTTCAAGGCCTATATGCAGAAGCTCACCCCTTCGGAGCTGCAAATCTCCAAGGAGAACTTTCTCGCACAGGGTAAGGACGCCAAGGGAAAGGGCGACTATCAAGGTTGCAGCGAGTTCAATCCTCAATTGATCTTTTCGAAAACCAAGAACGACGCTTTTGAAAAGGATCCGGACAAAACCCTCAGGGACGATGCCAACTCCTTCAACCGGAGAGTGATCGTTCTGCTATTCCAGAAGGGAAGCAAGGTGGAACCCGAGAAATGGCCCTGTCCGCGGGTCAACGAAGGAATCGGCGGTTGCCGAGTCAGGTTCTTTTCGGACGGAGACACCCGGCGCGCCAAGCGACTTCCCGATGACGACCGCAAATTCGACGACAAACAGGACACGTTTGCCTGCCGGTTCTATCAGAAATTGGTTACGGATTCACCGTGCGAAACGGCGATGACGCTCGTCAAGATCCGCTTGTTCGACGCTCAAGCGAGGCCGCTCCCCTTCGCGCCCTGCGTGATCACCGAGACCGGGCAAACACCACGGGGGGTTCGCGCTACGGGCGCGCCACCGAGCCCTCTAGGAACGACTGCCGGAGCTGCGCCAGGCAGTTTTCCCACGGCCAATAAAGACGATGGAATGGTCACCCTGCGGGTGAAGAACCTGCCCGCGACCGCGAACCTGAGATGGAGCCGTCCCAAAGCAACTGAGAATACGTCGGCTGCCGCACCCGACCCGAAGGACCTGGAAGACTTCGAATTCCACATGGACGTGACCATCGACGTGCCCGACGCAGACCAACAGGCGTCGCCGAAGAAACGGCTGAAGAATTTGGGTTACGATACCGATCCCAGCGGAAAAAAAGTGCCCGGGATGGGAGACCCTGTCGAGGCATTCCAACGTGACTACAAGCCTCAGTTTCCGGATATCGTTGTGGATGGAATCATGAATCAGCCAACGATCGATGATAGCAAGTCATCCCACGACGCTACCAAAACGGTTCTGCGAGCCGGCAGCGATATCTCCTTGACGAGGTGACGAAGGGTTCGAAGAGGTCAAGCCGCCAGTGCAGGGACGAGTTTCCAGGCCGCCAGCATCCCATAGTAAGCCGCCATCGCCAGGGGGCCGCTAATAGGCGGATCCGGATAGCGACGGTGCTGCCGGTATCGCCATTCGTCAACAAAGCCAATCACGACGCCTCCGGTCATAGCGATCAGACTGTGCCCTGCGAACCCGCAGGCGAGCATCAATGGCCAGCAGGTCCGGACGCAAGAAAGTCCGATGAAACTACCGAAGCTGAGACAATCCCGGTCGGCGCGCCAGCCCAGAGGCGCAATCGGCCAGGTGCGATGGCAAGCCAACACGGCGCGTCTGTACATCACCGTTCTCTGCCATAGCGCGGCTGCGGCGAAACCAAGAGCCGGCGCGGCATCCGTGTGAGTCCAGTCGGCCTGGCGAAGCATCGCGGCCACGATCGCTACGGCGAGCCACGGTAGGAAATAGCCGAGAAGAAATCCCAGGATGGCCCGGTGACGTCTCGCCCAGAGGCTGGCCGAAGCGGTAAATCGCACGGCGTCTCTGACGAGCGGCAGCATCATGGCGGCAACCATGAGCATCCAATTGCCGATCTCCTCGACGACTGTCATCCGATGGTGCGCGTTGTGTCCGGAGTTAGGACCGGTGTGAGGTAGCATGAACGCCCACGCCACTGAAGCTAGTCCGATGGTCCACCACTCGGGATGCAACCAGAAGAAAGATTGCAGCGCGATACGAAGAGACTTGCCTTCGCGGACAGGGCTCACTTGAAATACAGGCTGACGCGTCCCACTTTCACCGCGGGTACCTTCCCCTCCCAAAATCCCGGAGTGAAGGACACGCGCAGACGCCGGGAGTCCCAATTCTTGGCGGCCATCAAACCGGGGATAGCGTCGGTTATGTCCACCGTAAAGCTCATCCCATTGCCGCCATGCGGTCCCTGTGGGTTACTCTGCTTCATCAGGCCGAACGTTCCTAAATTCCCTACCTGGAGCTCGGGGTGTTTCTCGGGAATATCTCCGGGCGGCACATTCAGATAGACCCGGAACGGCGGCGCCGGCTCGGTGCACCAAAAATTTTCAATATAGAGGTAAACCTCTCTCTGGACGTTTTTTTCCGTCTGGCCCTCGAGCAAGGCCGCCGGACCGGTAGGTTTGTGGATCTCCAGAGTTATCTCCGTCGGCTCAGGACCCAGGTAGAAGGCCTCGCTGGTTGCGCCCACCATTTCCGCAACCCGGGGGGCCGCTGGTCCGGGCTTTCCCGGATCCTGCGGTTTCGGCATCTTTGACTCCTTTTGAACAACCTGCCCAAGGACTCCAGGCGGAGCACAAGTCTGCAACGCAATACTGGCAAGCATTATGAACTGCGTGAAGCACGCACCGGACCTCGCTGGACGTGTTTCCATAACTGTCCCTACTATACAGGCTCGCGGACAGGCGCGCTAGGGTGCGCCTGTGAACGGATCGCTTATGTCTTCATACTCATACGACAGCGGCGGCTGCCGGGTATCCAGGACTTCCCGAGAGGTAATGGTGACATCCGTACCGCTCTCGTCACGGAACCGGAACTTTCCGTCGGTGCTAGAACCGTTGCCGTCCAGCCATGTTTTGGAATCGGGATCGGCGTCGGCGTCTTTCGGGTTGCGGGTCAACCTCGACAACTGCTTTTGCCGCTGAACCCAGACCTCCCACAGACGGTCGATATTGGAATGATGCAGCCAAAAAATCGGGTCGAGGGCAGCCTTTTCCGGATCAAACATGAAACTACCGGCTCCAAAGTTATTGTGAACAACGTTGTGAGGCACCATCTCCAGCGTACCGGAGTTGTCTGGGAAGTGAAAGCTTCGAGCTGGGCCGCCGAAGGCCGGCCGGACGCCTCTGAACGACTTGGCCTGCAGGCATCGCAGGTTGGTGTCAGGCTTGGCAGGGTCGATGTTGCCGAACCGGTCGACATTTAAAAAATCCTGGCCTTTATTGATTCTATCGGGGCGCTGACGGACGAACAAATGATTCGTAATGTTGTCCGGCTTCCGAAAAGGCTCCGGCAACTTGGCCGAATCGTCGGAAGTACTTACATTCCAATAGGGCAGCGCCCAGTCTTTCGGTCCATCCGGCAAGTTCGCGACAATTTTCATGATGATCTTCTCAAAGAAGTGCAGATACATCCGATGCCACGAAAGAAAAAACCACGACCCGTGTTCGCATGTCGCCCAGAATGTGTTGGCGTCGCTGGGAAACTTGTCCCCGGTTGCCTGATTTGGATCATTCGTCCGCGCCGGGAACGGCCTCTCATCGATGCGCCCGGTGTTTGGGTCGCTAGGGTAGTCATGAACCGCACCCTGGTAGCGCCAACTCGACGAAAGGTCGAGTCTGTTGCCCTGCTGCATCACCGCGATCGCCTTTTCGTAAAAAACAAGAATCGGGTCACTGGACGATAGCTTGGCCACATCCCGGCGTATTCGGACCGGCGGCGGCACGGCGGGCCGCCTCACAATCCCATTGCTCATTGCCTCCTCTACCTTTCAGAACTAATTTGAATGCGCCTGTTTTCGTTCGATCTGTTGGCTCCTCAACTGACAGCCCGCGGTTGACTTCGCTCAGTAGCGAATCCAGCCACGTACAATAGCACATTTGCGCCGATTGAGAACATCGGGATTCTGTTGCGAAAACCGAAACGGCGCTTAGGATGACCGAAAAGCGTTGGCAGGCGATCGTCGGCCATTTAACCCAATAATTTGTACCGCGAGACGCAGTGATTGCGTGAAGCCGCCGAGGCCCACGCCGAAGCGCTTCAGATTCGGCGGGAACTGGCGAAAGCGAACCCGCAGGCGTCTCCTTTATCAGGTACCGGGATTTGAAACCAGTGAAAAGCCACATAGAGTCGGCGATGACGCCGCGCCGCTCCAGTTCGCTTGTAATCGCTGTCCCGAACTGCACGTTCCGTTCCGCCCACGCGGCCAGATGATCGCAGGCCGGAAGCCGGTCGCGTTTCTGGCCGTTGCGGATACCGAGCCCAGGCGATGAAGTGATCGACGTGGGTTGCCGCTGGGGTAAGCGGTGCGCGACAGTAGCGGCACCGGCCCCGCTGGATATCGAGCAGGTCCTACGAGATGAAGGCTCGCTACAGCAATCCATTGTCGAGGTGGATAAATACAACGATTTGGGCAAGCTGTTCAAAGAAGCTAATGCCATGCCCCTCAACGAGGCCGCCCGGCGCTGTCGTGGAAATCGGGCTAGACACGCATTTCGGCATAAAATTGCCCAGCCTCCAAAGAGGATCGTACGTCGCGGAGTTCCAGGATGTTCCCGCACTGGAATTTTCCCAATTTTTTCCGCTGTTGGTAGCATGTCAAGTTGTCCGGTTTTATTAGCAAGTGAATTGTCCGCTTTACAGCATAAAGTTCCCCGGTCCCGGTCACCGAGAGCGGGGGTTTGGGGGCCGGCATAGCCCCCAATTAAAA
>Ga0302324_100000843_pt1 | contig 77335 bp, 52 predicted proteins | sample Palsa_T0_1_FD_201949 | JGI IMG/M metagenome (GOLD analysis project Ga0302324, IMG submission 201949) | Peat permafrost microbial communities from Stordalen Mire near Abisko, Sweden - Palsa_T0_1 | ecosystem: Environmental > Terrestrial > Soil > Palsa > Peat permafrost | place: Sweden: Abisko...
TTCCGATGCTGGTGGTCGCGAGTACTCCCGTGCGTGCATCATTGGGCAAGAAATGGGGGGTACTGCACGAGCTTCGCGAGCAGCGCGCGCTCGTCGCAGCCGTGCTCGACTCGGCATACGCGGCGGCCTGCGCCGAAGACATCCGTGATCAGCTGCGCGCCGCGTTTGCCTCGTTCCGCTTAGGCAGAGCGCGCCCTGCGTATTTGCAGATTCCACTTGATCTCTTGGCACAGACGACAACGCTGCGCGCACAGCGCTTTGACGACGCGAGCGAGCTGCCGCACCCCCAAACGCAGCTGATCGATCAGGCGCGCACAATGCTCCAGAACGCACGCCGTCCCGTCATCATCGCCGGCGGCGGGGCACGGGCGGCGGCGCCGCAGCTGCGGCAGCTGGTCGAAGCATTGGACGGCTTCCTCGTCACGACGGCGGCCGGCAAAGGGCTGCTGCCCGAGGCCCACCCGGCGAATTTGGGCGCTTCGCTGCCCTATCCCGAGACCCAGGACCTCATCGCAAAGGCGGATGTCGTTCTCGCGGTGGGTACGGAAATCAGCGAAACCGACGTGTACACAACGACGCAGCTACCTTTCTCGGGGCAGTTGATCCGCATCGATGTCGATCAGGAAAAACTTGCCGATCACTACGAAGCGGCGGTTCGCCTCCGGGGCGACGCCGCAACGACTCTCGCCGCCATCGCGCAGGGCGTCAAACCGCGTTCCGGCTGGCGCAGCCTCGCAGGCAATTCACAGGCTCACCGCTCACGCCTCGAAGCACGCTTCGACGAACATAATCGCTCACGCATGGGCGCTCTCAAAGCGTTACGCGACGCGCTGCCCGCCAACGCCGCCGTATTCAGCGACATGACGCAGATCGCCTATCTCGGCAACTATGGATTCTCGGCCGATATCCCCGGTACCTGGTTTCATCCATCCGGCTACGGAACCTTGGGATATGCGCTGCCGGCAGCACTGGGCGCGAAGCTCGCCGCGCCCGAGCGCGCCGTCGTCGCGCTTGCGGGGGATTTCGGCCTGCAATTCACTCTGCATGAACTTGTGACGGCGGTTGAGCTCGAACAGAGCCTGCCGATTGTGATTTGGAACAATGGCGCTCTCGGACAGATTCGCGACGATATGATCGCCACCGGCATCGAGCCGCTCGCGGTCGTCGCGCGGAATCCCGATTTTCCGGCATTCGCCGCCGCCTGTGGGGCGTGCGGCACCCGGGTGACAAGCCCGGCCGCGCTCACGCAAGCGGTGCGCACGGCGCTCAAACGCCGCGGCCCGACACTCATCGAGGTGCTGGCCAGCGATTTTCTGGTCGCCTGAGCGTGCGTTTCATGGGGCGAACGCCGATGGGTTACGATAGGCGGTCCATCAGCTGGGTGTAAACATGAAAAAATCGATCGGTTTGACATTCGTTTCATCAGCAGCGGCGCTGCTACTGCTCGGGATCGCCTCAGCGCAGCAAAACGCGACACCGCCATCCCAGCCGGATGCCACGGCAACACCCAAGCACACGCCTGCCGCCAAGGGCCCGCAGTCCACGGCGCTCACCACTCAAAAGGAAAAGCAAAGTTATGCCATCGGCATGAACTTGGGTGAAAACCTCAAGACTCAGGCTGTCGACGTCGATACGACTTTGCTGATGCGCGGCATGAAGGATACGTTGACCGGCAGCAAGCCGCTGCTCAGCCCTGAGGAGGAACGCGCGACTCTGATGGAGCTGCAAGCCGGCCTACGTAAGACGCAGATGGAGAAAATGCAGAAGGCTGCGGAGAAGAACAAGAAAGAGGGCGAAGTTTTTCTCACGGCCAATAAGGCCAAGCCGGGCGTTGTGACGCTGCCCAGCGGCCTGCAATACAAGATTTTACAGACGGGCAATGGCCCGAAGCCGACGGCGAATGACACGGTGGCGTGCAACTATCGCGGCACGCTTATTGATGGCACTGAATTTGACAGCTCCTACAAGCGCGGCCAGCCCACGACGTTTCCAGTGAGCGGCGTCATCAAGGGATGGACGGAGGCGCTGCAACTGATGCCGGTCGGATCGAAGTGGCAGCTATTCGTGCCGGCATCGCTCGCCTACGGTGATCGTGCGGCAAGCGCCGTCATCGGCCCGGACGCGACGCTGATCTTCGACGTGGAACTGGTTTCCATCCAGGAGAAGTCGGCAGCGAAGACTCCGGCGCCGGCGCCGGATAAGAAGTAGCGCGGCGCCTGTCGCTGCTCACGATCGCAGCCGTCGAAGTGGCGCGCATTGCGCCGTTCGACGGGGGCTTGTGGGTGGCGGCTTGCGCGTCTAGTCGTCTGTGTGCATGACCCGGTTGCGGCCCGCGAGCTTACTGCGATAGAGCGCCTCATCGGCTCGCCGCAATAGCGCTGCGGAAGACAGCGCCGTCGAATCATTCGATGGAGGAAGCGCTGCGACACCGAAACTTGCGCTGATCATGAGCGGCCCGGCACTCGTGATGATCGGAGTCGCCTGCAGTTTTGTTCTCACTTTTTCAGCCGTCGATGTCGCACCTACGAGTGGTGTCTCAGGCAGAACGATGACGAACTCCTCGCCACCGAAGCGCGCGATCCAATCACTGCCCTGGCGGATGGATGCGCGCGCGCGATTGGCAAACTCACGCAGTACTTCATCCCCGACGATGTGGCCGTAGCGGTCATTGATATTTTTGAAACGGTCGAGATCTGCCATGACTGCGCTCAGGCAATGACCGTAGCGCCGCGCCCTCTCAACTTCGTTTACGAGTTCATCGTCGAGATGGCGCCGGTTGAAAGTGCCGACCAGCGGATCGATGATCGTCAGCCGCCGAATTTGCTCATTCGCCGCGCGCAGCGATCGTTCGAGCTGAACGATGCGCCAGCCAGCGTTCACGTGAGCAAGGAGCTCCGCAGGATCGACCGGCTTACGGATGAAGTTGTCCGCTCCCGACCCAAGTGCGTCCACCACGAGGTCGGAGGAGCCGTGGCCGGTCAACAGGAGGATATAGACATAACCTGGAAGCTCCGCCTCGCGCACCCGGCGACATAGCGATGCGCCGTCGAGGCCGGGCATTTCCCAATCTGTCAGCAGAATGTGAAATGGATCACGGGTTATTTTCTCCAGCGCCTCGAGCCCATCGGCTGCACAGTCCACAACGTAGCCGCCCTGTTGTAGGAATGACTCGAGAAGCTCCCGTTCCATGGGCGAATCTTCGGCCAGAAGCAGCCGCGGCAGCTCATATCCCGCTGCATTCAACTGCTGCTGCGGGCTGGGATGATTGATGAGCGTCGTCAAAGTGATCCGACCGGCTTATGACTTAAAACCACAGGTTTTCTAGCAAGTTCCGTGCCCCGGCGCGCTCAAGGTCGCGTTTGGAAGGGGGCTCTTCGAAGGCGCGGCCGGGCGCCTAAGAGCCGTACGCGTAAGCTCCGCCGGCAGCAAGGCCGCGTTGATAGCAGGGCCGTGCATGAATGCGCTCGAGATAGCGCATTAGGCGCGGATACTTCTCATCAAGGCCGCCGCGTGCGCGTGACAGCTCTATGGGAAAGCTCATCTGAATGTCCGCCGCGGAGAACTCCGGACCGGCGAACCATTCATGCGCGAGAAGCGCGCCTTCCATGAAGTCCAAGTGGCGGGCGAGGTTGGGATCGATGTAAGTACTCTGCGCTTTCGCCGCAATCGCACGTGCAATCGGCTTTGCAAAAAACGGCATCGGCGCGGTTTGGACTCGCATGAATATGAGCTTCAGCAGGAGTGGCGTCATCGCCGACCCTTCCGCGAAATGCAGCCAATAGGTGTAACGCAACCGTTCCGGCGTTCGAGCCTCGGGAATCAGTCGCCCGCCACCGTAGCACTCCACCAGATACTCAACGATCGCTCCGGACTCGGCGATGGTCACACCCTCATCAGTGATCAGGGGTGACTTGCCAAGCGGATGAACAAGCCGCAGTTCGGGAGGCGCGAGCAGCGTCACGGGATCGCGCGTATAGAACTTGATCTCGTAGGGAACGCCGAGCTCTTCAAGGAGCCAGAGAATCCGCTGCGAACGGGAATTGTTGAGGTGATGAACGATGATCACTGGATGGTCGATATGGTCAGATGGATCGTTGGTGAGCAGGACCGCCCGTGCTCATGAGGTTGCGAGCCGTATTGATCAACGCAAGATGAGAAAATGCCTGCGGAAAGTTACCGAGTTGCCGCTTGGCAGACGCGTCATACTCCTCCGCGAGCAATCCCACGTCGTTGCGTAGCGATAATAGGCGTTCAAACAACGCACGAGCCTCGTCGATGCGACCCTGCAGTACATAGTTGTCGGCGAGCCAAAAGCTGCAGGCCAAAAATGCGCCCTCGCCGGGCGGCAAACCGTCGGCGCCCGTTTCGGTGTGGTAGCGCAGCACGAGCCCGTCGCGCATCAAGCGCTGCTCGATAGCCGCCAGCGTCCCGCGCACCCGAGGGTCGGTCGGCGGCAGAAAACCCACCATCGGGATCATCAGCAAGCTCGCATCGAGCGACGTTGCACCATAGGACTGCACAAAAGAGTTCAGCGCAGAATCGAAACCGCGAGCGCACACGTCTTTGTGAATGGCGGCTCTAATGTGCCGCCATCGATCAAGCGGGCCTGCCAGCGCGAACTCCTCTGCCGAGCGCACGGCGCGGTCGAAGGCAACCCACGCCATCACCTTGGAGTGGGTGAAGTGCTTGGGACCGCCGCGGACTTCCCAGATACCATCGTCCGGTTGGTCCCAGATTTTCTCCAGATGCTCGATGAGCGCGCACTCGAGCGCCCAGCTCGCGTCTTCTGCAGCAAGCCCCGCACGGCGACCGACGTAGAACGCGTCCATGACTTCGCCGAAAACGTCGAGCTGTACCTGACCCGCTGCGGCATTGCCCACACGCACCGGAGCTGCGCCTTCATAGCCGGGTAGCCACGGAATGACGAACTCCGTAAGTCGGCGTTCGCCGCCGACTCCGTACATGATCTGCAGATCGTCGGGGCCACCGGCTACCGCGCGCAGCAGCCATTCACGCCACGCTTGCGCCTCACAAAGGAATCCGGAAGCGACGAGCGCATACAGCGTAAATGTCGCGTCGCGCAGCCAGCAGAATCGATAGTCCCAATTGCGTGATCCGTGCAGCTTCTCGGGCAGCGAAGTGGTACCCGCCGCGATGATGCCGCCAGTCTCCCAGTGTGCAAGCGCCTTCAGCGTCAACAACGAGCGCAACACGGCATGGGACCATTCCTCCATGGGTTTGAAGGCTGCAGCCCATTGCGACCAGAACGCTTCGACCTGCGCCAGAGCGTCCGCCGCGCGCAGCCTCTCCGGAGCGGCACGAAAAGATGGGGTCCAGCTGAGCGCGAAGCCGACCTCCTCGCCCGCCTGCACCTCGAAATCCCCGACGGTTCGCATGTCTTCGCCGCGCAGTGCAACGCTGGTATCCAGCAGCAGTCTGTCGGGACCCGCCGTCAGCTGCAGCCGGCCGTCCTCCTGGCGCGACACCCACGGCACTACTGAGCCATACTCAAAGCGGACCACGAGTTGGGTGTGCATCGACACTGTGCCGCGATTGCCTCTGACGATTCGCAGCAGATCCGATACGCCTGCGCGTCGTGCCATGAAGTCGATGACTGAGACCGCGCCGTCTGCAGTCTCAAACACGGTTTCCAGGATGAGCGTATCGCCTCGATAAGCGCGGCTGACGCGCGTGACCTCGGCGCGGGGCGCGATCAGCCAGCGTCCGTGACTAGGATCGCCGAGTAGAGCGGCAAAGCAGGCGCTGCTGTCGAATCGTGGCGCGCACAGCCAGTCGATGGATCCGTCGCGAGCCACGAGCGCCATGGTCTCGCAATTGCCTATGACGGCATAGTCTTCGATAGGGCGCGCCATGGTACCTAGAGAGTTTTACTGCGACCTGATTCTATCGGCTACACGCAGAGCATTTGCGACAATCGACAGGACAAAAAGCCCGCCGCCGTGAGGTAGAGATTGTCGAGCTCGTGAAAAAAAGCAGTCGACCTCTACAACGGACGCGCTTGGATTTTTGTCGGCTCGTAGGTGAGTGCGGACGGAGCGCGAGGCTTAGGCGGCTTTGTCCGCCAAAACTTCTGCCAGTGTTGCGCGGACTTCCTTCAGCGAGCGCCGCAGGGCGAATGTAGTGAAGCCCGAGTGAATGCGCGCGAGCAGTTCCGAGTCGCGTACTTTCTTGGTCAGATAGTCATCCACGCCAGCGCGGTAGCCTACCTCGTAGTCAAGGTTACCGTCCCGGGCGGTGAGCATGATGATGTAGGAGTCGTCCATCCCGCGGGCACGGAGTCGTTCGCAGAGTTCGATTCCGTTCATGACCGGCATCGACCAATCGACCAGCAATACGGGAATTACCGGACCCTCAAGCAGCGCCAACGCCTCCGCGCCGTTCGCAGCGCGCGCAACTTCGAAGCCGCGGGCTTCGAGCCGGTCGGAAAGGAGAGCTCGCTCAAGCTCATCGTCGTCGACGATGAGAATCGTGAGGTTCATATCCTGCGCGAGAGCCCGGAGCCTGCCGGTGACTGCGCCCATCTCTATCGTGTCTTCGTCCTTCATAACCGACTCCTGCTGCCCGTCCCTGTTTCAGCCAATTGCTGGCCTCGGCCCGGAGGCTCAAGCGCAGCAATGGCAGCCGGCTGAGTCGAAGATTACTAGGCATTGAATCTTCGGCTGTTCTGGCAGGCATTCTCGAAGGATCCAGCGTGGCGCGCAAGGACGCGTCGTTCATAACGTGATGCAGCAGGGTATTTACCGCGCAGAAATCGCGCTAGCTGAGCCAATCCCCGCGCCTGCCTCAAAAAAGGCGCCTGGAGGGGTCGCGGCTGCGGATAGGCCGCCTGCTCGGGCCGAACCAGCCGTTTTTTGGAGCACGGCGCCTAGAACCAACCTCTCCTACCGGCTGGACGACTTCGCCTTCGACCTTTAAGGCGTTTTCAACGAGCCGTAATTGGCGGTCCCCAATCCGAAGTCGCGCCAATGCGGCTGGCGCTAACGTCCGCAGCAACGATGCTACAATTGGGCACGGCTTGGCGCCGTACTCTATCTGCGCTGACTGAACAAGAACATTGGAGATGCGCATGACGATCATTGGACTGTCCATATCCGCCTTCACGACGTTTCACGTCATTCTGAGCCTGATCGGAATTGTCACCGGCCTCGTGGTCGTGTTTGGCATGTTGAGCGCGCGCCGGTGCAGCGCGTGGACTGCACTGTTCTTGTTAACCACAGTGGCTACCAGCGTGACGGGCTTCATGTTCCCCTCCTCCGGCTTCGATGCCGCTCAGGGCGTGGGCGTCATTTCCCTGGTGACGCTCGCGGCGAGCATTCTCGCGCTGTACGTCTATCAGCTCGCCGGAGCATGGCGCTGGATCTACGTCGTGTCCGCGGTGCTGGCTTTATATCTGAACGTATTTGTAGGCGTCGTGCAGGCCTTCCAGAAGGTTCCGTTTCTTCACCCATTGGCACCGAAGGGCTCCGAGCCACCGTTCGTCATCGCGCAGGTCCTCGTCATGGCGATCTTCGTCATACTCGGAATATTGGCCATCAAGCGCTTCCATCCCGCGGCGCCGCCACGGGTGTAGAGTGCGTAGCGCGCATTTGGATGCCGGCGGAACTCATGAGCCCTAAATTACACGGCAGCGCGTCAGTAAAGCCCGGCCGAGCGAGCGCGCTCTTGTACGAGCGCTAATACGGCATCAATGACCGGCGTCGCGACGCCGGTCAGCCTGGCGAGTTCCTGCACAGCAGTGACTAGGGCGTCAATCTCCAAAGAACGGCCGCGCTCCAGATCCTGCAGCATCGACATCTTGTGGCCGACGACGGAGGCGGCGGCCGCAAGCCGCCGATCCATCATCTCCAAGGGAATCTGTATCCCGAGCGCCTCGTTGACTGCCCGGGTCTCCAACATCATGGACTTGCACAGCGCGCGCAGCGCGGGCTCGGTAGTGATGCGATCAAGTGTCGCGCAGGTGAGCACGCTGATCGGATTGAAGCATACGTTTCCCCAGAGTTTGAGCCAGATGTTCCAGCGAACATTCTCGCGCACCGGCGCATCGAAGCCTGCGTCGATCAGGGCCTTGCTCAACGTCGCGAGCCGGCTCGATCGGCTTCCATCGGGTTCTCCCAATGTAAATCTATTGAATTCGCGATGTACTATGACCCCGGGCTCCATGACTTCGCACGCCGGATCCACCACGCAGCCGATAGCTCGCTGCGGTTGGATGCTGTCCCATTGGCGGCCGCCGCAATCCACAGAATCAAGATGATGGCCGTCGAAGCGGGTTGCGGCCTTGTAGAAGTACCACCAAGGAATCCCGTTCATCGCGGTAACCACGGCCGTTGTGGTGCCGAGCAGCGGGGCGAATGCCGGCGCAGATTCGTAGGCTTGATGTGCTTTGAGTGCGCAGATTACAAAATCCTGCGGACCGAACGCGCGCGGATCGTCAGCGGCTGCAACACGGGCGACCTTCTCGTTGCCCGCGATAACGAGCTTGAGCCCGCGTTTTTGAATGGCCTCAAGATGAGGACCGCGCGCGATGACGCAAACCTCGTGACCCGCCAATGCGAGCTCAACCGCGAGATACCCGCCGATCGCTCCTGCGCCAAAGACACAAAACTTCATGCGCCTGCCGCCCTCCAATTGCGCCACCGCAATTCTCTGCGCCCGCAAGAGCCGCCTATATGCCTGAGTTCCGGTCAGGTCACGCTGCGCACGCAAGCGGGTGATGCGCCGCGCGGCTTAGTTCGGGCCTATAGATCGGCCAGCGTCTTGACGTGGGCGACGGCGCTTCTGCCGAGCGCCGAAAGATTGTAGCCACCTTCGAGCATGGAGACGATGCGCCGTTGCGAATGACGCGCGGCGAGCGTCATTAATTCGCGAGTCATCCAAACGTAGTCGGATTCAACCAACGCGAGACCGCCGAGCAAATCCTCGCGGTGAGCGTCGAAGCCTGCGGAGATCAGAATCAGCTGCGGCCTGAAGGCCTCCAGCGCCGGCAGCCAGTCGCGCTCGACCACTTTGGTCGCGGCAGCGCCATCACTGCCGGCCGCCAACGGTACGTTGATCATATTGCGTGCGGGACTGTCCGTGCCGCTGCCCGGGTAGAAAGGGTGCTGGAAAAAGCTGGCCATCAACACGCGTTCCTGCCATTGAGGTGCGCTGAAGATGTCTTCCGTGCCATTGCCGTGGTGCACGTCGAAGTCGATTACAGCGACACGCTCGATATTCAATTTCTTCAATGCATAGGCAGCCGCCACGGCGACGTTGTTGAATATGCAAAAACCCATCGACCGTCCTTGGGTTGCATGATGGCCGCACGGACGCACTGCGCAGAATGCGTTGTCGGCACGTCCGGCTGCGATTTCGTCGATCGCGAGGATCCCCGCTCCGGCCGCGCGCCGTGCTGCGTCGAGGCTGTACGGGTTCATTGCCGTATCCGGGTCGAGCTGCACGTACCCCTCCGCTGGCGCGTGCTCGAAGATCAGATCGACGTATGCGGCGCGATGCACGCGCTTCAAGTCATCGGCACCTGCCAGCGGCGCTTCCAGGCACAACAACTCGTCGAGCAGACCCGACGAACGCATCTGCTCGTTGATAGCAGTCAGTCGTTCGGGGGATTCCGGATGGCCAGGCCCCATTTCATGGCGCAGGCAATCGGGATGAGTGATGTACGCCGTCGTCATAGGCCGCCTGCGAGGACTACCACATTCGACGGCGGGAAGAAAATGCCGTGCTCAGTGCGCGGTGAGCACGGCCGCTCAGCCGCAATCCGCAGATCGTATCGCATACTGCACGAATTCATATCTCGCCTCGATGCGTCACGCGCCGAGCACTGCGCCAAGAGTCACCCCTGCTTCTGCACAAAATTGCGGAGCCGGTATTTTCTTGCCGTCGTCGTATTTGAGCATCAGCACTTCAATGAGCCCCCCCTGCGCCATCACAAGCAAGCTCTTGGCGCCGATCTCGACAACGGCTCCGATACTGCCTTTGACTTGCGCGAAAGTGCGCACCGGGTGCTTGCGAGCGTCGAACAACTGCAGCTTCTTCCCGTTCAGCGTCGTCCAGGCACCAGGCGCCGGATTGCAGCCGCGTATGAGGTTGTAAACCAGATCGACGTGATTGTGCCAGTTGATGCGGGATTCGGCGCTGCGGCACCAACCTTCGTAGCTTGCCTGGGACTCATCCTGTGCACTCTCCTTTGCCTGGCCGCTCAGCACGAGATCGGCAGCCTCCTGAAGCGCTCTGATCCCCATGGGAAACAGATGATTGAAATACAAGGTCCCCAGCGTGTCGTCCGCGCCGATCGGGACTTCGTGCTGAACAATGATTGGGCCTTCGTCGAGACCGTCGGTTGGCCGGAAAATTGTCAGGCCGGTACGAGTGTCCCCCCGAATAATCGGCCAGTTGATGGAGCTTGGTCCCCGGTACCGGGGCAGCAGCGACGGGTGGTACTGAATCATGCCGTGCCGGGGGATGTTGCCGAAATCCTGCGGCACGAACTGCAGGACGTAGGCCATCACGCCAAGATCCACATCAAGCGCACGCAGAGCCGCGCAGGCCTCTGCCGTCTTTAGGGAGGAGAGTTGCCGCAGAGGAATACGCGCCTGTTCTGCCGCAACGCGGAGCGGGTCGGCCTTCGCGCCCGCCTTCTCCGGGGCACAGAAAACGCCGGCGACCGTGTCGCCGCGCTTCACAAAGGCCTCGAGGACCGCCTTGCCGAAATCCTGCTGTCCGATAATCGCGATGCGCACTCGTTATTGTCCGCAATTCGCACCGAGCGCCACAAGTCAGGTCGCCATAGCGAGCCTAATGGTCTGCCCGACCTCGGTTAGTGGAGCGTAGGCCGAGGGGTGTGCAGCCATGGCCTGCGATCTTCTGAGGCGGGGGCCGTGGCTACAAGCTACTGATGAATAAGCCTATTTCCACCGGCAGGCCCTGTCGGCCGCGCGCGTGGAAGCTCGACTTCCGGGTCGCTTCATAATTTTATCTGACGTCTAGCTAAACCTTAAACATGGCAAAATTGCTCCAGATGCGCTTCGACAGCGGCACTGCGGTGGGAGCATTCCCCTCAGCTCAAGGACCCAAGATCTGGAGCGCAGTTCGCGGCAGAAAGGAAGAGCTGTACTCCAACCGCGGCTCGCGTTCTCAGATCGAAGAGTGCCGAAATAGATCGGCAATTGTGTACTTGGCCTCATATCTCATATATTTTGGAACGGCTTAACTCGATCCAATAGAGCACGCCGTAATCGCACGAACGTGCCCAACTTGAGTGTCATAGAGCGCGGCGCAACTCGCGTTGCGTACATAGCCTGTCAAGGCAGAAGGACGCTCGATGTTTCGATTTAAGCTTGGCGCGTTGCAAGACATGCGACGCTATGTTCTCGGGACCGCTGTCGAGGCGCGGCATGCTGCGATCCGGACCCGTTCAAAGCAAGACGATTACCAAGGTTCAGGCAGCAGGTCCTGATCAAAGGAGCTTCAATGGCCGGTCGCAACTTTCTCTTTGTTCCAGGACCCACCAATGTCCCCGATCGCATCCTGCGAGCCATGCATGTGGCGATGGAGGACCATCGGTCGCCGATCTTTCCGGAACTTACTCGCACCTGCCTGAACGCTTTGAAGCCTGTGTTCAAGACCACGACCGGCAGCCCGATCCTCTTTCCCTCGTCCGGCACTGGTTGTTGGGAAGCTGCGCTGACGAACTGCTTGAATTCCGGCGCCAAGGTGCTGGCATCGCGGTTTGGCCAGTTCAGCCATCTCTGGTGGGACATGTGCGTTCGGCTCGGTTTCGAAGTTGAGCTGTTGGATGCACCCTGGGGCGAAGGCGCGCCCATCGATCGCTATTTGGCCGCGCTGAGCGCCGACAAGCAGCACAAGATCAAGGCCGTGCTCGTGTGTCAGAACGAAACCGCCACCGGCGTGACCAGCGACGTGGCCGCCCTGCGCCAGGCGATGGACAGCGTGAAGCATCCGGCACTGTTGTTCGTGGACTCCGTCAGTGCACTCTGCAGCATCGACTTTCGCATGGACGAATGGGGCGTCGATGTGTGTGTCAGCGGCTCGCAAAAGGGCTTGATGCTGCCCGCCGGGATGGGCGTGACGTGCGTGAGCCAGAAGGCGCTTGAGGCGGCAAAAACGGCGACATCGCGGCGCTGCTATTTCGACTATGGCGACATGGTGACCGCCAACGCCTCGGGTTATTTCCCCTACACCCCCTCGGTGCCGATGATGTATGGCTTGCGCGAATCGCTCGCCATGATCGCAGAGGAAGGTTTGGAGAACATCTTCCACCGCCACGCTTACCTGGCCGGTGGCGTGCGTGCCGCCGTATTTGAAGGCTGGAAGCTGACGCTATGCGCCACTGAGCCTAAATGGTATTCGGACACCGTGTCCGCGATCATGGTCCCGGAAGGGATCAACGGCGCCGAAGTCATCGCACGCGCATTCACGCGCTACAACCTGGCGCTCGGCGCGGGCCTCTCCAAGGTGGCCGGCAAGCTGTTCCGCATCGGACACTTGGGAGACCTCAACGAGCTGATGCTGTTGGGGGCGATATCCGGAGCCGAGATGGCCATGCTTGATGTGGGCGTGAAAATCGAGCCAGGCAGCGGCGTGGCGGCCGCGCAGAACTACTGGCGCAGCCACTCGAACGTTGCCGCAAACAAAGCCGCGGCGACTCGCAGCATTGCAGCATGATGCACCGGGTGGTTTTTCTGGACCGCGCTTCGCTCAAAGCGAAAGTGCGCAAGCCATCCTGCGCCAGCGAATACGTCGAATTTGAGAAAACCGCCGTCGCTGAGATCGTGCCACGTCTCAAGGGCGCGAGCGTCGCGATCGTCAATAAAGTGCCGATGCGGGCGGACACGTTAAAGCAGCTGCCGCAACTCAAGTTGATCGCGGTAGCGGCGACCGGCTATGACGTCGTTGACGTTGCGTATTGCAAAGAGCACGGCATCGCCGTGGCAAATATCCGCAACTACGCGATACACACCGTGCCGGAGCATGCCTTTGCACTGATTCTGGCGTTACGCCGCAATATCCTTGCCTATCGTCAAGATGTCGAGAACGGTGTCTGGAACCAGTCCGAGCAGTTTTGCTTCTTCACGCACGATATCGGTGATCTGCACGGGGCTACTCTCGGCATCATCGGCGAAGGCGCGATTGGTCAGGCTACGGCAGCGATCGGGCGCGCATTCGGGATGCGCGTGCTGTTCGCCGATCATCCGCCGCCGAAGATGGAAGGCGTGACCTTTACTCCACACGAGCAGGTGCTCGCCGAGTCGGACGTGATTTCGCTGCATTGTCCGCTGCTTCCCGCCACGCGCAATCTCATCAACCTTGAGGCCTTCCACAAGATGAAGCGGAACGCGCTCCTCATCAATACTGCGCGCGGCGGGTTAGTCGACGAGGCGGCGCTGATTCAGGCTCTGGATCAGGGGCTGATTGCGGGTGCGGGTTTTGATGTGCTCACCGTCGAGCCACCGAAGAACGGTAATCCGCTGCTCGATGTGCGGCGACCGAATTTCATCCTGACGCCGCACGTCGCCTGGGCCTCGGACGGTGCCATGCAGTTTCTTGCCGACCAGCTGATCGACAACATCGAATTGTGGTGCAGCGGTACGCCGCAGCACCTTGTCACCTGATCCAGCGGCCCCGCTGTCAGACGCTTCGGGCTTTAAGCAACACGGCGGCAACGCCTAACTTGCTGCGCCATCCTGGCAGGCCGATACCGAGCCGCCGACTGCTCGCGGGAAAACCCGCGAGCAGTCGGTGATCTGGCGCAACCGACGGGGCACGACGCCGCGTCGATTTGCCCCTAGAACTTGTAATTGATACCCGTCGAGAAGCCCTGTTCACGGCAGCCGCCCCAGGTCGTGGGACCCGCCGAGCTGCCATCAATGATGATCGTATTGGTACCGTCGTGGCAGTCGGTCGTCAGACCTCGACCACCGGCGCCGAGGTCGTAATGCGCGTTGCCGTGGTTGATGGTCAACGCGGTATCGAGATACCACGTCAGCTGCTTGTCCAGCTTGTGCTTCCAGGCGATCGTATACATATCAGCCGTGTCGGCAGGCGCGAGCGGATCGTAATTATGCTGACCGCCCGGATCCCCCGGCGTCTTCCCGGCATGTGCCCATCCGATGCTCACTTGGTCCTTCAAGCCAATTTCCTGGCTCATCGCCACCCAGGTGCCATCGCGTTGGCGCTCGTTCTGAAATTCCAGGTCCTGGGGAACGTCGCGGCGCAAATGTTCCCAGATGCCGTCGATGGTCAGTCCAAATGGGAACGCGTACTGCGCGCCAACCTTGAGGGCCCACTCGTTGGCGATATCGGTGAGATAAGGCGGGGTGGCAACGGCCGCGTAGCCCGGGAATTCTGCGGCCAATGAGTTAAAGGTGTTGAAGTCAAGCAACGGGCTGTTGATCGACTGCAGATACCCATAAATCGGGTTGTTCGACCCGATGCCATCGCTGTTGCGATTCACGTCTCTATGCATCTCATAGGCAACGGTGCCGTAGAACCCGCCGGTCTCGATCTTGAAATCTGCGCTGTAGGCCGCGCCAAAGCCACCGTCGTCGCAGTTGAGAAGCAGGTTGCCGCTGCCCGGCTCGTTGCCGCCGTTGCAATCGGGCGACCCGGCCGACTGAACGACATTGTCGAATGTTCGGTTCTGCCCCGGCGAAACCAGCAGGTCGAAGCTGAACATGTTGCCCAGCACCGGTGACTCGTACCACACCGAGTGGTCAAGACGTGTGCCAAATTCAACGCGGTTATCGCCGCCGGTGTTACCCATGACGACGGCGTAGTCGCCGAGCTCCCCGGAAAATGGGTTCAGCCGGTCGGTCGACTTTTTATACGGCGAGTAAGTCGTGCCGAACTTCAGCTTACCCCAGTCCTTATTCTGAATGCCAAGGAAAGTGTCACCGAGGCCAATGGCACCCTGGACTACATTTGATTGCTGGGTGTAACTGGTCTTGAGGCCCGGCGATGCGGTGATCGACAGTGCACTCTCCACCTGGATCAGGAAGTCAAAGTCGGTATCGTCGATTTTGTGAGTATTGCGGTAGCCGATAACCGACTTGTTGGTGGAGAAGGCCGGCATGTAACCCAGAATACCGACTTGCTGGGTGCCCTTTGCAGGTCCCTGCACGTAGCCGGAGTTCGGGTTGTTGGGATTGGCGAGACTGTAGCTGTATGCGGTCAGGCCGTTAATCCCCTTGGTCGTATCGTCGAAAGACACGTCGAGCGTGCCGTAAAAGCCTCTGAGAAATTGTTCAAACTTCGGCTCAGCTGGTACTTCCTTCACGACCGGGGGCGCAGGCGGAAGGGCCGTCACCGCCGCCTGCGTTTGCTCAGTCTTGCGGGTCAAGCTTTCGACTTGTTTGCTCAGCTCCTCGATGCGTTGCTGCATGAGGCGCAACTGCTCTTTGAGGGCAGCAGCATCTGGCTGAGTATCATCGGCATAGACGTTGCCACCTAAAACGCAGGTAGCGGCGCATGCGGCCAGCGCAACTAGCAAACGTTTGTGTACTTTGACGTAAAGCATTTTGAGGTCCTCATGAAACGGATTTGTTGAATCGTTTTTCTCTTCGCTTCTCGCACCGCCCGTTCGGCCGAACCATTGAAGGTTTGACCGTGCGGATCATCTGAAGTCTGCGCGCGCTCCCCCTGCAGACGCGTAATATCATTTCTTACTGCTACTTCAACTACTGCCTAGAGCAACTTCACCCACAATCCTGCCTTGCATCAGGTCATTTTCGATTATCTGTCGGCGCTGCTAAAAAAAATCACGGTCCTGGAACCAGACCCGCACCGCGCGTCCATTTTGTATTTCGCGCCGAGTACGGCGACCGGGGGCTCCGTAGAATACGCAGCGCATGGCGTGCTTCTGTCTTCGCGTGGTCAAGTATTTTGCGAACGGCACTGTTTTTGTTGGTCATCTCCATGGCTTGCAAAGCCGCGCTCACGTCAGATCACCTTCTGAGTTCGAAAAGCGCCGATGTCTCGCCCCGCATAACCCAGCTCCGCCAGCACTTGGTCAGTGTGCTCGCCGAGCAGCGGGGCGCGCGTGACCTCAGTAGGGCTATCGCTCATCTTGATAGGATTTCCAACCGTCAGGTGCTTGCCCCGGGTCGGATGGTCAACCTCGACGATCGTGCCGCTGGCCCGCAAAGAGGGCTCCTCGGCGAGCTCTTTCATGGACAGAATCGGACCGCATGGGATGTCGTGCTCGTTCAGAAGTTCCATGGCCTCGAACTTTGTTTTGGTGACCGTCCATGCCTCAACGGCAGCGAATACTTCATCGAGCCTGGGCAGGCGTGCGTTCGGCGTCGCGTAGTCGGGATGAGTGATCCACTCCTCCTTGCCTATCACCTTGCAAATATCCTTCCACACCGGCGCCTGAGTGATGAAGTAGAGATAGGCATTGGGGTCGTTCTCCCATCCCTTGCATTTGACGATGGAGCCCGGCTGCCCTCCCCCTGATGCATTCGCCGCGCGCGGCACGGCGTCACCGAAACGCCCGTTGGGATACTGCGGATATTCGTGCATGACGCCGGTGCGAGCGAGCCGCTGTTGGTCGCGCAGCTTGACGCGGCACAGGTTCAACACGCCGTCTTGCATTGCAGCGAGTACCTTCTGTCCACGACCGGTGCTGTTGCGCTGGAAGAGCGCCGCGACGATTCCGAGCGCCAGATGTAAGCCAGTCCCGCTATCGCCAATTTGCGCCCCGGTCACGAGCGGTGGCCCATCGTCAAAGCCCGTAGTCGACGCAGAGCCGCCCGCGCATTGCGCCACGTTCTCGTAGACCTTGCACTCCTCGTACGGTCCCGGGCCGAAGCCCTTCACGGAGGCGACGATCATCCGTGGATTGAGTTGCTGGATGCGCTCCCAGGTAAAGCCCATGCGGTCGAGTGCGCCGGGTGCAAAGTTCTCCACCAACACATCGCAACGCTTGACGAGCTTCTCCAGTATCTCCTTGCCGGAGGCGCTCTTGGTATCGAGCGTAATCGAGCGTTTATTGTGATTCAGCATGGTGAAGTAGAGGCTGTCGACGCCAGGTATGTCACGCAGCTGCTCGCGCGTCACATCGCCCGTTCCGGCGCGCTCAACTTTGATGACATCGGCGCCCAGCCAAGCCAGCAGCTGTGTGCACGTGGGGCCCGACTGAACGTGCGTGAAATCGAGAATGCGGACGCCGTCTAACGCCTTGGACATGTAACGCTCCAACCCTAATCACTTATACATGGTCTGATTCTTGGTACCCGGCGCGTATTCGCGCGGATCGACCCAGATGTTGATGACCGCCGAGCGTCGCAGACGTCGCACCGACTCGCGTGCTCGCTGCAGGGCCGGTGCAATCTGCGCTGGGTCGCGCACTTCCTCGCCATAGCCTCCAAGCATTTCCGCAAATTTGCCGAATGGCACGTCACCGAGCAAGTTACCGACGTTACCCCGTTGCTCGCCGTACTTTGACAGCTGGCCGTAACGAATCTGATTCATCGCTGAGTTGTTGCCGATCACGGCGATGTAGGGAACGCCAAAGCGATTGGCCGTCTCCATGTCGAAGGCAGTCATGCCGAATGAACCATCGCCGTAATAGCACAGGACTTCCTTAGAAGGGTGCGCGAGCCCGGCCGCAATCGCAAAGCCAGTCCCCACTCCGAGAGAGCCGAGCGCCCCCGGATCCATCCACTGCCCCGGGCGTCGGGGGCGCACGGCTTGCGCCGAGATGGTGACTACGTCGCCGCCGTCTCCGATGTAAATCGTGTCGTCACTCAAGAACTCGTTCAGTTCCCAGGCGACGCGGTATGGGTGAATCGGCGTGCTGTTCGACTTGAACAGCGGCATCAGTTTTTCGGCGGCGGTCTTCTCGGCGTCCGCCAACTGTTTCAACCATTGCTGGCGCACTTGACGCTTGCCGCCCTTTATGCGCCCCGACGCCGCCTGCAACACGGCGCCGAGAATCACGCCGGGATCACCGACCAGACCCAGGCTGATATCACGGTTCTTGCCGACGGTCTCATAATCCATGTCAATCTGCACGAGCGTCAGCTCTTTGCTGATGCGCTTTCCATAGCCCATGCGGAAGTCGAACGGCGTGCCGACGATCACGAGTACATCGGCATTGGCGAAGGCTTGAGTGCGCGTGCGGTCAAAGTGATGTGGATCACCGGGCGGCAGCAGACCGCGGCTTGCGCCGTTGAAATAGCCGGGAATATCGAGGGCGCGCAGCAGCGCGATAGCCTGCTCGTGGCCGCGCGCAGTCCATACCTGCTGTCCGTAGAGGATGGCCGGCCGCTCAGCCTCCACGAGAATATCTGCGAGCTTCTCAATATCGCGTGGATCGCCAAGCGAATGGGTCGATGCACGGTACTTGCCCGGCTGCGGAATGACCGCCTTCGTAATGTCGATCTCGCGGTCAAGCACGTCACGCGGAATTTCCAAATATGCGGGGCCGGGAGCGCCGCTGAATGCGGCACGCGCTGCCATGGCAATCATGTCGGCAATGCGCTCAGTGCTTGATACCGTGGCGGCAAATTTGGTAATGGGCGTCATCAACTCGACGTGCGGCAAATCCTGCAGCGATCCCATTTTGTGCTGTGTCAGAGCTCCCTGACCGCCGATGTGCAGGATCGGGCTTTCTGAGCGATAAGCCGTGGCGATGCCGGTCACGGCATTCGTACAACCCGGACCAGCAGTCGTGACGACGCAGCCGAGCTTGCCGGTCTGACGCGCGTAACCGTCCGCCGCATGCGCGGCGACTTGTTCGTGGCGCACATCGATGACGCGAATACCTTCGTCAACGCAGCCGTCATAGATATCGATGATGTGGCCGCCGCACAGTGTAAAGATCGTATCGACACCTTCGCTCTTGAGTGCCTTGGCGACCAGGTGACCGCCGGACGCAATGCCCGCGTCGCGGCTCTTCCTCTGCAAGGTGTCGTCAGCGGTTGTCGACTTGCTCTGCACCGGCACGGGACTTACGGTTGCCATGTCGCCTCCATCGTTATCAAGCTGGTCGCGGTGTCACTGGCAACGCCGATCCGTGGCGCCCGCGATCAGCTGCCGCAAACCGGCCTTAAGTGATTCACGTGCCACCGATTTTGCCTACCGGTGATGGGTCTGCTGCAGGGCCTGCAGCGAAGTGTCGTATACGCATCGGCTTCAAAACCGCCAGGGCGAGAAATGCGGCGGCAAGATTGAAGCACATCGCGATCGTGAAGACAGTACTCCAGCCGTGGCCTTTGGCGATGGCGGCCGCGATCGGCACCAGCAACGCACCCGCCCCCTTTGCCGTATAGAGCATGCCGGCGTTTGCCGCAGCGTATTTGGCGCCGAATGTGTCGCCCTGAGTTGCCGGGAAGAGACTGAAAATCTCACCGTAAACTCCAAAGTAAAGCGCGGTCACCAGCACGAACACGATCGGCGTCGTGCCCGATTGACTGAGCGTAAAGAGCGCAATGGCGCCGATCGTGAACGCGAGGGCCATCGTGTACTCACGGCCGATCCGGTCCGATAACCAGCCGAAGAACGGTCGGCCTACTCCGTCGAAGATTCTGTTGAGCGCCAGCGCGAACACCAGCGCGGGCATCGCGAAGCCAAGGATCTCGACCGGAATCTTCTCAATCTTGAAGTCCTTGGCAATCGGCGCCATGGACGCGGCCATGGTCAAACCGCCCGCAGCAATCAGTACGAACATCACGTACATCACGTAAAACACCGGGCTGCGCAGCACCTCCGAGGGCGAGTAGCCGTGCGCGGTCTGATTCGCGGTGACCTTTGCCGCTAGAAGGCGCGGCGGCGCGACCAGCATGCCCCAGGCCATGACGAACACGATTGCCCCCTGAATCAGACCAAAAGTCAGGAACGCCTGCTCGTAACCGGCGGAGTTGATCATTTTCGAGATCGGGCCGATGGTGATTGCAGCGCCCGCGCCGAAGCCCGCGGCGGTAATGCCTGCGGCGAGCCCGCGCCGACCTGGAAACCACTTCAGCGCGTTGCCAACGCAGGTGCCATAGACGCAACCGGTGCCGATACCGCCGACGGCGGCAGCAAAGTAGAGAACCGGCAGAGAACTCGCGCCCGAATTCATGACCCACGCGATTGCGACAAGTACGGCACCCGCGATGACCACCCAACGCGGGCCGAAGCGGTCGACGAGATACCCTTCGACCGGTATCAGCCAGGTCTCGATCAGCACAAAAATGGTGAAAGCCACCTGAATGGCCGGGCGCCCCCAGTGATATTTGGCATCAATGGGATTAACAAACAGGGTCCATCCGTACTGGAGATTGGCAACGCAGGCCATGCAGATGACCCCGATGGTCAACTGCACCCAGGGATTTGCCAGTGGCGAACTCTTGCCCTGCATCGAATTGGGATCGGCATTCACGAGATTCCCCCTTATTCTTGGTCTGATAGATGCGACGAATTTATGATTTATTCTGTCCGATGCGGGAAATGGGTAGCCTCAGTAGAGAGTGAAAAACTCCCAGCGCGTAGCCGGGCGATAGCGCGACTGGCGGGCGCAGGAGGGCAGTGTGATGCGCGCTGCGGAGTCAAGACGGGCGCGCGCGGCGAACGTGTCAGCGACGATCGGGACCCGGAGGTAGTCCACGCTGACATTGGCTAACAATAGAGCGCAATGGGATCTAATCGGGGGCGCAACTGGGCGCTGGCCGGCTCGCAATGGCGAACGAGCGGAGGCTGACTCACGGAATTCCCCCCTCAGCTAATACAAGCTCGTTAGCTTAGACGGTCAAGAACCGCCTCTTTCTTGCCTTGGTATACCATATATTTTTGTTTCTGAGACTGTCAAGTCACCGGAAATGCTCTATGCTCGTGTTGCCTTCGACCCCGACGGAGGCGGCAGCGGCAGGGGTTGGATGGCAGTGGGGCGCAGTAAAATTAATAAGAAACAGTCATTTGCGAACACCGCGGGGCAAGATGGAATCCTGGCGATCGCATTGCCAAAGGCCCGAAGTCTGCCGCAGCCCATAAGAACGGACCTCGGCATGTGCCGTACTCTCATATATCTCCACTAAAGCGCAAGAGTGACTTATCGACCTCGTATCCTCATGCGCTGCTCCTTACCCACCTTTCCATGCCGCGCTCCTTGAACAGTCATCGCGCGTCAGTGATCAGTCTGACAAGCCAGGTGTCCACGGCCTGGAGAGTTGAAGCTGTGCACATACCAAGCAGCGCGGAGCGGTCATGAACACGATCTCACGAATTTTTCAGCGCGCTGCCAATACCACACCGCTCGTCTTGGAGCCGCTCAACGCAAAGAGTCTGCGTGATCAGGCCTACGCACGCCTGAAGTCCGCGATCGCCGATACCGACATTTACGATCCGCAGCAGGAGCTGCGCTTGGACGAGCGCCAGCTAACGAACGCGCTGGGCGTGAGTCGCACGCCAATTCGCGAGGCGCTGGCTCTCCTCGAGCAGGAGGGGTTTATTCGCACCATACCGCGGCGCGGTATCTACATCATTCGCAAATCGAAGCGCGAGATCATCGAAATGATCCAGGTGTGGGCCGCGCTCGAGTCCATGGCGGCGAGACTCGCGACTCTGCACGCACCCGATGCGGAGATTGCAAAACTGCGCCATTTATTCGATGAGTTCCAGAATTCGCCACCGTCCGAGCACTTGGACGAATACTCCGACGCCAACATCGCTTTTCACACCGAGGTGATCCGCCTCGGCGGCTCGCAGATGATTGTCGAAGAAACGCGCAACCTTTTGCTTCATGTCCGCGCCATCCGTCGGGCCACGATCACGCAAAGCGATCGTGCTTCACGTTCCATCATCGATCATTTGAAAATCATAGAGGCTCTGGAACGCCGTGACACTGAGCTCGCCGAGCGCCTAGCGCGCCAGCACACCCTTGATCTCGCCGCGCACGTCGATCGCTATTGCGACTTTCTCGGCTAGCAACGGCGGTGGCCACCTGCCGTGCGTGCGGGCTCAGAATCGTTCTGCCGCGATTTGAACCTCGATTTATGTGAAGCGCCCATTTTTTCAGACGTAGCGGCAATGATTGAAGTTTCGAGTCGACGCATTGGGCACTTGGCGTCATAGCAGATTCAGAAGGGATTCAGCGCAGTACGTGGCGCAGTATCGGTGCGGCGGCAACGACGCCTACAAGGAATACCCACGACCAAGGATTGCCAAAATTTAGAGTCCAGCCAATCCCAACGCGCTTCTCTACCAACAGGGCGGAGTCGGTGGGATTGAAGTAGATGAATCCTCCAATCCAGCGCGCGTCAGCTGTGCGATCGCCGATCGGCTGGCCACTCACCGTCGTTAGCCGTGCGCCGCCTTGGCCAATATGCATCAATCTTATGACGAAGGCGAGCAAAGTTACCGGCAGTGCCACGCTCCACACCTGCATGGCGAGAGCCGGCGCTTGCAGCAGACTAAATGCAGGCGGAAGGATCGTGAAGTACTCGGCTGTAAGTATCAACAGCACGGTGCGCCGACGGAACTCACGCTCGGCTGCCGCAGATGGTCCAGAAGCGGAGATTCGTCGCGACCAGTGCAGCACTCCCAATGCAGTCGCAGTAAGCGCCAGACAGATAAGCACGTGCTGCAATAAGAGTACGATGATCGCCCGGGGGGATGTCACTACCCATCGATTTGGGCCGCTAAAGTCCCAATGCACCGCAAGATCGCCCGGGAGTCGATCCACATTCGGCACCGCCCACGCTCCCAGACCCACAAGCAGTACGAAGGGCAGTAGCGCTACTAGAAGCCCACCCGGAATATGCTCCCGGGGAGTCGACAGATCGACTTCTATAGCGGATGAGCGCGTGGTTCCATGGATCAATGCGCCGCGATGCGCAACCACCTGCGCGCCGCAGAACCCGATCACGTAAAGCATCAATGAGACCACGGGACGATGTAGAACCAGTACGACGAAGCACGCCCCGACGGCGCTACACCAAATGGCAATTCGATAATTGCGCAGTATGCGCCGAGCTACATCAGTGATCCGGAACGCCGGTTCTACCGTCACTCCAAAGAACAGATCCGGTCGTGTGAACTGCGGCATCAGATGGCTCAGAGTACTGCTCGCTAATACGCATATGCAAAATAGGATGGTTGATGTGTTCATGTGATTACGAGCTCTCCAGAGCACTTGCGATACGACGCAACTCTCGCGCTAGAGATGAGGGTGTTGCGCCGTTCGCCTGCATCCGGGCGAGGAGTTCCTCGATGCGGCGTCGATATGTCGCGGCTTCTGGTTTAGAAGCTATCGGCATAGAGCGCACCTTGACCTGGGCGCCGCCGCGGGCGCTGATGTTCAACCAACCTTCCCGAGCCAGCTCGCGGTATGCCTGTGCCACGGTATTGAAGTGAACTCCGATATCCAGTGCCAGTCGGCGCACAGCAGGTAACGGATCGCCGGGGAGCAGATCGCCGTTGACCAGCGCTACCCGCAGTCCGTCAACTATCTGCCGGTACACCGGGGTCCCGGATTCGGAATCGATATGAAGAATCATGTTGTTCTGTACACTGTATACAGACACTGTACAGATATCTCGCGAATTGCGCAAATCGATCTCAAGGCCGCGCCGCAGCCGGAATCCGGCGATCTATAAATCCATTATCGATGTTGCCCTCAGCACGCTCTCGACGTGGTCGCAAGGTCTCAATGACCGGCGCTCCCCGCGCCGCCGCTCAAACCGGAAGCATCAGCGCCCTGGCTGCCTACCGGATCATTCCCGAGCTTCGCACGGTTCGGATACATTCGAAGCTCCGGAACCTCGCCGCGCTGCAGGGCGCGTTGCACGCCCAGCCAGTAGTGAACGCTTAGAAGATCCCCATTGCGTCTGTGGAAGCAACGGCGCGCGTAATCGCTCTTCAGTTGCAGCCCGTACTCCAGCTCTTCGGGCAGAAAAACCACGCCGTCTTCGAAGACCCAACCCGGCAACTCTTCCTCGCCGGGTTCACGATCTGAATTCGTGCGGATCTTCACGTCCGTCAACTTCTCCACGGCGTCATAGTCGAACAGAAATACACGGCCGTATCGCCCGACGCCATAATTCCTGCTGTCAAGATCCTTATTAAAGATATTGGTGGCGGCGTTATTGCGTATGCAGTGCCCCAAACTGACAATCGCAGCTTCAATCTCGCTGTCGCTCGCACTTTCGAGGTAGACGGGCAGCGGCACGATCTTCAATTGTGTAATCAAGGAACGCACGAAAATGCCGTTCGATTCCAACTGAACACTGCCTGCGGCCTGCTGGCAGATCTCATCCAGCAGTGCGGGCTCAAACATATCCCGATCGAGTCTGAGACTAAAGTACATCACGTTGTCGAGCATGCTACCTGCCCGATTGATCTCGTGAACTACCCGATACTTGTCCAACACTGCCGCGACGCCCGGAAAAGCACCCCACTTATATGTCGCAGTCGGTCGGTCGCGAATCACTTTTAAATGGTAGGAGCATGCGTCGAAGGTAAAGCCCAAAGCAACCGTGCCCGGTATCCCTGGCGAGCGCCGAAATCGCTGCCCGCTCTTTTGCATCTGCTCGATGATCTCATTGAGGATGGCGACTTTGCCGACATGATTGAAACCGATGGTCGAATAATGATGTCCCAAGGGGCGCCGCGGCATCAGGCTGAAAAGAAACACGCATGTCTGATAGTAAAGCCGGGTGGTCACGTGAAAATTTGCGAGCGCTGAACTGAAGAGATTGTGGATATCGGCGACCTGGTGCAGGACGGCGTCAACGTAGATCCCGGCGGAGCTGTTGAGCAATGCAACGACGAAGGGCACTAGCGTGCCGTCGCCGAGTACCCAGCGTGCGACGAGAAATGCCGTGCGGTCGCGAAAAAAACCCGCGTCCACGACGTCGACCCACTCCGGCAACGCGGTTACCGATGCGTTGCTGTAGAGCAGCTCGTCGAGCCGTTGCCGCACCCGCTCCGCGTCGCCCTTAAGGTCTCGGAATGCGACCGAGAAGCCGGGCAGCTGCAAAACTTTGTACAGCAGCGCTACATCGACTCGACCCTGCACTGGCAGGCGCCGATGCACGGCGGCCATTGAATAGGCGCGACGTTTGCTCGGGGGCGGAAATGAGTATGCGACCGGCCTCCAGATGCCATGATCGATGTTTCGGCGCAGCGAGTGAGCGAAGCTGAACGCCGTGTCGGCCTCGTAGCGATCGACGATCAATGCAACGAACAGCTGATCGAGCTCGTCCCAATAGATCGAATTGTTGGAAAGTGCAGGGAAAGCGGCAAGAAGTTTCGGTCCGTGTTCGGCAATGTAGCGGCTGTAAAGTCCGAGGCGCTCGCTGCTGATCCGGATTGAGGCGTGCGTGTCCATGGCCTCAAACGCCCGCTTGGCCCGATACGGGTACTCGCACAATTGCGCGTAGAACTCATCGAAGATCGCCAAAATGAGATGCGCCGCTGCCGTAATGCGCTCGTGTTCATCGGTGCAGACAGCGATGCGCGCGTAGGCGCTCAGTACTTGCGCACTCGTCCGCGGCGCTTCGGCCGATGCGGCATTTGCGGATGCGACCGTCGCATCGCCGTCGTGGAGGCCCGTCTTCGTCATGGCGTCGATATGCCCGAGGTTCTTGCCGCTGGCGTGTGCGGTCACCCGCAAGAGCACGCCGCTGATGTTGTAGAGCTTAAGTGATTGTGTAGGATTGCTCTTGGCTCATCTTCTGCCACGCAACGGGCAAGCCGGTAGTTTCGACGCCGGATACGGCTGGGGCGCAAGCGCCGCGCCATGGCTCCATGGTGCAACGCACCTGAAGGGGCCCGCAGTTGGGGAAAATCAAGCCGTTGCCTATAATCGAGGCCTATGCTCGAAAGCCGCCGTGGACTTCCGAGTACGCTCCAGTGGCGGAAAATAATACCTGCCCCGTCACGGCGCGAGGACTAGCGCACCGCATTAAATCAGGAAAATATTTCATGCCACAGCTCACCGATCGGGAGAATGGATTACAGCTGCGTCGCGCGGTGCTTGCGAGCACCGTTGGAACCGCGATCGAGTGGTACGATTTCCTGCTGTACAGCTCGGTGACGGGGCTGGTATTTGCGAAGCTCTTCTTCCCGAAGTCCGTGCCTTTGGTAGGAACGTTGCAGGCGTTCGCAATCTACTTCGTCGGTTTTGTTGCGCGTCCCATCGGCGCCGCGATATTCGGCCACTACGGCGACCGCGTCGGCCGCAAGTCCACTTTAATCGTGACGCTGGTCGTAATGGGTGTTGCGACCTTCCTTGTGGGGCTCGTTCCATCTTACGCGGTGATTGGAATTTGGGGCGCGATCACACTGACGGTGCTGCGCTTCGTCCAGGGCATCGGAGTCGGCGGCGAGTGGGGCGGGTCAGTGTTGCTCGCGATGGAATGGGCACGCACCGACAAACATCGAGGCTTCATCGCCTCGATGCCACAGCTTGGCCTGCCGGTGGGGCTGTTCCTCGCAACGCTTGCGGTGCTGCTCTTCAGCAAGATGTCAGGAGAGTCATTCCTCGCGTGGGGCTGGCGGATACCCTTTCTGATCAGCATCGTTCTCGTCGGTGTCGGTGTGTACATCCGTATCGGTATTCTTGAGACGCCGAAATTCTCGGCGTTGTTTGAGGGCAAAAAGTTGGCACGCCAGCCGGTGCTCGAGGTGCTGCGCAAGCACCCGAAGGAGATACTACTTTCTGCGCTGGCGCGTACCGGGCAACAGGCGCCGTTCTATATCTTCACGGCGTTCGTGTTTTCGTATGGGACTACCGTGCTGGGCATGTCGCGCGATTTTCTGCTGACGGCGCTGCTCGTCGCAGCGGCGATATCGTGCATCACAAATCCGCTATTTGGCCACCTGTCCGATCTTTTCGGCCGCAAGCGCACATACCTCGCCGGAGTCGTCCTCACTGCCGTCTATGCGTTCGGCTATTTTGCACTCCTCGACACGCGCTCCCCCTTCCTGGTATTTCTGGCAATCGCCGTGTCACTCGTTCCGCATGATTTGATGTACGGACCGCAGGCGGCTCTCATTGCGGAGTCCTTTCAGGGCCGATTGCGATACTCCGGGGCGTCACTCGGCTATCAGTTGGCCTCGGTATTTGCCGGTGGGCCGGCGCCGCTGATCGCGACGGCATTATTGGCTCGCTACCACTCCGGCTACGCGATTGCGCTCTATCTGGTCTTCTGTGCCGTCGTCAGCTTCGTATCAACGCTGTACATGACCGACCGCACGAACCGCGGGATCGAGGACCAGGACTACGTGAGCGCCACAGTCTCGAGCTCATAGTCGCCGCCGTCGGCTTCGGCCTCATCAATGTGGCATGTAACGGTCGATCCAGGCGGACATGCGCTCGGCAAGATCTTTCAAGAAAGAGGGTCGCGAGAAGACGTGATGCTCACCCGGATAAACGACGAGCTCAGTTGGCACACCCAACGCGCGCAGTGCCTGGTACATCTGCTCACTGCCGACGAGCGGAACATTGAAATCCTTGTCGCCGCCCACGAATAGAGCGGGGGTATGGATTCGGTCGGCGTGGAAAAACGGATATGACAACTTGAGCCATACCGCCGTGTTACTCCAAGGCGCCCCGAGCTCGTTCGTATACTGCATGATGTAGTCGTCATTTCCGTAGCCCGACAGCAGGTTGCCGCTACCCGCACCGCTGATCGCAACCTTGAAGCGGTGATCTGTCGCAATCGTATAGTCGGTCAGGATGGCTCCGTAGCTCCAACCGCCGATCGCCAGATGATCCTTATCTGCGATTCCCGCTGCGACCAGGTGATCGACGCCCGCCAGCAGGTCCTCAACCTCCTTGTGGCCCCAGTCGGCGAATATCGCTTTCGCGTAATCACCACCGCGACCGGTGCCGCCGCGGTAATTCACCTGCGCGACGACGAAGCCCCTGCCCGCAAACATCTGCGGCTCGGACTGATAACAATCAAGGACCAAACCATGCTCGTCCTGACCATTGGGTCCGCCGTGGATCCACAGTAGCGTCGGATACTTGCGTCCCGGCACATACAGCGGAGGTTTGACGATGAGCCCATGAACGTCGGTGCCGTCCTTGCTCTTGAATTGAAAATCCTCGACGGCCCCGAGCGCAAGCTCGGAGAGAAATTCGTCATTGTGCGCGGTGAGCTTGCGCAGTTGCCCGCCGTCCAACGCGTAAACTTCGGCGAGCGTGTCGTCCGTCGAATTAAGGAGTGCCGTATGGCCTCCTGCCGAGCTCAGCGCCGAAGTCACAAACGCACCCGCGGGTGCCGCACGCGCAATCGCGCCGCTTTTAAGATCCACCCGTGCCGGATACACCGTGCGGTCATCCTCCACGGTGATCGTCACTGCCGAGGACTCGGTAAAGGCGAACGAGGTGACTGCCCGGTCGAGCTTGTCCGTCAGTGCACGCGGCGCGCCGCCGGCGGCAGGCACTACGAAAAGACGGTCTTGTATGTACGCGTTCAGTTTGGCCTCGAGGCCTTGCAAATACGCAATCAGGGTCCCGTCCGGACTCCAGGCAAGCGCCTGCTTGTTCGGAGCGTAGGGGCGCACGACGAAGCGCGCCGTTGCCCCCGGCCGAGCCTCTATGACATCGATGTCCTCGCGGCTATCCCGGTCCGAGCCTTCTTCGCGCGTCCTGATGAACGCAATCTGCCGGCCGTCGGGAGACCAAACCGGAAGATCGTCGTCAAATTCAGGATTGCTGGTGAGCACATCCATGCGCTTGCTGTCGATATCGAACAAATACAAATACCGCCCGGCGCCGGCACGCAGATAGCCGCCCTCTTCCCGCTTGAAGTGCCACGCGTCGATCACGATGGGCTTGGGCAGTTTTGCATCGACGCCGTGCTCGAGGGCAATGACGAGACGCTTGCCGTCGGGTGCCCAGGCGTAGGCGCTGATGTCTCCGCTGACATTGGTCAATTGACGGGCATCGCCGCCACGGCGGTCGAGCAACATGATCTGACTCTGATCCGAGCCCGCGGGCGTTGCTATGAATGCCAGATACCGTCCGTCCGGGCTCCATCTGGGTTTGTCCGTGCCGTCAGCGGAAGGTGTGAGCGCAATGTGCTCTTTGCCGTCCCAGCTCGCCATCCAAATCGCGTTTCGAGCCTCGTCCGAATCGCGGTCGTTCGAGGCGACGACATAGGCGACCCATAGCCCGTCTGGAGAGACCTGCGGCTCGCTCACATCCTGGACGCGGAAGAAGTCCTCGGGGGAGAACGGGTGGCGCGTCGCCGGTGCCGCGACACTGTGAACACAAAATGCCGTCAGCAGCAAACCCGTCAGGAGGTTGGACATTGCCCGGGCTGATTGCGGAGGAATGGCTATTCCTTGCCCCAGCGATAGTTCAGGCGAATACCGAACACCCGCGGCTCGTTCGTCGTCTCGCGGTGGTCGTAGTTGCCCGTATTGGTGTAGATGATCGCATCCTTGTTGAAGAGATTGCTGATATAGGCTTCTGCACCCCAGCGCTCACTCGCCGAATCGATTCCAAAGCGGAAATTGGAGATGTCGTAGGCAGGTTGCAGGGATCGCGCGAACCCGTGCGGATCAACCGCGCGCAGATCGCTCCACATGTCGCCCTTGTGCGCGATGTCGTATTGCAGATAGCCCTTCAAAGCTGCATTCAGGTTCTTCTCGTAGCGAACATTCGCGCTGTAGCTGAAGTACGGGACGTAGGGCAGCCTCTCGCCCGGAGTCACGACAAAATCCGGGTTGAAAAAGGTATTGGTAATCAGATGCGAATCGTTGTAGCTCGCCGAGAGCTGCACGGTGAGTCCGTCGACGATGGTGTAATCGAGGTTCGATTCGGCGCCATAGATGCGCGCATTGCCGAGGTTGGCGTTGAAACCGACGGGGCAGATCGCGAGGTCAAACACCGGTGCCTGATAGTTCTTCCACGGCATGTAGTAGAGCGCGCCGTTCCAGGTCATGCGCCCACCGAGCATCGTCGACTTCCAGCCGACCTCGAAATTATTGAGAGTATCGGGCGTGAAATTCTCCGGAGCACCGTTGGCGTAGCATGACGCGCCGAGGCCGGGGTTCGAGCCACCGTCACGAAAGCCCTGCCCGAAGGTCGCGTACAGGAGCAGATCCTTGTTCACCTTGAAGTTGACGCCGGCCTTGGTGTTCACCTTGCGCGATCCGCCGGAGTCGGAGAAGGGCACTTTGGGATCCCAGAAGTAACCTGCGTACGGGCCGTCGTCCGTGAACCAGGATCTGAAGTGCTGCACCCCCACTTCGACGCTCCACCGGTCGGTGAGCGGCAGCGTGACATCGGCGAACTCGGTCGTCTGCCAATAATCGCTGCGCTCTTTATAGCTGTACCACTCCTCGGGCAGGGGCGATGCTTTCAGGGGCGCGTAGTAGTAGTTGTAATAGGAAATCTGACTCTGGTAAGCGTCGCCGCCCGGCTGGATATTCGGCATATGAAAGAAGTCGGAATAGGTGTCCTTGGTGTGCTCCCAGTAGAGCCCCACCAGCCATTGGACGCGGCTGTCGGCCTTCGACTGCAGGCGCACCTCGTCCGACCAGCGCTCCGTGTTGTTGACATAGGCGTAATACTCAGTCGGGACTTTGCAGCCGCTGAACTGCTCCGTGCCGGTAGGGTTTATGGTCGGGCCGTGTAGACAGGAGAAACTTTGGATGTTGGCCGCCGTGTAGGGCGCGACCGGCGAATATTGAACGTACTCGGAGTACTCGTCGTTCTTCTGGGTCGGTAGCGACCAATAGGTGCTGGCGAATACCAGATTGCCGATGCCGACATCGCCCTCCACGTGCAGGTCGACGGACTTGAAGAAGTTGTCGCCGTTCTCGGGCCCGAACCGCGACACCTTGCGCTCCCCGTATTTCGGGTCTTGGTCCCATGCTCCCTTCTGGCGCTCGCCCTGGTAGTTGTAGGTCAGGGTCGCGTCCCAGCCCGCGATGAACTCCTGCTTAATGGCCGCGCGCAGGCCGTCGACGTATTGAGTGTTGTAGTCATTGCCGGCCCAGGCAGCATTGGTCGACGTGACGCCGTTCACCCAATGGCGCGTGGTGAGAAGGTTGTCGATGAAGCCGCCGTTATACATTGAGTATCCGGACAGGCGGATCGCCGTCTTGCCGTCGATGAGCGGCACATTGACGAAGGCCTCGTAGGTATCGTTGTAGCCGCCGCGCTCGATCTTGCCGTTGTCGGTATCGATGCCGGCGCTGAACGCGTGCAGATCCGGGGCCGCCGTTACGAGGCGAATGGCTCCCGACATGGAGCCCGCGCCGAACAGCGTGCCCTGCGGACCGTTCAGCACTTCGATGCGCTCCAAGTCGTAATTATGCAGATCGGGAATGCTGCCGTAATAGCTCAGGGACATGTCGTCGAGGAAGAAGCCGGTCGAGGACGTGTTCACGACGTTGGGATTACTGCCATCGGAAACGCCGCGCATGAAAAACATCTGCGTGGCAGGTCCGATGCTGATGAAGGAGACCGACGGCGTCTTAGTGGCGTAATCCTCGAACTGCGCGATCGCGAGGTTCTTCAAGTCCTTGGTCGTGTATACGTCGATACTTTGCGGCACGTCCTGCAGATTCTCGGTGCGCTTGCGCGCCGTGACGACAATTTCCTGCAGGCCTTCCGAATTCGCCGCGCTGTCCGCCGCAAGCACCGGCGCAGCAGGCAAAGCGGCCGCGCCATAAAGCGCAGCGGCCACGGCAACACTGACGGGGGATCGATTAAGACCTGGGAAACTGCGGCGCAGGCATCGCGGCGCGGCTGCCGTTCGAAGCTTCATGGTTTTTCGCATGGAACCCCCCACGTCGTCGTCTTCTTGAACCCTAGCCGATCATTTGCTCTTGCGGCGTGCGCGCACGAATGCAAAAGACACCTTCGCTATAGTGCGATTTACAGTGTGATCATCCCGTGCGGTTCCCCCGGCGTCAACTGATCGACCGTTCAAGAGCGACTGGCGAGTCAGTCGAGGTGCGTGAAGCGCTCGAGGCAGTCCCCGAGGCTGCGTCTTAAGGGCTCGAGATCCTTGGCAAAATGCTTCCAATAGCCGACTCCCGAGGCATATAGCGGCTGACGCACCTGCTCGGAGCTTGCCGTGCGAACGGGCCGCTGCGTTTCATGGAAACTCAGGCACGCGCTTTCGAAGGGCAGACCACAGTGCGCGAGCAGGCGGCGGATGATCGTGTCAGGGTCGCTTATCAGCTCTTCGTATTGCAGATGCAGGACCTTGCCGGGCAGTACTGCGTCCCAGTGGTCCATGAGCGCAAGGTAGCAACGGAAGTAGCGTCCGAGATCGTCGAGGTCATAGCTGAAGGATTGGCCTTCGGCAAAGTGCTGCTTGAAAGCGCTAAAGCAAGAATCCATCGGGTGACGTCGCACGTCGATGACGGTGGCCTGCGGCAGGATTGCCTGTATGAGGCCGACGTGGCTGAAATTGTTGGGCATCTTGTCGATGAAGTGCGGCCGACCGGTGCGTATGGGCCGTGTTTCATCGAGGTAGCGCCGGCCCAAAGCCGCAAGATCCTGCGTCGCGACTGCACGCACGCTCTCGGGATAGGCGTCGCCGCGCGCATCGCGATGATCGAACTCGCGCACCATGGTGACGATATTGGGAAGTTCCATTGTTCCTTCGACACGCGAGTGGCTGGCGAGTATCTGCTCGATGAGTGTGGAGCCGGATCGCGGCAGGCCGACGATAAAGATGGGCGTGGCATCCGGGCAACCCGTGCCGCGGCGCTCGCGAAAGAATGCGGCGTCAAAGCAGGCGGCGACGCGCCGCGACTTGGCCTCAAATTTCGCAATATCGAATGGCGATGTGCCACGACGCAGCGCATTGCCGAGCGCGTAATGGGTGAAAGCGCTTTCGTGCTGCAGTCGCTGCTCGAGCGCGCGCCCGAGCGCGAAGTGCAGCTGCGCCTGGTTGCTCTCGTCCGCGGATGAGCGCGCGACCAGCGCCTGCATGGAGGCGATCTCATGCTCGGGGAAAACGTACGTCTTAAGATCAGCAAGACTCCAGTAGGCCTCACCACAGCCAGGTTCCATCCGCAGACACTCGTGATAGGTCTCTTCGCACTCAATGCGATGTCCCAGGGTCTTGTGGATGTGGCCGATCGAAAGACGCAGCCTGACCTGCGCCGGATTAAGGCGCGCCGCCTCTTCAAAAGCCGTCAGCGCATCCTTCTGACGCAGCAAGCGCGTGTACACCGATCCCAGTGCAACCCAGTTCTGTGGGTTTTCGGATTCCATCTGCAGCAGATCGCGGATGGCCACTTCCGCCTCGGGCAACCGGCCGGCCGCAAGCAATGTATGACCGAGGCCGCGCCGCGCAAGCGGCAGGTGGGACGTCTGCTTCAGGGCATGGCGCAGCAGGCGCTCGGAATCATGAGTATTGCCTCCTCCAAGCGCCAGCGCAGCAAGCCCGCACAGCGCCGCGACATGACTTGCGTCGCTCTTCAGGATGTCGCGGAAGATGGTTTCGGCCGTTTGACGGTCGCCCGCAACGAACGCTGCGGTCGCCTTCTCGATACGCTTCAGGTGAGGATCGAGGAGGCGCGCCTGCTCGAATGCGAACTTCGCATCCGCGAACTTCTTGAGCTCGACAAGCACGTCGGCGTAGGCAAGCCAGGCGGCGTCGAGTGCGGGCGCCTCCTTCAGAACGCGTTGCAACTCCTGACGTGCGGCATCCAGTCGTCCGCCCTCGCGATAGGCACGTGCAAGATCCGTACGCGCATGTGCGAAGGCCGGTGCAGTGGCGACCGCTCGTTCGAGTGCTTGGATGGCCGGCTCCGTCTTGCCCTGCGCGAGCAGCGCGACCCCCAAGAGGCGCAGACTATTTACGTCACCTGGGGCGGCTGCCTGGATCGCACGCAACTGCCGCTCAGCGCTCTCGGCTCGCCCGCTACGCAGTGTCGCCAGAGCCTCGCTGTAGGCGGCGCGCAGTCGCGCTTGTGACCGATCCTCCACGGCTACACCGCAAATAATTCTCGCCAAAAAATCGAGTATGCACGAACTTCACGTAAAATTAGCCTCGGGGGGTGCGCTCGGTGTTTTGGGGACCGCGGGCACGGAATTCAACGCAGGATCGGCGCCGTCCACTTCATGAGGCTGGCATGGACTACAAACTCACCTACGCAACGATGTTCAATCCGCCGGCGACGCTGCACGAGCGCTTCGAGGCGGCACTTGCGCGCGTGCGCACCCAACTCGACCGGACGCATGCGAACTTCATCAATGGGGCGGACCACGCCGCAAAGGCCACCCAGGAGCTGCGCTCGCCCATCAATCGCAATGAGGTGCTCGGACGGTTTCCAGCATCGAGCGCTGACGAGGCAAGGCTTGCCATGGCAGCCGCCCAGGCCGCCTTTCCTGACTGGAGTCGCACCGCGGTCGCGGACCGCAACGCCATTCTGCGGCGCGCGGCCGCGCTCATCGAAGAACGTGTCTATGACATTGCCGCAGCGGTGGCGCTCGAAGTGGGCAAGAATCGCATGGAGGCTCTCGGTGAAGTGCAGGAGACTGCGGACTTCTTCACCGTGTACTGCGCCGAATACGAACGGCAGAACTTCGACCACGCACTGCCGGATGACCCGCTTCCGGATTACCGCAGCCACAATCGCTCGGTGATGAAGCCCTACGGCGCATGGGTCGTGATCACGCCTTTCAATTTCCCCTTCGCGCTCGCGGGTGGCCCGGTCGCCGCAGCGCTCGTCACCGGCAACACGGTCGTATTGAAGGGCGCGACGGACACGCCCTGGGCGGGCCGCCTGCTCGCCGACTGTCTGCGCGACGCGGGCGTGCCGAAAGGCGTGTTCAACTACATCTGCGGCCGCGGCGAGAGTGCCGGTGAAGCATTAGTGCGCCACCCGGATACGGCGGGCATCACCTTCACGGGCTCGCATGCAGTGGGAATGCAGATTTATCGCCGCATGGGTGCCGGCGGGTGGCCGCGGCCGTGCATCGCAGAGATGGGCGGCAAGAACCCGGTCATCGTCAGTGCGCGGGCGGACCTGGAACGCGCCACGGTCGGCATTGTTCGTTCCGCCTTCGGCTTAAGCGGCCAGAAGTGCTCGGCCGCATCGCGCATCTACGCGCAGGAGAGCGTCGCGGATGAGCTGAGCGAGCGCCTCGTGGCGGCAGTCGCGCGATTGAGCGTCGGCGATCCGACACGCCGTGAGAACTGGATGGGCCCCGTGGTCAACGAGCGTGCGCACAAGAATTATGTACGCTTCTGCGCGGAGCTCAGGTCAGGCGGCGCCCGAATCCTCAGTGGTGGCAAACCGCTGACCGACGGCGCTCTTGCGGACGGCTTTTTCTGTGCGCCCACCCTTGCCGAGGCGCCGGCGGGGCATCCGCTGTGGCGCGAGGAGATGTTTCTGCCGATCGCAATGATCACGCGGGTGGCCGATCTCGAAACGGCGATGTCGCGCGCGAATGAGACGTCGCTCGGACTCACCGCCGGCTTTTACGGCGGCCCGGAGGAAGTCCCGTGGTTCTTCGAAAACATCCAAGCCGGCGTCGCCTACGCGAACCGCCCGCAGGGTGCCACTACCGGCGCGTGGCCGGGCTATCAGGCCTTTGGCGGCTGGAAAGGTTCAGGCAGCACGGGCAAGGGAATTGGTTCATCCTATTACCTGGCCCTCTACCAACGCGAGCAGTCGCAGACGCTCGTCGAATAAAGCTGGATACCCGCTATGAATGACATTCACAACAAGACCCGCCTGCCCGGCCCGAAAGCGCGCGCCCTGATCGAGCGCGATCGCGAGGTCGTCTCACCGAGCTACGTGCGCGATTATCCGTTCGTCATGAGCCATGGACGCGGCGCTGAAGTGTGGGACGTGGACGGCAATCGCTTCGTGGATTTTGCCGCCGGAATCGCCGTGTGCTCGACGGGTCACTGCCACCCGGCCGTCGTGACGGCGATCCAGGAGGCGGCCACACGCTTTTTGCATATTTCCTCCGATTACTGGCACGAAGGTCAGGTCAAGCTCGCTGAAGTCATTCGCGAGCTCGATCCGGTGAGCGGCCCGGCAGTTTCGTTCTTCGCAAATTCCGGTGCGGAGGCGGTGGAAGCGGCTTTGAAGCTTGCACGCTACGCGACCGGGCGCTCGCGCTACATCGGCTTTCTGGGCGCCTTTCACGGGCGCACGATGGGCGCGCTTGCTTTCACTGCGAGCAAATACACCCAGCAGGCGCGCTATTTTCCGACCATGTCCGGCGTCACTCATGTGCCGTATCCCAACCCGTACCGGCCATTGTTCGCCGGTGACGATCAGGGCCGGGCGGTCGTCGCATACATCGAGCAGCTGATGGAGCGCAATGTTCCGGCCGATGAAGTCGCAGCGATCCTGGTCGAGCCGATCCAGGGCGAAGGCGGCTATATCGTGCCTCCTGAGGGTTTTCTCGCAGGGCTTCGGCAGCTATGCGATCGCCACGGCATTCTGCTGATCTTCGATGAAGTGCAGGCGGGCGTAGGGCGCACGGGAAAAATGTTCGCCTGGCAACACTCGGGCGTAAAGCCCGACATCCTGACGCTTGCGAAGGGGCTCGGGTCCGGACTTCCCATCGGCCTTGCCATAGCCCCCACGCGCATCATGCAGAAATGGACTCCCGGTTCGCACGCCAACACATTCGGCGGCAATCCGCTGTGCTGCGCGGCTGCGATCGCAACCCTCGATCTGGTGAAAAATGCTTATGCCGACAATGCGGCACGCATGGGAAAGAGGATCCTCGAGCGGCTCGCAGGGCTTGCGAAGAAATTCGATTTCATCGGCGATGTGCGCGGGCGGGGTCTCATGATCGGAGTCGAGTTCGTCAGCGATCGCGTGACGAAATCGCCTGCCAAGGCGCTAGCCACGAAAATCGTGCACCGTGCCTATCACAACGGGCTTTTGCTGCTTGAATGCGGCGCGAGCGGAATTCGCCTGATACCGCCGCTCATGATTGAGGCTGCTCGTGTCGATGAAGGCCTCGAAATGCTCGAGCTGTCGATGCAGGAAGCGCAGGCGGAGTCGCACTAGTGCGGCGCCTGCCGTGGCCGGGCACTACGGCCGCGCAGCTTCTGGCCTTGGCAGCCGCGCTCGCGTGCCTATCGGCCGCGCCGCCCACGCAGGCGCAGCGGCAACCCGTACTCAAACAGATCGACGTTCCGCACCCCTATTATTTCCGTGAGATGTACCTGCCCCAGCTGACGAGCGGTCCGAGCGCCGTTGCGTTCTCGCCCGATGGCCGCACGCTCGTGTACTCGATGCAGGGCAGTCTGTGGAAGCAGGACATCGACTCGACGCAGGCCGAGGAGCTCGTCGCAGGTCCCGGCTACGACTTCCAGCCTGACTGGTCAGCCGACGGCAGACACATTGCGTTCGTGCGCTATCGCGACGATGCGCTGGAGCTCATGGAGCTTGACACGGTCTCGGGCAAAGTGCGCGAGCTTACGCACAACCACGCGGTCAACGTCGAGCCGCACTGGTCTCCGGATGGGAAGAGAGTTGCCTGGGTGTCCACCTTCGGGGCGGGACACTTTCATGTTTTCGTTGGCGATGTGGGTACCGATGGACTCAGCGGCCACGCGGTGTGGCCCGAACGCAGAAGCAGCGTCGCACGCTACTATTACAGTCCATTCGATCACGAGATCAGTCCCACTTGGTCTCCGGACGGTCAGGAACTCATCTACGTCGGCAATCCCGAAGCTGTTTACGGCACGGGAGACATTTGGCGCCGTGGCCTCACCGCAAGCGCTGCGCCACGCGCGGTGAGGCACGAAGAGACGACGTGGAAGGCGCGGCCCGCATGGTCCCCCGATGGAAAAAGAGTTCTCTATTCGTCGTACGAGGGCCGCCAATGGCATCAATTGTGGATCACCACCGCATCCGGCGGCGGCGATCCGATTCCGCTCACATTCGGTGACTTCGATGCCACGGGTGCGCGCTGGTCGCACGACGGCTCGAAGATTGCCTTCATCTCCAATCGCACCGGGAACACGCAGATCGTACTGCAGGATGCGGTTGGCGGCGCTCAACGCAGTCTCGAAATCCGCACCCGACACTACCTGCAGCCGACCGGAGAACTGCGGCTGCGCACCCTCGATGGGCAGGGTCGACCCAAGGCCGCCCGCATCGCCATCGTGGGGTCGGACGGGCGCGCCTACGCGCCGGATGACGCCTGGATGCACGCCGACGATGGCTTCGACCGGCGCGTGAGCGCCTTCGAGACGCATTATTTTCACAGCGACGGCGATGCGCGGGTGAGGCTTCCGACCGGCACCGCATCGGTGACGGTGTGGCGCGGTCTTGAGAATCAGGTCGAGCACCGCGTCGTGCAAGTCGACTCCGGCGGCACACGCAACGTAGACGTCACGCTGCAACCGCTCGCGCTGCCCCCGAACTGGAGTGCTCAATGGCTGAGCGCCGACGTCCACGTGCACATGAATTACGCCGGCACCTACCAGAACACGCCCGCGCATCTGGTGCGCCAGGCGGATGCCGAAGATCTTGATGTCGTGTTCGCCCTCGTCGTGAACAAGGAACAACGGATTCCGGATATTGGTTATTTTTCACCGCTGCCCTCGCCAGCCTCCACCGACTCCGTGCTGCTGTCATTCGGGCAGGAATACCACACGAGCTACTGGGGTCATCTGGGCCTCCTCGGTCTCAATGATCACTATCTGATCCCCGGCTACGTCGCCTATACGAACACGGCAGCTGCGAGTCTTTATCCGACCAACGCGGCGATTGCAGATCTTGCGCACGCGCAGGGTGCACTCGTGGGTTACGTGCACCCCTTCGATGACATGCCGGACCCGTACGCACCGGCAGTGCTCACCTCCGAGTTACCGGTCGATGTCGCGCTGGGGAAAGTGGATTACTACGAGATCCTGGGCTTCAGCGAGCATCGCACCTCCGCCGCGATCTGGTATCGACTTCTCAATTGCGGTTTCCATCCCGCCGCTGCCGCCGGAACGGATGCCATGGCAAACTTCGCATCCCTGCGAGGGCCGGTGGGTATGAATCGCGTCTACGCGCTGGTTGATCCTGCCGACTCGGCCACCCCTGCTACGGACACGGCGGCAAGAACGCGACAGTGGCTTGCGGGATTGCACGCCGGACGCACACTTGCGACCAACGGGCCGCTCCTTGGCCTTACTGTTGAAGGCCGCCCACCCGGCTCGGACGTTGCTATTAGCGCGGGCGAAACCCACCTCAAATACAAAGGCTTCCTACGCTCGATCGTGTCCGTCGATCACCTTGAGATCGTGATGAACGGCAAGGTGGTGCGCACGATTCAACTGACCGGCAAGCATCTGTCCGCGGACTTTGAGGGCAAGCTTGACGTCAGCGGCAATGGCTGGCTTCTGGTGCGCGCCTGGGACGATGCGGCGCGCCCGGAAATCTTTGACATCTATCCCTATGCCACGACCAATGCCGTTTTCTTCCACACGGGCGGCGCCGCCCTGCACTGCGGCAAGGATGCGGAGTTTTTTCTGACCTGGATCGACCGGCTGGAAGCGGCGGCGGCGGCAAATACGGATTACAACACCGACGAGGAACGCGCGGCGACGCTCGCGCAAATCCGTGCCGCGCGCACCATCATAAGCAAGCGTCGATAAGCCCGGCCGCGGCGAGCTCATCGCGGTAAGTGTGCAGCGTGCGCCCGAGTCCCGCGACGATTTCGTCGATGTCTTCCGAAGTCGCAATGAGCGGCGGCGTTACCATAATCCAGTCGCCGAACTTGCCGCCGTGGCTGCGGCGGCCGTAGATCAGAAGTCCCTGCGTGCGTGCGATGGCCTGAATGCGGCCAACGACATCGAGCGATCGGGGCAGCATGGCCTTCGTCGCCGGATCGGCGACGATCTCGATGGCGTTCAGAAGCCCGAGGCCGCGAACGTCGCCGACAATTAAGGTTTGGGCTTTAAGTGCAACGAGGCTCGCGCGAAGCCTTGCGCCGAGCGTGTTCGCCCGCTCGATGAGTTTGCGGTCCACGGTTTCCTCGAGCACGGCCAGTCCGACAGCGCATGCGAGCGGATGGCCTTTGTGCGTGTGGCCGAAGTGAAATCCGCCGGCACGGACGACCACATCGACGAGTCGGTCGGGCGCGAGAAATGCGGCCAGCGGAACGTAGCCGCCGCCGATTCCTTTCGCCAGAGTCACGAGATCCGGATTGGCGCCCGGCCACCAATGCGCGGCCAGAAATTTGCCAGTTCGGCCAGCGCCGCTGATTGTTTCGTCATAGATGAGGAGCACGCCGAACTCATCGCAGATCTCGCGTATGCGGCGGTAATAGGCGAGCGGCGCATGATCCGCGCCTCCGCAGAAGCCCATGACGGGCTCGATGATGAACGCCAGCACTTCCTCTGGGCCTGCGGCCAGGATCGTACTGCGCAATGCCTCCGCGCACTGCCGGGCGTACTCGGCGGCATCCATGCCTGCAGTGGGACGGTAGCTCCACGGCGCTGGCACGTGGATGCCCGTGTGCCCTGGCGCCAAATACGCGGCGTATCCCGGGTCGGCCGACAAAGCCATCGTGGCGCGCGTGCTGCCGTGGTACGACGGGTTCCTGCTGATCACCTTGTAGCGCGCCGTCTGCCCGCTCGCGAGCGCATAGCGCCGCGCGAACTGCAGACACTTTTCCACCGCTTCCGAGCCGCTTGAAACAAAGAACGCGCGCTCGAGGCCGAGCCCCGCCTCCCGCGCGAGGCGCTCGCTCAAGCGCACATTACTCTCGCTTTCAAAGGCGCTGGGATACGCGAAGCACACGCGCGATGACTGCTCATGGATCGCGCGCAGAACACGCTCGTTGCCATGCCCGAGATTGACGGCCACGGGTCCGGAGGTCACATCAATGTAGCGGCGCCCCGCGGTGTCCCATACATATAGACCTTGCGCGCGGCTTACCCGCGGTAGCGGCGGATCGCCGGCAGATGACCAGAAGCGCTGGATGCCACCGGCACTGCGCGTCGTTGCAGGGATTTCGGACCGATCAATCACTTCGCGAACTCGGCTGGATGCGACAGGACCTATTGCGAACGATAGCACTGCGCGGCCTCAAGCTCCTCCTTGCTTCACCCACCGAGGTCTTTAAGCTTCAGCCGTTGACGGTGACGGCGGCTCCGTGCATGAATATTCAACGACGCCTCACGCCGCAGTAGCGCTGCATCAGTCCGCGCATCCGGCCGCGAGGCGCCGCACCAGCGGATCGCGCGCAAGTTGCACAGCAGCGGATACTTATGGCGCACATTGTGTCTCTACGGGAAGCCATCGCGAAGAACGTTCACGATGGCGATACCCTTGCGCTGGAGGGATTCACGCATCTCATTCCGTTCGCCGCGGGTCACGAGGTGATCCGCCAGCAGCGGCGCAATCTCTCGCTCGTGCGCATGACCCCCGATCTCATCTATGACCAGATGATCGGCATGGGGTGCGCCGCGCGGCTCACTTTCTCCTGGGGCGGAAATCCCGGGGCTGGGTCCTTGTATAGGTTCCGCGATGCGATCGAGAATGATTGGCCACACCCGTTGCAGATCGAAGAGCGCAGTCACGCCGATATTGCGAGCGCTTACGTCGCCGGAGCGGCAAATCTTCCCTTCAGCGTGATGCGCGGCTACACCGGATCAGATCTGCCCAAGTACAACGAGCGCATCCGTTTCATCACCTGTCCGTTCACGCAGGAGCGCCTCGCCGCCACACCCTCAATTCGACCGGACGTGACCGTGATTCATGCGCAGAAGGCCGACCGTCAGGGCAACGTCCTGTTATGGGGAATTCTCGGGGTACAGAAGGAAGCTGCTCTCGCCGCGCAGCGCGTGGTCGTTACAGTCGAGGAGATCGTTGATGACCTGCGTGCACCGGCCAATGCCTGCGTGCTGCCCGAGTGGCTGATCAGTGCGGTGTCTGTCGTACCGGGAGGCGCCTTCCCCTCGTATGCGCTTGGCTACTACGAACGCGACAACCGCTTCTACAAGGCATGGAACGGTATTGCCCGCGACCGCGACACATTCCTCGCCTGGATGCAGCGCCACGTTGTGCAGACGTCCGATTTCGCTGAGTTTCGCCGCACGCTTAAGAGCGGCGAACTGCAGGAACGGCACTCTTGAGCGCGGAAGCCTATTCGACGAGCGAAATGATGACCGTGGCGGCCGCGCGCCGTCTGCGTGACGGCGCCACCTGCTTCGTCGGCATCGGGCTGCCGTCGACTGCGGCCAATCTGGCACGCCTCACCCACGCGCCGCGCGTCAGTCTGATCTATGAATCCGGCACCATCGGCGCAAAGCCCTCAGTACTGCCCTTGTCGATCGGCGACGGCGAGCTCGCCACGACTGCCGACACGGTGGTGTCCACTCCGGAAATTTTCCGCTATTACCTGCAGGGCGGGCGCATCGATGTGGGTTTTCTCGGCGCCGCACAGATCGATCGCTTTGCCAATATCAATACAACGGTCATCGGCCCGTATCGCAAGCCAAAGACGCGTCTGCCTGGCGCCGGGGGTGCGCCGGAGATCGCTGCTCTCGCAGGAGAGGTGCTCATTATCATGCAGCAGACTCGTCGCTCGCTGGTGCAGAAGCTCGACTTCGTGACTTCCGCCGGCTTTCTCGACGGCGGCGATGCGCGCGAGCGCGCCGGCCTGCCGGGCAAGGGTCCCGTAGCCGTCATCACGGATCTGTGCATCTTTGAACCCGATCCGGCGACGCGCGAGTTGATGGTTGCATCGATTCATCCAGGGATCGAGCGCGCAGCGATCGAAGCGGCTACCGGCTGGCCCGTGGAGTACTCTTCGCGCGTTCAGGCCACCGATCCACCAAACGCCCAGGAGCTGAGTACGCTGCGAGAATTGCTGCTGCGCACGGCAGCCGCTCACGGATCGGGCGCAGAAAACTGATCCAACGCTGCCTTAGACGACGATCGTGCGCGCTAGCGCCGCGCCGCACGGCTGATTTTAGTCTGCACCAAGTAGACGGCGACGGTGACGACCATGAACACGAGTAACCCGAGAATTTCGTCGCGCGAGGCGAGCGCGATAAGCGCGGCCATGCTGCTAATCCCGAGGATCGTTGCCATTCCCAACCAGCGGAAGTTCAATGGCTCGCCGCTTAGGGCGACACCACCTCGCACGATCCGCCAGGTCGCCGCGCAGCCGAGAATGTAAAGTGGGGCGGTGGTGAGGGCCGACAGCACGGCAAGCTCGGTGAAAGTACCGGTTAGCGCCAGGACAATTGCGATGGCCGCGTAGCATGCAATTGCCACGTGCGGCGCGTGGCTTCGGGCGTGCACGCGCCCCAAAGATTTGGGCAGGAGCCCATCGCGTGCGAATGCAAACAAAACGCGCGGCGTGCCAAGAATATCGCTGCTCAGGAAGCCGACCATCGAAATTGCAGCGCCGGCCAACATGAGCCATCGCAGCGCCGGACTGACCTCAGCCATCGCATCGACTAGCGGCGCTTTCGACAGTGCCAGAGATGGGCCCAAGATCCCCTGCGCGACGATCTGGATTCCCAAGTACAGCAGGGTCACTGCACCCATTCCAAGCGCCAGCGCGCGCGGAATGGTGCGCTCCGGCTGCAGCACCTCGCCGCTTGCAGACAGAGCGGTTTCCATCCCCATGAATGCAAACATCGCAAGAATCACGGCGCGTCCAAGACCGGTGCCGCTGACGGCTCCGGATCGCTGGAAATTGCCTGCATGGATCGAAAAAGCGCCTACCAGGACGAAAATCAGGAGCGGCGCGATTTTCAGCATGGTGGTCGCATTGACGAGCCGTATGCCGCGCGTGACTCCGGCGATGTTCACCAGTGCGATGCCACCGATGATGCCAACGATGATCAGTGCGTGCGCGGGTGCTTTAGACGGTTCGGGCAATAGACTCGCCCCGAGGTCAGCCAGTGCCGCAGCAATCCCGCCTGAGGCCAGTACGTCCCCAAACCACAGCAATGTGCCGGCAACGTACCCGGTGAGAGGGCCGAATGCAGCTTCGATATACCCGTACGCGCCGCCGCTGCTCGGGATGCGGCTACCCCCTTCGGCGAAGCAAATCGCCACCGACCCCACTGACAGCGCACACACGAGGATGGCCAGCGGTGCGTACAGGCCGATGTTGGCGGCGAGCGCCGCCGGCACGACAAAAATCGAAGCGCCGACTACGATGCCTACGGTGCTGGCTGCAAGGCCCCAAGGCCCAACGGCACGCACGAGCCCAGAGTCGCGTTGGCTTTCTTTCATGCTCGGCACCGTAACATGGATTCAAAGAGTCACGTGTGCCAGTCGCGCGACCATGACCGCCAGCGCACGCGCGCGCGTTGTGCTATCCGCATGGGACTAATCTGCGTTCCAGCGTGGCGCGCTCATCGCAACAACGGATGATCCTCGGGCAACTGTCTTGCGTACCACATCGCCAGCCTGTGCCGCAGCGCGGCTTCGCTCACCTGCTCTTCCGGTAACGGCGGGATCACCTTGTCGTGCACGAAGAGCCTATATACATAGAGAAGCTTCAGACTCGCAGAATCGGTGGGCTCGAACTCAACGGCGCCGCGTCCTTCCGCGTATTTGATCCCTGCAAGCAACGCCGCCTTAAACAACTCAGCTTCATGTTTCAGCTTCTTCATGACGATTACTACCTTGCGGGACTTGCCTGCGTGACCGCCGCACTTTGCGGCTGTTAGGGAGCCGCCTGCGCGATCTTTGCGACACCAGCCGCGCTTGTCAGCGCCGCAAGCTCACGAAGCGCAAAATCGAACTGCCCGACATGATTGAGGCGACCCCACTGCGTCTGCAGGATGCCACGTGCCAGTTCAATATTTCCCATTCGCACGTTCGCTGCAGCAATGACGGTCGTGAGATATGTGAGGTCGTCGGGCGAATTTGCTGAATGCCGTCCGAGGAGAACTGTACCAAACTTCACGATTTCAGGCGCGTTGCGCCGCGCAATTGCCGCCAGCAAATCCGCCCACGGCCGTTGCTCGCCGTCCACTTTGCGATAGCAGGGGCTGGACAAAACCTTGGTCCAGATTTCCTCGAGTTCGCCCGCGCTCAAGTACGCAGCCGTATAGTCGCTGATGTTTCGCACCGCGGCCATCCAGGCATCCTGCGCATCGGGCGCAGCGCACCGCTCCGCGCTCGCGTCGAGGTGCGCTACGTATGCGGCGCTCTGTGGATCGAGATTGTCGAGACTGCCACTCGACACGGCACGGCGAATCTCAAGGGCGCGGCGCACCAGACGATCTCGAACCAGTACGCTGTTCGGGGAGGGCTCGGCAGTTGAGCCCCGCGGCGCTCCGCCGTCAAGCAACTCCAAGAACGGAATAGGCAGCAAGGTGAGCGCGGGAAGTTCCAGGGCATTCTCCCGCATATAGCGCAGGCGCGGCGCATTCAAATCCACGAAGGGATAAAAGTCAGAATTCGCCGGTACGGCAAGCGTCTGCAGCAGCGGTCCGATCGTCAGGTTGTCGCCTATTTTGCGCGACTGTATGTCGGCGACCGACTGTACGCCGACGCGGTTGAGCTCTATGCGCAGCTCCTGCGACTGCAATAACCGATCATCCCCGGGCCGCAGTGCCGCAGCGCGTGTCGCGATGATCAGGATATCTAAGTCATCCGTATTGTAGATGGCATAGGCGCCAAAGTGCGGGGCTAGGGCCTTGATGACCGACGCAACGACTCCCAGGTTCGTTTCATAGATCTGCATCCATTGCACGAAGTATCCGTCGGCGGCGAGATGATGAGTGATGCGGCTGTAAAACTCATCCGAGAATAGAGTTGCGACTCCGCTCACCCACGGATTGGATGGCTCGGAAACGATGAGATCGTACGGTTCACGCGTGCTTGCGAAGAACGTCTTGGCGTCCTCGTACACGATGTGGCTGCGAGGATCCTCAAAGACATTGCTGATGCGGCGGCCAAAGCCCTGACGAGCCGCTTCAACCATGAGCGGTTCTATTTCGATCGAGTCGAGCCGTTTGACAAGTGCGCTCGTCAGGAGCGTATGCGTCGTAAGCCCCGAGCCGAAGCCTATGTTTGCGACGCGCACCGGGTGGGGCTGCATGCTGAGCGGTATTGCGCCGGCCAACACCATCGTACTTTCATCAACCGTCGGCTCGCCAGGCCCCATTTGTATGCCTGCATCGGGTTTTCCGTTGGTCGCGATCGTCACCGTACCGTTAAGCTGCACGAGACTTATCGTGGCGGTCTTGCCGTCCCGCAGGTAAGTGACTCGGGCGCCCTCTGGCAGCGCTGCGGATCCGGTGCGGTACACACCGGACGCCATCCGCACAGGATCCAAATTAACGACAAACAGAGCGATTGCGAACACGGCTATGCATGCCGCCAGGGCAATAGCCGAAATCCGTGACGGGTGATGCCGGCTGGCGAGCAGCCGCGACAGGCCCAAGGCCATGTGGATGCCGGCGCCGCCGAGAATGACGCCTTTGACGCCGATCGATGGCATCAGCACGTGGATCGTGACCAGCACTCCGACGATGGCGCCGAGCGTGTTCGCCGAATAGATCGTGCCTATGGCACGTTCACCCGTGCCGCGACGCATCAGTTCTTGGGTGAGGAGCGGCAGCGTCATGCCTGCGCAAAAAGTTGCAGGCATCATGATGAGAGCGGCGATGAGCTGGCTGATCCCATTGAAGGCGGCATAGCCGTTGGCGGTGCGCGCCGACGTTCCCAAAAACCACGCCATGAAATCAAACGTCAGGTTGTAAGCCGGCAAGGTGAGCGCGGCCAAGGCCCCCATGGCGATCATGACGTACGCTACATAGGAGACTGGATCGTGAATCCGCTCGATGCGCCGGCGCACGTACAGTCCGCCGAATGCGAGACCAAAGATGAATGCGCTCAGCATGAGCTCGAATGAATGCGTTGAGCTGCCGAGAACCAGACTCAACATCCGGATCCACCCGAGCTCATACATGAACGAAGCCGCGCCCGTCAGGAAAGCTGCGACCGTGAACCATCTGGCCAGTCCGTCTTTGGCCCGTGACGGTGCCGCCGCAGGGGACGACGCGGCCGCGGGCTCCAGATGCCCGCGAACTGCCGCCCAGATCACCAAAGCGAGTGTGATGTTGATGAGGCCGGCGGTCATGATGGTGCCGGGCAGACCGACCAGGTCGATCAGCACAAAGCCGCTGACGAGAACCCCGATTGCCGCCCCCAGACTGTTGGTGAAATACAGGGTCGCCAGGGTCTCTCCCGGTCGAGCTGGCCAGCGCCGAATCAGCCCACCGCTGATGAGCGGAAAGGTCATTCCCAACAGCACGGACTGCGGAAGGATGAGAAGAGCGGCCAGCGACCACTTGTAGGCGTGAATCAGCCATACCGTGGGGAGTGCAGGTATCACCGCGGCAAACGAAAAATTTGTGGCGGCGATGAACGCCCTATGAAAAAAGATCCCGAGTATGCCGATCAGCCCTTCGACCCACACATATCCCCAAAGGAGTTGCCTGACGCGGGATGAGTAGTAAGCAATCGCCCAGGATCCGAGCGCCATCCCTCCCATGAAAATGGCGAGCACGAGGGTTTGCGCGTAGGCCGCGTGGCCGAGAAAGAGCTTGAGGTAGTGCGACCAGATGGACTCATAAATGAGTCCTGTGAATCCCGAAACAACAAAAACCGTGAGCAGAAACCGCCGTCGCACATGATCAGGTGTCTGCATGGTTAGCCTGCAGGCCGCAAAATGCACGCAACCGACATAAGGGACGTGCCCTCAGAATCGGTAGGAACAGCACCTGTCATTGATAAGCGCTGTCGGTCGGCGAGTACCGTCGCGCCGATTGTTGATTCCGCTTGCATCGCGACACCCCTATTGCCGATCTTGGTGCGGCCGCCTTGAGCATGCGTTGGTGCTGCTTCTGCACCGTCTGCGCGCTCATCATCTGTGAGCTCTTGGGACACGATCCGCGTCGGCACGTTGTCTAAGGGCTTTGCGCCTGCGAGCGGCCTCTGATTCTGCGACTGTTCCCAGGTAGCGTAGACGTGCATGATACCAGCGCCGGTGAGCTTCTCGGGTTCAGCGAGCAGTGGATGATTAAGAGCCTACCCATGAAAACGGTTGTGGTTACCGGCGCGGCGCAGGGTGTCGGCCTCGTGACGGCATCCCATTTCGCCCGACTTGGATATCGAGTGATACTTACGGATATTCAAGCGCTTGAAACACAATTGGCGACGTTGCGCGCCGAAGGATTGTGCGTCGAAGGCGCAAACGGCGATGTCTCATCAGAGCCGTTTGTGCGCAAACTCTCTGAACGGGTCCAGCAGGACTTCGGTGCAGCCGATGTGCTCGTAAATAACGCCGGAGTCAGTCTGATCGCACCGGCGGAGGCGACTTCTGTCGCTCAGTGGCAGCGCGTGATGAACATCAACCTATTGGGGCCGTTCCTCCTGTGCAAATACCTGGGCGCCCAGATGTTGCAGCGCCGGAGCGGCAGCATTGTCAATATCGCATCAGTGGCAGGTCTGGCAGGCATCAGCCATCGCAGCGCCTATAACGCGTCGAAGCACGGACTGATCGGTCTCACGCGCACGCTGGCGGCAGAATGGGGTGGCCGCGGCGTTCGTGTCAACGCAGTTTGCCCCGGCTGGATCAAGACCGAGATGGACGTCGCGGACCAAGGCAGCGGTGCCTACACCGACCAGGATATCGTCAATCGCGTGCCCATGGCGCGCTTCGCGCGGCCGGAAGATGTCGCGGCGGCGGTCGCTTTTCTCGCCGATAACGATCAGCAGGGATTCATCAACGGCGTCAGCTTGCCGGTCGACGGCGGCTGGGTCGCGGACGGAAGCTGGGATGCCCTACGGATTAGAACACGCGAAGGCTGAGGCCATCATTACCTGCGGCTGGCGCGCTGATGGACGTCTGATACAAGAGAAATCATGAAGACATTTCTAATCGTCATCGCGTGCGCTGCAGAGCTCGTGCTCTGTGCCTTTGCATATGCCGAGAATGCGCCGGCTGACCTCATCTTCCTGCACGGCAGGATCCACACTGAAGATGCGAAGCGCAGCGTCGCGCAGGCTTTGGCCGTGCGCGGTAATACCGTCATCGCCGTCGGTACGGATCAGGAGGTCAGTGCATATACTGGACCGGGAACCCGCGCGATCGACCTCGGCGGCAAGGTCGTGCTGCCGGGCATCATTGACGCTCACACTCACCCGGCCGAAAGCGCACAGGATTTCAAAAAGTGCGATCTTGGCGACCGGATGATTACCGCAAAGGAACTCAAGACCCAGGTCGCCGCATGCCTCAAAACCCGTCGTGGCGACAAGAATTTGTGGTTCGAGGCGGTACAGATCAATCCGTCCGGGCTTACGCTCACCCGCGAGGACCTGGATTCTATTCTGCCCGGGAAGCCGATACTCCTCACCGGCTCCGACGGCCATACGGTTTGGGCCAATTCCGCCGCGCTGCGGGCCGCTCACGTCAACGCCGCTACCAAAGACCCAGTCGGAGGCCGCATTGAGCGCGACGCAGACGGTAATCCGACGGGCACGCTGCGCGACGCGGCAGGAGATCTCGTCACGGACGCCAAGCCAGAGCCAAGTCTTGATTCTCAGGCTTCGCGACTCGACAAAGCGTTTGACGACATGCGGGCCATCGGCATCACATCGGTGCAGGATGCCTCGGTAGACGAGCACCTCATGCAGCTCTACAAGCGTCTCTACGATACACACCGGCTGAACATGCGTGTGCGCGCCTCATTCACTCTGAAGGACTTGTCCGAGCCCGCCAACACGGCGATCGATCGTGCCATCAAATTCCGCGCAAGATGGGCCATCGACCCGCATTTTCTGCATGCCGACGCGGTCAAGATTTTCGCTGACGGTGTAATCGAGTATCCGTCGCAGACGGCAGCGCTGCTCGAGCCGTACCTGGATGCCGAAGGCCACCCGACCAGCAATCGCGGGCCTTCCTATTTCACGCAGGAGAACCTGAATCGCCTCGTTGCTGGGGCCGACGCCGCGGGCTTTACTGTGCATGTCCACGCAATTGGCGACCGAGCCGTCCGCTCGGCGCTGGATGCATTCGCCTATTCCAGGCAGAAGAACGGTCCGATGGATAACCGCGACCAGATCGCTCACCTGGAACTGATCGACCCTGTGGACTTCCCGCGTTTCAAGGCACTCGGCGTCATCGCCAATCTCCAGCTGCTGTGGGCCGAGCGCGATGATTACATCGACAAGGCCACTCTGGCCTACCTCGGTCCCGAGCGCTCACGATACATTTACGCCGCGCGGTCACTGCGCGATGCGGGCGCTGTCATCGTAGGTGGCAGCGACTGGGACGTCAGCAGTTTCAACGCCTTCGTTGCCATGGAGCACGCCATTACCCGCGCCAAAGCCCGGGGCAAGCCACCTCTTCTGCCAGAACAGAGTATTGGGATCCAAGACGCTGTGGATGCCTACACAATCAACGCGGCGTATGCGCTGAAGCAGGAGAGCACGACCGGCAGCCTGGAGTCGGGCAAGCGCGGCGATTTCATTATTCTCGATCGCGACATCTTCGCCGTCGACCCGTTCGATCTGCATAAGACGCGCGTGCTCGCGACCTACCTCGATGGACGCGAGGCCTACGCCGCCAAACCGAAATGAAACAACCGCCAACTTACCCCGTTATATCTCCGTCATTTCAAGCTGGCCGCGACAGAGCGAATTTGAAACTACGCTTGAATTCTCGACGAATCAGAAACAGCCTGGTCAGGTGCCTACAGGCGGATGTTATGTCGGCACCCCTCTTCGGGCCCAAGAATCACCGTATTGCGGCAGTGAGTATAAGAGGCCGGTAGCCGTACACACCCGTCTTCAGTAGCATCAGACTGGGGCGGGGAGAACCGGTTGTCACGACGCGATTCGCTGCGGGCTGCGACGACGCCGACACGGCTTGTGCTGCTGCTCTCGGTTGCCCTGCTCATTAACTACGTCGACCGCGGCAATTTGTCCACCGCGGCGCCTCTCATCCAACGGGAACTCCACCTTTCGAATACCCAACTCGGATTCCTGCTGTCCGCATTTTTCTATACGTATGTCGCCGCGATGACGCCGGCCGGATGGCTCGGGGAGCGCTACGGGGCCCACCGTGTTCTCGGAGCCGGTGTCTTAATTTGGGCCGTTGCGACGTTCTTGACCGGCTTCGCGGGCGGCTTCGTCTCACTGTTGTTGCTGCGGCTCATGCTCGGTGTCGGCGAGAGTGCGGCATTCCCGTGCAGCTCGAAGCTGGTCGCCGTCGCCGTCGAGCCGGCCCGTATCGGCATGGCCAACGGCTTGATGGCTTTCGGATACCTCGTCGGACCGTCGATTGGCACGATCGTCGGCGGTGTGCTGATGAGCAACGTCGGCTGGCGGCCGGTCTTCTTTCTATTCGGTGCGCTGTCGCTCCTTTGGCTCTGGCCCTGGAGCGGCGTGAGGGTAGCCGAGCGGCTGCCGCTCGGCACATCCTCGATGGCCGATGGCCCGACTTTTACGCGGATTCTGCGCGAGCGCGGTCTATGGGGTGCGTCGCTCGGGCACTTCTCCTCGAACTACAACTTCTATTTCATTCTGGCGTGGTTGCCTGAATATCTCGTCACGGTGCGAGGATTTTCCATGCAGGTCATGGCCGGGATCGCCGGTGGCGCTTATTTGATCAATGCGATCGCTGCATTTGTCAGTGGCTGGGCGATCGATCGGTGGGTCCGCGCGGGGGGATCGCTCAGTAGAATCTACAAGGGGGTCATGGGACTCAGTCACGTGGCATCGATTGCAGCCATGGCCGGAATGGCCCTCCTGCCCGTTAAGGGTTCGATAGCCTGTCTGTTTGTTTATGAAATCGTATTGGGTCTGGCATCGCCCGGCGTATTCGCGATCCCACAAATCATGGCCGGGCCGAAGGCAGCAGGCCGTTGGGTCGGCGTCCAAAATACATTTGGCAATCTAGCGGGGATTCTCGCACCGGCGATCACCGGAGTCCTCATAGATGCGACCGGAAGCTTCACGAGCGCATTCGCGCTCGCAAGCCTGGTGAATGCACTCGGAATCGTGGGCTGGGTATTCATCCTGCCGCGAATCTCGTTGCTGCATTGGGATGCTGCAGGTGCAGTCCGCAGAATCTCGCGGTGAACGCCCGTACAGCTGACGTCCGAGCCGGTCGTAGGTCGGAAAAGAGTTGGCTGCGCCGCTTTAAGGAGCGTCCACTAAGGTGGACCGTTTACGAGGCACAGCCCTGCGGTTTAAAGATCCGGTCACGACTCGCCGGGTGTTGCTGCAAAGCCGCCTGCGGCCGAATAGGACGACGCACGAATTCACCGCGGCAGTTAGGGCAGAGCTCATTCAGGCTGCCGCGTACACAGTCGGTGCAGAACGTGCATTCGAAACTGCATATCCACGCATCGCGTGAGTCTGGCGGGAGGTCGCGATTACAGCACTCACAGTTCGGTTTGATGCTTAGCATTTTGACCAGACTCCTCGGCGTAACGGCGCACATTGTAGCCCGCTGAGGTGCTTCTTGCCCTGCTGACGGCAGCCGCCGACCGAGATTACTGGGCGACTGACCGTAGGATTCCTCGCTACGCCTACTTAGAGCTCAACGAGCGGATTGCCGACATAATCAGGCGGCCCTGAACTGTAATGCGCGGACTAAATCGCAGCTCTAGACCGGCATGGGCCGCGGCGCCAACTACCATTGGCTGAATCCGTACTCACTAGCTGTGCGATGCTGCGCGTTCGCATTCGGTCAGTTTGAGATTGAGATGCCGGCCCGTATCGCTAACCAGCGGAATGGCTCGTTCGGCACGTAATATTGGTGATGGTTCAAGAACGGATATTGCTTCCAAACCTCTTCGCGGCCGGCCTCGAGATCGGCGATGACGCGTCCGAATATTGAAGTCAAATTTACACCATGACCACTGTAACCAATTCCATAAAATATATTTTTCTGTCGTCCAATACAGCCTACCGAGGGAGAGGCGTCCAGCGACCAATCGACGACCCCTTCCCAACTCTGCGCAAAATCGACGCCAGCTAACCTTGGATAGATGCGAAGGAGCTCTCGATGCAACTGCACCACATGGGAACGCAATTCGCCGGCAGCGCTCGCGCTGTTATTGAATGAGTACCGGGGCGTTCCACCGCCTATGTGAATGCGCCGGTCTTGCGTCAAGCCGAGATAAAACGGCTGGGTGCGGCTGTCATTGAATGGCACGCGCAGGCCCCACCCAATCTCCATTAAATCCTGTTCGCTGAAGGGCTGGGTAACCGCGACATACTCATGAAGCGGCACAACTGCATTCCGCAGGAAGCCCAATCCCGGGGTAAACGCGTTGGTCGCCAATACCAAGGATTTGGCGTTAACGGTGCGTCCATCGTTCGTGCTGATCAGGAGTTCTGTGCCTGGTTCGATGCTACTCACCACGGTGTTTTCGTAGATCGTCGCGCCCGCCCTTTCCGCCGCTGCTTTAAACACCTGTACGAGCTTCATCGGATGAACGTGTCCGCCGTTGGGATCGAAAAATCCCGCCGCGTACACGCCCGTCCCGAGCGCACCCGCAACACGCGGCCCATCCCAGTATTCGACCGGCATCCCGAGGGATCGAGCCTTGCGCACATACGCCTTCGCTTCTCTTACGTCCGAGTCACGGTCGAGTACCTGCAGAGCGCCATGCAATTCCAGTTCACAGTCGACACCGGTCGCAGCGCTGAGCTGCGCCAGGAATCGGATGTTCCCGGCAGTCAAATCATAAATCCGCCTGTCGATCGACGGATCCGGACCGAAATTCATGAACCGATCTGCGGTCATGGTGAGGACCATGGCACCGTTTCTTCCCGAGGCGCCGTTGCCGCAGCCTCTCGCCTCAAGAACGACGACACTCTTGTGCGGCGAGAGGCGGCGAATGAAGTACGCCGCGGAAAGTCCCGTGAAACCGCCCCCGACCACAGCGACGTCAACCGTGAGGTTGGTAGCGAGTTTCGGATTTTGAGGCGCTTGGCTCCTAGCCCAGAAACTGTTATTTGGCTCGATCTTTGGAGGCTCATGCCAGATCAACGGGGAGACCTGATTCAGGCCAGCGGCTCCGAGAAGTGCGCCGCCGCCGGCCAGCGCGGAGCCTTTTAGAAAACCACGTCGGTTTGAAATCATTCCTGGTCGCCCCCGACTATCATCTTCACCACCGCCCTGATGGCGAAGAGGGATTCGACGCTCGTATCCGCGCCGGGCACAGACTCCGATTCAGAAGAACTCCCATTTCACTAGCATGGCAACCGCGGCGGGCAGCAGATATATAAGGAGAAAGATCGGAAGCTCCTCTCGGAACGAGTAGCCCGCCCGGTACACGCCTACCCACATATTTGCCGCCGCAGCAACAAACCAGATAATGACGAAGACGACAGTAGCCGTTGTCATGGTTGGCGGCCCGGCGCCGCCTAACCACTTTGCAACGCCCAGACAGACTGCCAACAGCGCGAAGCCGCCGGCGATGATGATGAGCGTGCGCATGGCGTCATCCCCTCTCCTTGATCGTGATCCAAAGACGCATGTGATGGCGTCAGCTTTTCGGCGCCACCATTACACAACAATAATGCGCAGTTCGCCCGTCCGGGGCGATCACGTCGTTGTTATGGAACCGGCGGTCTATGCTTCGTTAGAGCCGGCCACGCTCGAAGTGCATCAGGAGCCCGGTGCCTATGGTGGTCAGACACCCCACGCCTACCAGGAGCAGGAGGACAGCGTGCACTCCATCGGTTTGCTTCAACCACCCGATCACGGGTTCCTGGACAATCGGACCGATTGAGCCGAGACCGTTAATGATGCCAGCGGCGAGTGCGGCTTGACGGCGGTTTCCCGCATCCATGGCGCACGCCCCGGACAGCAGCGAATCGGGTCCCATTGCCGTGAAGCCAATCAGGCCGAGCAGCACGATGAAAAACGTCACTGATGTCAATCCGACAAACCACATCAAGAACGTGAACCCGAGACAGGCAAGCGTCATCCAGAAAATAACTGGCGTGCGGCGTGCACCCGCAGTTCGATCTGACCAGATACCCCCGGCAATCACGCCAAGGAATCCGATCCAGTCAAACGCGGCGGACCAGTACCCGGCCCTGGTTGCGGACATGCCGAATTGCTCTCCGAGTATGAGCGCCGACCAACTGTCGAGCGCATAGCGAAGAAACTTGAAGCCGAAATAGATCAGCCCCATTGCGACGATTGATGTGATCCAGCCGGTCGGAAGCGGCGTCGGCTGAGCGGAGGTTGCGCGCCCGGCGGTTGCCGGCGGCGCGTCAGGTTCCGCTTTGTCCTCGAGCGACAGTCCGACCGACTCCGGACGCTCGCGCGCCCAAAAGGCGAATAGCACGGTGATGGCGAGAAGTGCAATGCTTGAGCCGAAGAACGACCATGCCATGCCGAGCCAACCCAGCAGGAATGCGGCCAGCGCTTTTCCGGCGATCGCTCCGACCTGGTAACACGTCCCCCAGATGCCGAACAGGGTTCCGCGCTCAGAGCGGCGCGTCCAATTCGCGAACAAACCGACGTTGTGCGGCCAGCCGGTCGCCTGCGCAAAGCCGTGAATGCCCATGGTGACGCACATCCACAGGTAGGCGCTGGCCAGGTGCGAATCGACGAGCCATCCGAGTCCAATGTTGCAGCCAGCCGCGACGACCATTCCGTACAACAGCACACGCCGGCTCTGCATGCGCCTGCCGAGCCACGCGGCAAGAAACTGCCCCAGCATGTAGGTGATGAGATAAATCGTCCACGGGTACGCGACGTGGACGTCATCGAGACCGAAGCGCTCCTTCAGCGGCTTCTTCAACACCGCGTAGGTTTTGCGGACGAGATAGAAGCCGAAATAAGAGAGCCAGGTTGCCGTGAACAGTTGTGCCCGATAGCGGCGCAGCAACGTTAAAGGAGCGGCAGTCACGTGAACGATCTGCCGGTGAGCTCCGCGGCTCCAGAAATTAGGTCATCCCAAAAAGAGGACGGCAACGTCCTGTAGTTCGTAAAAGAGGCCGTCGCGAGCGCCGTATTCTCTGCGATGTCTGTCGCACAGCACGTGATAAACATGGAGCGCATTCCCGCCGCTCGCGCCGCAACCAAGCCTGCGCGGCTGTCTTCGAACACCAGAGCTGCATCGGGATCGACTCCAAGCAACCGTGCCGCCGCGAGATAACCCTCCGGATCGGGCTTACCGTTTCGCACATCGTCGCCACCGATGCGCGCGCACTGCTCCACCAGCTCGGCAACTCCGAGCTTCTGGAGAAACCGTTCGATCACCGCACGCGGACTCGAGGACACGACGGCCAGCTTTAGCTTGCGCGCCGCGGCCGCTCGCAGCGCTTCGGGTGCGCCGGGAATCGGTTTAGCGTCGGCGGTCGCGGAGTTCCATTGCGCGAGTAGCTCGGCACTCAACTCCGCCGTCGGCAGCTTGATCTGCGTGCGCGTACGAACGACCTCGGCGACGTGCGCCCAGGTGCGGCCGCGTGTTTCCGTGGGAGGAAGCGCGAAACCTGCAATGCCGTGCCGAGTCATGACGACGTCAATGGCCGCGTCGGTGTGAGACTCCGTGTCGACCAATGTACCGTCGAGGTCAAAAAGTAAGCCACCTATGCGTCGGCCGTCATTCATTTTGTCTAATCCGTCTGGCAAGCGACAAAGTACCGGGACACGCGCTACGATCTGCGCCAAGGATCACTCATTTACCCATCATTCGAGAATTCACACATGCTTTCGCAGCAGGACCCCTGCTGACAGTCAATAACGTCAGTAATTCTAGATGCAGTCAGCAAACATCAGAGTGATGTTGCATGGAAATCGATCCGGAGTCACGCGCTTGCGAAGACTGACCACCCAGATATGTTGATTGCCGCACGGGGGCAATTTTCGTCCTACTGGTTAATGCGGCTGGTCATCGGTTCGGCGTCGCGAGCATTCAAGACCGCACATGGTGCAAGGTTCGTCAAACACCTTTCGTTCTTTATCGCCACACTTGACTGCACTGACGTGAGCCGCCGTTAGCGCAACGGGTCAATGGTCAGCGCGCCGCAACGTCCGAACCAGAGCAGGTATTGGAATGAGCGCAAGCATGGCGGCAGGACCGCAAGTCTGCAATGCGTTCGACGTTCCACGTCCATCCGTAATTGATTTGGATAGGCCTGCATCGGCCGGACGTGGCGTGTTCGCAGCGTTCACAATTCTTGACATCTGACTGTCACATTGGCACGCCGTGAACCACTTTGATGTTATATGGTGTGCGCCAATCATGCGATGGAGCGCTGTGCCGATGGCCACTACAACGCATGCCCACCAAGAAACGCTGCCACGATTTCGACGCTTACGTCGGCGCTCATCAACGCGCCTACTTCTGGGCTAATAAAGCTCTCCGCTACCGCAGCGCGGGCAAATACGCGCAGGCAAAGGCGGCCGTGGAAAGGGCTAACCAATGGCTGCGCCATCTGGCGATGCTGGTACCGCAGCCGCGTACAGCACATCCACCGGCGAACAAGAAAAAGAAGGCGAGATAATCTCCATACGTCACATGGCACATGCTGAGCCATGTGACCGCCCACAGAAAGTCCAAGGTCCAGACCAACAATATTGGATATACATTTGGCAGCGCCTTTACGTGCCCCCGATTGGCCCGCAGATGCGCGGTTTGTGCCGTGATGCCGTGTAGTTCATTCTTCAGTATTCTGAACTCAGACCCCGGATAGAGAGCCTTGACTAACGAGCCTGCGGCTGGCGGCAGTCTGACATGACGCGGCGGCCAGCGAGCCGTCTTTCTTAGCTACACGTCCGAAGACGCACAAGCCGCCCACAGCATCTGTGCCGCCCTGCGCGCCGCGGACATTGAGGAATACGACCCGCTCCTACAGCCGCTCAGCCGCGATGCGCGCTTCAAGTCGCTCCTCGCCGAGATGCATCAGGGCTGAGTCACAGCGCGAAAGCTGGCCGTCATTGAGATTCTGGAGATCAGCACGCATGCGCCCAAGCCTACTAGTGGTTAGTAGCGCCACTGTCATTACTGATGATGAGGCTCGCGACGTTCACGGGTTCGAAATCCGCCAGAGTGAGACTCGTGAGGCAGCTAAGATCTTCATCGTTCCAGCGCGCGTCGGGAGTGCCGATTAACCCTCCGCTCGCTCCGTTGTCGGCGAGAATGATCCCAAAGTCGCGAAGCGCGGTGATGATGACCGCCGCCTGCGGACTCGTGGTGGCGCAGGAGGGAGTCGGTACTAAGGCCTTCAGTCGATAAATCTCACCCGCGGGTCCGGTCATGGTGCAGCTCGCCGGCGGCGACGCTTGTGAAATTTGGCTCTCAGTCGTGATGGAGCTACCACCGCTATCGGAGCAGCTACCCACACCCGCCGTCTGCGTCGCCGGCCATACCCAATAGTTCAGTACGTGGTTGAGCGTGAATCTGATGGGATGTAGGACCGCGCCGTTGGGTGTGCTCGGTGTGCCCGTGCCAATGACTTCATCGGCATTGACGAGGAGCGGCGCCACAGGTAGTCCTGCAGCATCGGATGTTCCCATGCCCTGCGGTGTCAGAGCATTTGATGACACGTCGGGCCAAAGCGCGTTCGAAGAATCGGTCCAAGCGCCGCCTTCGTATATCCCCTGCCACATTTCGTAGAGCGCGGGATTCTTTCCGGCGCCGGCCTCGAGGTAGATCAGCACATGTCGATCCCCCGTCGAGTTGCTGGTGCCTTCCACGGGTGCATTCGCCGGGATCGGGCCGGACGTAAAATAAGACTGATACAGCGTCGTCGCGACCGATACATCGGCCTGATTGTATGGAACGTCCAGCGCCGGGATTCCGTTCGGAAATGTACCGTCGGCATTTCCGAAGAAGGGCTTAATGGTCGCCGACAGATAACCGTTGTAGATAGGCGCTGCGGGGGATGCGTCCACGGGGAGACTGGTTGACGCAGCATCCACTCGATGATGAAAAATCGAGGTTGCCGGAAATATGCTGGCCAGGAACGAGCTGTCCCCATTAATTGCAAAGGAAGTCTGCTGTGTGGCCTGCGCGTGCGTCGCATCGGTAACGACCAGTAAGGGCCTATACGTACCCTGACCACCAATCCTCGTGCCGCTTATCTGTCCGGTAGCTGCGTTCAATGACAGTCCTTCGGGTAAGGGGGGATTGCTCGAGTCATTGCTCACCGAAAAAGTGTACGGCGCAGAGCCGCCGCTTACCGAAATGTTGCAGCCCGCATATGCCACACCCTGGGTTCCGCCCGGGCAGGAAGTGGTTGTGATCGTCAATGGCCCGCCCGCGCCGGCGGGCGTTACGGTGACAGACGCCGTGGCCGTGGTCGTGCCGGAGACATTTGTCGCCGACAGCGTATAGGTCGTCGTCGATATTGGGCTTACGCTTGTCGAACCACTTGCGGACACGGAGGTGAGCGTGCCCGGCGCAACCGCGACGCTCGTCGCCCCGATCGTCACCCAGTTGAGCGTGCTGCTGGAACCGGACTTGATGCTGGCCGGATTGGCCGTAAAGGATGTGACCGTAGGTGCGGAGCCAGTTTGGGGATTAGTTGTGGAGGAGTCAGGATCACTCGTTGATCCGCCACAGCCCGCCAGGCCAGCGGACGCAAAGAGAACGAAGGCAACCGCGCGCAGGACCAGCCCAGCGCGCACAGAACCGACGTTTCGACGGGCACTGGAAGTCGGGGAATGCAAGCGTCATCCTTGGATGCAACTCCATTCATAATAATTGTCCGCCTGTGGCCGCCGCAGGCCGTGATGATGGAGTCGCGCAATGCGTCGCGGAATTAGCGCAAAGCGCTTTCGGTCGCCGTTTCGCGACAGCTGCGCTTGCCTCATGGGGCGACTGTACGCGAGCGCATTAGCAGTCCAAATTTCGCGAGATCGCCACTCGAATCATGAATGCTTCGAACACCAGTCGCGAATTCCATAGCGCTGATGGAGCAAGACTTCTTCATGGTCGAATTCCTGCTGCAGGCGGCGCATGACGGTGTCGCTGATTTCATTACGGTCGCGCAGGGCTATGACCGCCTCTCGTTCTTCCGCGATCATCGTTAGGCGCGCGCGCAGATGTCCGGACGCGGCTGCTGATGCAGACCCATCCAATCCTTCGAGACGATGCGCGACCAGGTTACGCAGCTCCGCCGTCGTTTCGAGTTCGGTCGGTCCTTCGGCGGCGATGCGTTCGAGCGCCTTAGCACCCGCTTGGATACTGGCAGTCCGCGCGTACCGCTCCTCCGCCTCCTCTTCTTTTCCGCCAGCAATGCGCAGGAGGCGGATCAGCGGCGCGAGCGTCAAGCCTTGCACGACGAGAGTGATGAGGATAACGACGAAAGTAATGAATATGACAGCGGCGCGACCGGGGAGCGACGCTCCATGCAACGCTACATAGGGCAGTGCCAGGGCGATCACGAGCGAATCACCGCCGCGAATGCCGGCCCAGCCACCGAAGAGGACGTGGCGCCACGGCGGATAGGGTGTAGTCGCACGCCCAAGTCGCCTATCGAGCCATCTTGGCAGATAGGCGCCCGGGAATATCAACACGAGACGGATTGCGATCATCGCCGCCGCGACCGCGCACGACACTTCCACAAGGCGTGCGATCGCGCCCTTGTCGAGTGCCTGCATCACCTGTGGCAGCTGCAGCCCGATGAGGATAAAAATGAGGCCCTCGAGAAGGAAGACGAGCATCTCCCACATGGCGGTGCCCTGGAGACGTGTCTCCGCTGTGACGACGCGCGGTCCCCTGCGCCCGAAGTAGAGGCCCATCGCAACGACTGCAAGGACGCCGGAGCAGCCAAGTTCGTTCGCCGGAATGAAAGCGATGAAGGGACTCAGGAGCGAAAGCGTGTTTTCAACCACGCTTGAACGTGGCATATGCAGGCGCACCCAGCCTACACACCAACCGGCGGCAAGTCCGACGGCAATTCCACCGGCGCCCGTGACCAGAAGCTCGACGCCAGCGTGTGCAACCGAGAATGTGCCGGTTACGACAGCGGCGAGTGCGATCTGATACGCCACGAGGGCCGTCGCGTCGTTCACCAAACTCTCGCCCTCGAGTATCACGAGCGTATCGCGCGGCAGGCTCAGGCTCCGCGTGCTCGCGATGACCGCGACGGCGTCGGGCGGCGACACGATGGCTCCGAGTACAAAGCACACCGCCCACGGTAATTGCGGGAGCATTACGTGCGCGACCAGGGCCACCACGAACATCGTCGCGAGGACGAGCCCTACGGCGAGCAGCGTGATCGCGCGCAGGTTGCGCTTCAAATCCCGCAGCGAGGTCGTGATTGACGCCCAAAAGAGCAGCGGAGGAATAAATATTAGAAAAATGGTTTGAGGATCGAGCACCAGGCGAGGTAGACCCGGCACGAAAGCTACGCACAGGCCTCCCAAGACGAGCAATGTCGGCAAGGGTATACGTGCGCGGTCCGCGACTAGCCTCAGTCCCGCGGTCGCAGCAAACAGGAGAAGAACGAGGGCAATGACTGACATTCGTTTGGCGATACGGTAGCGGAGCGCTTGCGCTCCGTGCAAGCCCTACGTCGTCCCTGCAGGCCATTCACTTCTTTCGGCAAGCAACGACCCCAGTCGCCATTTACCCATTCGCTGCGCGACGTTGGAGCTGATCTCCATCGAGTCACCGCGGCTCATCCGGCCTATCCGATGGAAGAGAGGCCGTCAAATATCCCGTCGGTGAAACGCCATTACATCACTGCTCCCCTGCGGCCACGACTATGGCGACCAGCTTCTTAATCCATGAGCTTGCGTGCGAAGTAGGTCATCTCAAGGGCGGTGGTATGGGCCTTCTCCTTGAGGTTCGCCCCGGCGGCATGGCCGCCCTCGATCACTTCATAGTAAAGATAAGGAATACCGTATTGGGAGAGGCGCGCGGCAAACTTGCGCGCATGCTGCGGCCCGACGCGATCGTCTTTGGTCGTGGTCCAGATGAAGGGCTCGGGGTACTTCGCGCCCTTTTTAACATTGTCGTAGGGTGAAATCTTCGCAAGAAAAGCGGCTTCATCAGGATTTGCAACGCTGCCGTATTCCCCGACCCAGGATGTGCCGGCCGCGATCTTCTCGTATCGCAACATGTCGAGGAGCGGAACCTGGATGTCCACCGCGTTCCACAGCTCCGGATGCTGCGTAAACTCAACGCCCATCAAAAGGCCGCCGTTCGACCCGCCTTCGATACCGAGACGCCGTGGCGTGGTTATCCTGCGTGCGATGAGATCGCGCGCTACGGCGGAAAAGTCGTCATAAATCAATTGTCGATGCGTCTTCAACCCTGCCTCATGCCACGCTGGTCCGAATTCTCCGCCGCCGCGGATGTTGGCGAGTACGAACACACCGCCCTTCTCGAGCCATAGCTTGCCGATATTGGCGGAGTAGTACGGGGTCATGGAGATCTGAAAACCGCCATAGGCGTAGAGAATGGTCGCATTGCTCCCGTCGAACTTCATGTTGCTGGGATGAACGACGAAGTACGGAACTTTCGTGCCATCGGATGATGTTGCCTCGAACTGCTCGACAGTATCGTGCGAGGCATCGAACTTCGCGGGAAGTGTCTTGATTTCGCGCGGATGGTTGTTCTTTGTGTCGAGCAGCCAGAGGCTCGTCGGCTGCAGAAATCCGGTGACCGAAAGATATGCGCTGCTGCTATGCAGGTCGGTGTCGGCGATGCCGATCGTTGCGTTGTCTGACAGGTTGAGCGCAGTACGCTTCCAGGTGTTATCGGCCTCTCGACGGTAGACCCAAGCGCGCCCGCGCACATTATCAAAGGTCGTCACGACCAACGAATCGCGCGTCGCCGCCGCAGCATCGAAACTTTCGCGTGGTCCGGGCGCAAAGAGAAGCGTCGGTTTCAAATGACCAGGATCGCGAGCAGCTTCGGATGCATCAATGGCGACGAGCGAACCTGTTTTGAAAGTTGCTCCATTGACCGACCACGCTTCGGCCAGGTTCACGATCAGCTGATTATCGATGAGTGCAGGAATTGTCATTTTGCGCGGCAGCGCCAATTTTGCAACCTTTCCCATGGTCACGAGGTAATTTTCGGATTCGAAGGTCGTGACCTGCCGAGAGATGAGGATCGCCCGATGACCCGTGCCGTCGTTCAGCACAACTGCACCGGCCCCGACATCGTCCTTCGTGCCGCGAAAAACCTCGTGCGCCTGCGATAAGGTTTCGCCGCGCACGAGTTGCTTCACTACAAAAGGATATCCCGAGGTCGTAAGCTCTCCGGGCCGCCATTCGCGCGCGGCCAAGAGCGTGCTGTCATCCTGCCAGACGACGTATTGCTTACCATGTGGCAGCATGAAACCGCGCGGCGCGAACCGCGATGAGGGAATATCGAATTCGCGCCAGGCCGATGCATCCTCGCCCCCGTCCGAGAGGCTTAACATGCAATGATGCTCATCAGGCTCAGTGCAGGTCGTACCTTGCATGACCCAGTTGGCCTTTTCCGCCTTGGACAGAGCGTCCAAATCTAAAACGGTAGTCCATTGAGGAGCCGCAGAGAGATAGCTCTCGGGAGTCGTCCTGCGCCAGATCCCGCGCACGTGATCACTGTCCTGCCAGAAATTGAAGATTGCATGGTCCAAGGTGTTGGGAGTCGGAATGCGATCCTTGGCTTCCTCGATCGCGAGCGCGTCATTGTAGAGACCGCTGTAACGCGGATCCTTCTCCAACTCGGCGACGGTCTTATGATTCTCGGCTCGCACCCAGGCCATGGCGCGAGGGCTGTCGACCTGTTCGAGCCACAAATAAGGGTCGGGTGTTTGCGCATTTACGGACGACTGGGTGGAAACCATGACCGTGAAGGCGATCGATCCTGTGAGAAGAGATCTCAACGACATACGCGGAATCCTCTTTATAGTTCATATCCGATTTCTGCAGAGTCGATTATCCATAGACGGCTTCACGGATTATATCCATCGAGATTGGCTGCGCCGGCGGCTCGACTACTAACTCGATCGTCTCATCGACTGTGTAAGGGCAGACGGCACGATAGGTGCGGCTCACCGAGCCGCACACGTGATCCGAAGGGATCGGTGGCGCTCATGCCCACCTGAATCATCGTGGTCGTGCGCACTACCGTAGCGGTCACGCTCGCAGCGGCGAAGCTATCGCCGCAACGCGCAGCGGCGCCGCAAGATGGTTTTCATCGGAAGCCGTCATCGTGGATTTTCATCAGTGACGATAGCGCATGCTGAAAGCGAGTAACGGTCAATATTCTTCGAATGGATTGCAATCTTGCGACTGCATCATCATCGATTATGTCGCAGCGTTCGCCTCAATTGATCGACAGCTCACGCGCGCAGTCCCAAGAATTACCGCGGTCGCTTCCGCGGAGCAACACATTTTGACTGGCGCCCGATACGGCCTTCGCATCGATCTTTACCCTTGCGAACAGGTGAGAAATGAAATATCGCGCTTGCTCTCCCGCGCAGCCGGAAATATTCAGAATTTGAAATTGGTAACCCGTGGACTGACCCGGCGACGCGCGAGTTCTCGGTCCCGGATTCGGATGGACTTAAGCCTCTGATAGTGTTAAAAAAGCGCCTCAGCCTCGCACAAGATTTCCGCGAGACTAGAGCAATTAGCCTACTGATAGCTCGCGATTTCGGCGACTAATATTCGACGCTGCCCGGGGGGTAGTTATGGCAACGGCTCTGGTGCGCCAGATCGTTCTACGGGCGCAGGGCTGCGCCGCCAAATCCCGTAGGTCAGTCTCAGGTCTCTTAAGAATTAAGATCCGGATACAAAGCTTTGGAAAATGAACCGGAGCTTGGTGGCGGCCTTATCGGCCAGAGCAGCCACCGAGCTGTCTTTATCAGCTATGCCTCGGAAGACGCGGAAGCAGCGCAGCGGATTTGCGCAATCCTGCGTGCCGCAGGGATTGAGGTCTGGTTGGATCAAAGCGAGCTGCGCGGCGGTGATATCTGGGATGCGGCGATCAAACAGCAGATCAAGACGTGCGCGCTCTTCATTCCACTTATCTCGGAGCACACGCGCACGCGCGGGGAGGGCTACTTTCGCCTCGAATGGAAGCTCGCGATCGACCGCTCACATTTGATGGCAGCTGATAGGGCGTTCCTGGTGCCGGTCGCCATCGACGCGACGCGCGACTCGGACGCCCGGGTACCGGATAGGTTTCGCGAAGTGCAATGGTGGCGACTGCCTGGGGCTGAATCATCGCCGGCCTTTGTCGAGCGCATATCACATCTGCTGTCATCTGATGGTAAGGGGGCGGGCGCACCTTCCCGGGTGACCGTTGGGTCGCCAGCCACTACGACTGGCAACAGCACAATTACTCCTGTGCCCGCGGATGCGACTGCAAAAGCAGGTACATCATGGTGGTCCAAACACACACGAGCGCCAATGGCGGGACATCGCCCTATCGTGGGGCGAGAACGCGAACTTGACGTATTTCGGGCGGCGTTTGACCGCATGCTTGCAGGCCGCCGTCAGCTTGTGTTGATTTCCGGTGAGCCCGGCATCGGCAAGACACGCTGTGCCGAGGCTGTCGCAGACATGGCGGAGGATCAGGGCGCACTTGTGCTCTGGGGGCGCTGTCACGAGGAAGCCGGGGCACCACCGTACTGGCCTTGGGTACAGATTCTTCGGGCATATATAGACGCGTCATCGCTCGACGAGGTGCGTCTCAACATGGGCCAAGCGGCGAAGGATATCGCCGCCCTCGTGCCCGAACTCCTCGACTCATCACAGCGGATCCAAGAAGCGCCGAACGCCATAACGGATTCGAGTCCGGCCCGCTTTCGCACTTTTGACGCCATCCGCCAGTTCTTCCATCAGGCCACACTGCAAGTTCCGATGACGCTGGTTCTGGACAACTTGCACTGGGCCGACACGCCTTCACTGGCACTCCTTGAATTTCTGAGCCAAGAGTTGCTGCGCAGTCGATTGCTCGTCGTCGGCACGTATCGCGATGCCGCCGCCTCAAGAAAGTCCCCCTTGCAGAGCACGCTTGGCGCTCTGAGGCGCGACTCCGATATTGAGCGCGTGCATCTTGCTAGACTTTCTCAGGTTGCCCTCGGTGAGGTCGCCGAGCGATTGTGCGACGTCAGCTTGACTGAATCCGCCATCAAGATGATTTATCAACAGACGGATGGGAACCCCCTGTTTGCCATCGAGTTGATCAAAGTACTAATCGATGAGAGCGTGGGAGCTGGAATTGCGGCAATGCCCACGCGAATCCCCGCTGGTGTACATGAGACAATCGGTCGACGGTTGATTCGACTGTCGGACCGATGCAACGAGATACTGTGTATTGCTGCCGTTTACGGCAGACAATTCACGGCTCGTGAGATTGCTGCCGCCAAGGAAGAGGACGTCCGGCAAGTGTTGACTGACTTCGAGCCAGCCATTCAGGCCGGTATAATTCAATCGACCGGCGATGTGTCAGACGGATATGAATTCACGCATGCATTGATCCGCGAAACGATCTATGAAGACTTACCTTCGGTCGATCGGTTTCGATTGCACGGCCGAGCCGGGGACGCACTCGTCGGCGTTCATTCCGCACACCTAGAACCGGCACTTTCTCGGATTGCGCACCATTACCATGTGGCAGCCGCGCTGGGATATACCGACAAGGCAGTTGATTACGCGCTGCGGGCCGCCGAAAGTGCCGTTCGGGTTTACGGCTTTGAAGATGCGCTTCTGCATTACGACCGAGCCATCAAGACCATGGAGAGTGGCGGGCTGATGCACGATGAGCGCCTCGCTCGCGCCTACATTCTAAAGGGCTCGGCGCTGAAGCAATTGGGACAGATCCAAGAGTCGGTTGAGGTACTGCTTGAAGCTGTGAACCGGACGCGTGTATTGGGAAGCGCCGAACTGCTCGTCGACGTTCTGATGCTTCTTGCGATGACGGCGCGACACGTCGAGCAGGAACATTTCATTCCGCTGCTTGAACGCGCATTGAAACTCTTGCCTGAGGTTGATTCGGCACCACGCGCGAAAGCGCTGGCAACGCTGGCGTTTGCGCAGAGAACGCTGGCGGACAAATTGCGAATTCGCCTTTTGGTAGACGAAGCTCTGGATTCAGCCAGTAACAGTTGTGATGCGACAGCGCGCTGCTCGTGCTTCCAGCTCACGAATATGGCCCTACGCGGTGATCCTGAAAGCTTGCTCCGTCGCCTCCTAATCGGACGAGAATACGTTGCGGTGGCTCGCTCGACAGGTAACGCCGACGTATTGGCGGACGCCTTTCACTGGCAGGCTTTGAACTATTTCGAATCTGGGCAACTCGAGGACCTCGAAGCACTGCTCGAGCAATATGACGGGCTCAGTACTGCCCGTTTCGGACTGCATCAATATCAGACAGGTGCGCATCGTGTGACCTTGGCGTTGCTGCGCGGCGATTGGGCGGATCTTGAATCGCGTATTGAGGGGCTACTGGAAATCGGTACAAAGACTCGTCGCGACGATGCCGACGGTGTCTACGGGGCACAGATGTTTGCCCTGAATCGCGACCTTGGCCACGTGCACGCAATGGCGCCACAGATAAAGGAGCTTGCAGCGAGCGGAAATAAGCGCATGTGGGAGCCTGGTCTCATGCTCATTTGCGCAGAGATAGGCTTGATCGGTGAGACGCGTGCCATTTTTGATCGGCTAATCGAGAATGGCTGTCACGCCATACGCCGCGACGACATGTACGTGACCGGTTTGGTGTTTTGTGCTCAAGCGTGCTGCATATTGGCGGACGCCGAGCATGCCGACTCCCTTTATCAGCTATTACGCCCCTATGAAGGGCAAACAGCCAATCATCCGACGGCCGTATGCTTCGGTGCCACCGACCTTTACTTGGCCATGCTCGCTGCAACCGCAAACCGACCGGATCTTGCCAGCAAGCACTTTGAGAAAGCCATGGCGCTAAATCGCGCCATGCACGCGTGGCCGTCCCTCGCTCGGACGCTGTTCCGGTACGGCGCCTTCCTGGTCACGCGGCAGACAGAAGCCGAGCAGCATCTGGGCCTGCAGCAATTGCGCGAGGCCGAGGGTCTGGCGCGCCGGTTCGCAATGAAGCGCCTCGTCATTGACATCGATGCGTTGCTGCATGCACGGAGCGGGGGCGTCACGTTCCCCGACGACCTTACGGCTCGCGAAGTCGAAGTTCTACGTTTGCTTGCTGTCGGACGCACGAACAAGGATGTTTCGCAGATACTGGCCATCAGTCTCAATACCGTCGCAACGCATGTCCGCAATATTCTGAACAAGACCCAATGCGCCAACCGTGCCGACGTCGCGGCTTACGCAATTCGGCACGGCCTTCAAGGCGTGCATTCAGATCTCGCTGTCACTTAATCATTCTGGAGATGACCATGCCTCTATTCATGATAGAAAGAAATTTCGCCGAATCGCTGAACCCTTCTGCGGCAGATCTCAAGGCTATTGGTGATGTGAACGCCTTATGCGGCGTCAAATGGTTGCATTCGTTTCTTTCCGCGGACAAGCGCAAGACTTATTGCCTGTATGAAGCGGAAAACGGGAATGCCATCCGGGAGGCTGCGAGGCGCGCCGGACTTCCTGCGGATATCGTTATGGAGCTTGCGGGTCAGCTGCGGCCGGAATCAGCGGCTGCATCGTGACATGAGGCCGGGGCGGAAGGCTGTGACGGACTGGGAGCGTCTTGTCGAACCGCGGGCACCAGCTGGCAGCGGACCCAGCCGTGAATTAAGTTCGCCTGAGCTCAAGCACGCTGACTAGAAAGTGAGTGCAACTTCTTGAGCAGGGATATTCGCGAAAACGCAAAAAACGACGACTGCAACACCCGTATTCGTTCCTTGTGGCGAATAGACCGTCGTCGTGGGCTGCAAGACCTTTTCAACCCAAACCCATGGCCTGCCGGCAACAAGACGGTCCTCCCGGGTTGTCGTCACCTCCGAACCTGCATCAGGGTTCGGATCGGGTACCGTTGCTGGCCAAATCGACACTTGAGTGTGTCCAGCCGAAGGCTGCCAGGAATCCGCCTGCGCACGCTGACAGCCGATTGCAACCATAACGCAGAGAACAAAGCTCTACTCCTTCATCACGACCATTTCTCCCCACGGCTTCGCAATCTGATCAACCTTCATTTGAGCCTTTTTGTTTTCCCGTCAACAAGAGTTGGCTCACATCTGTCGGACACAGAGGCCAGATTTCCTAAAGGCAATTTTTGAACCCTGACGGGGCCGTCTAGTGTTGAATTTCCGATACCGAACATTCGTGCCGTCGCTTCTAGCGGCCCGGGCTAAAGGAATGAGTGCGGTTATTACCTACCCGGTAGCTTCGGCTCGGCCACATTGCCCAACGGGCCAAGCCTCGTGCTAACCTTCCTCTCAAACGACCGAAAACCAATTTAACCTTAACCCAAGAGGGAGTTCCGTGGCGGCAGACGCCGAAGTCTTCGTAAGTTATTCGCGGGACGACGCGGGTCGGGTCCTTGAGCTGGCCGCAAAACTTCGTGCCGCGGGGGTGTCGTTGTGGATCGATCAAGGTGGGATCGATGCCGCCACGCAGTGGAGCGAGCAGATCGTAAACGCCTTGGAGAACGCCAAGGTATTGCTCCTGATGGTTACCAAGTCGGCGGTTCACTCCCACAACGTCGCCAAGGAGGTGGTGCTCGTCAGTGAGCGCAAGGGGCACATCCTGCCCGTGCACCTCGAGCCGACAGTGATTCCGCCGGCGCTGAAATACCAATTGGCCGGTATCCAGCACGTCGAATACTTCCAGGATGCCGATTCCGATGTAAACCTTAAGTCGATCCTGCGCTCGCTTGAGCGGATAGGGGTCGCGTTTGCTGCGCCGCAGGGCACGAAAGCGATCACTCCGGGCAGTGACCCCGACGCGCGCACTAACGTGCGCTCGCCGGCGCCGGTCGAGCGCGGTGCCTTGGCCGTGATGCCGTTTGACAACATCAGTCCCGACAAGGAAACGGATTACTTCAGCGACGGACTGACCGAGGAGCTGACTGCACGATTGTCGGCGGTGGGCGAGATCGAGCTTGTCTCACGTTGGGCGACTAAACAAATGAAGGAGCGCACGCACGACGTGCACGCTATGGGTACTGAACTTGGCGCCCGCTACATTGTGGGCGGCAGCGTGCGCCGCTTTCAGGACTCGGTTCGCATCACGGTCCAACTTGTTGACGTCCAGACAAACCGGCAACTCTGGGGAAACACCTACAAGGGCAAACTCGACGATATCTTTGATATCCAGGAACAGGTCGCCCAGCAGATTGTCGAGGCGCTGAAGCTCAAGCTTTCCTTCTCGGAGAAAGTGTCTCTGACCAAACGGCATACCGTCAATGCTCAGGCCTACGATCTCTACCTGCGCGGCCAGGAGTATCTGGTCCGTATGACCAAGCGCAGCGTCGAATACGCGATTCAGCTGTTCGAGAAGGCAATCGAGCTCGACCCTCGGTATGCGGCGGCGTACGCGGCCTGCTCGAGTGCCTACGGGCAAAGATATCAATACTTCGCTCGCGAGGAGATGTACCGCGTCCGCGCCCAGGAACTCTCATTCAAGGCGCTGATGTACGACGCCAACCTGCCGGAAGCCTACACCGCGATGGGGCTATCCTACTTCGTATGGGGGAAACTCGAGGAGGCCAGCGCTTCGAGCCGCAAGGCGGTCGAACTCGACCCGGATGATTTCGTGGCCCACTGGACGCTCGGACGCATTCATTTCACCAACGGTGAATTCGGAGAGGCCTATGGATTGTTCCGGCGCGTAATCGAGCTCAAGCCTACGTTCTTTACGGCTCACATGGACTTGGCGATGACGTGTGACGGACTCGGGCGTCGGGAAGAAGCTCGCGCGGCACGTGATCGGGTGATGGAGCTGCTGCCCAATTACCTGCTGCAGAACCCGGACGACTCGCGGGCGAGAATGGTTCATGCAGTCGCGCTCGCGGAGATAAACCGGAAAGACGAGGCCCTGCGCGAGGGCGCCAAGGCGCTTGAGATCAGTCCCGATGATCCTCTGATGCTTTACAACTGTGCTTGCCTGTACGCTCGGATAGGCGAGGCGCAGCGCGCCATCGCAGAGCTGCGCCAAGGCATTGCCAAAGGTTACGCAGACTTTGGGTGGATGAGAAACGACCCGGATCTCGCATCGTTACGCGAAAACCCTGAGTTCATCAGGCTGACGCAGGGGACTTAGTAGAGTTAAGCCCACAGAGGAACTCCGCAGCCGCCCCGGAGGTTGCCTATCTCTATCCCGCGTGCGGCAAGCCGGAAATAAATTAACCTACGCGGGAAGTTACCTGGCATTGACCTGCGGCGGCTGACGCCAGATTTCCTGTTCAGGCCCGCCGCGTTGGCCCAAGCCCGTACATCAATCGAAGCTACCGTCAAGCTGATCGCTCTGAGGATGTGAGTGTGTGTGGTGTGTGTGGTGATGCCGCCGCGCTCTTGATCGCGATAGTCTGCAAAAACGGCTACCATGCCGTTTGCCAGTCTGATTCCAATAAGAGGCTGTAATCAAAGCGTTCCCCCTAGAAGCGGGCAAGACGCCGTCCCGTTGCAGCCTGCTGCGCGTCCTGGGCATGGCATTTGCGCTCGCAGTCGGTATCGGAACGACGATGGGCGGCGGGATCCTGTATGCGCCAGGAAATATTGCCGCATTGTTGCCGAACGCGTGGCTGTATATGGCGGTGTGGATATTCGGCGGCATCAACGCGCTGCTCGGCGCTACGGTGTTTGCCGAACTCGGCGCAATGATCCCGCTCAGCGGCGGCCCCTACCCTTTCGCCAGACGCGCGCTAGGCGATTACGCCGGCTTTTTTGTTGGCTATACGCAGTGGGCGCTGGACTGCGCTTCGGACGCCGCGCTGCTGCTGTTGGTTGGCGAGTACGCCTATGTGTTGGTGGCGTCACTGGCCGGCCATGCCGTAGCAGTCGCCTTCGCGACGCTGATGGTAATGACGATTTTGAATTGGCACAGCGTCCGCGGCGGCGGTCGCATACAGATAATCACGACCGTTGCAAAAACGATTGCGCTCGGCGCCGTGATAGTTGCCGCGTTTATCATGCCCCAGCCAGCTGCCGCGGACGGTGCCATCAGCCTGCCGACGCCCCACGGTATCGCCCTTATCGCCGCCTGGATGCTCGCAATGCAGGGCGTGATTTTTGCCTACGATAGCTACTATGTGGTGACTTTCTTTGGCGAGGAGTTGCACGATCCCGGCCGCGAGATTCCGCGCGCTATATTCCGCGGACTGGCGGTTATCATCCCGACGTACCTGTTGCTAAACGCGGCGTTTTTGCGAACCTTGCCGATAGCGAGGATGGCAAACGAACCGTTCGTCGGTGGCGCAGCCGCAGCAGTTCTCTTCGGCGCTCATGGCGATCAGATCATCCGCGTCATTGTGATCGTCTCGCTACTGGGCACGATCAATGCGGGCGTGCTGATGACGGCACGCGTGCTGCTAGCGATGGGGCGCGACGGCCTTTTTGCGCATCAGGCTACTCGGGTTAATGCTGGCGGCACTCCAACAACGGCGCTGCTGCTAAGCACGATCGTCACGGGAGCTTTCCTATATTCTGGGACTTTCGGCGCCGTGCTTGGCGTGATCGCCCTTTTGCTGGCAGTGAACTATCTGCTGATGTTCATCTCCCTGATCGTGTTGCGCCTACGGGAGCCAGATACACCGCGGCCGTATCGGGCCTGGGGATACCCATGGACCACAGGCATCGCGATCTTCATCGGACTCGCCTTTATCGTCGGCGTTGCGCTCAGCGATCCGCAACACAGCGCAATTGCGCTTGCCATCTTGCTGGGCAGCTATCCGTTATTTCGCGCTACGCGGCGCCTGTTGCAGCACAAGCCGTGAAGTCAGCCCTTGTACGTTAAGGACCTGCGGCACTCGCCAGCGCAACTCCGTTCAATTGGCACTAGCAGTGCCATCTTAAGCGAAGCTCCGCTCAAACTTGGAATCGCAAAGCGTCTGCAGCGAGGAGGGCCATCCGATAGACGCTGCCAGCTCAACTCCGAAGTTCGCAAATTTGGTACTGAGGTCGCCGCCATGTCGTACATCGCCACCAACTTCCTCAGCGACAACTTTACTCGCGATCGAGAGGCGTCGTGCCGCCGGTGAATTGCAATTTGGCCTGTTCCAGGCGATAGCGATGCTCGCCCCGCCAGCCCATGAAGTGACGCAATGCTGTCAGGGCATAGACAACCTTGAACGCCCGCAGGCGACGCATGACTTTCGGCGAATCGAACAAATCGCCCGCCAGCATTGAAATCACACCCTGCTCCATCTGCCAAAGATTGCGTGGCTGCCGAAAAATCCGATCCATGATCGGACCGTTGAACCTGTAGATAAAAAATGCGAACCGTGCCATGCCCGCACGTTGGCGCTTTTCCAGCTTGCGCAGCAAGCTAGCCTCACGTCGTGGCTCATTAAGCGCGCTATCCACGACCTTCGCGGCTTGTTCGGCCCCACTCATGGCGAGATAGACACCTGAAGAAAACACCGGGTCGAGAAACGCGAATGCATCACCGACCATTACCCATCCTGGGCCGCCCATCCTCGTTGAATCGTATGAATAATTGCCGGTCACGCGTACTTCATCACCAATCAACTCGGCCTGCTCGATACGCTTCCTAAGGCCTTCATTCTGATTCAGGGTCTCCATTAGGAAGTCGACCGTCTTTCCCTTGCGCTGCTTCAGATAGGCAGGGCGACATACCGCCCCGATGCTCATGACGCCTTTGGGCAATGGAATCATCCAGATCCAGCCGTGCTCGAAGCGATAGATGCTGATATTTCCGGCATCCTCACCGGCGCGACACTCGGCGCCACGAAAGTGACCAAATATTGCAGCGCTTTGGTGCTCCATGTTTTTACGGCGTAGGCGTTTTTTGGATGACATGAACGTATCGCGTCCCGTTGCATCCACTACATACTGCGTCGTAATCCGGTAACTGTTGCCCGCTTCGGTGTGGACCTCGACGATGCTTCGCCGAGAACTCACTTGCTGGACCGCAACCACTGCGTGACCTTCCCGCGCATCCGCGCCCGCGGCACGCGCGTGGTCGAACAACATCTTGTCAAAGTCTTGCCGCCATACTTGATATGCATGCGGTGGACTGCTTCCAATGGCGCGATTGAAGGCAAACGTATTGTAGCCGCGCTCATTGTCCGCCTCGAAGTCGGCGCCGGGCTTGAACACACCCATAGCTCGGACCTTGTCCAGAACGCCGAGCCGCTCGAACAACGGCAGATTCATCGGTAGCAGGGATTCGCCGATATGAAAACGTGGATGGTGGGCCTTCTCCAGCAAGATGACCTTGCGACCGAGCCGGCTGAGGAGGGTCGCCGCCGTACTGCCCGCCGGGCCGCCCCCCATGACGAGGACTTCGCACTCACAGTCCATGGTCGTAAACTCCACCCTGCGGATCTACAGCACTGCAAAATACCTCATCGGTGCGCAATTGTCAGATGCGCTCTACTGCACCTGTTCGCGAGTCGTTTCACGCCACGTCAGCGAAGCGAGCACAAGTTCTGGCGAGAATTGCCTGAGAGTTGCCCCCTAGGCGGCCTGCGGAGCTGCAGCACGCATATTTCAGAGGCAGCAGCGATTGTGGAGTTCTCTGCTCCGGCCTTCGAGATGGCGGAGCCGCGCTGCGATGCGTACCGCGCGCTCAGTCGTCTATGAGCCGCCTGTGCCGCTAAGCGCAACCGTTTGCGTGCCCGCGCTATTGCCTGTCGTCACTTTCAATGTTGCCTGTGCAGGTCCGCTCTGGGTGGGATCGAAGGTAACCTTGATTGTGCACTGAGCGCCTGGTGCGACGGAGGTTCCGCAACCGTTGGTGCGCGCGAAGGGATCAGTACTCGTGCTCACGAGCCCAACGGATTTGATCACGAGTGGAATCGTGCCGGTGTTGGTGACGGTAATGCCTTGCGGGACGCTCCTTTTGTTGAGCGGCTGTGTAGGGAATACGAGGCTATCCGGCGCGAGAGTGTAGCTCGAGAGCAGGCCGTAGACTGCGACCTGATTCGAAAAGGTCGCCATATATACGCGCGAGTTGGCAACGAGAGGCGGGACGAATTTCGCGTAATTGCCGAATCCCTGGCCCGACCCCGTCGAATCCCAAAGCTCCTGCGACAGATCCTCCGCGTTGAATGCATAAAGGGCACCCGGCACGGTCGGCACCTCATTGGGACTCGTGGTACCGGTCGGCAAGTTCGCCCAGATGATCCCGGTGTCGTGCCGCGATCCCCAGGCGGAGAGCGCGAGTACGCCGCCTGGCCATATGATCTGCTGGGTTCCGGTATCGGTTGGTGTGCTCGCGAATGAACTGCCGTTGAATGCGAAGGATTCTATGTAGCTGTTGTAGCTGGAGTTATAGATGAGTGGGGCGCCGACCGAGGGCGCGCGGTTCCAGTAGACCGGCCCGCCGCGGAACGGGCCCATGGGAAATTCCTGCACTACGGCATCGCTCGAATGAAACTTGCCCATGTTGCTCTTGTCGAGGAGATAGAACTCCCCTGCCTTGCCGCCGCCTGCGAGAAGATTGGTGCCCGGGATGATAAGTGGACCAGAGCTCGCGAGATCTTGGTCCCCACCATCGAGGCTGATCCAGTTGGACGGAGTGAACCAGTCGGTGAGTTTCATGCCCGTGGCGGGGTTGAGCTTGAGCGCGCTTTCGGAGAAATTGTGGACGCCGTCGTAGGCGTTCTTGGTGTATGCATTGCCGACGTATACGAAGGCATAACCTCCAGAACCGACGGCGGGCGGACGACCCGACTGCCACACGCCTCCGCCCTGTGCAGTAGTCAGGGTTGCAAACGCTCCACTCTGCATCAGCGTGCCCTTGTCGTATCCCATCACCCAGCCGGCGTAGAAATCGTTATCGGTCTCGGCTTCGACCGCGCCAAATCCAAGCACCACCTGATCCCCCGCGAGCGCGAGCGAGACGCGCTGCGTCTGATAGCGAGCGTTGAAGAGCACTCCCTTGTAGCTCCCCTCGATCACGGTGCTCCCGAAAGGCTGGCTGCCGTCCTCGATATCGACCGCCCAGAGCCGATAAACCATCGCGTTGTTCTCGACCGTTCCCGTGACGACATACAAGTAGTTCGTCGCAGGGTCGATTACGGGCGTGCTCAGGATGCCCAAATTGTTGGTGATATTCTGGTTACCGTTGAACACATATTTTGCAACTGGTATGGGCGTCGCCTCGGGGATGAGCGCGGCAAGATTCAGGCTCCAGAGTTGATCGCCGCTCTCCGCATCGAGGGCGTAGAGCGTGTCGCTCATCGTTGCCACGTACACGACATTGTGCGTCCCTTGGTTTGCAATCGCGACATTGGGCACGTAAAGCGGCTGTGCGTAGATGAAGTCGTCCACCGGAATCGTGAAGAGAAGGCCAAATGTTGACGGGTTGACGTTCGAGACATTGAGCACAATCTCAGTAAGATTGGCGCCCGTGACCGAAGGGTTGTAGCCGCGTTGCAGAACGGGTTGCGGACTCTGTGCTCGCGCGAGACCCGCCGATCCCATCGCCAGAAGAGCGGTGCTGGCGAAGAGTGCCGATAAGCGTAGGGCGGACCGCGAGTCCGCACGCAGAGTTTGGTGGTGCATGAAATCCCCCCAAGGAATAATCCGATGTTCTTGTACTTAGAAGCATATACGCGTTCGTCAGGCCGCGACTATGGGGCTTTACATATTCGGGGTTTCGCGCTCAAATCCAGCCGGATCGGCAACAAGCCGGAATAGTGCGATGTGAAGCGCGCCATCCTCGAGCACGGGCGGCAAAACCGCGATTCCGCGGGCGGCGGACGCCGTGGCGGCACCTGCCAAAACCATGATTGTCCTCCGGCCGCAACGAGCGAGCAGGCAAGGGCGACTTACGCGAGGCCCCCTTTGGCGTCGGCTTGGCTGCGCCACTAGAGACAATATTGGAGGGGTTGTATGTTGGAAGTGAGTCAAGGAGAAGCTGACGCCGCGTCGTCGTCGCAAGAATCAGTTGTTAACGGCTTCTTGCACCAAGATTTCAGTTCATACCCGAGTGTACGCAGGTTTTTACGATGCGCCCACGGACCTCGGAAAGCCGCGCGAATCTCCGCAACTTCTGCGCGTAGTCCCATCAGCTTAGTCAGCCACTGCCAATCATCTGTCCGAGATCGCGATTCGACGCCCCGAGCGCCAGAAGCAATTGCATCAGGAGATTGAGCGAGATAGCCGGGTCACCGGTTTCCATTTTCGCCACACGCAACTGGCCAGCAAGACTATTAGCCACAAGGGCTCCATGGCGCCGCCGCCTGAAGTGGGTTCGGCCGTTCCGGTCGACTGACTTTGGCTCTGCGTTGCGGTCCCGTCGCTTTCACCTGATGTCGGCGTTGATACGGTGGTGTCGCTTCCTGAAGCCGAACTAGCACTGTCGGTCACCATTCGAACGAATCCATGC
>Ga0302324_100000844_pt1 | contig 77291 bp, 71 predicted proteins | sample Palsa_T0_1_FD_201949 | JGI IMG/M metagenome (GOLD analysis project Ga0302324, IMG submission 201949) | Peat permafrost microbial communities from Stordalen Mire near Abisko, Sweden - Palsa_T0_1 | ecosystem: Environmental > Terrestrial > Soil > Palsa > Peat permafrost | place: Sweden: Abisko...
CAAGTATTGACGGCACGCATCCTCAGTTCCAAACCGCCGCTCCAATTCGAGCAAGGTCTTTGGATAATCTTCGTCCATGCATGCATACTACCCGTTGGGGTTGTAGTAGGCAAGGAGATAGCCCTATTGGCTGAATTGGGCGCCCTGTTTCCTGACCGCTATTTCGGCGAATTGATCTTCCTGGCGCGAGAAGGCGTGTTGATCGTTCCCAGCCACATGGGGGCGCGGCCGATCCGTGGCATGCACGGATATCATCCCACAGACGCCCACAGTTACGCCGCGCTCTGCACCAACCAGCAGATCATTCCCGACGACATAACCTCCATACCGCACATTTTCCGATTGATGACCCGCGACGCGGATTTGGCCAAAACGCGAAACGCGACCCAGTTGAGTGATTGCTCCGGGGTGGCAGCCGCGTTACGATGAATGCATGAGCAACAACGACGAAAGCCAGACTAAAGAGATGGCGCCATCAGACGCGGCGCCCGACCCACAGTTCATGAAGAAGTTTGAAGAGGTTCTCGACTCGTGGGCCGAGGCGACCTCGACCGGCAAGACCGCGGAGGCCAATCTGGCCGCAATGCAGGCATTGCTCATGGCTGGGGAGGAGTCGCGTAAGAATCCTTCTCCCGAAGTGATGCTCAAGAATGAAGCCGACGATCTTGAAAGCAAAGGCAACTGGCGGGAAGCCGAAGCCGTCCGCCGGAAGGTCGTGGACCTGGCGGAGTCGTCGGGACATTTCGGCAGGATTGCAGGCGCGCAGTTGGATTTGTGCAGATTGCTGCGCCTGGTCGGGCGCCGCGAGGAGGCGTGGCAACTTGCCTGCGCGGCGGCCGTCTCTGCGCGCCGCACAAAGATTTTTCCGCTTCTTGTGACGGCTTTGGTGAGAGAGGCCTTTTGCGCCCTTGATGAGGGAGATTCGGCCAAAGCGTTGGCGGCTGCTTCAGAGGCAGTGCAAGTCGTTGAACCCGGAAAACTTTATGACCACGAGCGCGCAAGGGCGCTGACAACCCGCGCCAGGTGCCTGCTGGCGCACGGTGATCCGGCAAGCGCGGAATCTGACCTCGCCTCTGCCTGGGATCTTCTCGAAGCCAAATCCGCTTCCTGGATGATGCCGGGAATAATCTGGACGCTGGCCAATTGGTGGGAGGTCAAGAGCAGGCTTGCAGAGCGATTAGGCAACCTCGTTTACGCACGAGAAGCAATGACAGCCGCGATTGCATGTTACCGCCAATTAAGTGGTCCGCACGCGCTTGTGGCCCTGGCGCGAGCGCTCGAAAAGCTTGGCGAGATGTCAAGAGCGTGCGGCGACGTGGCAGTCGAAGCGCGATCTCTGGGCGAGACAAAGTCCATTCGCCAGAGCCTGCAGCTTAGTGCCGGCTCTTGATTAAAATTGCTCTTCAGCCAAAAGCGGGCCGGTGCGGACTGGTCACTCATTTACTCATGGGTTGTGAGCGCCAGGAATTTGGGGTGTTCACCCCATTTTTTGGATTGAAATTCGCGCGAATCTGGTCGGGATGAACGACCCGTTTGTCAGCATCATCATGCGCTCGTTTAACGAGGGTTGGGCTTTGCGCCAAACCTTGCCGGCGCTCCAAGCGCAAGATTGGCAAAACTGGGAACTCATTGTCATTGACTCCGGTTCGACGGACGGTTCGGTCGAATTGATTCGCCAGGCCGCTCCGCGCCACTTTGTTCAAATTCGACCCCAAGATTACAATCCCGCCCGCGTGCTGAACCTCGGCATGAAATTGGCCGGCTCCGAACTCGCCATTTTTTTGAATGCCGATGCTACTCCGCGAGGCGCCGGCTGGCTTCGTCCTTTGGCAACGGCCTTGCAAGTCCCGCACACGGCGACGGTCTTTGGCCGGCAGATTCCGCGGCCGGACTGCAATGCGGTTTTTGCCCATGATTACGCGCGTTGTTTCGGCCCAAACCGGGCTTCGGCCCGCTGGGAACATTTTTTTAGCATGGTCAGCAGCGGCGTGCGCAAGGACGTTTGGGCGCGGCGCGGCTTCCTGGAAACCATGCAATACTCCGAAGACGACGAATTCGCCCGGTGGTGTCGCTCCGACGGCTGGCAGGTTGTGTATTGTCCGGAATCCGTCGTCATGCACTCGCATAATTACACGCCCGCCCAGGCCTACAAGCGGTCCTTTGGCGAGGGCAGGGCTTTGGCCGCGGTCTGGCGCCTACCCACTTGTCAAATCAATTGGCCCCGCACCGTTTTGCTGGGTTGGATGAATGATGTGCGGCGTGATTTCCAATTTTGCGCGTGCCAGGGGCGCTTGGCGGAATGGCCTCATGCCGCGCAAATTCGCTGGCAACAACGCCGGGCCAAATTGGAGGGGTTTAGGGAAGGATGGAGGTTTTATCGCCATGAGAACCAGATTCACCATTGACGGAAGCGGGGAGTTGGAGGATTGCCTCGAGCGAACTTGCGATCAAGTCCGGTGCGGCGCAACCACGCAGATTCCGCGGAAGGACATTGCGGCTATCGTCCTGGGTGGGGGCTACGGCCGCGGCGAAGGCGGGGTTCTGAGGACCGCGAACGGCGACCGGCCTTACAATGATCTGGAGTTTTATGTTTTTCTCCGGGGCAATCGTCTCCGTCAGGAACGCCGCTACGGCGCGAAACTGCACCGCCTCGGTGAACGCTTGTCGCTTCAAGCCGGCGTCCAGGTCGAATTCAAAATTGATTGCGCCGACAGGTGGAGACGCAGCCCGGTTTCGATGTTCAGCTACGACTTGGTGGCCGGGCACCGCGTGATTTTCGGCGACGAATCGGTTTTCCAGGGGTGCGAGCATCACTTGGATGCGTCTGCCATCCCGCTTTCCGAAGTCACCCGTCTCATGTTTAACCGTTGTTCCGGTCTGCTGCTGGCGCGGGAACTTCTCCAGAAAAGCGCCTTGGCCGACGACGAGGCGGATTTTGTAAGCCGCAATCTGGCTAAGATGCAACTGGCGTTGGGCGACGCGGCTCTGACGGCGCTCGGCCAGTATCACTGGAGCGCGCGGGAACGCCACCGACGGCTGGCCGCCTTCGCGACGGAGGAGTTGCCCCCCTTTCTGCCCGATATTCAGGCCCATCACGGAGCGGGCCTGATGTTTAAACTGCATCCGCGTCGCGTGCTCAAGTCGGTGAATGAATTTGACCTGGAACATCGTCGGCTCACGGAGTTGGCGTTGCGCCTTTGGCTCTGGCTGGAGGGCCGGCGCCTGAACCAAAGTTTTCTTTCCGCCACCGATTATGCATTGAGCGATGTGAATAAGTGCCCCGGGACTTCTGCCTGGCGGAATTATGTATTGAGTCTTCGAACCTTCGGGCCGAAAGCCGCGCTGAAGGCCATGTCGTGCCGCTATCCACGGGAAAAATTGTTCAACGCCCTGGCTCTGCTGTTGTGGGATGCGGACGTGGCGGCTCGACCTCGCCTCCTGCTCCGGCTCCAGCAGGAACTCCAGACCAACGTTTCGGAGTGGGTGGATTTGGTGGGCGTGTACAAACGAATTTGGCCTTCTTATGGATAACGGTTACATCCTCTGGCCTGCGCCACCCCTTGATCCACACCTGGACCGGGACGACGTGAATGTGTGGGCGGTGTCGTTGCAAGTTCCTGACGACACGTTGGATCGCATGGAGAAAATGCTGGCGCCGGTAGAGAAGCGGCGAGCCGAATCGTTTCACTTCGATCGTGATCGAAACCGATTCATAGCCGGGCGCGGCACACTGCGAACGATTCTGGGCCGTTACCTGCGCACCGACCCTGCAACCGTCGAACTCACGATGGGTTCGCACGGCAAGCCTTTGCTGGCAGAACGTTTTGCCCGAAGCGGCTTGCACTTCAATCTGGCGCACTGCGAAGAGGTGGCGTTGCTGGCAGTGACTCGCGGTCGTGTCGTTGGAGTTGATCTGGAGCGGATTCGCGCCCTGGCCGGCGCGCGCGAGTTAGCGGATTGTTTTTGCTCGCCGCGCGAAAGCGCCCAATTCCAATCCTTGCCGCCCTCCGAATTGGATGCCGCTTTCTTCCGTCTTTGGACACGCAAGGAGGCATGGCTCAAAGCCATTGGCCAAGGCATAGGGCAGTCACTGGAAATGGTGGAAGTCTCCTTCCAATCGCATTCGTATGAGGGTTAATGCCCATTTATCGGGCGGTGAAGCGGCTTATGCTGGCTGTAGTTTTAAATTGCATGCAAACAATTCTTCATGAAGCCTTCGCGGCGCGGGCGATCGAACGCAAGGACGCTGTCGCGGTTAACCTCGCGGAAAAAATTCTGACTTATCGCGAACTGAATGCGCGATCCAATCAATTGGCCGCGCACCTGCGATCTCTGGGAGTGGGCCCGGAAGTTCCGGTCGCTCTGTATTTGGATCGTTCCCTGGAGATGGTCGTGGCCATTCTCGGCGTCCTCAAGGCCGGCGGCTGCTATGTGCCCATTGACCTTGCCTATCCAAAGGAACGAGTGGCGTTCATGCTCGAGGACACGGCGGCTCCGGTCTTGCTGACACAGGCCAGCCTCGCGTCTTCCTTGCCCGCCCACCCCGCCACCGTGCTCCGAATAGATTCGGATTGGCCGGAGATTGCGGCGGAATCGCCCTCCAACCGACCCAGCGACGCGGTAGGCGGCAATGCGGCCTATATCATCTACACGTCCGGTTCGACCGGGAAGCCCAAAGGGGTTGTCGTCACACACCACAACGTAGTGCGTCTGCTCGAACAGACATCTCACTGGTACGGGTTTAACGCGGATGATGTCTGGCCGTTGTTTCATTCTTATGCCTTCGACGTTTCGGTGTGGGAGCTTTGGGGTTCATTGCTCTATGGCGGCCGTTTGGTCATCGTGCCGTATTTAGTCAGCCGTTCGCCGTCCGACTTTTACCAATTGCTGGCGCGCGAAAGAGTCACCGTCCTCAACCAGACCCCATCCGCTTTCCGGCAATTGATCTGGGCCGAATCCCAGGCGGAAACCCGCCTGGCCTTGAATCTGCGCTACGTCATCTGCGCGGGCGAAGCCTTGGAGTTGCAAAGTTTGCAGCCGTGGTTCGAGCGTCACGGCGACAAGCGTCCCGTGGTCGTGAACATGTACGGCATCACCGAGACCACGGTCCATTCCATGTACCGCCCCATCACGCGGGAGGATTTGGCCAGCGGCGCGGGCAGCGTCATTGGCGTCCCGATTCCTGACCTGCAAATCTACCTGCTCGATGATCAACTCAAGCCCGTCCCGCCCGGGGTCGCGGGAGAGATTTGGGTCGGCGGCGAAGGCGTGGCGCGCGGTTATTTAAAACGAGACGATTTGACTTCCCAGCGCTTTCTGCCCATTCCGTTTTCGAGCCAGCCGGGGGCGCGCATGTACCGCAGCGGGGACCTTGGCCGCCGCTCGGAGCGCGGAGAAATGGAATATTTGGGCCGCATGGATCATCAGGTCAAAATTCGCGGATTTCGCGTGGAGTTGGGGGAAATTGAGTCCGCTCTGAACCGGCATCCGGCCATTCGGGAGAGTGTGGTTCTGGCGCGGGAAGAAGGGGTGGGTGACAAGCGGCTGGCGGCTTACATTGTTCCCGCCAAGACAGCTCCCACCGTCACGGAGTTGCGCGAGTACTTGGGCCAAATCATCCCGGAGTACATGATGCCCGCCCGATTCATCGTCTTGACAGCATTGCCATTGACCACCAACGGAAAAGTGGATCGCCGGGCGTTGCCGGTCCCCGACGACGCCCGGCCAGCGCTCGACAGGAGTTTTACGCCTCCCCGCAACGAGGCCGAAAGCAAGCTGGCGGGCATTTGGAGCGAAGTGCTGGGCGTGAGCAAGGTGGGGGTGCTGGACAATTTTTTCGAGTTGGGAGGCGATTCCATTCGCAGCATTGCCATTCTTTCGCGCGCGCAGGAACAGGGCCTCAGACTTTCGCTGCAACAAATGTTTGAGCACCCGACCGTCGCCGGCATGGCCGCCAACGCGGTATCCGCGGAGCACGCGGGCCAGCGGCAAGAGAGGCGTCCCTTCGACCTCATTCCCGCCCAGGACCGCGAACGGCTGCCGGAAGAAGTCGAAGATGCCTACCCGGTGGCGCGGCTTCAGTTGGGTATGCTCCCATTGTCATGGTCACAAGAGGGACTCTGGTTTTTCGAGCAAGCCTCGCCGGGCACGGCCGCCTATAACATCGCCGAGGCTTGGTGGCTGGAGGGCCGCCTGGATGTGGCCGCTCTGCAACGCAGCCTGGATGAAATCGTCCGGCGTCACGAAACCTTGCGTACCGCCATCGGCGCCAAGGATGGCAAACCGTGCCAAATCGTTTTTCCGCCCAAGCCGTTTCCCCTGTTCTGTGTGGACCTGCGGTATCATTCCAGCCCAGAACCCGAAGCGCAGAGACTGGCGGAGTGGGACGCGCGAGGCGCGTTCGACTTGGCGCAAGAACCACTCACGCGCGTCAACCTGTTTCGAACAGCCGATGAGAAACACTTGATGGCGGTCAATATGCACCACCTCATTTCCGACGCCTGGTCGGCGGGCGTTTTTCTGCGCGAACTGGCGGTGGTCTATGGAGCGTTGACGACTGGCCAGTCCCTGCGCCTGCCTGATTTGCCTGTTCAGTACGGTAACTTCGCACTCTGGCAGCGGGAGACGTGCCACAGCGATCGCATGCGGGAGAATTTGGATTATTGGACGAAACAGTTGCAAGGAGCTCCACCTTTGCTGGCCCTGCCGGCGGACCGGGCGCGGCCACCTGTGGCAACGCACCGTGGCGCGGCTTTGGTCTTCACGTGGCCGGAATCGCTGGCCGCCGGCTTGAAGGAACTGGCGCGGAAGGAAGGAGCTACCGTGTTCCAAATCCTGTTGGCGGCCTTCAAGATTTTATTGCAACGCTGCACGCTCCAGAACGACATCATCGTAGGTTCTCCCTTCGCCGGACGGGACGAATTGGAGACGGAAGATTTGATTGGCTTCTTCGTCAACACTCATGCGTTGAGGACGAGTCTGGCGGGCGACCCGCCTTTTGTCCAATTACTCAACCGGGTGCGCGAAGTCACGCTGAGCGCCAGCTTGCGCCAGCAACCTCCCCTCCATCACATCGTCCGAGCGCTGGGGACGGACCGGACCCTGGCCGCGCATTCGCTCTTCCAGGTCGTGTTTGGATGGCAACGCGACTTCACCGAGGGCTGGTCGCTGCCGGGAATCGCGGCGACCCGCCTGGACCTGGACAACGGCGCATCCAAATTCGATTTGACTGTTTTGGTTACAGAAGCGAGCCGCCAGGTGCGGGTTCGCTTTGAGTACAGCACCGATTTATTTGAAGCCGCCACGGTCGAGCGATGGGCCAGACAATTCCGCCTGCTGGCCGAGAGCATCGTTGCGGAACCGTGGCGGCGCATTTCCGAATTCGCGCTGGATACACCCGAAGAGCGGCGGCAATGGCTCGCTCGGGGCGAAGGGCTGGTGACGCAGTACGAACGGGAATCGTGCGTTCACGAAATTTTTGAGGCGCAAGCGGCGCGGAGTCCGGCGGCCTTGGCCCTGGCTTGGGAGGACGGCGAAATGTCGTACGGCGAGCTGAACCATCGCGCCAACTTGCTGGCGGCGCGTTTGGAGGAGGCCGGCGCCGGCGTGGACGTGGTGGTGGGGCTTTGCCTGGAGCGCTCGATGGAGATGATCCTCGGCCTGCTGGCCATCTTGAAGACCGGCGCCGCTTACCTGCCTCTGGACCCTGCCAACCCAAGAGCGCGCAACGCCATCATGCTGGAAGACGCGCAGGCCGGAATGGTTCTGACACGGGAGAGTCTGCGCGGCGCAGTCTCGACGAAGTTTGAGAAAATCCTTTGTATTGACGAACCCGACTGGCCATCGAACCCGGAAAAGGCCGGCAGCGCCGCCGGACGCGGCCCCAAAGCCACTGACATCGCCTACGTAATGTACACTTCCGGCTCAACGGGCAGGCCAAAGGGCGTCGCGGTTCCGCATCGCGCCATCGCCCGCCTGGTGCGCAACACCGATTACATCGCATTCACCGCCGCCGATGTCTTCCTGCAATTGGCGCCGATTTCGTTCGATGCCTCCACCTTCGAGATCTGGGGCGCTTTGCTCAACGGGGCCAAGCTGGTGCTTCATCCGCCACATATGCCCTCGCTGGAAGAATTGGGCCGCGTGTTGCAGCGCGAAAAAGTGACGACGTTGTGGCTGACTTCCGGATGGTTTAATCAAATGGTGGATGGCCAGTTGGCGAGCATGCAGGGCCTTCGTTTCCTGCTGGCTGGCGGGGAATCTTTGTCCGTTCCGCACGTGCTCAAGGCTGCGCGCGAGTTGCGGAATTGCCAGTTGATCAACGGCTACGGACCGACGGAAGGAACCACGTTTACTTGTTGTTACCGCGTTCCCCGGAACTGGCCGGGCCGCGCTTCCGTGCCGATTGGCCGGCCGATCGCCAACACCCGGGTCTATATTCTGGATGCCTCGCAGAATCCGGCAGCCGAGGGCGCCGCGGGGGAACTCTACATCGGAGGCGATGGCGTGGCGCACGGCTACCTCAACCGGCCTGAATTGACCGGCGCGAAATTCGTGACCAGCCCCTTCGCCCACGAGCGGCTTTACCGGACGGGCGATTTGGCGCGCTGGCTGCCGGATGGCAATATTGAATTCATCGGGCGCAAGGACGAGCAGGTCAAAATTCGCGGTTTTCGCGTGGAACCGGGCGAGGTCGAAGCAGCCCTCACGAGCCATCAGGCTGTGCGCGAGGCGGTCGTGGTGGCCCGCCCCGACCATTCGGGGACCCAGCAGTTGGCAGGCTACGTCGTTCTGCATCCCGACGCCGCGGCCACGAATCTGCAATTGCGCGAGTTTCTGGCCGTGCAACTCCCGTCCTACATGGTGCCGTCCTACGTCGTCCCTTTGGAAAGGATGCCGTTGACATCCAACGGCAAGGTGGACCGGCGCGCCTTGCCCGCGCCGGAAAATTTTCATACCGGCGCCGATGGAATGACGGCGGCGCCGCGCAACGCCACCGAAGTGTTGCTGGTCGAGATATGGCGTGAAATTCTCCAACGCGACCAAATCGGCATTCACGATAATTTCTTTCATCTGGGCGGCCATTCGCTGCTGGCCACCCAAATTGTTTCGCGCCTGGCCCGGGCCTTGGGGGTGGAGTTGCCGGTCCGTGTGGTCTTTGAAGCCCCAACCATCGAAGCCATGGCGCGGGTGGTGGATGCGGCGGAGCGTCCGCCGGCGGCGCGGACAGCGGTCGCCGCCCATCTCGACAAGCCGTCGCGCGCCCAAAAAATACTGGACCGCCTGGACGAGTTGTCGGACGACGAGGTCGAAGAACTGTTGTTGGAATCGGAAGAAAAGGACCTCCAATGATGAACGCTCCAGTCGAAGCTGCTCCACCTCTCTCGGCCAAGGAAAAACGGGCGCGTCTTGCGGAACGTCTGCGCCTGGCCTCCCGGCGAACGGCCCGCAGCCCCCTTTCCTTTGCCCAGCAACGCCTTTGGTTTCTCGATCAACTCGTGCCGAACAGCCCGCTTTACAACGTGCCTTTGGCGGCGCGCCTGATCGGAGCGCTGAATGTGCCCGTGCTGGAGAAAGCTTTGCAAAATATCGTCGCCCGCCACGAGGCCCTGCGCACGCATTTTGAATGCAACGGAGAAACGCCGGTGCAAGTGGTCTCCAGTCAAGTCGAGTTCAAATTGCGCGTGCTGGAAGCGGCCAATCCGCTCGAGGCCGAATGTTGGATCCGCGAGGAAGTCAAGCGGCCGTTCAACCTCGCGGGAAAGGAGGCGTTGCTGCGCGCCATGCTGGTTCGCGTCGCGGCCAATGAGCATCTGTTGGCACTGAGCCTGCACCACATCGTGGCGGACGAGTGGTCCTTGAAAATCCTATTCCGCGAATTGGAGGAGTTTTACAAGTCACAAGTCGAGGGAAGCGGCGCCCGTTTGCCGGAACTGCCCCTTCAATACGCAGACTACGCGGCCTGGCAGCGAGAGTGGCTGAATGACCAGTCGCTCCAACAGCAACTCCGCTTTTGGAAAAGTCAACTCGACGGCAAGCCACAGGGCTGCAAACCTCCGCTTTTCCTGATTCACGGCGCCGGGGGAGACGTGCTCTGGGGTTACGCCAATTTGGTGGCGCACATGGACCATGACCAGCCGATTTACGCCCTCAAATCACGCGGGCAAGCAGGGCTGGAGGAGTTCGAGCGGCTGGAGGATATGGCGGCCTGCTATGTGCAAGCGGTGCGCGCCCAGCAGCCCGAAGGGCCGTATTACGTTGGCGGTTACTGTTTCGGAGGCAACGTCGCCTATGAAATGGCGCGCCAAATCCAGGCCGCAGGAGGGCGGGTCGCGCTGCTTGCTTTGCTTGACAGCGCGCCGGCCAACGCCGGTTATGAAAAGGTCCCTTGGCGGCGCCCGGAATTTATCGGCCTCTTTGCCCGCAACTTATTCTATTGGCTGCGGGATTTCCGGGCCGTCCAACCGCAGGATCGCAGGCGCTTCATGGCGCGCAAGCTCCGCGCCTTCGGGCGCAAGCTGGCGCGTTGGGCGCGCGGCGCCCGCGGCGGCCCGGCGGTGGACCTGGAAGAGATCATTGATCCGGCTCAATTTCCGGAGCACGAATTGAAGCTTTGGGAGATTCATCTCCGCGCGTTGGCCCTCCACGTGCAACGGCCCTACTCCGGGCATGTCACCCTGTTCCGCACCCTCGGGCACCCGCTCCTTTCGTCCTTCGCACGGGACTTGCGCTGGGGCGCGCTCGCCCTCGGTGGAGTGACCGTGAACTTGATTCCCGGTTCCCACGAAAATATTTTCATGGAGCCGAACGTGAAATCCCTGGCTCTTGGCTTGACGACCGCCCTCTCGGAAACCCAGGAGCGCGCAGTGTCCGAAAACAGTCCGGCCCTTCTTCCATCATGACCCTGGTCAAATTCATACTCCGCACGTGTCGCGGACTGGTCGTGGCCACGGTAAGCATGTCTCTGTTAAGCGGGGCTTGCAACGCCGGCCTGATCGCCTTGGTCAACATTGCCCTGACCCGGACCGGCTCCGCCAGCCGGGGCTTGGTGTGGGCTTTTGTGGCGCTGGGATTGGGAAAGGTCGTTTCGTTATTTTTCTCCCAGGCAGTCCTGGCCGGGTTTTCCCAAAGAGCGGTGGCCGAGTTGCGCCGGGACTTGATTCAGAAAATCCTCGCCGTCCCTCTGCGCGATCTCGAAGAACTGGGGACCCCGCGTATTCTGGCCGCGCTAACCCAAGTTCGTCAGTTCGGAGGGTGATTTCGCTATTTTGCCAAAAGTGGTTTTTATAAGTCCTTGATTTGACGCGGTTGATTTCGGCGCGGATGGCGTTTTGCCATGTAGTCCCGAAGAGGCTATTGCCGGGGCGGAGTCAATTCTGTCAAAGTGCGGGCATGTTTTTGCGACGCCATCGCAAAGAGGCCGGCGGGGAAGACTACGAATATTGGTCGTTGGTCAAAACCATTCGCACGGCGCGAGGTCCACGGCATCAGATCGTGGCGCGCCTGGGCAAGTTGGACGGGGCCGAAGTCCAGGCGGCGCGCGGCTGGGAGGATCTGGACGCGCTGTTGGAAGGTTCGGCCCCGAGCCGCCAATTATCGTCTATGCCAGAGCCGGCGTCGGAACCGTTGTGGAAGGAAATTGATGTGCGTGGGGTGAAGGTGGAACGGTTGCGCCAGTTTGGGCGGATCTATTTGGGTTTGGCGCTGTGGCGGCGGCTGGGGTTGCATCGCCTGGCGGCGCGGCTGATGCCGCCGGGCCAGGAGGAGATAGGATGGGATGTGGTCAGTTGCATATTGACGCTGGGCCGGTTTTGCGCCCAGCCGAGCGAACTGTCCCTGGCCGAGCGGTGGTATGAGGACACGGCGCTGGAGGATTTGCTGGGCGTGCCGATGGAAAAGATCAACGACGCCCGGTTGTATCGCGGCCTGGACGTGTTGCACGAACACAAGGAGGCCTTGTGCGGACATTTGCTGGAACGATACCGGGACTGGTTTGGGGTGGGGTTTGAGTTTCTTCTTTACGATGTGACGAGCACTTACTTTGAGGGGCTGGCCTTGCGCAACGCCAAGGCGGCGAGCGGTTCATTCTCTGCCGGAGCGTGGATCGAGGGGCCAAAGAGCGAGCCATGCTGGAGCGTCAATTAAATCGTCTGCGAACCGAATTGGGCCAGTTGGACAAGGCGCTGGGCGAACATCCGGCGGCGGACTTGGAGGCGGTCGGGCGCAAAGTGGGCCGCTGGCTGGGCAAGTATCCCGCCGCGGCGGCCGTCTTGACGGTAGAAACCAAGAAAGACGACCAAGGGCGGGCCTGCGGCTTGGAGTTAAAAGAACGGACCGAGCGGATGCCATGGGCGCAGTTGGCGCATGGGGCTTATCTCCTGCGAACCAACCATCCGTCGGACGATCCGGAGGCCTTTTGGCGCTGGTATATTCAATTGAGCCAGGCCGAAGCGGCCTTTCGCACCGGCAAGAGCGACTTGCACCTGCGCCCGGTCTTCCATCAAAAGACCCAACGAGTGGAAGCGCACATTTCGGTCAGCTTTTTGTCGTTGGCGTTGTGGCGGACGTTGGAACAATGGATGCGAGCCAAGGGCCTGGGAGACTGCGCCCGCCAACTATTGCTGGAACTGGACGAACTGCGCTCGATGGACGTGATCCTGCCAACGCGGGCCGCCGGAGAGATCCGCTTGCGATTGGTGGCGCGACCGGAAAAGGCGCTGGCGCAATGCGCGTCCTCGCCCCTTTTCAAGAAGACTTATCCTGCCACCGCCGCTCTCTACCTCCAAAAAGCCCAATTGGGCTGGAATTTCCTGACCAACGCCATCGCCAAGTATGGCAAGAATGGCGCCTACCAAAAGATCACCGCCTACGGCGACGATTTTGCCGACAACGACGAGATGGCCTGGGCGGCGTGCCAGATGTTTCTGGCCACCGGAGATACCAACGCCCATAAGATGTTGCTCTCGTGGTTCAACCCATCCAATCCCGCCACCTGGCGCTGGGGTTGGTGGCACATGTCCGAATCCTATGGCAACTGCATCCGCAGTTATGCCTTCGCCGTGCAGAGCAGACGTGTCGCCTCGACCAATCAATTGAACGCGACGTTCCTGGCTGAATGCACAAACGAAATTGCCAGCGCCGGCAACGACATGCTGACTTGGTCTCAACAAAACGCATACGGCACGAGCTTTCCCTCCGCGACCAAAGCGGTGGAAAGCGCCGGTTGGTATTTTTCGGCGGACCAGGCCTTTGACATGGCCGTCGCCTACCAACTCAATCCCAATACCAATTATCTGACCGCGCTGTTGGCGAACATGAACTACGAAGGCGGCTGCAACCCGGTCAATGTCTGCTATGTGACCGGCCTGGGCTGGAAACGTCAGCATGGCATCGTCAGCCAATGGGAATTGAATGACATTCGAGGCTTGGCGCCATCAGGCATTCCCATTGGCAACATTCAGAGCGACTTCGACTATCTTTGGGATTACGCGGGCGAATTGGAGGAACTTTCCTTTCCGTCCGACGGAGCGGCCACGGCCCCGTATCCCTTCTATGATCGTTGGGGTGATAGCTGGAACGTGACTACGGAAATGGTGGTGCTCAACCAGGCTCGTGGGCTAGGCTCCCTGGCTTTCCTGGCCGCGCAGACCTCGCTGGCGACACAGCCTTGGCAGGCAGTTTCCGCCCAAATCACCGTTCCTGCCGGAGTAACGCCGGTGGGGTCCAATGTGACCGTCTCGATGCAGGCGCAGGGTTTGGACCTGACGACCGCGCGCATCACCTGGGAGGCGAATGGTCAACAACCGGCCTTCGGACAAACCTTCACTTTTGCCCCTGGCAACAACGGGCCGCAATGGGTGGAAGGGGAAGCGCAGTTCTCCGACGGACGCCGTGTCTTTGCCAGCAACAACTTCGCCGCCAATTCGCCCAACATCGTTTGGGTCCAGGACTCCATCCCGACAGGTGGTGTGCCCGGCGCCGACGGGGGCGATTCCTGGAATTGGGTCAGCAATAATCCGACCCCTTACTCCGGTTTCCTGGCCCAACAATCCGCCCTCGAATCCGGCGAACATCAGATCTATTTCGACGACGCGACCGCGACCCTAAGCGTCGAAACCAACGCCGTGCTCTACGCCTGGATTTATCTGGACCCGTCCAACATGCCCAGCGAAGCGATGCTTCAGTGGAACGATCAAAATGGGAGTTGGGAGCATCGCGCCTATTGGGGCGCCAATCAGATCACCTTCGGAGTGGACGGAGCGGCCAGCCGCACCAACATGGGGGCCTTGCCCGCAGCGGGACAGTGGGCTCAACTGGCCGTGCCCGCCAGCCTGGTAAATCTGGCCGGCAGCACCCTCAACGGCTTGGCCTTCACGCTTTACGGCGGCCGCGCCACCTGGGACTGCGCAGGCGTCTTGAATTCGATGACTGCCGGAACCAACTCATCCCTTTCTGTCGGCGCTCCCGGGACGGCGATGATTTCATTAGCCGGCAACACCGTTTCACCGGCCACGGTTCAAATGAGCGGCGGCTCGCCCACCTTGACCTGGGTCAGCGGTTCCAACACAACCTACCGTGTCTTTTACAAAAACAATTTGACCGACCCGGCCTGGCTCGTGGCCGGCCCCGACATCACCGCCACCGGCGTGACGACCACGTGGACTGACACCAACAACGAGGACACCACACAGCGTTTTTACGTGTTGATGCAAGTTCAGTAACGTCTGCTCAAGTTTCATCGTGGCCAAGAACGGGAATGTGCAGATTATAACGGTCGTTATCAAATTCGTAGTAAATGACCAGATGGCGAGGGTTCATCGTGAAGGCATAGACAGTCGCCCACCAGCCATTGCGGAAATCCCGCGCTTGGCTGGGATCCTCCGTCCAGCGCTCTCTGGTCCCAAGATACTTCATGGTCTTGGCATTGCGCAGAAGGACTCTCATGGGAGACCTTGGCGCGTCTCGCTTGACAGCGGGCGCGATGGGAAGGACGCGAAACCGGGGTCTTGACTCCGCTTCCGCGCCGTTGCTTCCAGCTTCGGGAGACTGGCCCGATAACTGTTGGGCGGAGCGACGTTGGATGCGGCGATGCCTGGCGGCCCGGCGCACTTTGTCTTCCGCTGTCAAAGTTTCCATCTGTTTGGTCATAATCATAAATCATCTCCCTCTTGGGTCTATAGAATCACTTTCCGCCGCGCCCTCAAATGGGGTGATTACCCAAAAAACAGCAGGACAGTTACTCTGTCCTGCTGCTGGAACGCGCGCGTTCTCGGTCAGTTCTGGTTGAGGCTGAGTGCCCGGCTCAATTCATCGTTCGGAAGCCCTTTGAGAATGGCAGAGATGGTGGCCTCGTCCACTCCAACGGACCGTGCTGCCGCTTCGGCGTGCCGCAGGTGGTTGCGCAATGTCGGCAGCGCAGCCTGGGCATATTGCGTTACGTCCGGCTGGTCAAGTTCCGCGATGGCCTTGTCAAAAGTCGTGATGGCTTTGACGTGGTCTTTGAGCATGACCCTGGCGTAATCCCTGTCAAAGTCCGCGGCGCTGGCCTTTTGCAGGTGGGTGACCGCCCGCCGGTTCATATAGTTCAGGGATGCATCGAGCGCAATCAGGTGCGTTTGGGCCATGGATTGCACTTGCGCGTAGTCCTTTTGGTGATCGGTGCGCATCATTTGCGCCAATTCCTTCACCGTGGTGTTTTGCGACCGGGCCTCGGCGACGTCCGCCATGGCGATTTCCGTTTGATCCGCTTGCGCGGCGAACTGGAGGAATTCCTTCGCCGCAGGCGAAATCTCGATGGGAGTCGAGGGAGTTGACGCCGGCGGCGGCGCGGGATCACTGGACTGTCCATGGAGCGCGGAGGCGCCAAGTATCGCGACGCCGAGCGCGGTTCCGATTTTCAGGACGCGCTGCAGGCGCGTCGTTGGGTTTCTATATGTTTTCATAGTTTCTCCTTTCTTTCCGTACTGTGCTGCATGAGAAGCGGCTTCACAATCGGGGAAAAACCCTGCTTCGGGGTGGGGGCAAAGCCACTCTGTTCTGGTCTATTCTTCTTCGTGCTCTTCGTGTCCTTCGTGGTGAAAATTGGGTTGCGGATGGCCGCGCTGTGGCTTGGCGCCTTTGGTGCGTCCTGAAAGTCTGAGTGAACTAGCAAAATGAAAGGTGTTTGCCATGTAAATTGAACATTGAACATGTAGTGAAGCCGGTGGCGGGCGGAAGCAATTCTGTCAGTCAAAGCCCGGTGGAACGAACGACCGAGCCGTAGCGCAAGCGAACCCAATTGAGCCTCGTTACGCGAAGTGAGAGTGGCCAACCTTTCAGAGATGGCGAAGCCAGCACTGCTGCCCAAGCAATGTTCAAGAGCAGGCGGCAGGCTCTCCGGGGTCGAAGAGGACGGCGCGGACGGAAAGCAAATTCAGAAACAGGAGAGACCCTGGCCAGCCGGTGGGGAGAAAGGGCACATCAGTGCGGGTGGAAAAGAAATAATCCGCCCGTGCGCTGGCCAGGGAGTCGGAGCGGCCCGTAGTAGCGATGAAGCGAGTAATGATCGCGGAGCCAAGGGGCCGCAGTGGAAACAAGCGGAGTCAGATGAGCAGAGGAACCGATTGAACGAACAACGATCTACTACGGGACAAGCGGAAGGAAACGGCCAGGCCGGGAAACCGGAGGAACCGCGCCTGCCGCCCAAAGTCGCTGCTCTGAGACAGAAGCTGGCTCAAAAGGCCAAACAGGAACCCAAATTCCGCTTTTACAGTTTGTATGGCGGAGTGATGGACCCGGACACGCTGTGGGCAGCGTGGCATAAAGTGCGCTCCCATGGTGGGGCGCCGGGAGTGGATGGAATGAGCATCAAGCAAATCGAGCAGAAGGAACTGGGGGAATTGGAACTGCTGGAAGAAATCAAACAGCAACTGCGGAACAAAACCTACCGGCCCCAGCCGGTCAAGCGGGTGTATATTCCCAAGGCCAATGGCAAGAGGAGGCCCCTGGGCATCCCGACGGTCAAAGATCGAGTGGTGCAAATGGCGGTGCTCCTGGTGTTGGAGCCGATTTTTGAAGCCGATTTTGAGGACTGCTCCTACGGGTTTCGTCCTGGGCGTTCAGCCCACCAGGCGTTGGAGGAAATACGCCAGCACCTTCTGGACGGGAAAACCTCCGTCTATGATGCTGACCTCAAGGGGTACTTCGATTCGATACCGCACGACAAACTGATGGCGTGTGTCAAGATGAGGGTGGTGGACAGGGCGGTGCTTAAATTGATCCGCATGTGGCTGGAAGCTCCGGTGGTCGAACCGCCGGCAAAGCCCGGCGGCAAACCCCGGATCAAACGCAACGACCAAGGCACTCCCCAAGGAGGAGTGATCTCGCCGCTTCTGGCGAACATCTACCTGCACTGGTTCGACAAGGTGTTTCACACGGCCAAGGGGCCAGCGCACTGGGCCAAAGCCCGGCTGGTTCGCTACGCCGATGACTTTGTCGTGCTGGCGCGCTATCAGAGTGAACGGTTGCGGGAGCATATCGAAGACAAACTGGAAAAGTGGCTTGGACTGGAAATCAACCGGGACAAGACGCGGGTGCTCAACGTAAAGGAAGAAGGCCTGGATTTTCTGGGCTACAGCTTTTGCTACGTCAACCGCCGCCTCTATCCCGGCACGGAGGTGCTGAGTATGCGCCCGTCCAGCAAAGCGGTGCAGCGGCAGAAGGATGCGTTGCGCGAGTTGATTGGCCCGCGTACGCGCACGGTGCCCGTGACCGAACGGATTGGAAGCATCAACCGGCAATGGCGCGGCTGGGGCAACTACTTTGGTCGCGGCTACTGGAAAGACGCCTTCCATGAAATCAACGGGTATGTCCAGACACGGTTAAAGACGCATTTGCGACACCGGAGTCAAAGGCCCTTTCGAGTTCCCCAGGGGCAAACCCACTACCACCACCTGCAAACGCTGGGCTTGGTCCAACTGCGGGGCCACGTGAGTGCCTCATGAGTGAGAGTTACCATACGAGCCGGATGCGGGAAACCTGCACGTCCGGTTCCCAAGAGGGGCCAGGGGAGACGGTCATTGGCATCTGCCTTTCAATCCGTCCTCCTCGCCTACTCGACCGCGAGAATCCTCATTCGATTTCCTCGATTGGGCGGGGGTTCAGCATGCCCATTGGCGATGCGTGGATCTTGAAGGCTGCATCCACAACGTGGGTTGTATGCAGTGCAAAGAACTTGGTTGCGGCTGGCCGTGCTGTGTCTTTGCGTTGAAATTCTTGCACTCTTTCTGAATGGACAAGTCCGAAAATGTGCAAGGCGCTCAAGCTGGCTCGGTTGTTTCCAGGAAGCCGGACAGATGGCGGATGCGGGTGGGGTGCCGCATCTTGCGCAGGGCCTTGGCTTCGATTTGCCGGATGCGCTCGCGGGTCACTTTGAATTGCTTGCCCACTTCCTCCAGCGTCCGCGAATAACCGTCGCCCAGGCCAAAGCGCAGTTCCAATACTTTGCGCTCCCGCTCCGTCAGGCTGGCGAGCACGTCGCCCAATTTATCTTTGAGCAGGCTGTAGCTGGTCATGTCGGACGGGTTCTCGGCCGACTTGTCTTCGATAAAATCGCCGAAGTTGGTATCTTCGCTGTCGCCGACGGGGGATTGCAGGGAGATGGGCTGCTGGGCCATTTTCAAGACGGCGCGCACGCGTTCGACGGGCATCTGCATTTCGTCGGCGATTTCCTCGGGGGAGGGTTCGCGTCCGAAATCCTGGATGAGTTGTTTTTGCACCCGCATGAGTTTGTTGATCGTTTCGATCATGTGGACCGGGATGCGGATGGTGCGGGCCTGGTCGGCGATGGAGCGGGTGATGGCCTGGCGAATCCACCAGGTGGCGTAGGTGGAAAATTTGTAGCCGCGGCGGTATTCGAATTTTTCGACGGCTTTCATCAAGCCCATGTTGCCTTCCTGGATGAGGTCCAGAAAGGAGAGGCCGCGGTTGGTGTATTTTTTGGCGATGGAAATGACCAGGCGCAAGTTGGCTTCGACCATTTCTTTTTTGGCCTGGATGGCTTTGCGTTCGAAATGTTTCAGTTCCAGGTAGGCCTGAAGATAATCCTGGAACGGCATGCGCACGAATTCCTCCAGGGCCTTGATCTTGCGCTGCTCGGATTGGATGATGTGCTGGTGCTGCGGCCCGCAGCCGTGCTCCTCCAGCTCGGTGATAGTGTGCAGGCTCAACTGAACTTTGTCGTGGATGTTGTCCGCCACCAGGGCCATCTCTTCGATGACTCTCTGTTTGTAATAGAACTTATGGAAAGTGCGCTGCAAACGCTCGTCGCGCCTCTTGAATTCGCGCAACGTCTTTTCGCAGGGCGGCCTTTGCGCGGCCATATCAGCCTGGATCAAGGCGTATTTGTCATCCACCTCCTGGTCCAGGCCGCGGACATGTTTGACCAGCCGGCGCAAAGTCCGGAGGTGGTTGTCGCGGCCCTCGACTTTCTTGTCCACGATCACGCGGTCGAACCGTTCCTTGGGGGGTTGGGAGATGAGTTTTTCGGCCAGGGCGATGTGTTCCTTGCCGGCAAAGCCGAAGCCGTAAATGATGCGTTTGACCTCGTTCTCGGCGTCTTCGATGCGTTTGGAGATTTCGACTTCCTGTTCGCGGGTCAGCAAGGGCACCTGGCCCATTTGCTTGAGATACATGCGCACAGGGTCGTCCAGGATGTCCATCCGCCCCTTCTCTTCGTCGTCGTCCGGTTCGGGCTGTTTGACGCGATCCACTTCGGCCTGATCCACTATTTCAACTTCCAGATTGCGGAGTTTGCTGTAGAGATCGTCCAATTCGTCCGGGGAGATCACGCCATCAGGCAAAGCGTCATTGATGTCGCTATAGGTCAGGTAGCCCTGTTCCTGGGCCAGGCGGACCAGTTCCTTGACTTTTTCTGTCAAGTCCAACGGTGCGGAGCTGGAGGAAACGATCCTGCTGACAGTGACGGTTTGAATATGCAAGCGGGTTTGTGGAAGGTTTGTCATGGCGGCTGCAACTGTCTTCCGGGATGGTTGGGATCGTCCGGAGTTGGATAGGCGCGCGCTCCGCTGGGAAGCTGGCTCCCGGTCCGCGGCGGGCTTGGCGCGTAATCTCACTTGTTGTTGTCTCTTTGAATCGTTCAAAATTCAAAAATAGGAGGCAATATGGTTATTCTGCGGCAACATCGTCAAGGAAAGAGGGGCATTTTTTTATGCGTTAAATTGCGTGATTCCACGCCACTTGGCACACGGAATGCGTGCGCGTTCTCCAGGGCCAACACCACTTTTTTGATCTCCTTCAGGCGCGCCGCCGGCCCTTTTTGCCTCAAACGCGGAAACTTTCCCTTCGCCATGACATAATCGTCGTTGCGCTTGAGCATCAATTTGTCTTCCTTGACTTCAATCAAGGCCACCCCTTTTGCCGCCGCCGCCAGTTTGAGGTCGGCGACTTTCAAGGCCAATTCCGCCGCTTCGGGCAGCGGGCCGAAACGATCCCGCAATTCCTTCTTCAACCCGCCCAGCGCTTCGAGGTCCGAGGCTTGGGCCAGTTTGCGGTACATCTCGATGCGGTGTTGAGGCTCGGCGATGTAAGCGGCCGGCAGGCACGCGCCCGCATCCTGCTGATGCGTGGCCAGAAAATCCAGGCGGACCTGGACGTCGGCCTCCTGCCGGAACGTTTCGCCTTTGAGTTTGCCGACGCTGTGCTTGAGCAGCTGGCAGTAAAGCTCGAAGCCGACGGCGGAAATGTGGCCGCTTTGCTCCGCGCCCAACAAGTTGCCGGCGCCGCGAATTTCCAGGTCGCGCATGGCGATCTTGAAGCCGCTGCCCAGGCTGGAATATTGTTTGATGGCGCTGAGGCGTTTGCGCGCCTCCGTCAGCAGGCCCGCATGACGCGGCAGCAGCAAGATAGCGTAGGCCTGATGTTTGTAGCGGCCGACCCGCCCGCGCAACTGGTAAAGATCGCTCAAGCCGAAACGATCGGCTCTGTCAATAATGATCGTGTTCGCGTTCGGAATGTCCAATCCGCTTTCGATGATCGTCGTCGAGAGCAACACGTCGCAATCCCCGTTGACGAAGGAGGCCATCACTTCTTCCAGTTGGTCGCTGTGCATCTGGCCGTGGCCGACGGCAATGCGCGCCTCCGGCACAAGCGCGCGCAAGCGCCCGGCCGCCGCGTCAATGTCCAGGACCCGGTTGTGCAGAAAGAACACTTGACCGCCGCGGTTCAACTCGCGCCGGATGGCGTCGCGGATGAGCCGCTCGTCATAAGGGGCGACGATGGTCTGCACCGGCAGACGATCTTGGGGCGGCGTTTCGATGGTGCTCATGTCGCGCGCTCCGGCCAGGGCGAGGTAGAGCGTGCGCGGAATGGGCGTGGCCGTCAGGGTCAGGACATCCACCAGCGTGCGCAGTTTCTTGAACCGTTCCTTGTGCATCACGCCGAACCGTTGTTCCTCGTCAATGACCACCAGACCCAAATCCTTGAACTGGATGTCCCCTTGCAAAAGGCGGTGGGTGCCGATGACGATGTCCACGGAGCCGGCCGCCAATTCGCGCACCACGCGGGCCTGGTCGCGCCGGCTGCGAAAGCGCGAGAGCAATTCGATGCGGATCGGGTAATCGGCCATGCGCTCGCGGAAGGTGTTGAAATGTTGTTGCGCCAGGACGGTCGTCGGAACCAGCACGGCGGCTTGTTTGCCGCCCAGGGCGGCTTTGAACGCGGCGCGGATGGCCACTTCGGTCTTGCCGTAGCCGACGTCTCCGCAGATAAGGCGGTCCATGGGTTTGGCGGCTTCCATGTCTTCTTTGGTGGCGACGATGGCGCGCGCTTGATCGGGCGTTTCCTCGTAGAGGAAGCTGTTCTCGAATTCATGCTGCCAGCCGGTGTCCGGCGGGAAGGCGTGGCCTTGCTGCGCGGAGCGCGCGGCTTGGATGGCGAGCATTTCCGCCGCAATGTCACGCACGGCGTGCTCGGCCAAGGCCCTGGTTTTGGCCCAGCGCTGGCCGGTCAAGGTGTTGAGCGGCGGACGCCCTTTGCCGGCGCCGACATATTTGCTGACCAGATGCGACTCGCTCAGGGGCACGTAAAGTTTTGGCGGCTGCTCGGCGGAATCGGCCGCGGCGTATTCAATGACCAGGCATTCCTGGCCGGGCGCTCCTGGGGCGTCCGGCATGGATTTCAAACCGAGATAACGTCCGATGCCGTGTTGCAGATGCACCACGTAATCGCCCTCCTCCAATTCCGCAAAATTGATGTCCAGCAGCGACCGGCTGGAAGCGGCATGGGGCGATTTGAGACGGCGCGGACGCTGCACTTTGTAACGGCCGAAGATTTCCGCGTCGGTCACGACCACCAGTTTGGCCGATTCGGAGAGGAAACCGCGCGAGAGGGCGCCGAAGTGTATTTTCAGCGCGCCGGTTTCGCCCAGGCCGTACTCACGCCAGATTTCCTCGAAGCGCTGGCGTTCACCCTCGTTGTTGCAAAAGAGGCAGACGGCATAATTCTGGCGCAGCCAGCGGTGGAGTTGCCCAAAGAACTCCCGGCGTTGCGCCTCGGCAATGTGCGGTTCCGGGCGGCGATCGCCGATGGGCCGGAAGACCTCCAGGCTCTGCAAACCCAGCGTCGCCGGCTTTTCTACTAGTTGGCCTTCGACCAGCGTGTCCTCGATGGGGGCATGGGCGAACTCTGTCAACCGCACAGTTGTCATGCCGCGCCGGGACATATCTTCCTGGAACTGCCGCCACGTCATCAGCAGGGGGTCGCCGGCGGGAACCTGTTCCTCGAAACGGCGGGCCTGCTCGGCCAGCAAATCCGGCTCGCACAAAACAAAGAGGGTCTCCCGCGGCAGATATTCGAGCAGGCTGGCCGCCGCAAGCCCGTTTTTGAGCAAGCCAATTTCGCCGCCCGGCGCGATCGTCATCTGGCGGATTTCCTCCCGCGAGACCTGGGTGATGGGATCGAAAAAGCGCAATGACTCCAGTTGGTCGCCAAAAAACTCCAGCCGCACGGGCCATGGACTGGCCAGCGGCCAGACATCCACGATGCCCCCGCGCATGGCGACATGCCCCTTTTCGGTGACTTGCGCCTCCGGTTCGTACGATTGCTCCTCCAGCCATTCGATCAAGTCCAGCGGATTCAACGATTCACCCTGGCGCAATGGGCGAATCCGCCTTTTCAACTCGGCGGCGGGGATTGTTTTTTGGAGCAGCGCGGTGACATTGGCGACAACGACGGGCGCAACCGGCCCCGGCGGCTGTTCGGCAAGGGCGACCAGTGTGGCCAGACGTTCGCTGACCACGTCGGCGTGTGGCAAGCGCGCTTCGTGCGGCAGGATTTCCCAGTCCGGGTAGAAAAGCGGCTTGGCCCCGCCGCCAACCCAGGTTTCCATGTCCTGCTGAAAAATCTCCTGCAATTTCAACCCGGCGGCGACGACGACGATGGGCCGGTCGGGGAAGAGCCGCGCCAGCAGCGCCGCCAGAAAAGGCTGCGCGCCCGGGCTGACCGCCTCGGGCGACAACGCACCCTCCTCCACACGCCGGCGCAGGGATTGCGCGGCGGGAGCCGACGCCACGACCGAAACAATCTCACCGGTCGCATCTTCTGACCGGTCATGGACCAATGCTTTAAGCCTCGCAGCCCGGACGGGAGCCGTCAAGCAACCGTGTTGGGAGGTTGGACAGGTTTGACTGGGTTTGACTGGGTTTGACCGGACCAACGGTTGCTGCTCAAAAAAGAACCTGGAATTATCTGGAATTATCATGGAAATCAACGACTTGCGTGGGAAGAAAGGACAAAGGTATAAGGAAGTAGGAAGAAGCATGCGGAAAGCACAAGGTTGCTGATTTTAATCCCCATCGTTGCAATAGGGTTTCAAGGATGATGCGTTTTTCAGGATTTTTTTATTTTTTAGTCCGATCCACTCCTATTCAGTGCGATCCATTCCGATCCACTCCCATTAATTGGGTGGATTTGGCTTTTCCTTTCCCCCACTCGTCCCTAACCACTGACCACTGGCCACTGGCCACTATTTCAAAGAACAGGCGCGTGAGCGCCACGCAATGCTATACTATCACGTTTTGATGGTAATGCAAGCACATAAATTCAAAGTATTTTTGCGCCGACGCGATGTTGGAGCGCATTTCCATTATTAAGCGCCGCCGGGCAAACAGCCTGGCAAGGGACCTGCCCGCCATCATGGCAGAGTTGGACCGGGAGTGTTTTAGATTCTTAAAGTCGAAATCGCGTAGATTTATCTCTCAGATATTCGGGGGCTCGCAGCGCTCGACCCTCCCGAGAATTGCCTGTGGAATGCCGCATTATTTATGCGCATCTATATGGGAGGGATTATCCCTCAGGAGCGTCCTTGTTTCAACCAATTTGTGCATTCTTCCAAAGAAAGGATCCTTTCCTCACGCGTGGAGAGGTCCTTGAGTTTGATTTCCAGGCCGCTTTGCGCCGCCGCGACCAACTTGACGGTGAAGCGCGTTTTCAATTCCGTGGCGCGCTTGAATTGTTTGTCCGATTTGGCCGGCGTCAGCGAGTATTCCACCGCGAATCCCTTTTCCCGCAAAGACTGCACCACGCCCAGCGACGCTTCCCGCAACGATTCTTCCTCGATCAGGCAGTAAGCGTCAATCTGCGAGTCAAACACCGGGAGCAGCCCGCGCGCCTTGAGCAGCTCCAGCAAAACAACGTCGCCCATGCCGAATCCCAAGGCCGGCAAATCCACCTTGCCGCCGGACATGAGCTTGATCAAATTGTCGTAGCGCCCGCCACCGGCGATGGCGCGGAAATCGCCCTTCTTGTCGAAAGCCTCGAACACCACTCCTGTGTAATAAGCCAGCCCGCGAATGACGTGATAATCTACTTTGACAAAGCTCCCCAGGCCGCGCGTTGCGAGATTCTTTAAAATGATTTCCAGTTCCGCGGTTGGCTGGTTGTTGGCCACCAGATCGAGAATTTCCCCGGGCTTTGCCATCCCAAGGGCTGATAATTGGCGCACCGTCTCTTCGCTCCCGGCTCGCTCAAGTTTATCAATGGCCTGGTAGAACTCATATTCCTTGGACTTATCACCGCCGTGTTGATTGAACCAATCCTGCCAGAAGTTCCGGCTGCTCAAGCGGATGACGAAATCCTCGTGGGTCAGCCCGCAGGCGCGCAAACTGTCAATCAGCAGCGCCACGACTTCCGCGTCTGCGGCCGGGCCGCCCTCGCCGATGAGGTCGGCGTTGAACTGGAAATGTTCGCGCAAACGGCCCTTTTGCTGGCGTTCGTAGCGGAAAAGCTGGGGGATGGCGAACCACTTGATCGGCTTTTTGTAATTGCGCTCGTGCGCGGCGATCATGCGCGCCAGCGTGGGGGTCATCTCAGGGCGGAGGGCGACCTGGCGCTCCCCTTTGTCGGCAAAATGGTAAAGCTGGCCGACTATCTCCTGGCCGCTCTTGAGGGTGTATAATTCCAGCGGCTCCAGCGGCGGCCCGTCGTATTCGCGAAAGCCATAGCGCCGAGCCGTCTCGCGCCAGCGGTCGAAAAGGTGGCGGCGCGCCTCGGCGCTCCAGACATCGGAGTGCGGGAGCGGTTCGGGATAAAAGTCGCGGAATCCGGGCAATCGTTCCATCACAGAGCCGACACAAAGGCATAACGGGCCGCAAAAGGGAAACAAATTCGGCGCCTATGGGTGCCCAAAACCTTCGCCTTGGCCGAAACTTTTTGTCTCGTGCTTTGTTTCATTGTCTGGAATACTGAAGCATGGCTATCGCATCCATCAAGACCGTGCTGGAAAAGCACAATCTGGCCACGGCGAAACAATGCACGGATTGGATCCAGGCGTGGCGTTTGGCGGCCGAAAGCGGCTCGCAGGAACCCTTGCTGGCCTTTATCGCCCGCGAGAAGGGCTGCACGGAGGAGCTTTTCCTCCAGCAACTGGCCGCCGCCCTTGGCTGGCCGTTCATTGATCTCGCCAAGACCGAGGTCTCGCAGGAAGCCCGCAAGAAAATTTCCACCAAAATCGCCTTCCAGTACTTCGTCCTGCCCATCGAATTCGACAAGGGCCAGTTGCGGGTCGTCGTCAGCAACCCCTTCGACGCCGCCATGCTTAGCGCCGTCCAGTTCGACGCCCGCGTGCCGGTCAACTTCGCCCTGACGACGCGGACGGAAATCGAAAAGTCGCTCAAAAAATTCTATGGCGTCGGCGCCGAAACACTGGACGAAATCGCCAAGGAGGACGAACCGCTGGAGCTGGAGTTGGGCGACAAGGAAATCATGGAGGGGGACCAAGAGGCCAGCGTCATCAAGTTCGTCAACCAGATTATTTGGGAGGCTTTCAAAGACCGTGCGACGGACATCCATTTCGAGCCGGCCGAGGATGAATTGCGCATCCGCTACCGCATTGACGGCATCCTGCACCAGACGCCCATGCCCCCGCAGTTGAAACGCTACCAGGCCTCGTTGATCTCCCGCATCAAGGTCATGTCCGGCATGAATATCGCCGAAAAGCGCCTGCCCCAGGACGGACGCATCAACGTGCGCATCAAAGGGGAGGAAATTGACATCCGCGTTTCGACCGTGCCCACGGTTTATGGCGAAAGCGTCTCGTTGCGCTTGCTCACGCGCGGCAAGATTTTTCTGGGCATGGAAAAGCTGGGCTTTGACCCCGTGGAGGAAGCGCGCATTCGGGAAATCATCATCAAACCGCACGGCATTCTCCTGGTGACCGGGCCAACGGGATCGGGCAAATCCACATCCTTGTACGCCTTTCTGAGCACGATCAATTCGGTGACCAAACGCATCATCACCATTGAGGAGCCGGTGGAATATGAGCTTAAGGGCATTAACCAGATTGCCGTGCGGTCCGACATCGGGCTGACCTTCGCCATGGGCTTGCGCCACATTTTGCGCCAGGACCCCAACGTCATCATGGTGGGGGAAATCCGCGACTTGGAGACGGCGGAGATTGCCATTCGCGCCTCCCTCACGGGCCACCTTGTCTTCAGCACCTTGCACACCAACGACGCCCCCAGCGCCTTCACGCGCCTGATTGACATGGGCATCGAGCCTTTCCTCGTGGCCTCCTCCGTGGAAGCCGTGCTGGCCCAACGCCTGGTGCGCACCATCTGTCCCAAGTGCGTGGCCGAGCAAAAAGTTGAGCCTGCCTATTTGAAGCGCGTCGGTTTCCCGGAAAATGAAATTGCCAGCGCCAAATTTTGGAAAGGAGCCGGGTGCGAGGAGTGCCGGCAATTCGGCTACCAGGGGCGCATGGGCATTTACGAACTGCTCTTCATGGATGAGGAAATCCGCTCGCTTATCCTGACCCGCGCCTCCTCCTCCGCCATTGCGGCCAAGGCCATGGAAAACGGCATGAAGACCTTGCGCAACGACGGTTGGAAAAAGGTCAAGGCGGCCAAGACCACCATCGAAGAGGTGATCCGCGTCACCCAAACCGAAGACCACTTTAGAATGCTGGCGGATGATTCCAAACAACCCGTGCGGCCGAAAGGTTCCTGATGGCCCGCTGGCAATCCGCCATCCTCGTTCACACCAGCGCCGCCGGCCGGCGCCTCTGGCAGCTTTCGGCCGAGGGCGACCACTTCGCCGTCCAATCGGAAAAGGCGCTGCTGAGCAACGATCCGCTCCCTTCGGGTCTCGTCGCCAAGGATTGGAAGACCCTTTTCCGCGGCAAGCTCAACATCGCCTGGCTCCCGCCGGACAAGGTTTTTCTGCGCGCGGTCCAACTGCCGGCCAGCGACGCCGCCGAAGTTTCGCAGATGGTCGAGTTGCAAATGGAAAAACTCTCCCCTCTGCCTGTGACCCACGTGGTTTGGAGCGTGCACTTGATGCCGCGCCTGGAGGAAAAGGCGGATGCGTTGCAGACCGCCATCGTCCTCATAGCGGCCCGCAGCGCCGTGGAGGAGTTCTTGCGCCAATTGGAGGCGCAAGGCTTCACGACCGACCGGCTGGAAGCGCCCGGCCTGGATCAATTGCTGGCCGTGGACATCCGCGATGAAGGAGTTTGGATTGTGCCCGGCGTCGCCGGCGAGCCTGCGCTGGTGGCCTGGTGGTACGGGGGCACCGTGCAAAACGTCAGTGTGGTGGCGCTGCCTCCCGGTGCGGAACGCGGCCCTCTGCTCAAAACACAGATCGAGCAGATCGCCTGGGCCGGCGAATTGGAAGGCTGGCTGCCCGCCAACCCAAAGATTCATCTGGTGGCCAACCCAACGGAAGCCAGATTCTGGGAACCGATCTTCCAGGACGCGGGCGAGCACATTGAGGTGATCGCGCCGATAGCCGAGGCCCAGTTGGTGGCCCGCAGCGCCCAACGTTGCGTCAAAGACGCCGCCACCAATCTTTTGCCCGCGGAGTTCGCCACACGCTATCGCCAGCAATTCGTGGATGGCCTTTGGATGCGCGGGGTCTTCACCGTGCTGGGCCTCTACATCGTTGGCGTGCTCATCTACTTCGGCGCCCTTTACGCCCTGAAGCTCAAATTCAATCACGTCAAGACTGAACTGGCCAGCATCAGCGGCAACTACACCAACGCGATGAAGGACAGCGCCCAACTGCAAATCCTCAAAGACCGCGACGAACTCAAATACGCCGCTTTGGATTGCTGGAAAGCGGTGGCCGAAAACCTGCCCGAAAGCGTCTCGATCGAACACATCTATTTCGATCACCGCAAACTTGAACTCCGGGGCAGCGCGTCCTCCGAGGACGCCGACGACGTGTTGACGTTCAACGAGTTGTTGCGCCACGTCCCCAACCCCAACAGGCCCGACCAGACTTTGTTTTCCGAGGTCACCCCTCCCAACAGGGACCTTTCAGGTAACAGTGTGAAATGGAAGTTCGATTGCCAGCTCAAGGAGACCGGCAATGAATAATTTCCTGGACCAGCTCAATTTGACCGCGCAGGAGCGCCGCGTAGTGGTGGGCATTTTCCTGGTGGTCATTGTCACACTCAATATGTTGTTCGTTTGGCCGCATTTCGGCGAATGGAGCCGCATCAACAAACAGCGCTTTGAGATGCTCCGGACGATGGACAACTTCAACCGCACCATCGCGCAGGATTTGAACTCGACCAACGGTTGGAAGAAGCAAGTGGCCGCATTGGCCAAGAAGCAAGGCGGCAGCGTGGGGGAAGGCCTCGTTGATCCCCAGATTCAATTTGAAAGAACCATCGCGGAGCAGGAAAGAAAAACCGGCGTCATGGTTGACAATATGAACCCCGGTTCCGTCAAGACCAACGCTTTCTTCGAAGAACATTCCACCACCATCACCGCCCAAAGCCAGGAGCCGCAACTGGTCAACTTCCTGTGGAACATGGGCAATGATCCGGCCATGATCCGCGTCGCCAAATTGGACCTCCAACCGTTCGATAACAACCGCTACCGCCTCAAGGGAACCATCACTTTGACGGCCAATTACGCCAACAAAACGGCTGCGTCTGTCAGCGGGTTCGCTGCAGCCAAACCCGCTCCCGGCGTCAAGCCGGCCGCCGCCCCCAAGCCCAAGCCGGGCGCCGCCCAACCTCCGGCGCAAACCGCCAAACATCCGCCGGGCGGCCCTCCCCCGGGCCTGGGCGGCAATAGACGACTGCCGCTGGCGGGATCAAAAACTAATGCGTTTGCCAAACCCCCGCCCGGTCTTAAACCCATTCCGGGCAAGCATACTCCAGGCAGTTAATATGAACCTAAAACATTTCATGCTTTTGCTCCTGTTCTCCTCGCTGGCGACAGGACTGGGCGCTCAATCTTACGCAGGTCTCGACGGCGGCTGGCAGGTCGCCCAGGTTCAAGTGCCGCCGCGCGTCCCCCCCCCGCTTTCGCGCCGGGCCGCTGTGCCCGCCACGCCTGCTGCGACCGCCGCGACTTCCAATGCTCCTGCGGCAGGGCCGCCTGCGCCCGGCCTCCCGGCCCTTCCGAAAACACCGGCCCCGACAAATGCCACACCAGGCGTAACCGCCGATTCCATCGGAAAAACCAACGACCCGGCAGACATCACTTATGATTTTCTCGGTATTCCATTGGATCCATTATTGGACATTTATGCGGAGTTGATTCACCGAACGCTCTTGCGATCCACCAGTGGCCCAGGGGCCGTGCCCAAGGACGCCACCATTGCTCTCAAAACTCAAAGCCCCCTGACTCATGCGGAGGCCATCATCGCCCTGGAAACGATCCTCGGCATGAATGGCATTACCATTGTCCCCATTGGAGACAAATTCGCCAAAGTCGTCGCGGAGGCCCAGGCCGGAGCCGAGGGCGGGCCTATTTCCACCAACACCAACAACATGCCTGAAGCCGGCAAAATGGTCACCCAAGTCGTGCAAATCAAATACACCGATATCAAAGACCTGTCCGAAGTGCTCACGCCATTCTCCAGGATGCCCAAGAGCATCATCGCTCTTCCCAGCACCCAGACCCTCATCCTGCGGGATTACGCCGAAAACGTGGATCGCATGTTGGAAATGATCAAGAAGATTGACGTGGTCACGCCGTTGGTCATCAAGCCGCGCGTGATCCCGATCAAATATGCGCTGGCCAGCGATATCGCCTCGGCCCTCAGCGCCTTGGGCGCCAGCGGCGGCGTCTCCGTGGGGAAAAGCAGCACAGGGGCCAACTTCAGCCTCAACAACAGCAGAGGCGGATCTGGCGGCGGTTTCGGCGGCACCGGCGGCGGAATTGGCCAGGGGGGCTACGGCAGCCAGGGCGGCATGGGCAGTTCCGTTTTCGGCCAGGCCAACAACACCAGCGCCCTCAACTCCGCCGCCACCGGCGCTCGCAGTTCCTTCCAACAGAATCTCGCCGGCATCGTCAAAAACGCCGCCGGCGCCGGGCAGTTCCAGCTTTTCGGCCAGACCAAGATCATCGCCGACGAACGCACCAATTCCCTCCTGGTCTTCGCCAATGACGAGGACATGAAGATGATCACCAACATCATTGAAAAACTCGACGTCGTCCTGCCCCAGGTGCTCATTGATGCCATCATCATGGAAATCAATTTGCAGGACACGCAGAACACCGGCGTCAGCTATCTGGCGCAACGCCAGGGCGGCGGCACCTTCACCGGCGCCGGCGGCATCAACAATCTTAGTTCGGCCGCCTCGAGCTTCCTGAGCGGCTCTTCCTCCTCCACCACCAACGGCACTACCACCGTCACTGGCAGCGGCTCCACGCTGGCCAATCTTCCCGGCGGGTTTAGTTACTTCTCCAAATGGGGCAACGATCTCAACGTGGTCATGGAAGCCGTCGCCGGCGACAGCCGCGTCAACGTCCTCTCCCGCCCGCGCATTCAGACCTCCCACGCCGTGCCGGCCGATCTGTTCATCGGCAACACCGTCCCCTACGTGACCGGCACTTACAATTACGGCTACGGCAGCGGCCCCAGTTCCCAATACACCCAATTGGAAGTCGGCATTCACCTCCAAGTCCTGCCTCTGATCAATAAGGATGGCCTGGTCGTCATGGACATTCAGGCCGATGTCGAACAACTCGGCCCGGACGTTCAAATCTCCGGTGTCGGCGGCGTTCCCACCACCACCAAGCGCCAGGCCGGCGCCAAAGTCGCCGTCAAAGACGGCGAGACCATCATCCTGGGCGGTTTCATCAGCGACAGCCGCAGCCTGTCCGATTCCGGCATCCCTGGGTTAATGAATATTCCCTGGTTGGGCAATCTTTTCAAAAGCAAGTCCATCGAAAACCTTCGCACCGAGCTGATTATGCTCATGCGGCCGACTGTGCTGCCTTCACCGGAGTTGGCCGCCGTTGTGGCGCGGGAGGAACGGAACAAGCTTTCCGGCGTCAAGCAAGCCGAGTTGGAAATCCGCCAGGAAGAGGAAGATCGCAATGCCGCCATCGAAGCGGAGCTGGTTAAAGATGCCGCCAAGCGGGCGGAGAAGGCCAAGAAAGAGGCCAAGGAAAAAGCCAAGAAAGCGTCCTCCGGCGGCACAACCAATGCCCCAACCGTGGATTCCATCCCGCCCGTGGAAGGAAAATGATCCCGTTAGGGTCTGATTTGAAGCGCAAACGGAAACCTGGATTGCCAGGCGAGAACGTTTCACTCTCCAGTTACTTGGATATTCAGGGACTCGCGGCGTTCGCCCCTCCCGAATTCTCGGGAGGGCGGAGCGCCGCGACGCCCAGATCTCAAATGTCTTTGGCTGGGTTTAAGCCTTCTCCCTTCGCCTTTTTCCCGCTGCAAAATGCCAAAGAACAGGCGCCTGAGCGCCGCGCGATGCATACGCTACCATACTTTGATGGGAATGACACAAACAAAATGCAAAAGATTTTCAATGCCTCCCCGCTTTTTCCGCCAAACTTCAACCGCCCTGATGGACTTTTCTCGCGCAGAGGGCGCGGAGAACGCAGAGCGGAAGTCGGGATTATGTGATGCAACCTATTACCAGATAGTAACTTGCGCTTGTGTCAAAAAAGCATTGTGTCCTTTCTCTGCGATCATTGCGCCTCTGCGCGAGCCTGTATTTCCTTCCTTTGGGCTAAAGGACGAAGACAAAACAAAACAAAATGGTCCCAGGCAATGGGTGTTCGTTGCTTCTGTCTGCCAATTTCCTAGGACCCCTCGGACGATGTCGGATGCGGCGGTAGTGGGTCAGATTGAAATTCGGATTGGATCGTTGCCGTTAACTACACTGTTAGGTCGCCTGAAGCTGGTTAAGTAATGGTGGTGGTGGTTAATTTTGTAAGCGTACGGGTAGCCGAACGGGAAGAGCGGCTTCACGGTTTGCAGCAAAACCGTTGTGCCTACGAACTCGAACCCAGCTCGTTCCATCAAACGGGCAATGTCGGCTAGGACGCAAACTTCTCGCCGTTCAACCGTGAAGTCGCTGATAATGATCGTGCAATATCGACCAATCCGCAAGTGGGAAATGGCCTTGCGCATTATTTCGTAAAGAGCAGCGAGGAAATCCTCATACAGATCAAAATTGCCCAAATCATTCGGATGGTCTGTATAATATAGCACGCCATCTCTGGCGCCTCGACGAAAAGCCTTACCATTGTTGTGTCGAATCCCTTTGCCATTGTTGCGAAGAATGTTGTGATAAGGAGGAGAGGTGAGAATATAATCCACTTCGCCGACCTTATCCAAGACATCCAGCGCATCACCGACTAAATACTTCCATTGTGTTGCGCCTAAACGCTCAAGGCGGCTTTTTGCGAACTTTTGGAACTCCTTATTGAGGTCGATCCCGATGCTGCGCCGGCCTAGTTTGCTTGCAGCTACGAGGGTTGAACCGCTCCCGGCAAAGGGGTCGAGGACAGTCATTTCGCGCTTCGTGAAAAGTGAGATGAGCTTTTGAATGTCGCCCACCAAAAACGGCGCCGGATGATTATATGCATCGCGATCTTCAATTGCCGCTTCTGAAACCCAGAAGCTTCGGCTCAGTAAAAGCCAATCCTTTCCCGTCAAATCATTGAGTGGATTTCTCGGGTCGTAGCGGCCAGGTTTACCCTCTTGAGTCAATGGCTTCCGCGGCCGCTTTATACCGGTCCTATAGCGCATTTGGCGGGCCTCCGAGTGCTTTAGACACACGTGTAATTTCATCCAAACTAGGGGCGGAGTAGCCAGCTAGGCGAGCGAGATCAGCGTAGGTGAGGTACCGCCAACCGTTTGCAGCAAAGGACTGTAGAAACAGAGGATCTGTAAAATTGAGAAGTTCGCGCGCGCGGGATTCCGGAATTACCATGAATTTCGGGACATTCAGAGGTGCGTTTGAACCACGGAAGATTGCGGCGTGGAAGTTTGTCGTGTTCTCCACTTCCCAGAGACACACGATTTCAGGGCTGTCCGGCTTCAAAAATACGGCGTCCACCATTTCCAGGCGTTCAATGCACGCGGAGTCGAATGTTTTGGTTAATGAATTCAGCGAAGGAACGTCAGCGATGTCGCGCAACCGGACACCGTCGCGCGACATTTCCGCCTGCTCCCTCCGCCCGACGAATCGGCGCAAGGACATCTTCACACCGATTCGAAGGATCGTGGCGATGCTGTCGGAATGCCGCGTTGCAGCGATCATCGTATCAGGGTTGATCTTCCATTTGCCCTGGGCCTTATGCGCGTAGCGCTCAAGAAAGTGATGGACGGTTCGTGGATCAGGCGTCAAGCCATTCGGGTATTCTCTAAACAGCTCTGCGATAACGTCGTCAAGTTTGACGGAAATATAACGGCGCAAGTAGCTGAGGACTGAGTCGGCAACCCGGTCCTGAAGGGGGCGATCTGGGTGACTGATGTATTTTTTCGGATCATTGAACCACCAAAGATCACCTATGCGTGCATCTTTGCTGGCTTCCTTAAGGAAGATCTTGCCGGGCCCCGCATTCAGGTTCAAAAACTTCCTCATTTCGTCATTGGAATCATTCGGCTGAGTATAACCGGCCTCTAACAGTTCGGGCCACAACGCCTCAAAGAGAAACGCGTACGGCGTCTTCTCATTGCGTCCGCCAATGATTTCGATCGCCTTTTGCACGAGAAACTTGCCTAGCTGCTCTTCCGGCTTCGCGCCCGTGTCAATATCTTGCCGCTTAATGCACCTCACGTAGAAGTCGGAGCCAGAAACCCCGTAAGGATTAGAGACATTCGACTCGCCGGAACGACGGTTATACTGATGTGTGACTTTCTGGATTGCAAAGCCGGCTTCTTTAACAGCCAAAGCGAAATCATTGAATTCCCTAACCTCTTGGTGATGAAAGGTCACGACCAGACGTCCTTCGCCAACGAGCATGCGGTGTACGTTCTCAAAGGCGTTACGTAATCGGCGCTTATAGGCGACTCGGCTCTCCGGGGCGCGGTCAACGTAGATTTCTGCATTCAGATCCGGTTTGTATTTACGGTCCGCTCGTTCGAGCCAAGCAAGCCAGACTACACTGAGCGGCAAATATCGGACAAGCCCGGCGTATGGTGGATCTGTAATGACAAAGTCAATACTGCCGCTTTTCAGATAATCCAAGAGATCGGCAACGTCGATAGCGCCATAATTAATATCCGCCGATTTTCGGATTTTTTTTTGGGATTTCGCGTCATGAACGTCGAGACCATTGGGGAATGTTTCAGCCACATCCTCCATCATTTCAATCACACTCTGGCGCCCGACACATGACCGCCAGAAAACATCAACCGGATTCTGTTCCATCTGGCGGCGACGAATCATGAAGTCAGGCCGCCCCCAGCTTCCTGAAAAGTCGCGGTGCGCCGCTTCGTGCCGCGGAATGACCATCTTGGTGCATAGATGCAGTGTCTGTGAGAACGCCGACAAGAGTTGAAGACGAAGGCCGCTTCTCGTGATGCTCACAATATGACGAAATAATTCAGCAAGGATGAAGAGATTACGTTTAGTCCAGAGGTGGTCGATCGTTGCGCCTCCCACATTCTTCAGGAACAAGTGGGTCACTGAAGGATGATTCGGGAACTTTGCGGTTGGGTGCCAGGCTTCGATTTCAAGATCACCCATCTGTTTCGCGAGCCGCTTGTCCGCCGGAGTGGCGGCTTTAAGGGCTCGAAGTTTATCGGCAGACTCCGTTGCGACTGCAACCACACCGCCGTCCTCCCAACGGTAGTTCAAGATCGTCGCCAACTTGCCATCAACATTTCCAAGGTAGTGAGACCTGTAGACGTCCGTTCCGATTACCGCTTCTTTCACCTGCTCTGCCGCCGTGCGAAATGCATCGGCGCTCCATTTCGAGGCCAGCGCCTCGATGAAAAACGACGACATCGGGTTCAAATCAAAGGCAATGGCCTTGCGTTTGAGCTTTACCGCCTCGAATGCCGCAACTCCGCTGCCTGCGAAAGGATCAGCAATAGTTCCGCCTTCGGGACAGTATCGCCCGATCTGTTCAGACCAAATACTGTTCGGCTTTTTTCCCCAATACTTCATGGCCCTATACATTGGTGGGCGGATTTTTTCCACCAGGGCGTAATTGATATCGGGGCGCTCAATGGCCGTAGGAGAGTGATTCATTTAGGGGCCATTACGCGAATGGTCGATAGCCGCAAAGACGGCCGCACTTGAACTCGGGTCACGTTTGCCTTGTCCACGCCCGTGACTTTAACGAACTCTAAGGGGATGTCAAGATTTCGCCAAGCGCGAGGCTCGTGTATGACAACGACATGACCTTGACGCGCAGGGCATCCACCAGCGCGTGTTCGGGCGCCGGGTGCAACTGCGCCAGAGCCAGATTCATCGCGCGATAGCTCGCCTGCAAAATGTTGATTTCGTCTATGGTCGGCACATCCACGTGCGCAACGGCAAAGCGGATTTCCGGGCGCGAAGTCAGTTCGGTGTAAAGCTTCTCGCGCATTTCCGGCGAAAGCTGTTTGGAGTCGTTGACTTTGCCAAAGGCGCAGGCAAGCCCTCGCGCATCCAGCAGACAGGAAGCATCACCACCGCCGCGAAGACCGGCCTGGCCAGAGGGCCTCGTCCGGGTTCATCCACGCCGACGATGAGGGTCACGCCCTGATCCAGCAAAGTCAACTCGTGGCGGAACTTGGTATGCCTTTTGTCACGGAGGGGGCGGTTTGGCTTCTATCTTGAATTCCTTTCCGCCGCCCACTTGCACTTGGCCTGTGATGCGCGAGTTTTGCGCGGACTGTTGCGCGGATTGGGCACGGCCTGCGGGAGGCGCGTTCTGGGACTGCGAAGCATTTAGATTCCGCGCGGCCACCTGGCCGGGCGGGGCGGCCGCCGGCATATTCAAAAATCTCCCTGTAAAGACGATATTCTGCTGCAAATGATGATTGGTTCCGGCGACTTTGAAGGCCCAGTTCGTGTTCTGATTCGCGTCTTTGGCCTTCTTGGCGTATTCTTCCGCGGCGCCGCCTTCGGGAATTCCACCAAGGACTTGTCCATCATAGATCGAGCCGTCGGCATCCACGACGCGCACATTCTGACCGGCGCGCGACAAGTTGAAGGTCGAAAGAACGTTCGACGGCGGAGACGCTGCCGCGCTGCCCCGGACACGATCAGGGACTTGGACGAATTCGCCGGCAGCCACATCGGAGCCTTCGTTAGCCGTCGGCGGGACGCCGGCGGGCGGGGCCGAGGCGATCGCTCTCCCATACGCGCGCGCGCCTCCCAAGGCGAAGTTCACCGGCGGCAGTCCGGCCGCTGGGGCGACGCCGGCACCTAAAGCGGACGCCGCTACTTCCGCCGTCTGCGGCGCCACTGATGTTGCCAGCGGTACGGATGGGGTGGACGTGGTGGACGCCACGGACGAAGCCCCGAGCGCGGGAACGGCAGTTCCTTCAGGAACCGGCGCTGGTGTTCTCTGCATCGTTTTTGCTTCAGAAACACTTTTCTCCATCGGAGCCGTGGCAGGCAATGGGTTCCGCGTCAGTGTGTCGAGCTTTTCTTCCTTCTTCCTTCCTCCTTCTTCCTTTATTGTCGCGGGCGATGGGTTCCGCGTCGGCGTGCGGAACACAACGAACCCCAGCAACATGATCGCGACCATTCCCCCCGCCCATCCGAGCGGCCATAAAGCCCCGATCGGCCAACGCACCAACCAGCTTGAGCGCCTTCGCGTTGGGGCCGGGTTTGCGGCGAATGTTCGTTTCACCTCGTCCTGCAACAGTTTGCGCGTCGCCGGGTGCATTTCCGAAGCCGGCCCGGCCTGCTCCCGGCGCTTTTTGGCGTAGGCCCTGAGCAATTCGTCCATGTTATTGTTTGGCTCGTGCGACGGCATATTAGGTTAGACGGAAAAGGGCGCGGTTTTCTTCCCGCCAAAGATTTCGATGGCGATCTTTTCCAGGCGGTCCAGGCATTTGCTCAATCGGGAACTGACGGTTTTGGGGTTCAAGCGCAACTCGTTCGCTATCTCATCATAACTCAAATCGGCGAAATATCGAAGCTGGATGATCTCGCGGCACGGTTCCTCGAGACGTTCCAAAGCCAGGCTGATATGGGCCGCGCGCTCGGCACGCAGCAGCAGAGCGTCCGGCGCGGGCAGCGAACTGGGCACTTGCAGCGGAAGGCTGTCCTCGCCGTTCTCCTGCTGCAGGGACATCACGGGCTGTCCGCCGCCGCGCTTGGCGGCTTGCTGGCGCTCGTGGTAATCGCGCGCCTTGTTGGCGGCGATGCGGAAAATCCAGGTTTGCAGGCGGCTGCCGCCTTCGAAGGACTGGATGTTCTTGATGACCGCAAGAAAGGTCTCCTGGCAAATCTCCTCCACGTCTTCACGCGAAAACGTCGGCGACAACTGAAAGACGAACCGGGCCGCCGCCGCGTAGTGAAGATCGAAAAGCGCGTCCCAGGCCCGGTCGTCTCCTTGCTGGCAGCGGGCGATCAAAGGCGCTTCGGAATCCGCACTCACGGGCGGAGAATATGCGTTCAAAGTTCAAAGTTCAAAGTTCAAAGTTGACCTCCCATGCTCAGGCCTTACAGTCCGTTGGAAGTTTCAAAACAATACGATTATGGCCACAACGACGTGCGCGCCCTCTCTGCAAGGCAATCCGTCAGATTCAATCATGTTCGGGCAGATTTGTCAGGGGAATGATTGTCAAGGGAATGGGAAGAAGAATTATTCAAAACGCCGCCCTGACCACGCCACCGAGGGATTGTGCCGGGGATTCACTCTCGTCGAGTTGTTGGTCGTGATTGCCATTATTGCCACGATCGCATCGCTCCTGCTGCCAGTGTTGGCCAACGCCAAAAAGAAGAGCCAGCAGACCCAGTGTGCCAGCAACCAACATCAGATTGGTTTGGGTTGGATGATGTATGTGGACGATAACAATCAAACTTACCCCATTATCAGGGGATGGGGAGCGGCGGGCGGCCAGCAGGGTAATTACACCTTCAACGCCAGCGTCGCCTATGCGTTCGGCGTGGCGGTGGATTACACAAACAGGCCGCTCAACAAATATGTTCCGGCGGTTCTGGCGTGGCGCTGCCCCTCCGATGCGGGCGACGCAAATTACTCAGCCCAGAATTGCTTCACAGGCTACGGGAACAGCTATGTGACGCAGCATGACGTGGATTCATGGCGGACGGAGCACGTGACGGCCGATTCCGACCCTTCCATGTCTGCTGGAGCCGTGCCCATTACAGCACGGGCCGTCGCGGCCAGCCCGGCCAATAAAATCATCCAGGGCGACTGGGAATGGGAGAATAATGAGTATAACGTTTCAAACCCGGAATCCTGGTGGCACAACTACAAAGGCCAGCGACGGCAGAACATGCTTTTCGCGGACGGCCACGTCGTATTTTTTCATTTCCCAGATCAGATTGTTGACTGGATTTACAACCCGCCCCCGGACAGCCATTTCCTGTGGTGGTAGTTGGGAGTTCTCAGTTGACAAAGAAAGGCCATCTTGCGCTGGAGCATAATTAAGATCAGTGGAAGTCAATCAGAGACACTGCTCGTTTTGCCCATTGTGCGGAGGCGTGAATTAAGTTAAGCATGTTTGATGGCATTTTCGCTTGCCGGCAAATGGGTTTTGATTACGGGCGCTTCCAGCGGTTTTGGCGCCGCCGCCGCCGCCGCTTTCGGCGCTTTGCGCTGCAATCTCCTTTTGGGCGCGCGCCGCCTTGACCGTCTCGAAGCCACGGCCGCCGCCGCCCGCCAGGCTGGAGCGACACAGGCGCTGTTCCATTCGCTGGACGTCACTAAAACGGCCAGCGTCGAGGCCTTCGTCCGCTGGGCGCGGACCTGGACGGGCGCGGTGGACGTGCTCATCAACAACGCCGGCGGGGCGCACGACTTGGAACCGGTCGCCACCGGGCGCGACGAGGATTGGGAAGCCACACTGCAAACCAATGTGCTTGGCATTCTGCGCGTAACGCGGGCCGTTCTGCCCATGATTCCCAAGGATGCCGGCAGTTCGATTTTGAATATCGGTTCGGTGGCGGGCCGATTCGCCTACGAAGGCGGCGCGGTCTATTGCGCGGCCAAGGCCGGCGAATTGAAGATCACCCAGGTCCTGCGCCTTGAACTCAACGGCACCGGCATTCGCATCGGCTCGATTGACCCAGGCATGGCGCGGACTGAATTCGGCCTCGTCCGCTTCAAAGGCGACCAGGCCCGCGCGGAGAAAGTGTATGAAGGAGTTCATCCCCTGGTGGCGGAGGACGTGGCCGAGGCGCTGGTGTGGGCGGCGACCCGTCCGCCGCACGTGAACATTGACGAGATGGTGATCAAATCGGTGGACCAAGCCGCGACCTTCAAGGTCTTTCGCCGGACGAAATAAGGCTCAGCCTTTCGGCGGCGGCGTGAGGCGGGCGGATTCGATCAGTTCCCAAAACTTCGGATTTTCCTGCAAGGCTTCGTCCTCGCCAATCGGCAGGCTGGAGCGATAGAGAAAATCCTTGAGGGTGTTGCGGCTTAGGATGCGGTGAACGACCACGCCCAACTCATGCCGCTCGAAATAAACGCGGTAATCACCCAGGCGAAATCGCTGCAGGGTTTTGCCCGCGCGCTCCAACCGGCCAAAGTGATGCGGCTCGCTCTTCAAGACTTCCTGCGGCAGTCCGCGGAATTCGCCCAGGATGTGGAGCTGCAACTCGCGCGGCATCTTGGCCAACTCGGCTGCGCTGGTCGGATTGAAGATGATCTGAAATTGCACTCGGACAATCTAAAGTTCAAAGTTCAAAGTTCAAAGTTCAAAGTTCCATGTTTCGCCGCAGGAAGCGCATGACGGTGTCGCCGTGTTTGAGGAGTTTGGTCTCCTCCCATTCTGGCGGGATGCTCAAGGTGTCGCGTTTGGTATGGCCCAGGATGAACAGGCCGCCGGCTGGCAACACCTCCGGCAAGGCGCGGTCGTCCAGCAATTGCTGGGCGAAGGAGGTGGAGCGGCGCCCTGTGTTCTTCTCGCCGTAAGGAGGGTCGGCCAGGATTAAATCGAATTGTTGACACTCGCCGGCCAATTGCCGGAGGGCGGTGAAAGCGTCTTGAACCCGGAGACGCAAGCTGGCGGCGGGCAGGCGGGCCTGCTCCAGGTTGCGGATGATGAATTGAGCATGGCGGCCGGATTTCTCGATGCACAGGGCGGACGCGGCGCCGCGGCTCAGGCATTCCAGGCTCAATGCGCCCGTGCCGGCAAACAATTCCAGCACCCGCGCCCCTTGCACGCGCGGGCCAAGGCTGTTGAAGACGGCCTGCCGCACCAGGTCGGGCGTGGGCCGCACCTCGAAGCCTTTGGGCGCTTTCAAAAGCACGCCGCCGGCGCTGCCGCCAATGATGCGCATAGCGAAGCTGTCAGAGCCTTTCGCGTCCGCCGTAGCCGGTTTCCAGATCGTGCCAGAATTCGATGTCCTCCTCGTCCTTTTCCCAGCACAGAAAAACTTCCCGGCCGTTGCGCAAGGAGGGAAAATCCAGCAGGCCGCGGCGGAGGTCCTTGACCTGAATCTGCCGCCGGCGGAACTCCTGCAAAGTTTGCTGGCATTGCGCCAGGGTCTTGATGGATTGATTGACAGGTTCCCCGCCGATGTCACCGCCCTTGGCCAGCAAGGCGGCGACGCGCTCGTCCAGGGACTGGAGTCGTTGCTGGCAGGTCTCCAGTTGCAAGAGCCACTGGCGGATCGCCGGCAGAAGGGCGCGGGCCTCTTCGATGGTGTAATGTTTGGAGAATTGCACGTCGCCTCAGAGGCTGCCGCCGGAAAACTGGTCTAATTTACGTTTGACATCTTCGTTGGCGTCAATGGCGTAGGACTTTTTCCAGGCCTCGATGGCCTTGTCAATTTGGTGCAAGGCCAGGTAAACCTCGCCCAGATGATCCAACACGGTGGGGTCCGGCTCGGGGGTGTATTGCATGGCTTTGAGCATTTGGGGCAACGCTTGCTGGGGCAGTTTGAGCTTGAAGAGCACCCAGCCCAGGCTGTCGAGATAGGCCCCGTTCTTCGGTTCGAGGCTGACTGCCTTTTCGATCAACGTGCGGGCGCGGGGCAATTGTTCGCCCCGGTCGGCCAGCGAGTAGCCCAGGTAATTGAGCGCCTCGGCGAAATCCGGCGCCAGATTGATGCACTTTTGCAGATATTCCTCCGCCTGTTTGTAGGCGTGGTCGCTCTCGCAGGCCGCGCCAAACTGGAAGTAAAACCGCTGGTCCAGACGCGCGGGATCGCTGGCCAGCCCGATGACTTCCGCCTCCTTGAAATGGCGGATGGCTTCGGAAAAATTCTTGACATGGGCCTGGATGATGCCGGTATAAAATTCGCAGGCGAAGGTGTTGTGAAAGCGGTGGCGCGCCCGCTCCAGAATGTCAAAGGCCTCCTGGCTCTTGTGCAGGTCCAGTTGCACCAAGGCCAGGTCGTAATAGGCCTGTTCGATGGACGGGTCCCAATGCAGCGCGTTGCCGAAATCCTCGGCCGCATCCGCCAGGTCGCCGCCCTGGTAGGCCAGTTCGCCCAGGACAAACCAGGCTCGCGGATATTGCGTCGGGTTGTCGCCAATGAGCGCCTTGAGTTGTTTCATGGCATTGGTGCGGTCATCCGACTGGATGTAAAGTCCCGCCAACTTCCCAAGGAGGCTGTCGCGCGTGAGCGAGGGTTCGGGGTACTCGGCCAGAAGCCGGGTAAAAATCTCGGCGGCTTGTTTCTGGTGGTTCAACCGCGTGTAATCTTCGGCCAAACGCTGCCAGAGGCCGTCGCCGTTGAACTTGAGGCCGGCGATGCGGTCCAGCAGCGCGAGAGCCTGCGTCTCGGCCTCGGTGTCCTTGGGCTGTTCTCTAAGATAAACGCCGTAGAGGTCCGCCACCGCCAGCAAAAGGGCGGGGTCGGCAGGTACCTGGCGGGCGGCGCGATAAATCGTTTTGGCGGCTTCGGCCCACTGCTTGTCGTGCAGGAGGATTTCCACTTGACATTCGTAGCCATCCAACGCGCCGGGTTGCCGCTGGATGGCCCGCTTGCTGGAGGCCAGGGCCTGACTTGTATGGTTGGCCTGAAGCTGGGCGCGGGCCAGCCAGGCCAGGACCAAGGCCGAGGCGTTGGTGCGGCTGGCGGACTTGGACAGAACGGCCAGGGCCTTCTCGGTGTTCTTGTCGTGCAGGAGTTGCGCCGCCACTTTGACGACCAGGCCTTCGTTGGACGGATCGGCCAGGGCGGCCGCCTCCCATTGCCGGAGGGTGCCGGCGGCATCCTCGTTGTCGAAGGAACTTTCCCCGGCGGCAAAGTGGGCAAAGGCATCGGCATTGCCTTTGACAAATTGAAGGCGCGGCGCCGACGCCGCACTTTGGCCCGCGCCGCCGCCGGGCGCTGGGGGTGTGCGATGGAGAGCCGTGGAGCAGGCCGGCAGCAACCAGCCGGCCAGCCCGAATACCAGAATGAAATGCAATAGCTTCATGCGTTGCGAGGCGGCCATGAGCAGCCTCCTCCCGCGCGCAAGCGGGTTGCATCGGCAACCCCCAAAGGCCCAAGACCGTCCCCCGGCTTACTTCTGCCAGGTGCGTTTTTTGTGGCGATTGGCGCGCAGCTTTTTGCGGCGTTTATGTTTGTTTATTTTGCTTTTGCGGCGTTTCTTTAATGATCCCATAATTATTTGTTCATCTCTGCGGCTTCAATATACCACTTTATTCAAAGGATATTCAATAATTCCTTCAGCCCCGCCCGCTTTGAGCCGGGGAATCAATTCCCGCACCACTTTCTGGTCAATAATGGTCTCCACTGCGACCCACCCCGGCTGGCTCAAGCTGGAGACGGTGGGGTTGCGCAAGGCGGGCAGGGACTTCAGGAGCGAAGCCAGGTCCTTCTGTTGCAGATTCATCTTCAACCCGACCTTGCTTTCCGCCTCCAACGCGCCCCGGAGCAGGAGCGCCAGCGTTTCGATCTTTTGCCGTTTCCAGGGGTCTTTCCACGACGTGTGATTGACGATCAGGCGCGGGGTGGAAACCAGCAAGGTATCCACGATGCGCAGTTTGTGGGCGCGCAGAGACGAGCCGGTTTCGGTGATTTCGACAATCGCATCCACCAGTTCATGCGCCTTGACCTCGGTGGCGCCCCAGGAGAATTCGACTTCGGCCTTGATGCCAAGCCGGCGCAGGTAGCGTTTGGTGATGTGGACGACCTCGGTGGCGATGCGTTTTCCCTGCAAATCCTTGGGCGCTTGAATGGGGGAATCCTCCGGCACGGCCAGCACCCAGCGGGCAGGTTCGCTGGTGGCCTTGCTGAATTGGAATTCGCCGACTTCATGCACCTTGGAGCCGTTTTCGACAATCCAATCGTGTCCCGTGAGGCCGCAATCCAGGTAGCCGTGCTCGACATAACGGCTGATTTCCTGGGCGCGAATGAGCCGGACCATCAGGTGTTCGTCATCCACGTAGGGCACATAAGAGCGGCTGCTGACTTGAATATGGAAGCCGGCCTTGGCCATCTTGGCCAGGGCGGCCTCCTGCAAACTGCCCTTGGGCAATCCCAATTTTAAAATGTCTTTAGAACTCATTTCGTTCCGCTTCGCGTTTGGCCTTGGCCCGCGCATAATTTTTGGCGGACGCTTTGACTCGCGTCACCGGCGAGATTTTCCATTGCCGGCGCGGCAAAGCCAACTTTTTCTTTTTCGCTTTCATGTGAGCCATCGCGTTAGAACCGCAATCGAATCTCGTTCGCCCAAACGCGCTTCAACTCCTCGGCATCGCCAGTAGCAACGACGCCCAAACGCCGTCGCAGAAGGCGTTGTTCCAGGCAATCAAGCCGGGAGAGCCTGACGGCGGAAGCCACGCGCAAACCGGCTGCGGACCAGCTTTGCAAAGCTACATCCGTCGTGGAGCGCGCCTGCGCCGAAGTAACCGCCGCCACGACGACATCAGCGGCATCCATCCACAACACCAAAACGGGACGCAGTTTTGAGGCAGCGCCGCTCGTGAAAGGAATATCCGCGAGCCAGACTTCACCGGGCTGCGGCATCGTCGTAAAGACCCTCGTCTTGCGGGGCGTAGCTGGCTAGGAAGGCGCTGTGGTCACGGGGCACCGCATGGCCGTCGCCAGTGGCTGGCGCAAAGATTTCAAGCTGCTGGCAGCGTTGGTCAATCCAGACCGCCAGCTTGGCGAAATCCTTGAGAGGCAATTGCTCGACAGCCTGCTCGATTTCCTCAATTTTGCTCATCGCAGAAAAATAACTTCGTTCCGCTGAAAAACAAGTTCTTATTGATGGCGGCGGTTACTGACGATCAGATGGCGGTGGCGGCTTGCCGCGATATACAATTTAAGGCCCAATTTCCTCCACTATTTCGGAGGCAACATTTCTTGTTTCAGCATGGAAGCGGGAATAGACGTGAAATGCGGATCGCGGTGAACCAGTGTTGCGGCGCGCGATGATGCCGTCGCGGCGATCAACGTGTCCATTGCGGAAGCACGAGCCGTTGCCCTATTCTCAAAAGTACCCCCTCGCTTCGGATCGCCTCGTCCACATTCACGACCTCATTGAGCAACGCACGGTAGCGTTTCACTTCGAAGGTGCGCGTCGCGGCGTCAACGCCGAGTTGATGCAAACGTAATTCAAACTCGAAGAGCGCTAAAACGGAAGTTCCCGCCACGACTGCTGCGTCCTCAAAAAGCCCCTGAACGCGAATCGCACCTGGTTCGGCCAGATAGTGCGCCAACAACGCCGACGTGTCCAGCAAATGGGTCATTGGCGTTCGTCAGCCTGATCAAGAATGTCATCGCGCTCGCGCTCTCGAACCAGTTCGCCGATGGGGTCCGCTCCCGGCTTGAGCCAGCGCCTGCCCGCGCCCATAAGTTGCCTGGCCAGTTCACCCCGGCTGGGCAACGGTTTGACGAGGATCGTGCCCTCGCCCGCCTTCGCCCACTCCAACTGTGTTCCGGGATGAATGTCGAAATCGCGGGCGATCTCCGGTGGGATGCTCACCTGATTGCTTTCAGTCACGGTTGTTGTCATGGCACAGACTACACCATCACCCCTCGCGCAACAAGCCTGCAAATCGTGCCGATTCAGAGAGCATCCAACCCCACCGCTTAACCCTTGGATGTGCGAGGGAGGCCCTCGTCTGAGCGAACTTGGAGGTTCCGCGAGATGCGATTAATGCAGTACTTCAACAAATCACTCAAAATGAGCGCGGGGCGAATTTTTGCGGCCAGCCCGAAATCCACCCTCCATATTTCACCGGGCTGCGTTCTTTTCATCCATCGCTTCCATGTGGTCGAGCAATTGGAAACGCTCCAGCGCCCGTTGGTCACACTCCGCCAGCGTCACGGACTCCTCCCCGGCCTGGATGATGCAGCGCATGATTTCCCGTCGTGCTTCGTGCGACAGCTTCGGTATTTCAGAGATGATTTCCGCTGTGCTCACGGTAGAAGAATAATCCGCCAACAAGAGTCAGTCAACATTTTGGTAGTGGTACAATTTGAAATCAGGCTGGCTCCGGCGACTTGTTAGGCGACAGGCAATGCCACTTCTTCTGTGAAATGATATTCATACTGAAAAACATGCTTGGCCCAGGTAAAGAAGAGCGAAGTAAGATATTTCCGGGCTTTCTCTACATCCTGAACTTCCATGATTAAGAACGCCTGTCCGGGAATGAATGCATGTCCAGGACAATCAATGCTGCGCCACAAATGAATCAGATGTACCCCCGCCTCTTGTTGAGCTGGAGCATCACCTTCCATCACGGCCATCCACTTTTCAAAATTTCTAACGCGAATCTGACAATGTAAATATTTCATAAATTAAATGTGTGTAGTCGCCGAATGTGGAAACTTGAGCCATAATCACTCGAAAATCAAGGCAACAACATTTTGCAGCCAGCGATCACTTTATGCAGGGGGTCTTTCGTAAAAATCGTTTGCCGGCCTTGGACGCGGACTTCACCGCGGGCCAGGGTGGCGATGACCGCTGGATAAATCTTTCGTTCCACCTCCTGAATCCTGGCGTGCAACGTCTCCGGAGTGTCGCCGGGCAGGATCGGCACCGGTTCCTGGGCGATGATCGGGCCGGTGTCAATTCCTTGATCCACGAAATGCACCGTCACCCCTGTCATTTTCGCGCCGTATTCCAGGGCTTGCTTCCACGCCTCCAGCCCCGGAAAGGCCGGCAGCAAAGCGGGGTGGATGTTCACCACTTTTTGGGCGAAGGCGCGCAGGAGTTCGCCCTTGAGAATCCGCATGAAACCCGCCAGCACCACCAAATCCACCTCCGCCTGGCGCAAGGCGTCCAGGAAAGCGGCCTCGGCCGGTTCGTCCAGTTTGGTGCGGAATTTGCCCGGAGGGATAAACCGCGCCGGCACTCCGCGCTCCCGCGCCCGCGCCAGAATGCCCGCATTTTCCACGTCGCTCAACACCAGCGCGACGCGGGCCGGGATGGTTCCCGCCGCGCAGGCATCGGCCAGGGCCGCGGCATTGGAGCCTTTGCCGGAGCCAAGGATTCCGAGACGAAAGAGACGCTGTTCACTCATGGGCGGTCCTCATCCGGAACCATTCAGTAAAAGCGCGAAAACCTCAACGCAAAGGCGCGAAGGCGCAGCGCGGCCAGCCGCAACCAAACACACGATTTGAACAGGAGGCAACAGAGGAAACGGAGAGAGGACCATGTCCAGCGATGCTCTGTTCTCTCTGTTGTCTCCTGTTCAAAGCATCTTGTTCCAAAGGTCAAATTCCACGGCCTGGCACGGCACGCCGCAACCAAAACCGTGCCGGAAGGGACAGGTGCGCGCAGAGGCGCAGAGGGCGCGGAGAAAGAGTCCTTGGCGGATCTCCTTTCCCGTTGTTGCTCCGCGCTCTCCGCGTTCTCTGCGCGAAACAAAATCCTCGCGACCATGCGTGATGCTGACGGATTGCAGTGCCGCGAGCGCGGAGAAAAAGTTTTGCCAAAAATGCAGACTTCTCCAACATTGCAATGCAAAGGCGCAAAGAGGATTTTGCCGTTGCCACTCCAGGCTACCAAACGGGGTTCGATTGTCAGGGAGCCAATTCCTCCTGCTACCTTAGCGTCTTTGCGTCTTTGCATCTTTGCGTTAAATCCCGAGTGCATGGATACGGCTAATCTTAATTCTCTCGAGCGGAGAAAGGCAAACGAAAATCGCCCATCCTTGAAAACCGTGCTTGCTTGTGGCGGGCGATTCCATAAACTGCGCGCCTGATGAATGTCTTTTTGGCTATTTTTGCATATCTGGTGATGGCGGCAATCCTGATTGTCGGCGTAATCTTGGCGGTCAAAGGCACTTTCTGGCTTTTGATTCTCGGTCTGATCGGTTTCGTCCTGGCCGTCACCAAAGTCGCCATCCTGCACCACTGAAGGGCCGATGTTTTGACGGCGGATCAATAGTCGTATAATCCGCTGTCGTGGGTGTAACCGCCGCCACCGCCGCCGGGCGCGCCGCCTTCTTCGCCACCCATGAAGTCCCCCAGGACATCACCCATGTCGGCTTCGATCTTTTCGGGGTCCTCGCCCGCTTCCAGACGCTTGATGGCGATGTCAAATTCCTTGGGCACACTGCCGGCGGGCATCAAGTCCTTCATCTTCTTCATCATCTGCGCCATGTGCCGGGGGTTGTTTTCGTCCATGTGTTCCAGGTCGCGTTCCATTTCGGACATGACGCGGGCGACGCGCGGATCATCCAAGTCCGGCCCAAGGCCTTGCTCCGATGGGTCGGCGGCGGAAGGCTCTTTGAGGCCGCGCGGCATGGCGAATGAACTCAGTTGTTTGATCATCTTGCGCCCCCCGCACTTGGGACAGGCGGGCGGGCCGGCCGGCTGCAATCTTTTGGAAAGAAAATTGAAGATTCTCCGGCAGTCAGGACAGGCGAATTCGTATATGGGCATGGCGGCCTCCGTCAATTATTTTTTATTTGGCGGGCGGGCGCTGGACAGCCGGCAGCCGCCCAATCCAAACGTCCTTGGCGCCCAGCTTCCATTCGAGCGCTGGAATTTCAGGTTGGCCCGAGCGCGCCACGGCCAGCCGGTCCTGCGGGCGCATCTTCTTGATCCAGGGTTGATAAGAATCGGGGTTTCCCTCGGCGAGGTGGATGCCGCGATAAACCTTGAGGTCGTCGGGAGGCATGAGGGCAGGCTCAAAACCGACAATGTAACGCCAGTCCCCCCGCGGGTTCTTATAAAATGTGTTATAGAAGAACTGCATGTTATCCGCGTAGAATATGCCGCCTGGGCCGGGCATCCAACCTTTAAGTTGCGGATTGCTGGCATCCACGAAGGGTTCCGTCAGGCAGGCGGTGTAGCGGCGGCCCAGATCGTTGGTCGAATCCAGATAAAGCGGCAGAAGGATCAATCCGCAGGCGAGCAGGCGTTGGAGCGAAGTCGCGCTCCACAAGGAGGGAATGGCTTGGTCAAATTCGCCCGCCATCCAGACGATGGCGGCGGCCACTCCCCAATCGGCCCAGAAGCGGTCCGCCACGAACCCGAGAATCCAATTGATGACGATCATCCAGACCGCCGGCTGGGCGGAGAGCGGGGGGGAAGGTTTGCTTTGCCGCTGCCGCCAAAGATAAATGATGGCCAGCATGGCGATGGTGATAAATTCGCCGCCGCTGGGTTGGAATTCTCCGACGAGCATCCACTTGGGCGCATGTTCCTGGAAGACGCATTGGGCCATGAACACGGCGCCGTAGAGGAACGCCAGCGGCCGGCCCGTCAACAGCGCGCCAATGATCGTGCCCGCGACCCAGCATCCCGCCAGCCAGAGGCCGGCCTTCCAGCGTTGGGCCAGGAAGAAGGCCGCGAAGAGCAGGACCCACAGATACCACGAGCCATGCATCCACACGGAAAGCGCGAAGCCGAGGCAGGTCAGCGTCACTTTCCACCACGGAGGACTGCGGTCCAGCTCTTTGGACCAGGAAAAAAGCAACGCCATCAGGATGCCTTCGGTCAGGAGATAGGGACGCCCTTGCATCCAACGCTCCATGAGCTGCGGAATGGCGATCATTTGGGCCAGCACCGCGGCCATCCAGGCCTCCGGATGCCGCATCCAGATCAACGGAAAGCAGAGAACGCAAAGCGCCGTGCTGGCGACAGAGAAGCTGACCAAGGCGTCCTCATCCCAGCCCGCAAACCGGTGCAAGATTCCCAGGAGCCATTCCCAGCCTGGACTGTGATCCACCACATATTGCGGACGCATCACGACGATCTCCGAATAAGGTTTGCCGGCGAAGGGTTTGGCGGCGTGACGCCGGGCATCACCGGGCGGATTGTAGCCGTAACCGAGGATTTTCAGGCATAAGAAAACAGCGGTCAACAAGACCGCCAGCCAGCAGGCCAGGGGCACGTAACGCTGGAATCCGGCGCCGTTGTTCATCATTTTCTCGTGTTGCCATGACGCCGGAAGACCATGGCGAAGGCAAGCCATTTCTCCGCTTTTGGGTGGATTTGCCTTGCCCTTCCCCACTGGCCACTAACCCCTGACCCCTGGTCACTATTTCAAAGAACAGGCGCGTGAGCGCCACACATTGGCATGCTACCATCGTTAGATGGGAATGCAAGCGTAAAAATTCAAATCTTTTTCACCGCCGGCGCGATTTTCCGCCATGGACAGCCGAACCCACAGCCTCCCGGAGGGAACTGTTCCGCGCAGAGGCGCGGAGGACGCAGAGATGAAACCAAAGATGAATTGGCCGCAAAAGAGCGCAAAAGATCACAAAGAAAAATAATCTAAGTTCTTATCTATGTGTTCTTTGCGTTCTTTCGCGGCAAAATTTTGCCAAGAAAACGAAACCTTTCAGTATGCAGAGCGGAGGACGCAGAGATGAAACAAATTGGCGATCTTCTTTCCTGTTGTTTCTCTGCGCTCTCCGCGTTCTCTGCGCGAAAAAAAGTCTTCTTCATCCTTGCAAGCCTGCCAACCACGACGGCCGCGAAGACCACAAAGCCGGCACGAGCCAGGCGAGTAAAGGCGAGTTTAAAAAGTGAGCGACGGGTGACACCTGCCCCCCTGCCGCCCAGAATGCCGCGATCATGGCCGCCCCGCCAAAAAAGACAACCATGATTGTTCAAAATACGGCGGCAAAGACCGGACAATGAATTATTTGTCAACGATGCATCTTCCTGGCACGAATGATCTCCGCCAGTTTCTGATTTTTGGGCGATCCAAAGCGCCGGGGTTGGGCGGGAACTTTCGCCGCCCAACATTCCTCCAGGATGTCGCGCATGCCTCCTTCCTTGACCGGCGGCGGCCCCGGCTTATCCAAACTCTGCCTCACAATGTCCGATTTCGACACCCCTCGGACGAGCGCAGCCTTTTCAACCCGCTGGGCCAGGACATCCGGCAATCGAACGGTCAAACTTTTCATCATGCCGCTGTAAGACAGTTCTGGCAGTCACGCAAGACAAAATGTATTCGCTCGGTAAAGAAGTAAACTACCCTGCGACTAAGCACTAAGGTTGATAAAATACTCAGCAATTCGATCACAGGCAGCTACGCCTCTAAGCGGAAATATATCACCTGGCCTGCCATTAACTGTGCCCCAAGCATAACGAAGTCCAGTATTTGGGTCAGATTTACAAACGGCGGAAAGAAAGCCCCTCATTTTCAATTTTGATTTTTTCGCAATATCCCACCTGTCCGCACCCGCACACCTAACGAGGTCTTGCGCGCACGCCAACTCGCGATTATATCTAGCATTCACCGCACTAAAACAAAGAGTTTCTAAACAGCCCGCGTCCTCGTCCCACGGAATCATAAGCACAGCCAATGGAGACAATCCGGCTGATGCCACCATTTCGCGCGGTTTACTAGGAACTGTGAATCCAGCCGCATTTATTTGTCTCTGGATGTTTCTGAACGCCGTTTCGGGATCGCCGTCATTATCGGCCACGATGATTATTGCCTCACGTTCCACAGTGACCAAGCCTTTCAGAACTAATTCAAATCCATCTTTTCCTCCACCATTTCCGTTCTGAAAATCAAATTTGTCACGCACACCAGAAACCATGAGCAATTCTTGCAAAAAGGACTTATCTTCCACACCCTCAAAAAGAATTATCGGAAGGGTGGGCATGAGGAAATTTATCTGATTTCAGTGCCGGTTTCTAGCGCGGCGGAAAAATTCTTGCCTTTGAAAATTCTCGCCGTATGACTGCTGTTTTTGTGTTCCGTTCTAATGAGGCGAAAGTCTTGATCATCCTGCTCAATAAATGGCACTAATGCTTCTATACATTCCTTGCTGTGCGTTGATGCAAAAAACTGAACATTAAACGATTTGCAAAATTCGATTATCGCTCCCCACATTTTGGGGAGCGCTTTGTAATAAATTCCGTTTTCAATCTCATCGACTAGCACCACGCCATCCGGATGAGTCGCAATAAAAAGAAGAATTACTAACACCTTGCTCATTCCATTCGACACCAAAGAAAGGGGAACTTTTCTCTTTACGCCAACGACGTTGCAATATATTTCAGCCGCTCCTCCAGTCAATTCTGGCGAAAGATCTGAAATCTGGGGAAATAGAGAATGCATTGTTCTCTCAATCTGATTGTCCGCACCACTTTTTCGGATGTCAGAAAGCATTTGCGCGAATATGCGTGCGTCGCCAGATGAAGATGAGGCGTAAAAGGCAATGCTTGCTACTTTGTGTTCGCCGCCAATGTTTAAAAGACCTTTGAGATTAACTTGCTGGACGCTTTGCATGTTATCAGCATCCGTCGTGTGGACCGTAAATAATCTATCTGCAATTCTGTCGCCCTTTAATTCGTCCTCTGGAATCAGCGGCCTTTGAGTAATGGGCTGGAACGAGATTTCGGCTTTTCTTAAATTCTGATAAGAACCAACGATTTTTATTTTAATCGGAATATCTGTCGAAAGTTCAAAAAATAAATCGCTGAACAGCGCGTCATAGGCATCCTTCTCTGGAGAAAAAGATGGGATAATCATGCCGCGATTGCCGCGATAAGTGACTGGTACTCCGGCGCCGTTTCCGGGCAAAAAAATAGCCTCAAACAACGCAGTTTTGCCAGAACCGCTATCCCCCACTACAAGATTAAACCTGCCAAGATCGCCAAGCTCAACCTTCTTGAAGCAGCGGAAATTTTCAATGCTTAAAGAGCTTATCATCAGTTGGCGAGCATCGTAGGATATTTCATCCATCGCATCAACTCGAAATTCATCAACTCCCAAATTCATGCGCCTCCAATTCTTCAAATTTTTCTATCGTGATACGTTGATGGCTTGTTTCTACATTTGCGAATTGCATTATCGCGGCCGCACCTATCCGGAATCGGTGTGAATCATTTATTGTAAAGCTGTGACAATCAATGAGTTGCGCGATGCAGCTTGTGGAGTTCGGCAACGATACAATCACGCCCCGGGGTGTCACCAGTACTGGTGACTTGGCGGAAATGGGGGGTGGGGGTATGGTTTGCTCAGTTGATGGTGCTGTGGCGCGGTGGGGTGTGTCCCGTATCATGGCGGTCAACCAGACAATTTCCGTTGTTTGTTCTCATAATGGAGAGGCCGGACCAAAATCCGGCCTCTCTTTTTTTCCCCTGACTCCGCAGTGCAATTTCCCAGATTCGCTCATTTCCGTGAAAATTCTTCCATCACGAAGGACACGAAGAGCACGAAGTTTTGGCTCAAAAACTACCGGCGTTTCTTCGTGCGCTTCGTGTCCTTCGTGGTGATTGGATTGTGGCCTGGCTTCTATTGCGGCACAGTGGATTTGCTTTCATGACGCCCCCATTTGCGGCTCGTCAATGGCGAACTTTAAATCGTAGATTGCGGGGGTGTCCGAGACGTTGGTCATCAATGAGATTTATTTGAGCGTGCAGGGCGAGAGCACATGGGCGGGGTTGCCTTGTGTTTTCGTGCGCCTGACGGCCTGCAATTTGCGCTGTTCCTATTGCGACACCGCTTACGCCTTCACCGAGGGCCGGGAGATGTCCCTGCCGGAAATTCTCGCGCAGGTCGGCCTTTTGGCCAAGCCTTTTGCCTCCCATCCGACCGCCGACCGGCTGCCGCTGGTGGAATTGACCGGCGGCGAGCCGCTGTGGCAGAAAAATTCCCTGCCGCTGATGGGCTCCTTGTGCGACGCCGGCTTTTGCGTGCTGCTCGAAACCAGCGGCGCGCTGGACATCGGGCCGGTGGATGGCCGGGTCAAGCGCATCATGGATTTGAAATGCCCGAGCAGCGGGGAATCCAGGCGCAATTGCTGGGAGAACCTCCGGCATTTGAAAAACACCGACGAAGTCAAATTCGTCATCGGCACGCGGCAGGATTACGAGTGGGCCAAGGAAATCGTTTTGAAGCGGGACTTGGCGGAGATTTGCCCGGTGCTTTTTTCCTGGGTATCGCCGCTGAAGCCGCATCAGCAGGACAAGACCTTGCGCAAAGTGCCGGCGGGCCAGGTTGCCCTTTCACGCCAGGAACTGGTGGAAAAAATCATCGCCGACGCGCTGCCGGTGCGGTTCCAACTGCAAATGCACAAGTTCATCTGGCCCCCGGACCAGAAGGGGGTTTGAGCTCGAAAACGGAGCGGAAGCCACAGATGAACACAGATTGACACAGATTTTTATTCATCTGGCAGCCTGGGCCGGGTTGGTCGCGGCGGGATCGCCGGCCGCAGTCCGCTGGGGCAGCGACGTTAGGTGCAATCCCGGCGGCATGGGCGGCAGTTTCGAGTTGTAGAAACCCGGTGGCACGGGCGGCAGCCGGTTCACCAGCGTCCGCCACGTCTGGCGCTCATACTCGCTCATCGCCTCCCATTTGGCGGCGTTTTGCAGAAATTGGTTCCGTTCCTCCGCCGACATCGCCGCGAACTTGCTGAACGATTCCACACAGACACGCTGCAGGACCGGCGGCAGGCTCGCATAGGATTGGAGCGCCTGTTCCATCTGCCGCCGTTCCGCGGCGGACAACTCCTGCGCGGTTTCCTGTCGCTCTCCTGGCGTCAGGCAGAAAAAGCGCTGGAACGCGCCGCACAACTCTTCCCGCCGGCTTTCGGGCAATCCCTGCCAGCGGTTCAATTCTTGCGTCCAGCGAGCCCGCTGATCCGCCGGCAGCTTGTCCACGAAGTCCGCTTGCGCCGAGGGCGAATGGCCCTGCCACTCCACATAGGTGCGCAGAAAACTTTCCTTCTCCAGGAGAGCCTGGCGCATGTCGGCGGGCAACTGGTCCCACTGTGCCAGCGGCTGCAGGATCATGGGCTGAAAAATAGGCGAAATTTCCTTTAGCCGCTCCTTTCTCTGCGCCGGATCAAGCCGCAGCAGGACCAGCAAATACCAATGCAACTCGGTTTGGCGCAATCGTTCCTCGCGCACGGCGCCCGGCAAGGCCTGGTACTCGCGCACTTTGGCCAGCACCTGCTGCTGCTCCTGCTCTGATTTGTCGGCCAGGACGCGTTGTCTTTCCGCGGGAGTCATGCCCAACAGCCCGCGAAAGTAGGCCACAGGCGTCAAGTTGGTCAGCGTTACGCCGTTGGCCACGTACTGATACCAATGCGGCGGCCGGGGCGGGCCGGAGTTATTGGTCGGCGCCGATTGACCCGGCGCCTCCAGGGCCGCGCCGAGGATGAGGATGCTGGCGAGTTGTAAGGCTGCTTTGCGCATGGTTCGTTATTGTAAGACCGTCAATAAATCGTCGTCCGCGACTTTCACTTTGTTCAGACGGTTGATCGTGTCAAAGTTTTCCAGCCAATCAATGGAAGGCAGCCCGGCTAGGCGGCTGACACTGGCGAGGGCCCGCGCTTCCTGAATCCGGCGCATGGCTTGATATTCGTGGAAGGAAAGCAAGCCGCAACACACCATCGCCACTCCCAGCGCCGCGCGCGGAACCCAGCCGGCGGCCAGCCAGGGAAAGGACTCCAGCCGGCGGCGCCAGGCTGGCTTGGGCGGAACGCGCCGGGCCGCCTGCATGACTCGCGCCGTGAAATTGGTGGAGACAGTCGCGCCGGGCAGCCGCCGCAGCAATCCGTTCAAGGCCGCATCCTCGTGCCAGGACTCCTGCCATTCGGGATGGGCCTCCAGGAGTTCCCGCAGCCTGGTTCGCTCGGACGCCGTCAAGGGACGACGCCAACTGGTTTCTGTGAGATTCTGATATTCCGCGTGTTGCATACTTGTTTTCATCATAAACACCTCTTCACGGGCAGAGTTTCGGTTTCCGGCTCCTCCCACGCGCCGCTTTGCAAATAAGCCTTGAGCTTGGTCTTGAGCGTTTCGCGGCCCCGGTGGATGAGCGACTTGGTGGCCGAGAGCGAACAACCGAGCACCCGGGCGATTTCCTCGTAGGAAAGCTCCTCCTGCTGGCAGAGCGCAATGGCCAGCCGCTGCTTCTCCGGCAGTTCCCCCAGCGCCTGCTGGATTTTCTGTTCCAATTCCTTCTGCAAGAAGGCCTGCGGCGGGGAAAAGGTCTTGCCGTCCGGATATTGCCGCGGCGCGTGCTCCTCATCTTCGGCCTGGCTGGCCTCAAGGGATTGCGCCGGATGCCGCCCCCGCCGCCGGATTTCGTTCAGGCACAAATGCCGCGCGATGGTAAAAATCCAAGTCGAGAACTTGGCCGAAACCTGGTAGCGTCCGGCCGATTGGAAGACGCGGAGGAAGACATTTTGGGCCAGGTCTTCGGCCTCCTCCAAATCGTGGAGCATGCGATAGATCATGTTGACGATGGGATGTTTGTATTTCTGGACCAATTCCTCAAAAGCCTGGAGGTCTCCGTGTTTAACGCGGAGCATAAGCGCGGCATCGGGGTCCATGGGCGAGGCCATTATGGTGTAAAGCTACCTGAACACCGCCCATCCGACAAGGTTGCGGGTCAAGTCAGCCGAAACAGGGGGATATTACTTTGCGCTTCTCCGTTGAACGCTAACGCGGGCAACTTGGCCAGCCTCCAGGAGATTCCAGCTCTGGCTGGTCCAGACGACGAACAAATCCTCTTCATCCTCGGGAAGTGACATGCTTTCCGGGTGGTCCACGGGCAATACCTCGCCGCTCGTAAGATGAATCTGAAAGGGCCGGAAGGGCGTTCGGTCCCTCATTTTTTTGACGTAGTCAAGTTTCATCAGTTCGTTAAGGAGAAATCTAAAGTCCAAGCCGCGAAATTCGAGTGTCTTTTTTTCAGAGCGTGTTTTATTTTGCCGCGTGGCGGATTGGCAAAAAAACATAGGCAGAGCAAACGGCGCGTCCTCAAAGTTCGCCCGCGTCCTGCAAACGCTGGATTTCAGCGGTGTAGCCCTGGCGGAAGGTCGGATAACGCAAGGCACAGCCCAATTCCATGCGCATCTTGCGGTTGCTCACTTTTTTATGTGTGACAGCGCGCTTGCGCGGGGCCGCCTCCTCTTCCCGGACGAACGGCGGCATGTTTTTGCCCAGCGTCTCCGAGAGCCAGCGGAAAAAATGGATTTGCGGGACCGGCTCGTCGTCGCTCGCGTTGTAAATCTCCCCGGACCGGCCGCTTTTGAGCGCGACCACGATGCAGGCGGCCAAATCATCCCGATGAATCATGTTGACGAGCCGTTCGCCGCGTCCGGGGATGCGGGCCTGGTCCTTGAGGTATTGCAAAAAGAGATGGCCCCGGCCCGGGCCGTAAATGCCGGCCGCGCGCAGGATGACGGCCGGAATTTTCCCGGCGCGGGCGGCCTCCAGCAGCAATTGTTCGGCCGCCACCAGGATCTGGCCCAGTTCGCTTTTGGGTTCGGTGGGGCTGCTTTCCTTGACCAGCGAGCCGTCGGTCTGGCCATAGACGCTGGTGCTGCTGGTATGGACAAATTTTTTGGGCGGCGACGCTTCCAGCCATTGAAGAATGTTGCGCAGGCCGTCCAAATAAATTTGACGGTAATCCTCCACCCCGCCCTTGTTGGAAGAAACAGTGTTGACAACCCAATCGAACGGCAGCGGCAGGCCGTCGAGATCGGCCCGGCGCGTGATATCGGCGGCCAGCGGGCGGATGCCGCGCGCCTGCAAAGCCGCGGCCGCGCCGCCCGAGCGCGTGACGCCAAAAACCTCGTGTCCGAGCTTGGCCAATTCCGCCCCGAGGGGAAGTCCGACATATCCGCAACCAATGATCAAGACACGCACGAGGACGATTAAAGCATCCGGGGCGGGCGAGACCAAGATTGAAAAGATGATGAAAAATGCTTGCAACCATGCAGAAGGGGAGTTAAAATCCCGAAAAACCGCCCACGCTGGTCTCGGGCAAGCAACCGAATGGAAACAACCAATCCATTAGTCAAAATGAATAAGGCGGGAACAATCGCTGATTCGGCATCATTTGAGGGGCGTGGTTTAGAGGATACTCTCCGCCCCCCAAGTTCTACACCTCATTTGGAATACATAGATGCGCTCCGCGGCGTCGCTTGCCTTGCGGTTATGATGCATCACAGCTTTATTCTGACGCCACCACCGCTTGCGCCCCATGGGTGGCTTCGAGTACTTTATTCTTTTGCGGATATGGGTTGGCTGGGCGTTCATCTATTTTTGGTTCTGTCCGGATTTTGCTTGTTCTATCCGTTGGCCAAGAAATCCCCGGTGGCATCAATCCGGCTCGATATCGCCGACTTTGCCCGGCGTCGAGCCCGCAGGATCCTTCCCCCATACTATGCTGCGCTTTTGTTATTCGTCGGACTGGCAATCGCTGGACAGATTTTACATAACGCGCCAATTTTTAGTGCCTTCGCTGGAATCAAAGATATAGTCTTGCATGTGGTCCTTCTCCAAAACCTACTCCCTTCAACTCTCGGCAGTATTGATCCCCCAATGTGGTCGCTCGCGCTTGAATGCCAACTCTACGTCTGTTTTCCTTTGTTTGTTTACGTGGCTGCTAAATTCGGCCCCGGCTGGTTATTACTGGCCAGCTTTTGTCTTTCAGTTTTCTGGCAGGCCGGGTGTTACTGCGAGCTCGGTTCTCACCCTGAATGGCACGTTTTCGCGACATGCTTTTACGCCCTGCCTGGACGGTGTTTCGAGTTCGTTTCTGGAATGATTGCTGCTGTCCTAGTGGCCAAGCCGGTCAGCGGTCAACGACGATTGGCATTTGGAATAATCATCGGCATGATCATTCCAGCCGTGTATTTGTCTCGCCAACAGATTCAGTATTTTCCGACCAGAGACCAAATGTGGGGAGGGATTTTCGCGGCGATAGTCGTTCTCTTGAGCACACCTGTTCTCGCAAATTTGTTCAGAAAGCGAAATTTACTTGGGGTCTTTACCGGATTAGGCATTTTCTCCTACAGTACGTATCTCATTCACGAACCAATTATGACTCTTTTGACACCCGAACGGTTTGGTTTTAAGACCACAACAGAGTTCCGGGTCTTAGTCTTCACACTACTGCGAATTCTCCTGGTACTACTCATTGCTTTTGCATTCTTTTGGCTTATTGAACGGCCATTTATTTCCAAAAAACGTAAAGCAACGACGATTAGGATTGGCGACTCCTGATAACATTTGCCCGAAGGACTCATCCGGCAAGCGCGCCAAATGGGTTTGCTGGACAACCGCCGGGTGGCGGAATTGCTGGCCGACGAAGTGCGCCGCCGGAACGCCGGGCAGGAATTGAAGAAGGTGCTGGAGGAGATTCGTTCCGGCCCAGGCGAACCGCTAACTATGGACGAGATTGGCGCCGAAATAAAGGCCTTTCGGGCAGAGCGGCGCGCGCGTAAGGCTCGTCCTTGATATAAATGTGCTCGTCTCGGGTTCGCTATGGAGCGGAAACCCTTTTTGAGGGCATACTGATTCTGACCGTGCGGCAGGCCCTCGAAAAACTTGGGATTTCAGCAGCGTAATTATACACCGCTTATTAGTACGCGCCACCCGGAAGCTCTTCTCGATGTGGCGGCGTGATGCCTCCAGATGAAGCTGGACAGCGAAATTATGGTCTCGTTTCCGAAGCCGCCGGAGCTCCAGCAAGTGACGCTGAAAGTGCTGCGCTGGGAAGAACGGGACAAAGTCCTGATGATCAAAGACGCTGAAACAGTGGCATGAGCGACGGGGTGAAGGGCCCGGCGGGGGTGCCAGGCGGCAGTCCGGCCCTCCTCCGCCCTAAACCTTGTTTACTACTCTAATAACTGTCCCAAGAAAGCAGCTTGAGAACGAAATGTTGAGCAGCATTGTTTGAAGCGAAACTTTGGTGAATTGTGCGTCGAGGCTACTGCGAGACAGTCGTTGAATGAATGGCCGACTTCTGTTAAATTGACATCGTGCGAACAATCTGGATGGCACTTTTGACTGTAAACATCCTGCTCATAGCCGGTTGCGCATCGCAGGTTGGCCGAGATCAAGAACTTCAAAGTTTACCCGACAACCTGCCTTCTGCTGCTTTTCCGACTGGATACAAGGTCGACCCATATATTGCCGCTACGCAGCGGCTCCAGGCAAAGGGGCGGAACGCAGCATCAAAGCAGTTAATGGAGTGGGCGGAGGGCTGGGCCATTTCGGCCGGAAGACGCCCTCTGCTAGAGTTCCCGGCAGCGCCGTCATGGCGTCAAGGGCCACCTCTTGCCGAGGCTTCGCTGCCCAGAAAATTGAATATAGAGGACGAAGACAAGATCTACGTGCTGTGCCGAATGCTATTTGTTGCGCGGCCCGGTTCGAGATTCGACCCGCCTTTTCTCGGCGGTCCCGCGTTCTTGGGAAAAGGTGGGCCTACGCAAGTTTTAACAAACGGTTTTGGAGGTTTTTACTTTCCCTTGTGGCCCCTTTGCCCAATTGAAATTGTTGACGGAGTGCCATTTCTCATTACCGACGGTTATCTTAGGCAGGGCATAATCAATCCGGGTGAAGTAAAAAGCTACGTGCGGTATTGTATCAAGAATTGTGATTGGTCCCAAATTCAATTCACTCCCAAAACCATGGAACAAAAGACAGCCGCCTTAGAAAAACTGCTCGCATCGCCAAATTTTAGAGTGGATCGTGATCCTCGCGGTCGGCACGACGACCATTACGTTCGTGAGTTGTTACGTTCCGAAATCGAATAGTTTATTAAATCAGACGGATTCGATATCTAAGTCTTTGGCGCTCCAAAGGAATCCGACTCGTCTCACCAGCACAGGCTTGATTCGGGACCGGATTTACGGCACAGTTGAGGTGTGAGAGCGACCGAAGCCGAAATCTGGAGCCGGACCATTCGTCCGGAAATTGGAGATCTGTCTCCGCTCACCGCGCGTGAGTTTCTTCGATGGCGTCTTAGCGAGGCGGATGCGGAACGTGTTCGAGATTTGTCCGACAAAGCGAATGCGGGCACGCTCATCGCCGAAGAAGAAAACGAATTGGACTTTTACCTTAATGTCGCGCGAGCGCTCGAGTTTCTGAAAGCGAAGGCGCGTCTTTCACTGCAGGACCACGCCCATTCCAGTTGAACCGGGCGATGGATGCAGACCTGCAGCGGGCAGTGCGCGAACGAGCCAAGCATCGGTGCGAGTATTGCCGTTTTCCAGAGGCCTTTGCCGAAGCCCCGTTCCATGTTGATCATGTGATCGCCCGGCAACATGGTGGGACGCGAACATTGGAGAATCTCGCCCTGGCGTGTTGCTTCTGCAATCGTTACAAGGGACCCAACCTCTCCGGCGTGGACCCGGTGTCGGGCCAGTTGGCGCCACTCTTTCATCCGCGCCATGACGATTGGAACGAGCACTTCGAATGGAATGAATCCCATCTTGTTGGCCGAACGGCGAATGCGCGCGCGACAATTCAAGCACTGAGGCTCAATCGTCCTGACGCAATTGCCGTCCGCCAAATCCTGATACGCGAAGGCGTGTATCCGTGTCAATGATCCAGGGCATTTTCGGATTCCAGATCACCCTTTCTAAGTTCGCGGGCTATGGCATTGGCGGCTTCGGCGTCGGCGCGATGTCCGCTGAACAACCCCGCTGCTAACTGTCCCGGCATAAAATCATAGTCCGGCACCATGCGGGCGACCAACCGGCCCTGATCGCGGATTCGGATGGTCTCGCCACCCTCAACTTTGGCCAGAAATTCGGCGAAATGCTGGGCCATGTTTGCGGCGGTTGATTCGATCATGACACCACGATACATGTTTTTGTGTTGTCAGGCAAGGTTTTAGCCGACGGCAAAGACGTGCCAAGGATGATCAGGCAGCGGCTCAGGCGTTGATCTTGCCGAATGCTTTGAACTTTGAACCTTTAACTTTGAACTCTTCTCGTGTAACCTGACCGCGCATGGCGATCAACGCGACATTGGAACAGCAGCCAGCGGCGGCGGAACAACCCCGCCGGGCCTGGCCGCGCCCTGAATTGCTCGCCCCGGCAGGGGACTGGGAGTGCGCCAAGGCGGCGGTCGAGAATGGCGCGGATGCCATCTACTTTGGGCTGGATCGCTTCAATGCCCGCATGAGGGCGGATAATTTCACCGCCGCCGATCTCCCGCGCTTGATGGATTTTCTCCATCGCCGGGGCGTCAAGGGATACGTCACGTTCAACACGCTGGTCTTTGCCGATGAAATGGCGGACGCCGAACAATATCTGCGGACGTTAATAAGCGCCGGGGTGGATGCGGCGATCGTGCAGGACATCGGGATTTGCCGGCTCATCCGCCAACTCTCGCCGGACTTTCCCATTCACGCCTCCACGCAAATGACCATCACCAGCGCGGCGGGGGTGGAGTTCGCGCGCGAACTGGGTTGCAATCTGGTGGTGCTGGCGCGGGAATGTTCCATCAGGGAGATCGGGCAGATGGCGCAACCGGCCACGCTGCCGTTGGAGGTGTTTGTGCATGGCGCGTTGTGCGTGGCCTATTCCGGGCAATGCCTGACCAGCGAGGCTCTGGGAGGCCGTTCGGCCAATCGCGGCGAATGCGCCCAGGGCTGCCGCATGCCCTACGAATTGATCAGCGACGGGCAATTGGTTCCCCTCGGCGACCGCCGCTATCTTCTCAGCCCGCAAGACTTGGCGGGGCTGGAAGTGCTGCCGGATTTGGTGCGCGCCGGCGTTTCTTCGCTGAAAATCGAAGGCCGGCTCAAGACGCCCGAATACGTGGCCAATATCACGCGGATTTATCGCAAAGCCCTGGACAGCAGTTTCGCGCCGCTGGATGCGCCGACGCGTTACAATCTCGAAATGGCTTTTTCGCGCGGGCTGCACACCGGCTGGCTGGGCGGCATCAACAACCAGCTTCTGGTCCACGCGCGATTCGGCAAGAAGCGCGGCGTTTTTCTGGGAGAAGTGCAGAGTCTTGGCGCGGGGAGTGTTTTTCTGCGCCTGCAAGCGCCGCTCAAGGCCGGTGACGGCATCGTCTTCGATGCCGGGCAGCCGGACCAGGACGAGGAAGGGGGGCGGGTGGCCAAACTGCGGCCCGCATCCTCACGCAAGGCTGGAACGGAAATCCAGCTTTTTGGCCAGGTCAATTTCAGCCGCATTCATCCTGGCGACAAGGTTTGGAAAACGAGCGATCCAGAATTGGACCGCGCCCTGCGCCAAAGTTTTTCCGGCACCGCGCCGCATTTTCAGCGGCCGCTTAATCTTGAAGTCCATGGGCGGGCGGGCGAACCGCTGACGGTCATCGGGCGCGACGAGGCGGGCCGCGTGGTGGAAGTCACGTCAGCCCTGCCGCTGGCCGTGGCGCAGAATCAGCCGCTGACGGAAGAGCGATTGCGCGAACAATTGGGCCGGCTGGGTGGGACAGCTTTTCGCCTGGGGCAATTGAGCAACAAGCTGGAAGGCGGCGTCATCCTTCCCATGAGCGAATTAAACCGCCTGCGCCGCGATCTCGTGAGTCAACTCGAAGAATTGCGGGCGCGCCCCGCGCGCTGGACGTTGCGCGAGGCGCGGCCCGCGACGGTGTTCACGCGCGGCGCGCGTGGCGGCGAACCGCGCCTGGCGGTGCTGGTGCGCGCGATGCCGCAACTGGAGGCCGCGCTGGCGTTTGATTTGCCGGTGATCTATTGCGAATTCGAGGATCCGAAAAAATACCGCGAGGCTGTCGCCCGTTTCCGCGCCGCGCAACGCCCAGGCGGCCCGCGCTCCGAAATATTCGCCGCGCCGCCGCGCATTTTCAAGACGGGCGAGGAATGGATTCAAAAGCAGGTCCGCTCCTGCGAGGCTGACGGCTGGCTGGTGCGCAATTATGACGATCTGCGCTTTTACGCCGGCGGCCGGCGCGTGGGAGATTTTTCGTTGAACGTGGCCAACGGTTTGACGGCTGATTATTTCAAGAATCACGCCGGCCTGGAGCGGCTGACGGCTTCCTACGATTTGAACATTGTCCAATTGGAGGCGTTGCTGCAATCTGCCCCGCCGAAGTGGTTCGAGATCACGCTGCACCAGCACATCCCGATGTTCCACATGGAGCATTGTGTTTTTTGCGCGTTCCTCTCCAAGGGGACGGACTATACCAATTGCGGCCGGCCCTGCGACCACCACGCGGTGCATATACGCGACCGCGTCGGGCTGGAACATCCGCTCAAGGCGGACGCAGGCTGTCGTAATACGTTGTTCAACGCGCGGGCGCAAAGCGGAGCCGAATACGCGGGCCGCCTGATGGAACTTGGGGCGCGCCATTTTCGGATCGAGTTTGTCAATGAGGACGGCGTGGAGACCGCGCGCACCATCGCCAAATACCAGGCTCTGCTCAAAGGCCAGATCACGGGCGGCCAGCTTTGGCGCGAGTTAAGGCTGCATCATCGGCTCGGCGTGACCCGCGGCCCGATGGAAGTCTAGTGGACGGTGTGTTTGTTCTCAACGGCCTTCCACGTGCAGGAGCCTGGTCCGTTTCTTGAGCGTGCGCAGGGTGGCAAAGATGACAAAGCCCGCGAGGAAAAAAGAAAACCAGCCATAACTCAAATGCCATCGCTTTTCGGCGAAGGAGTCTCCAATCAAGTCGAACACGAAGAAGACCCCGATGATGAGAAGGAAGGCGTTGTATTCGCGTTGCAGCACTGTGCGCCAGGAGAAGGGAACCGGGGAGGGCTTCCAGCCCTGCAGTCTCGGAATAAATGCGGGCGTCGCCGCCGCCCAGGTTTCAAAAGCGTCGCCGAAACGCTCCCGCAAAAACGCCTCTTCGGCCAGCATGATGCGCTCATAGTAAAGGGCAAAGAGGCTACTGCTCAATACGACCAGCCACCAGATATGCGGCCATAGCGCCATCCCGATCAAAATCAGATAGTTGCCCAAATAAAGAGGATGGCGAACGATCGAGTAAATGCCGGTGGTGCTCAGCGTGTTAGCCACTTGCTCGCGGGTGTTGCGCCCGGAGGTGCCGAGCGGCGCCCGGCCCACGGTCAAAATGCGAATCGCCAGGCCCAAAAAAGAAATCGCCAGACAAAACATCTGCCATGTTTCGTTCAACTTATGGTTCGCGCCAAGGTAAGTAAAGGATGGCAGGAACGCCAAAAAAACAGGAATCGCCACCAGAGGGAGATAACTCCGGCGCCGAAAGAGCCACGATCCGTTTGTTTCCAGTTGTTTGCGAAGAGACATTTAACCGCGATACGCGCCTACCCTACACCAGCTCAAATTGAAAGGCGATGGATTTCATGGATGTGAGAAAAGGTTGAGCCGGGAAACATTGCGCTGGGCCGCCTTTGCCTGTAGAGTGCGGCCAATTAGGAAGATTCTTATATATATGTCACAGCATCGAAGTCTGCGTGCGGCCACCACCTCCGGGGCCAAACGCAATGTCTTGAAAAGGTTTGAACGGGTCGCGATTTTGAAAAAGCGGGGCCAATGGAAAACGGGCGACCGCGTCACTGGCTTGCGCAAGACCAAAAGCGAGCCTTGATTTGGCGGCCGTGGTCCGATTGCAAAAATTCCTGGCCGAAGCCGGCATTGCCTCCCGCCGCGCCAGCGAACAAATCATCACGTCCGGCCGCGTGACCGTCAACGGCGCGGTGGCTTCGGAATTGGGCGTCAAGGTTGATCCCGCCCACGACCGCGTGGCGGTGGACGGACGCCCGGTCAAGGCCAAGCGCAAGCTCTACATCGCGTTGCACAAACCGCCCGGATACGTCTGCACTCGGTCCGACGGACAGGCGCGCGACAAGATCAGCGACTTGTTGCCCAAGGAATGGACGGAGTTGTTCTCCGTCGGGAGGCTGGATTGCCAGAGCGAAGGGTTGATTTTTTTGACGAACGACGGCGATTTTTGCTTGAAGTTAACGCATCCCCGTTATCGGATTGTGCGGAAGTACGTGGCCCGCGTCGAAGGGCGGGTCACCCCGGAGATGTTGCGCCAGTTCACGGCCGGCGTCTTGAGCGAGGGCGAGCAATTGCAGGCCCAGCGCGCGCGCCTGCTCTCGGCCAATAATTCCACCAGCGTCGTGGAGTTGGAGTTGACCGAAGGCAAAAACCGGGAGGTGCGCCGGCTGCTGGCCTCGCAACGCCTGACGGTGCTCCGCCTGCAGCGGGTGCAGATCGGGCCGATCAAACTCGGCGAGCTGCCCCCGGGCCGCTGGCGAACGTTGACAGAACCTGAGATTAAATCTCTACTTGGGATGTTATGAAACTGAATGTTTGGATTGTTTCCGCATTGGCGCCGCTGACCGCGGTCCTGGTCATGGCGCAAGACACCACTCCCGCCCCCGCCGCCGGCACCACCCCGCCCGCGCCGGAAACCGCCCCGGCGGCGCCGGCCAAGAAGCCGTCATCGGTCAAGAAGAGGGTTGTGCTGGATCCGCCCGCGGCCGCCGTGGTCAAGAGCGGCAACGTCAACCTGCGCGGCCAGCCCTCCTTCACAGGAGAAACCCTGGGCCATTTGCAAAAAGGCGACACGGTGACCGTTCTGGAGCAAATCACCTTGAAGCGCGCCAAGAAGGACGAACCTTCCGAGTGGGCGAAGATCGTCCTGCCCGCGGCCATTCCGGTTTGGGTCGGTGGCAATTACATTGACGCGGAGGCAAAAACCATCAAAACGCGGCGGGTCAATTTGCGCGGCGGTCCGGGGGAGAACTACAGCGTGGTGGGACGCCTGGAGAAAGGCGCCGCCATCAAGGAGATCAAGACGGACAACGGCTGGGTGGCCATCGAAGCGCCAACGAACGCTTACGCTTATGTCGCGGCAGAGTTTCTGGAGCTGCAACCTCCGCCCGCCCCGCCCGCGGCACCGCCACCTGCCGCGCCCGCGCCGCCGCCGGAAGTGGTCAATGTCACCAATGCGCCCCCGCCTGCCGCCGCCACCAATGAGCCTGCCGCCGCCACGCCCGTGGCGCCGCCGCCCGCCCCGCAACAGAGCGAGGCCGATAAGGAATTGGAAGCCCTGCGCCATGCCACTGCCACGGAACCTGCTCCGAACGCAACGCCAGGACCCACGCCCGCTATAGCGGGTGGGCCGTTGCCGGTGCGGATTGTGACGCGTGAAGGATTCGTGCGCCGGGCTTACAACATTCAATCACCCACGGAATTTGAATTGCGCGACATCCAGAACGGGAGGCTGATCGAATACCTCGAACCCAAACCGGGTATGAACTTTAAAATCTTCGTTGGCACCCGCGTCACCGTGACGGGGCCGGAAGGGATGGATTCTCGCTGGCCGCGCACCCCGGTCTTGAAGGTGCAAAGCGCCGATTTGATGCCTTGATGCCCTCCGGCTCTCTCATGGATGGCCGGGCCATCGCCGGGGAAATTCACCGGGAAACCGCCCGGCGCGTGGCTCAGGTCAAAGCGCGCGGCTTGCAGCCGTGTTTGGTCTTTATTCGCGCCGGTGAAGACCCGCCCTCGCGCGTTTATGTGGGAATGAAGGAAAAGGCCTGTGCGCAATTGGGCATCCAATCGCAGACCTACGTCCTTCCGGCGACGACCAGCGAAGAGACTTTGCTGGGATTGCTGGCGCGCCTGAATTTCGATGCGGCCGTTCACGGCATCCTGGTCCAGGCGCCGCTCCCCCGGCACATCTCGGAAACCAGAATTTATGGCGCGGTCGCGCCTCATAAGGACGTGGATGGTTTTCATCCCGTCAATGTGGGCAAATTGCTGTTGGGGGACAGCACCGGTTTCCGTTCCTGCACTCCGGCGGGCATCCAAGAACTGCTCATCCGCTCTGGTGTGGTGATCGAAGGCGCGGAAGTGGTGATTCTGGGACGCGGCAACATTGTGGGCAAACCCATGGCGGCGATCCTGCTCCAGAAAGCAAAAAATGCCGGCGCGACCGTCACGATCTGTCATTCGCAGACGCGCGATATTGCCGCGCATTGCCGGCGGGCGGACATCCTCATCGCCGCGCTGGGCGTGGCGGAATTTGTCAAGGCTGACATGGTCAAGCCCGGCGCTGTGGTTGTGGATGTCGGGGTCAACCGCGCGCCGGACCCCGCCGCCAAGGGCGGATCCCGTTTGGTGGGCGACGTTGCTTTTGCGGCCGTCCGGGAAGTCGCTGGAAAGATTACGCCCAATCCGGGAGGCGTCGGGCCGATGACCATCGCGATGCTGATGCAAAACACCGTGCTGGCCGCCGAACGCGCGTCCGGCCTGGACAGCCCGAATTAACCATTCAACCTTTGTGCTTATATGAATCCGTCAAGAATATTACCCGATCTGCAATGTTCGCTGTTGTGCGAAGACATCCGGCAGGAGGCCTCCGGCAACTTCATCCTCGTCGGCGTCATCAACCTTGTGCGCGTGCCGCAACTGCCGGTGACGGCCTTCAAGCTCTGCGTCTTCAACCGCTGGACCGCCGGCTTCGGCCAATTCCGGGAAACGCTGCGGTTCATCGCGCCGGACCAGACGACGGTGTTGCGGCAGGGCGAGATGAAGTTCGCCCTGCAGGAGGTCACCCATAACGCGACGACCATCACCGTTTGGGGACAGGTCAAATTTGAAATTGCCGGCGCTTATTATGTCGAAGTCATGGTGGATGATGTGATGAAGCTGCGCTTTCCGCTGGTGATCTCGGTGGCGCCGCCGGGACCGCCCGCCGAGGGCGGAACCAGGCAGGGGCCATGAACGCGTCCGCCGAAGGCCCCGCTGCGCCGCCGGCGGCCTGGCAGCCGTTGACCTTTGGCGGAGTGGCCGCATTCGCCGGCGCGCGCTTGGGAAGGTTGCTGGCGGCGGAGTTGGCCGCCGCCATCATGGTCGCCGCCTGCGCCGTCTGGTTTTTGCATCGCGCCTATTGCCCGGTCATCCTGCAAGCCATCCAAAAAATGCCGGACACGGCCCGCGTGGCGCAGGGCGCATTGCAAGGGGTGCCCGACACGCTGATCGCCGAGTCCAAGTTTCTGGCCATCGCGGCCACGCCCCGAACCGGCGGGGAAATCGGCCAGGGCGCGGACCTGCAAATTGAGTTTCGTCAACACGATTTTTGCGCCGGCTCCGTCTTTTGGCCCGACTGGGGATTGGATTTCCCTTACCGGCGCGGGACGGTGATCGCCCTGGCGCGCTCAAATTTGGAGCCGTGGTGGAGCGCGTGGCAGCCGGTATTGCTCACCGCGGCCGGCGCCGGGGCCGTCCTTATTTTGCTTCTGGCCTGGGCTGTGCTGGCCTCGATTTACATGGCGCCGGCGAAATTCATCGCCTGGTTTGCCGACCGCTACCTGCCTTGGGGCGGGGCCTGGCGGCTGGCGTCGGCCGCGTTGCTGCCGGGCGCCGCCGTGCTGGCAGGGGCGATGATTCTTTACGGTTGGAATGTCATAGACCTGGTCGGGCTGTCCTTTCTTGTCACAATCCACATCATTCTCGGTTGGATTTATCTTGTGGGCGGCTCCTGCAAAGTCACCCGGCTCTTTCCGGCCCATTCCAACCGCAACCCGTTCACCGAGTGATAGTTGCGCTGTTTTTCAAGACGGCGGCGGGAATCTTGCGTTTTTGATGATGGCATGGCGTTTGCTGAATCAATCAGGCGAATGGATGAATCTGACGCGCCAAAAGCGTTTCGGAACAGCAAATCGAAGAATCTTATGTCAACGAAGAACGGTCATCAAAGGCAGTATGAAGAGACATTCAAAAAGGCGGCTGTTGAATTTCTGAGTCGTAGTGGCAGCAGCGTGGAAGTGGCCGCCGCCGAGTTGGGCATTGATCCCTCCGACTTGCGGACTTGGCAGCGGAAACTGAATGTGCGCAGCAAGCCCGTCAAGTCCCTGAGCGGCATGGCGCGTCTGCGCTCCGAAAACGAGGCCTTGCGCAACCAGATTGTTCATTTGCAGGTGCAATGGGATATTTTGAAGACCACCCTGGGGGTGCTTTCCACGACCGTTTGTTCCCGCGAAACGGCTTAAGGCTGTTCCAGCGTGGCGGGCATCTTGCCAAACAGATGTTTCCACGGGCCGGCTCGTTCCATCCGGCGCAATGAGGTTGAAGGCCAGCATACTCATTAAGCAGGCATCGCCTCAGCGAATCTTCGCGCACCCCAAAGAACCTCATGGTTAACGCGCTGCTAAGGGGTGCATATGGTGTTTCAATCGACGATCCGGCTGTCGTATGTTCAATGTTACAGGTTTATGCCGCATCGTTTGCATGAATAAGTCCGGTCATTCCATGACACTCCGGCGCGCTTTGGCCGCCGTTGCGATGGCCCTGTCCATGTTCGCAACGAACTTCGGTTTGGCTGCGAATGCCGGCGTCTTTCCATTGCTTTCCTCGCAACTGATTTTTGCCGGGCAGAATTGGGGCACGCTCGGCGTGGACAAGAGCGTTGAATGGAACAAACTTAGTCTTGACGGCAAAACATACGCGCGCGGTTTTGGCACTCATGCCAACTCTGAATTGGTTTTCAATCTGGCCGGCCATTATGACCGCTTCGAGGCTTGGGTGGGAGTGGATGACGAAATGCGGTCCTTCGGCAAGAGCAGTGTCATCTTCAAAGTGCTGGGGGACGATCGGGAATTGTTCAACAGCGGAGTCATGCGCAACGACACCCCGCCGCGCCACGTAAGCGTGCCGTTGTCCGGGGTCGAGGACTTGACGCTGGTTGTAACGGATGCCGGCGACGGAATAAGCGGCGATCATGCCGATTGGGTCGAGCCGCTGCTTTATGGGTCGAATGAAAAACAGCATGCCAAAGCGGACTCGCCCACGGCGGCTTATGAAGTCAACGCGCCAACTCTCCAGGCGCGCCTCTCCGTGGACGGGGAGGTGGTCAGCCTTGCGATTGGCCCGAAACACAAGGAGCGAATGGTGCGCGCTTGCACGCAGGTTCTCGGTTGTCATACAAAAGGCGCGGTGAGCGCGGCAAAACTGCCCGGCGGCGGGATGGAATTCACGCGCGCGCTCACGAACCGCGAACAAAGAGTCATCTTTGTGCAGGAGCGTTTCACGCCAGCCTCCGGCAGCATTCATTGGGAGGTGGAGATTCGCAATACGTCGGGTGATTGGGCCGCTCCCGTGATGACGATTGTGCGATGGCCCGATCCGTCAGAGGCAAAGCTTTGGTGCGCCTGGCAGGATCCCTTGAATCTCCCACTTAACACTGCCAATGGAGATAACGGCAGCCAGTGGAATGACCCGCTTTTGGCGCGGCCCTTTAACGACGGGAATTGGAGTTACGGCGAGCCGCTCGGCGGCGGGTATGAGAAAGGCGACATCATCACGCTTCCCATGGTCACCGTGCTGGCGGAGAAGGATGACCTTGGCCTCAGCTTGGTGCAGTCGCCCGAGGACTCTTTGGTCGAGATGCGACTGATGACCACGACGGAAGGGCAAATCAGCCTGATTCGCTCCGGACAACGATTCAGCACGAACCACACGCTGCGCCTGGCCATGGATCTGATTCCTCATCGCGGCGATTGGCGGCCCGGACTCGCCTGGATGACCAAGCGGTATCCGGGCTTCTTTGAACCTCCAAACCCACACGTCCAGGCCATGGCCGGCGCCGCCGCCTATACGGGTGAAGAGAAGCCGGTGGATGTGGAAAGGTTGAAGCGGATGGCCTTCCGGATTCTCTGGAAATTGAGCGATGATTATGCCTACATGGGCATGTTCCTGCCGCCGCTCACCAACGCGGACGCGCGTTGGGAACGCACCAGCGATCAAGGCGATCCTCCCGGCTACAAACCGCAATGGACCAGTTTCCGGCGTTTGAACGATTTTGCCAGGTATCTCCATGAGAACGGCTTTTACCTTTTGGATTACTTCAATACCACGGAATTTGGGAAATCCATGACAAACGTGGAGGTGTCGGTTGGCGACGCGCAAAATCCAGACCTCTGGAAAAACCCCAGCGCCTATCTGAAAGCGCGCATGCCGAAGGCGGCGCTCCGGCCGGTGATCGAGGCCTGGCAAGGCGGTTGGGCCGTGGACCCGGGCGATCCCGCTTATATGAATTACCTGGTAGAGCAGGCGCGACGCCACTTGGTCATGGTGCCGGACAGCGCGGGCCTTTGCATAGATCGGGGCGACTACCTCAGCAAGTTCAACATGAATGCCGATGATGGCGTCAGCTGGCACAATGGCCGGCCCGCGCGGGCGTTGGTGCAGTCGTGGCGCGAACTCATGGAACGGCTTGGGCCGATGATGCACGAAGCGGACAAAGTCATCTTTTGCAACTTCATGGATGCGCGTCTTGATTTGGCCCGGCAAGTGGATGGCATCTACGACGAGTTTGGCAATGTTCCCGCGGTTCTTAACGGCGCCGCGCTCGTGTGCATCCACAAGCCTCTGCTGGCCTGGACCAGCAATGACGACCCGTTGAGCGATGCGTTTTTCCAGCGACATTTGTATCTGGGCGCATTTCCGACCGCGCCCTACCCGCTCAACAACCATTGCATCCAGCCCTCGCCCGAACGGGATCGTTGGTATCTGGATTACGGCCCGCTTTTCGATCTTCTGCGCGGGAAGCATTGGGTGTTGGCGCCACATTGCGTGGCAGTGGCGGGGGGCGCGGCGAAGGCCAACCTGTTCCAGGTGAACGGCGGATGGGTCGCGCCCGTGGCCTTCGGCGGCACGAACGCCATCGTTACTCTGAAAATTCACAACGTGCCGGGTCTGAAGAAAAACACTCGCTGCGAGATATTCCATCCCGGTTCGACCATTCCCATTCCAGCCCAACTTTCCGGGACTGCCGAAGACTTGAAAGTCCGTGTTCCTCTGCAACGCGGTTGCGCGATGGTGAAGCTGTTGGCGCCGGAGTAGCGAGCGGGAGCCCCGGCGCGGTTGGAGCAATAGGCTCATGGCTGGTTTGACTGGGTTTGACTGGGTTTGACTGAGGAGGTTCAAAGTTCAAAGTTCAAAGTTTGCAACCCCGAAAGCTTTCGGGGCAAGAGTTCAAGGTTTATACCGCGAGGCGCGAAATTGACGAAAAATGGCGCGTGATTTGCGTATCTTCCTGGTTGGCAGGAACTTCCGCATGTTTCAGGCCTTTTTTATTTTCATTTTGGTTGAATTGACCTGAATTGACCTGAATCCACCTGAATTTGGCTGAATAAAAATGCATTCAGGGCTTGGTTTTCTTCAGGTATTTCAGTGGCCCGGCACTCGCCTCCTTAGCGCAAAAAAAACGGGAATATCTGGAATTAACATGGAAATCAACGACTTGCGCAAGTGCGCGCCCCAATTTGCCCAGGAACAGAACAGTTCGTCGTTTTCCGTCCCGAACTACCAGCCACCGACCACCAGCCCTCATTTCAAAGAACAGACGTGTGAATACCACGCGCATTCCACACTACCAACTTTAGATGGGAATGCAACACAGTTTATTCATTATTTTCCGCGCCGCCCCCTGCTGCGGTGTTCGACCCGCCGTCGGACGAATAAACTTCATTTGCGATTACGTCGTGGACGGGCCGTTGACCGCACCCGACGGCTCGCGCTTGAATATTCGCAGCGCATGGTATATGACGCAGCTGGTGGTGTGCCGCGCTTTGTGACCGCGCACCCTTTGCCAAAACTATGAGCACAATCAAAGAATTGGATGCGGTGACCCTTACGTGCGACCTGCCCGAACACAGGCTGGCGCGGGGCGACGTAGGCACCGCCGTGCTGGTGCATGGCCACGGAGCGGCCTTCGAGGTGGAATTTGTGAGCTACGACGGCCATACCGTTGCTTTACTGACGTTGGAACGCAACCAAGTGCGTCCGCTTCAAACGAACGACATTCCCCATGCCCGTGAATTGGTCGCGGCATGATTTAAACAGCGAAGGCGCTGGAAGGCGCGGCCCTTGCTGGACCGCATGGAGGAAGACGATGCCCGCCGCCAATGCCGGTGAAGGGGTTGTCTTTCCGATCGTTTTTCCCTTGCTTTAGCCCGCCTAATCGGGTAAGAAAGAGTTCATTGCCAGCATTTCTGGCTCATTGGCCAAGGGCCACCCATTCTGGCGATTTCGTTGCCAAAAGCTAAATCAAAGGCCAACTGAAGTATGAAAACATTCTCGGACACTAGCAGAAAGCCGGTTTTGCCTCTGTTCATGCGGCTGCTCTGGGCCGCCGCGTTTGTGCTGACTGCCTTCGGCGTCCAGGCCGGAGCGGTCTTGACCACCCTTCATTCATTTCAGCCATTCCCCAATGGCGCAAATCCCGACACCGCTCTGGTGCAGGGCAGCGACGGCAATTTCTATGGCACGACTCCCATCGGTGGCACGAACAGCGTCGCTGGCACGGTGTTCAAAATCAGCGCCAATGGGGCGCTGACCACCTTGTATTCCTTCACCGGCGGCAATGACGGCGCAAATCCCAGAAGCCTGGTGCAGGGCAGCGACGGCAGTTTCTATGGCACGACGGCAGCGGGCGGCATTTACCCGGGCGCTTATTTCGAGACCGGCGCTGGCACCGTGTTCAAGATCAGCACCAATGGGGCGCTGACCACTTTGTATTCCTTCACCGGCGGCGATGATGGCTCGGGGCCCAATGGGCTGGTGCAGGGCAGCGACGGCAATTTTTATGGCACGACTGGCGACGGCTCGTACAACCTTGGCACGGTGTTCAAAATCAGCATCAATGGGGCGCTGACCACTTTGTATTCCTTCACCGGCGCCAATGATGATGGCGGATATCCCCCCCAAGGGCTGGTGCAGGGCACCGACGGCAATTTCTATGGCACGACAGTAGGCGGCGGCACAGACGGTGATGGCACGGTGTTCAAAATCAGCACCATCGGGGCGCTGACCACTTTGTATTCCTTCACCGGCGGTAATGATGGCGCATATCCCATTGGGCTGGCGCAGGCCAGCGACGGCAGTTTCTATGGCACGACAGTAGGCGGCGGAACTCCGCTCTCCCTTGGCACCGTGTTTAAAATCAGCACCACTGGCCGGCTGACCACTTTGTATTCATTCGCCAATTATGAAATACAGCCCTCCGAGCTGGTACAGGGCAGCGACGGTAATTTCTATGGCACGACATTCGAGGGCGGCACGAACGGCGCTGGCAGCGTGTTCCAATTGAGCAGCGGTGGAACGTGGACCACCTTGTATACTTTCACCGGCGGCAATGATGGCGCAAATCCCTCGGCCGGCTTGGTACAGGGCAGCGACGGTAATTTCTATGGCACGACTTGGGCCGGCGGCGGCACGAGCCTTCTCACGGACAATGGCACCGTGTTCAAAATCAGCTCCAATGGGGCGCTGACCACTTTGTATTCATTTCCTGACGGCAATGATGGCGCATATCCCAAAGCCGGACTGCTGCAGGGCAGCGACGGCAATTTCTATGGCACCGCCTTCGGCGGCGGCACAAACGGTGCTGGCACCGTGTTCAAAATCAGCACCTCTGGGGCGTGGACCAGTTTGCATACTTTCACAGGCGCCAATGATGGCGGAAATCCCAGTGCCAGTCTGCTGCAGGGCAGCGACGGCAATTTCTATGGCACGACAACAGGCGGCGGCACAAACGGCGCTGGCACCGTGTTCCAAATTAGCGGCACTGGGGCGCTAATCAGTTTGTACTCATTCACCGGCGCCAATGATGGCGGAAATCCCCAAGGCGGGCTGGTGCAGGGCAGCGACGGCAGTTTCTATGGCACGACAGCAGGCGGCGGAACGTACACCAATGGCACAGTGTTCAAAATCAGTATGAGTGGGGCGCTGACCACCTTGTATTCCTTCACTGGCGGCAATGATGGCGCAAACCCCAGTGCCAGCCTGCTGCAGGGCAGCGACGGCAATTTCTATGGCACGACTTCCCAAGGCGGCACGAACGGCAACGGTACCGTGTTCCAAATCAGCGCCAACGGGGCGCTGACCAGTTTATATTCATTCAACTTCAATGACGGCGATTATCCTCAGGCCGGGCTGGTGCAGGGCAGCGACGGCGATTTCTATGGCACGACTTCCAGCGGCGGAACGAACGGTTACGAGGTCAGCACAGGCTACCTCAATGGTGACGGATTCTACTATGGTGGCACCGTGTTCAAAATCAGCACCAATGGGGCGCTGACCAGTTTGTATTCATTCGGCACTGATGCAGACACAACTCCCTATGCCGGCCTGGTGCAGGGCAGCGACGGCTATCTCTATGGCACGACTTACTACGGCGGCGGTGGGATTTACGATGGCACGGTGTTTAAAATCAACACCAATTGTGTCCTGACCACTTTATATTCCTTCGGCACAATCCTTAGGAATGGTTACGCGGCGGGCGAAAATGCCTATGCCGCGCTGGATGGCGCGAGTCCATATGCCGGGCTGGTGCAGGGCAGCGACGGCAGTTTCTATGGCACGACTTCCGCCGGCGGCCCAGGCGGAGCCGGGACCGTTTTCCGGCTGACCATTGTGCCGGAATCCCAGGCAGTGACCCTAACCAACGGCACGCTCAGTCTGACTTGGAGCACGGAGGCTGGAGGGATGTATCAGTTGCAATACAATTCTGACCTGAGTTCGAGCAACTGGAGCAACCTGGGCAGCGCCGTCACCGCCACCGGAGCGACGCTCAGCACCACCGACTCGCTCACGAACGGCCCGCAACGGTTTTATCGGCTGGCGCTCTTGCCTTAACATCCATGCAGTCGAAGAACAGGACAGGGAGATTTTGAGACAGGATTAACAGGATTAACAGGATGAAGCACAGCACACGGAGATCTCCCCAAACGGTGACGAATTTTTGCTGATGCCACATCCTCTTTACCATCCTGTAAATCCTGTAAATCCTGTCAAAATTCAGTTCTTTAACTGCATCGTCCCGGCTTAGCCCGACTTTCGCAACTGGAGAGAGTTGTGACCCGTATGTCGCTGCAAATCAGGGCGGCGATGCAAAAGGTCTGCACCAAGGTCATTCTTCGGCCAGTTGTCCTTTCTGGGTGATGCGCGGCGGCGATTGCGGCGGCAGTTCCCAGTTCAGTTGCGCCAGGAGCATCTTCTGGTCTTTTTCCGGCTGGGTGTAGCGCCGGAAGATCAGTTCCCGACCGTCGGTGGTCGGGAAATGCACGTCGAGCATTTGCATGGCCGCAAATTTATCCAGAACGCTGCGCGGCGTCAGGCCCGGCGCCAGCGGTTTCAAACAGGCGCGCAAGTGCGCGTGCAAACAATAGGCCAGGAAGCACACAAAAATGTGGGCCTCAACCCGCTTTTCCAATTGATGAAAGATGGGACGCAACGCCAGGTCGTCCTTGAGGTCTTTGAAGGCCGCCTCCACCTGCGTCAATTGAATGTAAAACTGCCACAGCTTCTCCGGGTCCTGCGCGCTCAGG